>OBVB01000003.1_pt1 | contig 386919 bp, 322 predicted proteins | sample 1475891 | NCBI WGS metagenome assembly OBVB01 (sample SAMEA2579943, study PRJEB22360) | human gut metagenome | biome: human gut; feature: human-associated habitat; material: faeces | place: Denmark | collected 2008/2010 | reverse complement strand
ATGGGCCAAGTTTATTTAATTTTTAATTCGTCCCAATTTTAATGGGACACTAATGTTTTACTATATAATCCGGGAAGACTTTAGGGATCTGATTACTACGGATTTTTTATCGATCCAATCTGTCGATACGTATGAGCAAATATTTCCGATAATAACACCGACTGGGGAAAAATGGGTACGCTCCAGATTATGTGAGCGTAAGTTGAATAATGGAGTGTGCGTAAAAGCGTTGGGCATATTACAGATTTTACCTAATTTCAAACTGAAAGAGGAAAAGATTAGTAAGATGATCGATCATAATGAAATGATCTTCCGAAAGCTGTATGTAAATTTACCTGTGGGAGTCGAGCTTTATGACAGGGACGGTTACTTGATTGATCTGAACGCAAAGGATATGGAGATATTCGGTATCCGGTCAAAGAAGGACGTTTTAGGAGTCAATATTTTTAGCAACCCGATTATGCCTAAAGATGTGATCAAGAAACTCAAGGAGAATAAATCCGTGAATTTCCGGCTGAATTATTCGTTTAAGAAGGCCGATGATTATTATAACACCTCGAAAGTAGGCGAGTTGGATATCGTTACCAAGGCCCGTATTTTATATGACCAAAGAGGTGAACCTTCCAGCTATTTACTTATTAATTTGGATAATACGGAAAAGATGATCGCCTATAACCGTATTTCTGAGTTTGAGAATGTATTTACCTTGGTCAGCGTATACGCTAAAGTCGGTTATGCCCTTTATGACTTATATACCTTTGAGGGCTATGCCATTAAGCAATGGTATGAGAATATGGGAGAGAAGGATGGAACCCCCTTGTCCCAAATTATTGGGATTTATTCTTATATTCATCCGAACGACGCTGGATATATAAACTCATTCTTTGAGGAGGTGAAACAGGGTAAAGCGCATCATTTCCGTAGGGAAGTGCGTGTGAAGTCTGGTGACGGATGGAAATGGATTTGCGCCAATATCACCCGTAACCCTCAAAGCGTAGACCCGAATAAACCGGAGATGATCTGTATTAATTATGATATCACGGAGTTAAAGGACTCTCAATTGAAAAGGGAAAGGGCGGAAGAACTGGATCGTTTGAAGTCTGCCTTCCTAGCGAATATGAGTCATGAGATTCGTACGCCATTAAATGCCATTGTCGGTTTTTCTCAATTATTGGCGGAAACGGATGATCCCGAGGAGAGGCATGAGTTTGTGGAAATCATCGATAGCAATAATCGGATGTTGCTTCAATTGATCAGTGATATTCTAGATTTGGCAAAAATTGAATCTGGTACGATGGATTTCAAGTTCGCCGATATGAGCGTAAAAGAGGTGATCAATGAGATCGTGACCTCTTTCCGTATTAAGATGCCCGATAACGTAGCTCTGATTGCTCCCAAAGATTCACCGGAATGCCAAATCTATAGCGATCGTATGCGGCTGACGCAGGTAATTTCCAATTTCCTTAACAATGCGATCAAGTATACGAGCGAAGGTTGTATCACCTTAGCTTACGAGATCATAGGTGATGAGATAAAATTCTCCGTGACTGATACGGGGGATGGCATGAGCCAAGAGATACAAGCCCATATCTTTGATCGTTTCTATAAAGGAAATACGTTTAAACAAGGTACGGGCTTGGGGCTATCTATTTGCGAGACCATCGTAAATAGACTAGGTGGTCGGATCGGTGTAAATTCCGAGTTGGGCAAAGGCAGTACGTTTTGGTTTACACATCCCTATTCCTTCTCGCCGAACGCTAAATCTCCTGCATCGCCTAATCCGGGAACGATATAAGAATGATCGTCGAGGTCATTATCTAATGCGGCGATCCAGATTGTAGTCTTGTCATCCGGCATTTTCTTCTGCAAGTATTTCAAGGCTTGTTTGCTTGAGATGATGGAGGCTACGTGTACATGGTCGGGTACTCCTTTGGTCAGCAGGGCCTCATACGCCAATTCCATAGAGCTTCCGGTGGCCAACATTGGGTCGGATATGATCAAGGTTTTACCTGTTAAGCGAGGAGAGGCGATATATTCGATATGAATATCAAAATTCAAACGGTCTTTATATTTGCGGTAAGCGGATACGAAAGCGTTCTCCGCATTATCCAGATACCGAAGGAAACCTTGGTGGAATGGAAGCCCGGCACGCAAGATCGTACTAATTACGATTCGATCGTCCGGCGTATTCATCGGGGCTATACCTAGCGGGGACTGGATGTCTTTCGTACTGTAATGAAATTCCTTACTGATCTCGTAAGCCATGATTTCTCCGATACGTTCAACATTGCGACGGAAACGAAGGCTGTCTTTTTGTATGTCTACATCTCTAAGTTCTGCAACAAACTTGTTTAATATGGAATTTGTGTCTCCAAGATTGACGATTCTCATGAGTCTTTTTTTGAGCCCAAAAGTAATCATTTCCGGACACTAAAAATCATAAGTATGAAATTTTTCATTCATACTTATAAATGAAAGATTTCATACTTATGATTTTTTATCCCCTTACCGGGGATATTTTTACTACGTTTTCGGTTACTTTATTATTTCAGGTGGGCATTCATCGCCTCAAGGAGGAATTTACCCGGTTTGAATTTTACGGTCGTACGAGCGGGGATCATTACCGGAGTACCTGTTTTAGGATTTCTGGCAAGACGCTGTGTTTGCGGTCTTGGGATCAATGTTCCAAATCCGACAAGTACGATTTCTTCATTTTCGGACATACGCTCAGTTACGATCTCGATGTAAGCATCCAATACTTTCTTTGCTTCTTGCTTTTGTAACCCGGTCTTGTCTGCTAAAGCCTCTATAAGTTCTGCTTTGTTCATAAAATGCAAATTTTTTAAATTGTTAAACACTACAAATGTACACTTTGAAGCTGGTTTTATAGTTACGTTTTGCAAAGATACATTTGCATTTGAGTTTCTTATTAAACAAGGCCTACAGATGTTTGTTACATTTTTAAGAACAAAAAATGTTAATAATGTGTCAGTTTGCGAATTTCGAAACATTTATTGAATCTTGATATACCCGATTCGTGTGTACTTGATAGTACGGGATTCTATATGTTTTAAGACCTTAGCGGAAGTCAAAGTCAATTTTTCCCCTACTTGGAAAGCATGAGCGCTCGGTGGCAACGTTTGCGTGGTAAGACTACGATCTTTAGCTTTTATCCTCAATAAAAAGTAATTTCCGGCGATGTCCACGGCCGTGAGCAATTGATCTACATAGAAATATTCGGTACCACGGATAATCTGTGTCTTGTAAGAATCGTCTTCAATGCGGACTTTTGTGATTGTTAACTTTAAATCGCTCAATTTTTCTCCCGGTGTTCCTACAAAGCGGCTTACAGGCATTTTATATTTCTTACGGGTCTGTAGGTCGAGATAGATTTTACTGTAGGTCACAGCTAACTCTTTAAAACGCATCTCGCTTTTTACGTGAGGCTCATATTTATCGGCTATCCAAACGACGTATCGGGGATCGATCGTATAGATGTCATGCAAATGGTATCCTCTGTATTTACCGAAAGAAATAATATCGTCTCCATTATCGGGAGAGTCTTTGATATCTGTCGTTATAAATAAAGGTAGAAAGGAGTTGCTTACCATCTTAATTGCCTTATTCACCGAGCTGATGGCATTCAAGTCGAGATTCGCCAAATAGACTGTCGGATGATAAGTGGCCGAAGGTGTAAAGAACCAAAGCGTATAATATAAGGTCTTTGAGGTAGGCAAAAGAATGTAATACCGCTCTTTGTCTGACGTTTTTCCTCGATTGAACGTGTTTAACTTGTCGAGGATCATCTTCTGTATTTCACCGGATATGCCGGACGTGTTCTCATCCATACGATCAACTCTATATACAAATCTACTGAAAAAATCCGGAACTACATAATTTGCGGATGAGTTATTTATGACTACTTTTGCCCTAAAAATAAAATAGACGATGAGAATAGAGCAGAATTATTCGTTGGAGAAACACAATACGTTCCATCTCCCAGTAAAGACACGTTGGTTCATGGAGTATGAGACGGAGGAGGAGTTGCAACGAATCTTACATGATGAATACTTTCAGGAATGTTTATCCTTGCATATAGGAGGCGGGAGCAATCTATTGTTCATCAACGATTATAATGGCATTATCATCCATTCCCGAATCAAGGGGATTTCTATCTCGGCGGAAACGGACGAGTATGTATCGCTTCGTGTCGGGGCTGCGGAGATATGGGATGATGTCGTGGCATACGCCGTATCGAAAGGTTGGGGAGGTATAGAGAATCTTTCTTTAATACCCGGTGAGGCGGGCGCTGCCGCTATCCAGAACATCGGGGCTTATGGCATGGAGATCAAGGATGTGATCGAGAGTGTGGAGGCTTATAACCAGTTGACATTTGAGAAACGGACTTTTACGAATACGGATTGTGAATATGGATATCGTAATAGTTATTTCAAGAATGAGCATCATGACCCCCACATCATAACTTATATTACGCTTCGACTTTCCAAGAACCCTAGCTTTTCGGTTAATTATGGGAACTTAAAGGAGGAGTTGACGAAATATCCGGAAGTTACTTTGGAAACGATCCGTGAGGCTGTCATAACAATTCGCAGGCAGAAGCTTCCCGATCCGGAAGTATTAGGCAACGCAGGCAGTTTCTTTATGAACCCGATAATTACGGCAGAGCATTTTGAGAAATTGAAAAAGCAATTCCCGGAAATCCCGTCTTATCCCGCTTCGGAAGGAAAGATCAAGGTTCCGGCCGGTTGGTTGATCGAGCAATGTGGGTTTAAGGGTAAAAACCATGGGCCGGTAGGTGTTTACGAGAAACAAGCGTTGGTATTAGTGAATTTAGGAGATGCCCGGGGACATGAGATCGCATTGGTCGCAGAGAGCATCCGTACCGCCGTAAAAGATCGTTTCGGAATAGAGCTTATGCCTGAGGTTAAATATGTCGGATAATGAAAATCGTTTTTTTAGGAACAGGAACGTCTACGGGCAATCCTGAGATAGGTTGCCAATGTGAGGTATGTACTAGTAAAGACCCCCGTGATTGGCGTCTACGGGCCTCGATCTTGGTAGAGACGGAAGGGAAACGGATATTGATCGATTGTGGTCCGGACTTCCGTTGGCAAATGATAACCAATAAGATTTACCATTTTGACGCCGTTTTAGTAACTCATGAGCACTACGATCATGTAGGTGGCTTAGATGATCTACGTCCTTTTGGTCGGTATAAAGATGTGGATATTTATGCGGAAGACAATGTCGTGGAGGCGATAAAGACTCGCATTCCTTATGTGTTCCGGGAGCATAAATATCCGGGAGTGCCTAATTTGGTTTTGCATACGATCGGGACGAAACCGTTTGAGGCCGCCGGTGTCATGATCACTCCGATCCGTGTAATGCACGCTAAGCTGCCGATCTTAGGTTTCCGTATCGGCAATATGGCTTACTTGACCGACCTTAAATATCTTCCAGAAGAAGAGTACGCTAAGTTGGAAAACCTTGATGTATTGGTTATTGATGCCCTTCGGAAAGGAGAGCATCAATCGCATGAGAGTCTGGAGGAAGCCTTAGCGAATATATCCCGTATCCAGCCCAAGGAGGCCTATTTAATCCATATGAGTCATCGCATAGGGTTGCATGCGGTCGTTGAAAAAGAGTTGCCTCCGCATGTACATTACTCATATGATGGATTAACGGTGACTTTTTAAGCCATATATTAAAAAGATTCTTTATCTTTGCCAGCTGAAAATCTAGAGAATAGCTGCTTTTTTTAAGTTAGTCGCTTATAGCAGGGGTGGTATATAATAAAAAACAATAATAGACTGTATGAATTTATCGTTTAAGAACGTACTATGCGTATGTTGCTTATTGCTGTCGGGATCTGTGTATGCGCAGGTTCCGCAAGACTTGATTGACAAGGCGAAAGCCGCTGGAATGTCGGATACGCAGATCCAGCAGGAATTAGCCAAGCGTATGAAACAAGAAGGGGGATCTGTCGGATCTCAAGCTACCGCTACCGATGCGAAGATTAGCGACCGGGTAATGCCGGTAATCGATGAAGGACAATCCTTAGAAGCCCAACGTAGAAATAATCTTCCTGCTTCAGCCATGGAGAATACCGTATTCGGGCATGAAATCTTCTCAAACAAGAACTTATCTTTTGCCCCAGATTTAAACATCCCTACACCTAAGGATTATGTGCTTTCCGCTGGTGATGAGTTATTGATTAATGTATGGGGAGATTCCGAGCTAAACTTGAAATTAAAGATCTCTCCGGACGGTACGATCCTTGTACCAAATTTAGGTCCGGTGTCGGTCAGTGGATTGACGATCGCTGGCGCTGAGACTCGTCTGCGTCAGGAGTTGAGCCAGATTATGTCTACGCTGTCTGGTTCGGGAGAGGGGAATACCTTTGTTTCCGTCAGTTTGAGCCAGATTCGTAGCATGAAGGTGAATATTGTCGGCGAGGTAGTCGCTCCCGGTACGTATACATTACCTTCATTCGCCACATTATTTAATGCGTTGTATGCCGCCGGTGGTGTGAATAAGATTGGTTCTTTGCGTAGCATCAAGGTATATCGTAATAGCAAGGAAATCGCTAATCTCGACGTATATGATTATTTATTGAACGGAAAGTACACAACGAATGTCCGTTTGGAAGAGAACGATATGATTATGGTAGGCCCGTACGACCAGTTAGCGGTGGTTCGAGGTAAGGTGAAACGTAATCGTATTTTCGAGTTGCGCAAGGGTGAGACCTTGAAGCAATTGCTGGATATGGCCGGCGGATTTACCGGCGACGCTTATACGAAGGACGTACAAGTGAAGCGTAAATCAGATAGTCGTTACCAGATCTCTACGGTTTCGGAAGATAAGTTCGCTTCTTTCGTGATGCAGGATGGCGATTCTTTGCTGGTAGATTCCGTTATTCCTTTTTATGAGAATCGTTTGATCGTGACGGGAGCTGTATGGCGTCCGGGAGAATATGAGTTAAGTCCGTCGGTTCATACGGTAAAGCAATTGGTAAAACAGGCCGCGGGTCTTAAAGGAGACGAGTTCGCCGGCCGTGCCTTGATTACCCGTTTGAATCCGGATTTCACGACTACGATGATCGCCGTGGATATTCGTGGTATCTTGAACGGTACCGCTCCAGATGTGGAGTTGCAAGCGGAAGACCAATTAAGCATTCCTTCCCTATTCGATTTGCGCGAACCTTATACGATCAAGGTTGGCGGAGCCGTGAATTATCCGGATACGGTGCTTCCGTATCGTCATAATTTGACAATAGAAGACGCTATCATGATGGCAGGTGGTTTAAGAGAGTCGGCTTCTTCTATTAATGTAGAGGTAGCCCGTCGTGTGAAGGATCCTAGTTCCAATCAGAATGTCAACCGGATCGCTGATGTATATAACTTCTCGTTGAGTGAGGACTTCAAGTTGAATGCGGGAGATACGATCTTTACGCTGGAGCCGTTCGATGAGGTTTATGTTCGTTTCTCCCCGGGGTATCATGAGCAACAGGTCGTGAAGGTGAACGGCGAGATCACTTTTGCCGGTAGCTATGTATTAGCTACGAAGAACGCACGTTTGAGTGACATTGTCGCAAAAGCGGGAGGCGTTACCCCAGAGTCTTATGTAAAAGGTGCTAGCTTGAAACGTCAGTTGACAGAAGATGAATTGAAACGCATGGAGACCCTTCTGGCTTTAAGTGAGGCGAATAAGCAAAGTCGGGATTCCATCGGTGTAGCGTTGATGAATGTGAAGGACTATTCCGTAGGTATTGATTTAGAGAAAGCGTTGGCAAATCCGGGTAGTATCGATGACGTTGTGCTCCGTGACGGCGATGAGCTTTATATCCCGCAGATGCAAAGTACGGTGAAGATGAGCGGAGCCGTGACTTACCCAAACAGCGTGACTTACACGAAAGGTATGTCGGTTATGGATTGTTTGTCTCAAGCCGGTGGTTATAATGATATCGCACGTAAGTATCCGATCGTAATATATATGAATGGTAAGGTCGCTACGACGAAGCGTACCGCTATCTTTTTCAAGCGTTATCCGAAAGTGGAGCCGGGCTGTGAGATCGTAGTTCCGACGAAAACGCAACGTGAGCGCCGAAGCTTGGCTGAGATCATGAGTATCAGTAGCTCCGCTACCTCTATGGCTGCGATGATTACCTCTATTGTTAACATGATTAAAAACTAATCAGGCATGGATACGATAAACGAGATAAAAAGACAAGAGTTACCTGAGGAGCAGGAGATCGATTTAATCGAACTGGCGCAAAAACTGTGGAAAGAGCGTAAGTTCTTATTGAAAGGCTGTGGTATTGCGGTGGTAGTAGGTTTGATTGTAGCTTTCAGTATTCCCAAGGAATATACAACTACGGTGAAATTGGCACCAGAGACACAGGATGCGGCAAAAAAATCTAGTCTTGGCGGTTTGGCTGCTATGGCTGGGATTAATCTGAATGCCGCTGCCGGTGCGGACGCGATCTCTCCGGATTTGTATCCGGATGTGGTGCAGAGTACCCCGTTTCTGTTGGAATTGTTTCCGGTAGAGGTTACCGATAAGGAAAAGGAGTTAAGCACTACATTGTATGATTATATGAGTGAACATCAACGTAAGGCTTGGTGGGGATATATTGTCTCCGCTCCATTCAAGGCGTTGGGTGCGGTAATGAGTTTAATCTCCGGTGACGAGGAAGAGTCTGAGGGCTTGAATCCTTACCATTTGACAAAGGATCAAGAAGAGGTGGTGAAGGCCTTGCAGGAGCGGGTTTCTGTTTCCGTGGACAAGAAGACCTTGGTTATCACGGCTTCCGTACAGATGCAGGACCCGGTTATTTCCGCTCAGATGACAAAGGTCGTTTTGGAAAACCTCCAGAATTATATTACGAATTATCGTACGCAGAAAGTAAAGCAAGATTTGGAATTTACCCAGAAGGTATTTGGCGAGTCACGTGACGCTTATTATAAAGCGCAACGTGCGTACGCTGCTTTCGAGGATGCCAACCGTAATATTATCTCTTCCAGCTACCGTACGGAGCAGGAACGTTTGAAGAATGAGATGACCCTTACGTTTAATGTTTACAATACGTTGGCGCAGAAGTTGGAGCAAGATAAATTGCGTGTACAGGAAGAAACTCCGGTGTATACCGTAATCGAGCCGGCTACCGTACCTTTGAAAGCATCTTCTCCTAAGAAGGCACTTATCTTGGTCGGTTTTGTCTTCCTCGCTTTATTCGGATGTATCGGATATTTATTCGTAAAAGATATGTTTGTGGCAGCTTTCAAGAAAGAAGAGACTGGAGCTTAATTCCCGCAAACCGTAAAATATGCCACGGCCTCGTCATGACTGACTTGTGTCGTGGTTTTTATTTGCGGGAATAGCCGATTGATCCGGGTGGTTATCGTATCGCATAAATTGGGGTAAAAGTTCTCCAAGGCTTTCTCATAGGGTTGCTCGTTGAAGCAGCAAAGGCTTCCTTCATTATAGAATAAATCCATTGCCAACCATTGATTTTTCATTCTCCACTCCGTCGAGTCATTCATTTGTACCCGTAAATGTAAAGGGGCGCTTTTGATGAAGAGATTCATCGCGCCACTCTTGCCTTTTTTACTAATTAGATCAGCTAATTCCGGAATGATCTGTGCGGGGTACGTCTGTTGCTTTTTCGCTGTCTCTACCAATAATTTTCGATTGTAGGACACCACGAATATACCCTCGTGGTAGTAACAACCTAGAAAATGCTTATCAACATCCGGATAGTATCTAACAGGAACGGAAGCTTCCTCTCGTTGCTGGGCAGGAAAAGTGAAAGAAGCGTCCAGTTGCTTGAAAATACGCTCTGCCGTATGACTATCCATAGGGGCATACAAGATATCCCCTTGTGGATAATAAGCGATCAAGAAAGACGATAAATCCGGATTTTGCTGTATTAAAGAGAGGAAAATAGCGGGCGTATGATCCGAGAACGCCTTGCGTATATTCTCCATGGGTAATATCATCTTCTCGAATACAGGAGGACGATTGATAGCAAAAATTGCTGTGGGGGTCGGGATGACCAAGCTATAGGGATCTACCGTGGCGACAAATTGCTCGTCGCTCATATTCTTGTAAAAGTACCTCACGCAAACGATCGTAGCCAAAAACAAGACAATGAATGCCATTATGTCTTTCTTGCCGATCCTCATGTTTGCTTTAGGAAGTATTTACACCAAGGCTTTAATCCGCATTCCTCACATTTCGGTTTCCGGGCGAGGCAAACATATCTTCCATGTAATATCAACCAGTGATGGGCGATGGGGATCAGTTCTTCCGGAATGTTCTTCACTAGCTCCTTTTCCGTTTCCAAGGGTGTCTTGCTATTATTGGTCAAGCCGATCCGGTTGGAGACACGGAATACGTGCGTATCTACCGCCATGGCTGGCTTGTCATATACAACGGATGCGATTACGTTCGCAGTTTTTCTTCCTACACCCGGAAGTTTCTGTAGCTCGTCAATATCGGAGGGAACCACGCCTTTGAAGTCCTCTATCAGCATCTTCGCCATACCTACCAGATGTTTAGCCTTATTGTTCGGGTAAGATACGCTTCGTATGTATTCAAAGACAACTTCCGGTGTGCTAGCCGCCATTACCTCAGGAGTCGGGAAAGCCTCGAACAGGGCAGGTGTGATCATATTCACTCGCTTATCCGTGCATTGTGCGGATAGGATTACCGCTATCAATAGTTGATAGGGGTCGTCATAATGTAGTTCAGTCTCGGCTACCGGTACGTTTTCCTTAAACCAGTTTAATACGCCTTTATACCTTTCTTCTTTTCGCATTGCTTTTTCGGTTTCTGTTTTTCGCATCCTAAAGGTATAACTTTTAATAGGAATATACAAGCGGAGATGTGCCAAAAATAAGATACACCCGAATTGTACGAATAAATAAAAAAGTACCGATCTCCTTCTTCCATCTAAGAGAGAAAGAAATCGGTACTTTTTTATTTATTATTCCCTAACGATCTGGTGGATATGTATAGATTCTTTTCCTATTGTGGTGATTTCTAAAGAAGAGAAATCCTCGAACATGGTTTTATTTAATTTGATGTAGCCTACGTTTCCTTGATAGACGATGTTTTTCTCGCCATCTTGGGAGAGGCCGGTGATGGATACCAGATTCTCGTTACTTCCGGAGAGGAAGAAAGATACGGCGTTGATATCATCACATTTTATATGAATCATTTCTCCCGGGTTCAAGTTCTTATACGTATCTAGGTTCATATCGTACATCATAAGAGCCTCATTGATTTGCGGGTCTTGTTTGGTTGTCGCCGTGAATCCTAGTACGTATAGCTCCATTTGCTGATCCGAGTTATTTCGCATACGGATATAACGGGCTTTCGGGTCGATGGTGCGGATCGTATCTTTAGCGTTTTCCGTGGAGACATGAGGGATTAGGCTCCAGCTCTTTCCGTCGGCGGACCACTCGAATACCCGTCCGGGTTGGTTGCTTTTCGGAAGATTGAAACAGAAGGATTCCGCTTCTTTCTGGATTTCCCAGCCGATACCCAGATATTGGTTAGGTTGTACCTTGACTACCTCGAATAGGGGAACGTAACCGACCGTATTGTCACCCTCGGCACAAGGCTGGCTCTTTAATTGGTCGATATTCGTGAATATGGAAGGGATGCTAACCTTCACCTCGTCCGGGGCGATACCGTCCGTAGATAGCAGGTTACGACCTGTCTGGCGGTATAAGTCTACGATGAAAGGGTGTAAGACTTTCGATCCGACTTTCACGCCTTTAGGCTGCGCCTTCTGGTTCAGCGTGCGGTTTATCAGTTTCATGCTATCTAGCAAAGCGGATGTTTCCAGATAGCGTTGCCACGTATAAGACCGGTCTTTCTCATACCAAGCGTGCGCCATATGCAGAGCGCTTGTTCCGGCTTTTCCTAAGAACTCGAATTGGATAAGCCATGGATTGATTTGCTCGATCAAGCGTTTATTGGGACTTTGGCTATAGATCATACTCGGGGAAGCCGTGATTTGAGCGAATAAGGTTCCCAGAAGATTCGCGCTTTGCTCCGGGAACGTGTTTTTCTTATATCCGGCGAGGAATGTCTGGATAGGAGCCACATAGTTAGCGGACTCTTCCCGGCGGTATTGATGTCCGTTCGGACCCGGATCGCAGTTATGCTCGCAGAAAATGCGGAAAGCCATGGAGGCCTCCGGCATGATGAAGTCGCAAGCGTCTTTCCATGCCTGTGTAGGATCGTAATTCTCGATATTCCAAGTGTACATTCCAACGCCGAATATAGCGACCTTGGAAGCCTCGGCGTATTCCATAGGATTGGATACGAATCCGGTCATGGTGCCGGCGGCTTGCGTATCTAGGCCGTAGGCGGGTCCCATCAACAAATGATCTTGGCAATAATCGCTTACGGGGAAGTTCCACCAGATATAGGCGGGACGACGGATACGGTTGTTTACCCACTCGACGCCTTCTTTCGTGATATCGGCTACGACACGGTCTCCGGTCCACATGATTTGGATAGCGGGGTCGAGTTGGGTACCGAGGATATCCAGATAATCGGTCTTAGCCCATGAGCGGTTGTATTCGGTAGGGCACATGATCAGGGGCTGCACGTCATTTTTCTTGGTAATAAACTCCTTATGGATGTAATTCAATAAGCCGGCTTGCTTTTCCGGGCGGGCTCCCTCTCCGGATATATCATCGAAGAAAACGGCGAAAGAGCGTACGCCCAAATCGTACATTTTCTCGAATTTGGAAAGGATGTTCATGCTATCTGTCAGGTTCCATTGAATATCTTGTCCCGGGTGGATGGCCCAAACGAAGTTTACTTTGTTATGGGTGGCCTCTTCCGCTAGTTCCTTGATATGCTCGGCTTCCTCGGCGGGATAAGGTTTGCGCCAGTTGGGGGAGCTGTGATAAGGATCATCTTTCGGACCATAGATATAGGTGTTCAGCTTGATCCTTCCGTAAAAGCGGATTTGCTCGATACGGTCGGCGTGGCTCCAAGGCTGTCCGTAGAATCCTTCCACGGTACCCCGGAATAATACGTCCGGATAGTCCTTGATCGAGCAGAGAGGCAGGATCTTCTTACCCTCGTCATATTTAGCTAATTGCTTGAGGGTTTGGGCGGCGTAAAACAAGGAATTATCGTCTACGATCCCGATCATGATACCTTTTTTAGTGATCGTCAGCGTATAGGCACCTGAGCGTTGCATTTCCGGAGTTTTGTCTTTTAGCTTCTTGATCTCTAAAGGGAGAGATTTGCCGGATTTAGCAAAAGGTAGCGCTTCTTTAAGTAGTTTGACCGCATCTGCGTCCGGATTATTTATACCCCGTAGGGTATATCCATGGGACGGTGCGTATGTTTGGCTGGAAATAGTCACCTCTTGGGGCTCGGGGAAGATTCCTAGGGATAGCTTTTGGCTATGCGTTAGGTTACAAACGCCTAGAAGGAGCATGGTGGCGAGTAAATACTTTAGTGTCTTCATATACGATATGATTTAATGTTAACGTTCGTAAATGTATGAAATAATTAAACACGGAGCACACGGAATACACAGATTTGTTCCGTGCCCTCCATATTTAGATCTTATAGGGAGAATAGCAATACCCGGTTATCCGGATTTGTCCATTCATGGATCAAGCTACGCACGCCGCTGTATTCGGCGGGAGTGAACTGTTGCTTGTTCAACTCGATCGTACGTACCACCTCAATCGTATTTCCTTTCGGAGTGATCGTGCGGGTTACTTTACCAAAAGGCTTGCTTATCACTTGCTCTTTTGTGGAGGTCTGCAACTTCATGCCCTCGGCGGGAGTAACCGTGTATGTTACCTCTTCCCTGATTAGGGAGGGGAGTTCGAATAAGTTGGAACGCTTGCTGTTCAAGGCACTCATGCCCCAGCTATCGATTCCAGCGGAGATGGCTGGCAATACGCAGATGGCGAAACCGTCTTTTGCTTGATCGGCGGAGATGGCCACGGATCTACTTTCCTTAATCTGAATAGGTGTGGTCTCAATCTCAATGGAAGTTCCGGAGAGGGAGACTACCTTATCTAGTCCGCCACGATTTGTCAGCGGGGAGGCGGATAGGTATTGATCTTTCCCATCGACAGTGGCTTTTACGGCTAGTGTCTGGATGGCAGCCAGCCCGCAAGCGTCCGTATCGAGATGGCCGGGATAGACGGCGAGGACTTCCGACGGGATTCCGGCGGCATTCAACATCACGTTCAAGAGCTGTGCGATCTCTAGCGGCGTACCGTAAGCACTGCGGAGAACGGTATCGATGTCACGGACGGTATAGCCGGTCATCGCCATGGGGATAGGACAGGTACTGAGATTGTTGAGTATATGGTCTCGGATGATGTTCACCTTCTCTTGTTCGTTACCGCTTTTATCGGTGAGGAATTGGGCGAAGGTTTTGCTCTCGTATCCCTGCGATTCCTTTAAGCGCTTATCCAAAGTGGCTAAGGCCGCTTTACCTGAAGGATAGGTAGAGGCTACCAAGTGGGGTGAAGCCTCACGGTTCTTTGGTTGGAAAGCCTCACGGGAGGAAGCGGGAATGTTCCGTAGTGTCCAGTGTACCTCCTTTATACCGTCATGGCTCTCTTCCACGGCTTTTACGGGGGAGCCGTATAGACCGCAAGCCAAGGGGGTCCCTTCCGGTACGGAAATAGAGACCTTGCATTCCTTCACGGGAGAGGTCTCTTGTAGTCGCTCGTTGATATCCAGAGCCGGATAGTAGCCCGGTTTTGTGATAATAGAGTAATCCAAGTAAATCGTGGCCCCAAGTTCTAGGCCAGTGTGTACCACGACCATTTCCTTGAGTTGGTTATAGGCCGGAGCGTCGGCGGCGAAACGGGGCAGGACCTCCACGAAGGCGTTATCGGGTGTCTTTACGATCGTACCGTCTTTCTGCCTCGTATAGGATGAGTGAATCTTCAGTGTTTGGAAATCGGGATTGTAGACGATAAAACTCTCGCCATACGTGCTATTCATCGCGGTATGCGTGAAGAGCGTCAACTCCATGGAGGATCGATATTCTTGGCTGCCGTCGGCATGCAAGGTCCAAGCTTTCGATACTTTCCCGTACTCAGCCTCCGATGCGGCGAATGAAGTAACCGTCATCGCTAACAAGCTTAGGAGAAGAATCAGTTTATAGGTTATCTTAATCATTGTCTTTCTTTTTTTATTTCTTGATAATCAAATAGTCACCATAACTCTTATAGGCGTTCACGGCGGAACGGAAGCCTTTCCAGTCAGCCGCGTCGTAGACACGCTTCTTCAACGCTAGCTTCTGGCGCAAGACGATGTTCCGGTCGCCTTCCTGTGAAAGGGAACCTTCGAAATCGGCCGCATTGCTTCGCAGGGCGTCATTCTTCGGGGCGTTCAGGAGGGTATAGCCTTTGGGGAGACGGATGGTCTCATCTTGTTCTACCAAACGGGAGCAAGCGTCCTTGAATCCATACGCACGGTTTTCCGGTTTCGTATCGATACGCAAGAAACTCTTCACTTGATTGTAGAGGTTATTCATGACTAGCGGCTTGATAAGCATCTGGTCTCCGGCGATGATCGCATAATCGGGGATCTCATAAGAGAACGTGATCTTGATAGGGGCCGCTTGATAGTTCTTCGGGTCCTTACCGTAATCTACACGAAGCAGTTTGGCGTTGGGGGATACGGCCAGCAATTGCTTCTCCATCGTGTTCTGCCAGTCGGATTGCCATCCGGTGGTGAAGATGCGGCGGATATTGCTGTCGGACTGTCCCTCGGCGGTGATCGTGAATTGTCCGCGGAGCGTGCCTTTCTCGTCTAGGCGGTTGTCAGCGTGGATGCGGACGTAGTGGTTTTCTGGGGCGGAGACAGGGGTCAGGCAGAGGTCGGAGCCTTCGGGCACACCCGGGAGGTAGTTCTGCTGTTGCTCGGCGCTACTCCATAATTCCCGGCAGAAAGGAACCCAAGTCGGGTCGAGAGGCATATACGTGCCGCTAGCCAGTTTTACCACCGCCACGCAATGGTTGAAATGGTCGGCGGGGATGCTTTCTACACGGCTTCCCGCCATGGTCATCGCCGGGTAAGCCTCGAATCCGGCCATGCGGAGGAAGGCGATCAACGTACCGGCGATATCCTTGCAGACACCGCAACGATCGGTATAATTCATCTTTAGGTTGTGAAGCGTGAAACCCTCGCCTTTACCCATCGAGATCCCGGAGTAACGGATGTTATCGGCCACCCAGTGGGTCAGCACGGCTATCTTCTCCATTTCCGTCTTCTTGCCTTTGATCAGCTCGTCTACCTTCCTTTGGGCTTCCGGGATCGCGGTAAAGCTTCCGTAATCCTCGTTAACCTTATTGAACCATACGGATTTATCTTCCCAGCGGGGCGTGCTGGACATCATGAGCTTCGGGGCTGCGTCGAATAGGTCTACCATATTCGGTTCCTTGGCGAAAGGAAGGATATCGTCGGAGGCGAAGGTATATACTTTCCGTCCATCCTCATATCGCATGGAAGAGGTACATTCGCCTTGGTAGAACTGGAATTGCAACTCTTTCTCCATCGGCATGGATATCCGGTATACCTTACGCACGGTAGGCTCGGTAGCCCAGAAGGGGACGATATCGTAAAACTGTCCCCGCATAGGAGGGATGAAACGCTCGTCGTCGCCCGCCGTCAGCAAGGCGTAGGTGAAACCTTTCTTGGCGATCTCGTACTCCACGACATCTCCCGGTTGCAGGCGGCCCACTTCCAGCATGATCTGCCGGGCGCCCCAGTAGATGGCACGTGCGGGGGCGGCATAGTCGCAAGCCCCAGTCACGTCGAGATTGATCACGTCGCCATTCGCACGGTAGATCGTGGCGTAACGAAACTCGGCATGCGCCGTCAGCGGGTCGTAATCGTATTTGATGATACGGTTGGCGACGGCTCCCTTGGGAGTCTGTACCTTAAAAGCCTTGCATACGGCGAAAGCCCCCGAGCCGGTAGGTTGTACCGTGACGGCGGTGCTGTCCAGCAAGGTGACGCAGTCGTATCCCGCGTAGGCTTCCTGCCCGTACATAGGCGATAAGGCCAATAGGGAGACCGCGGTGATTGTTAGAATCCTTTTCATGTTTATAGTGTTTTTGTGATGATATTTCTCGCTAGCTCCCGGCAGGCGGCACGATCGATCTTGCCGCTTCCGGTTTTGGGGATGGCCTCTACCTTCAAGACGAATCTCGGGCGTTGGTATTTGGGGAGGCATCCCATCAGCTCTCTTGACAGCAGGCTGTCAGTTCTCTTGACAGCAGGCTTCCGATTGCCTTGACAGCAGGCTTCCGGTTGCGTTGGCAGCAGGCTTCCGGTTGCGTTGGTAACTTCGGTGAGCAACGTTACTGCCTCGCCCAACTTCTCGTCCGGTACGGAGGTGATGGCGAAATCGCCCATTATGTAGGGCCGTAGCCGCTCTTCCACCTCCTCGATCTGTATCTTGATACCTCCGCTATTGATGATATTATCTTTCCTTCCGATAATGGCGAAACTCCCGTCCGGCAGCAGGCGGGCGACATCGTTCGTCACCAGCCGCTCGTCGCAAACCAATGGGGCGTCTATCACCAAGGTATTGTCCGGCGACAAGGATAACGTCACCGAGGAGAAGGGATGGTAATAGGGCGAGGCTTCCGGCCCGTTCAGCCGGCGCAGGGCGACGTGAGACAGCGTCTCCGTCATTCCGTAGGTGGAATAAACCGTGTTTGGCATCTGCCGTATCTCCTGTTCCAAGGCCGCGTCGATCGCCCCGCCGCCGATAATCAGGATATCCGTTTGCTCCAGCCGTTTACGTTCCTCGGGTACTCGCAACGTATTGTAAACCTGCAAGGGGATCATGGCGGCAAAGCGCAGGGGCGTATCCCCCCAATCCGCCAACGGGTGTCCGGAGGGCTCACGCACCTCCAGATCCAGTCCGGCGTATAGGGAGCGGACCACCATCATCTTTCCGGCTATATAGCGCAGGGGCATACATAACAGGGCCTTGTCGCCCTTCTTAAGACCCAGATAATCGCAGGTAAGCCGGGCGCTGTTCAGCATCCGGTCCTTGCGCACTCTCATCCGCTTGGGCGTACCGGTGGAGCCGGAGGTCTGGACTTCCAGAAAAGGGGAGGGATCGTGCCATTCAGCTAAGAATGCTTGTAAATCATCTTGTATCGGCATAGGTCAAAGGTCGTTGGAGAACCAGATGGTGTCTCCTTTTCGTTGGATTAACCGATGTTTATCATCCTTGAAAATCTCGCCGGTTCCCAGACCTTGCGGTAGCGGGTTACCTAACGTGGCGCACCATTGGGCGATAGCGTTCAGTCCGATTTGCGATTCCAGAGCGGAGGTGACCCACCATTTGGGTCGCTCGGGGGTACTCCCTAAGATAGTTTCCGCTAAGTGAACCCATTCCGTACATCCGGCGATGCCTCCGTGGAGGGAAGGCTTTAATATAATGTATTGGGGATGGATCGTTTCCAACAACCGCCGTTTCTCGTCCGGGGCGTTACAGCCGATCAGTTCCTCGTCGAGAGCGATGGGAAGGGGTGACTCTGCCGCAAGGTGTGCCATTTCTTCCAACTGCCCGGCACGGATAGGCTGCTCGATGGAATGCAAGTCCATCTCGGCGAGCCGCTTCAGTTTGTCCATCGCCTCCGAGGGTGTGAAAGCGCCGTTGGCGTCTACCCGAAGCTCTATTTCCTTGGCAGAGAAATGCGCACGGATGTGTTTCAATAAAGAGAGTTCCCGGTCGAAATCGATAGCGCCGATCTTCAGCTTGACGCAGCGGAAGCCCTCCTTCATCTTTTCCTCTACCTGTTCCAGCATGTACTTATAATCGCCCATCCAGATCAGTCCGTTAATGGGGATGCCCGCTTGCCCCCGCGAGAAGGGCGTGTCGTAATGCCGCCAACCACCCTGTTCATAATGACGCATGGCCATTTCCAATCCGAAAAGGATGGATGGGTAATGGCGCAAAGATTCGGTGTCAACATATCCCTTCTGTTCCAGATCGAGGCAAGCCTTGGATAACGTGATCTCGTAATCCACTCCATAATCGCAACTGAGATCCGGCAGGGGGGCACATTCTCCGATACCAATAACCGAGGGTTCGTCTTCCTTGCGGATTCGGACCTCCCACAATTTCCGGGTCGTGTAAACACCCCGTGAGGTTCCTGCCGGTCGCTTGAAAGTCAAGCACCGGGGAACCACCTCTGTTTTATAAAACCTCTCCTTCACCATTCATTCTCAATTTTCAATTCTCAATTCTCAATTCCCTTTACGGGAACTTCGGGTAATCCTCGAAGCGTGGACGGCGTTTCTCCAAGAATGCCTTGCCGCCTTCCTGCGCCTCGTCCGTCATATAGTAAAGCATGGTAGCGTCTCCGGCCAACTCTTGTATACCGGCCTGTCCGTCCAACTCGGCGTTCAAGCCCGCCTTGATCATGCGCAAGGCCAACGGGCTAAGCAACATCATCTCCTCGGCCCATTGAACGTACTCGTCCTCTAATTTATCCAAGGGGACTACCTTATTTACCAGACCCATATCCAAAGCCTCCTGTGCATTGTACTTGCGGCATAGGAACCAGATCTCACGGGCCTTTTTCTGTCCGACCACACGGGCGAGGTAAGAAGAGCCGAACCCGGCGTCGAAGCTACCCACACGAGGGCCTGTCTGTCCGAAGATAGCGTTCTCGGAAGCGATCGTAAGGTCGCAAACCACGTGCAATACGTGTCCGCCGCCGATAGCGAAACCGTTTACGGCCGCGATGACGGGTTTCGGGAGAGAGCGGATCTGCTTTTGTACGTCCAATACGTTCAAGCGAGGTACGCCGTCTTTACCCACGTAGCCGCCACGTCCTTTCACGTTCATATCGCCTCCCGCGCAAAACGCCGTATCTCCGGCTCCTGTCAGAACGACTACGTTAATGTCCGGACGTTCCCGGCAGATGTAAAAGGCGTCGCTCATCTCCGTGGTCGTAGTCGGGGTAAAAGCGTTGCGATACCGTTCCCGGTTTATCGTAATGCGGGCGATGCCGTTGTAGAAATCAAATAAGATCTCCTCGTATTCCTTGATGGTTGTCCATTCTCTTTTCGTTTCCATATATTATATGTTTTGTGCTTGGGATGAATTTTTTAGTTGATGATAATATTCCTTGAGCAATCGTACGTCTTCCGCTTTGTCCGTGAAAACCTCCATGAATAGGGGATGTTCGCTCGGTTGCTCCGTTTGGGTAAAGGCGCTCATCGCAGCTGCCAACTCCTCGGCGTTATGAACGGCGGAGTAGGAGAATCCCCTTTCCGTGGCCCATCCCTCCGCTGAGGTCTGGTGGGAGGCGGTGACGTAACGGTGCGTACGCTCGTTCATCTTGAATCCTGGCAAGGCTTGGAAGATCTCACCACCTCCGTTGTTCAAGAGCAGGATACGAAGGTTATTGTGCAAGTTTCCGTTCCACAACGCATTCATATCATAGAAGAAACTAAGATCGCCTATAACGATAAAGTTTAGTTTTTGCGAGGCCGAGGCGTATCCGATAGCCGTAGACAAGGAGCCTTCGATCCCGCTCGTACCTCGGTTACAACAAACCTCAACCGTCTCGGGTACGGTGTACAATTGTGCGTAACGTACGGTGGAGCTATTCCCCAGATGCAAGGCCGATTCAGCCGGAAGCGAACGTATCAAACCACCGATCGCCGCCATTTCGGAGTAAGCGAACTCCGGCTCCGGCAGATTCCGGGATTTATATTCCCAAGCCTTCGGATATTCAATCTGCCTATTCTCCAGCATATAAGCGATTTTCTCCAGAAACTCGAAAGGGTCCATCTCGATCACCGTGGTCAGGCTACCGAATAAATCCGCTACCTCTCCATCCAGTGAGACATGCCAATGCTCCTTAGGCGGGTGTTTCCGCAAAAACTCTTTCAGCCGCTTGGAGACAATATGGCCGCCGTAGGTGATTACGAGCTCGGGAACTAGCTTCTCTTTTTCCTCCTCCGGGGTAGCGTACAGGATAGCGTCGAAATTCTTGATCGGTAATCCCGGTACGATACGGTTGCCGATGTGCTCGGAGAGCCAAGTGAAATGCTTGTATAGTAACTTGCATATTTTCTTCTCGAAGAGATAGATCAAGCTCATTTGTCCCGCTATCATCATCCGCTTGCTATATTTGTTCAAGCGCTCGATCAGGTCATCATATTTCCGGTCGTACACGTTCAAGCCTTGATAACGGGTGATTACCCGTACCTTCGGCAATTCGGGTGTCGTGAACTGAAATAAAGGCTCGGAGATCGGAACGTTGATATGCACCGGTCCTTTGCCGTGATGGTTCAGTTCCAACAACGCCTCGTTGATCAATCGATTGCAATACCATTCATCTTGATCCGTATGTATTTCCGGTAGCTGCACCGACTTCTTTACCAGCGAGCCGAACACCCCGGGTTGCGGCAAGGTCTGTCCGTCCATTTGCCCGATCCATGCGGCGGGGCGGTCGGCGGATATCACGACAAGCGGAACTTTCTGATAGAAAGCCTCCGCTACCGCCGGATGTATATTCAGCAAGGCCGTGCCCGAGGTACAGCAAACAGCCGCCGGCTTACCACCGTGCAACGCTAGCCCTACGGCGAAGAATCCCGCGCTTCGCTCATCCGTCACGGAATGGCAATTGAAGAACGAATGGTTTGCCAATGTGTGCACAATCGGAGAGTTCCGGCTCCCCGGACATAGCACGATATTACTTACGCCGTGCTCTATCAGCAAGGCTACCAATTGAAGGATGTTCTTTTTATCGCTATACATTATATGATATAAAATTATAAATTACCCACTATTCTCCGCATCGTATCTAATTTATCCTCTGTCTCCTGCCACTCATCCTCTAGCTGCGAGGCCGCCAACAGACCGCCTCCGGCATACAGCGTAAAGGTTTTGGGGAGGATATTCATGCAACGGAGATTTACGTACAGATCTGTTTTGCCTTTGGGATCCAGCCAACCGATGAAACCGGAGTAATAGCTACGATCGTACCCCTCATGCTCGATGATGAAGTGATAAGCTTCCTCCTTGGGAAGACCGCAAACGGCGGGAGTAGGGTGCAATAGTTGAAGCACGTCACCCAACTTCTCGGAATCCGGCAAGGAGAAGAAGAAATCGCTTTTCAAATGGGAAACCTCTCCGGCCCGGGCTGAATAAGGCCCCTTCTCCTCGGGAGTAATCCCCAAGGTAGACAGCTGGCGGCGTATATAGGAGGCGACTAATTGCTGTTCTCTCCAATTCTTATGGTCCCAGCTTTTCGGTAATTTCCCGTCTCGTAAGGATTGGGTTCCGGCCAAGGCTACCGTCTGCCAGTCGCCTTTCTCGCCGGATAACAAGATTTCCGGTGTCCCACCCATCCAAGTTCCGGTTTCCGGGGTATGGCAAAGGTAGACATAGGAGCGGATATATCGTTCTACTGCGGCGAAGAATGCCTTGCCGGGTGAGAAAGAGGGATCTTTCCGGATCGTTTTGCTACGGGATAGGACTAGTTTATCTTGGCTTCCTTTTAGCAAAGGGTTGGTAAACAGGGAGAAATGGTAAGCGTATCGTTCCTTCTCCTCGGATTCGGACGGGATTTCGATTTCATTCGAAGGGAATTCGTTTTTCTCTCGAGAGAAATCCCTATCGGATTCGGAGGGGATTTCAAAGCAATCCGGTTGGATTAAAACGATAGGTCGTTCCGCTGTCACCTGAAACGGAGCGATTACAAAACCGCTCCGTTCATTTAAGTCTTTTATGTCGTATAATAGGCAAGGAGAGCCGGCGCTTTGCATCCTGAAATGGAGCCTATCCTCACCGGGAATACGCCAAATAGCGAAACTCCGGCCTTGCTTGATCAACGTGTCTATTATTTCGTAAAAATCTCTTGGAATCATTTCTTCTTTAGTATGCTATTGATTACCCGTACCGAGGAAACCAGTTTGTCGGTAGAGGTGAATATGTCTACGTTCCACACATGGGATGAACGGCCTTTGTGGATAATCGTCCCGACGGCACGTACCGTGTCTCCCTCGTGGGCGGACGACATATGGCTGCCGCTAACTTGCATGCCGACTACCATCTCGTCCGGTTTCGCCAGAATCATGGAACCTAGTCCGGCCACGGTCTCTGCCAAAGCCAGCGTAGCGCCTCCGTGCAAGATACCGAAAGGCTGGCGGGTCCGTTCGTCTACAGGCATGGTCGCTTCCACACGATCCTCTGACGCATAGGTATATTGAATGCCTAGATTACCTATTAAAGCATGTTTGGCCCGTGCGTTTAGTTGATCTAACGGAACCTCTGTGGGTTTGATCGTGGCAAGGATCGCTTTCTCGATCGCTACCGCCACACCTTCCATATTATTGGGTAAGGTCGTGAAATCGGCACAAGCCTTTACGGAATCGCGTGCGTTACCCATCGCCACGCCGGTACCGGCTAATTGAAGCATGGATACGTCGGCCACGCCATCACCGATAGCGACAACCTCTTCGGTCGTGATATTCAGCATCTCCATCAATACCGCCAACGTATTTCCCTTATTGATGAAATGAGGAGCTACCTCCAAGAAATAGTCCTCGGAGCGGAAAGCTTCCAATACCCCGTCCAGACGTTTCTTCCAATGATTTTCGAGACCCACTAGATTGTTCTCGTCATCGCTGGTAAGAATACACTTACAGGGTGCGAAATCCACCGCTTCCGGGAAATTCTCCACACCGATGATGCGCATCTTATTGAGTTCGGCCTCCTCTTGGACATGCTTGTTTTCCGGGCTATCGGTTAGGATATAGTCCTTGTGATATGTGAAGATCGCGAAACCGTTTTCCTTCGCCTTCCGGTTCAAATAAGGAATCATGGCCGGATCGATTCGTTTCTCGAACATCAATTCTCCGGTCTGGGCATTGATGATCTGACCTCCGTTATAAGATAATATGAAACCACCGTAATGATTCAATTCAAGGGCCTCCGCCAAGGGTTGAACCCCGTTGGTGGGTCGGCCGGATGCCAATACAACATGAACTCCCATCTGCTGAGCCTTTAACAAGGCGGCATGGGTCCGGGGAGTTATCTCTTTCTTGTCGTTAAGCAACGTCCCATCTACGTCTAAGACTAATAATTTGTACTTCATGGCGTCTTATTTTTATGGTTTAGAATACAAATATACATAAAATAGTTGATAGTTAGAAGACATTTCCATGAAAGGAATTTACGTATATCGGCGCAAGCTCACGCCTATACTGGCGTAGCCCTACGGCACTACTGGTATAGGCGTATGCCGGTATAGGCATTGGCCTGTGTCGATACTGGTGTAAATGTCTCTGAAAAAACACGTACGTGTTCTCGCGAAAACATGTACATGTTTTTCGGAAAATACGTACGTGTTTTTTTTCAAAGCAATTCTTGGATGAAACGAGCCACTCCATCCTCATCGTTCGTGTATTGGGTGATGCGGTCGGCATTGGCCTTGACAGGGGGCTGGGCGTTGGCCATAGCGACTCCCAATCCGGCGAAACGGATCATGGATACATCGTTGAAACCATCGCCGATAGCGATCACTTCCTCCTGTTTTATCCGGGTTCGCTCTAGTAAGCGGGATAACGAGGCTGCCTTATCGATGCCTTTGGGGACAAGCTCCAGATAGAATGCCTCGGAACGATATACGTTGATACGTTTCCCTAATTCTTGGCGGAGCTTCTCTTCCAACGATACCAACATCTCCGGTTCGCCTACCACCAAGCATTTATCGGCTGGCTGATGCAAATCCCGCAGAAAATCGTCGGTAGCCTTGATCTTCATCTTTGTTAGGAATGATTCGTATTGTACGTATTTATTTTCCGGGTGCTCGCTTAAGATATATTTACCGTTGTAGGAAAGGATAGCCAGTCCCGCTTCTTTGGAGCGGTTGTATAAAACAGGTACGATATCTGGTGGCAAAGCCTGTTCGAAAAGTACCTTGTCTGTCATAAAGTCGATCACCTTACCGCCGTTGAAGGAAAGGATAAAACCACCATATTGCTTCATGTTCAGTTCCTCGGCTAAAGGCACGATACCGTAGGTGGGCCGGCCGGAGGCTAAGACCAGATGCAATCCTTTTTCCTGCGCTTGCAGAAGGGTTTCCCTCGTAAACGGGGTGATCTCTTTTTTACTGTTTGTCAGTGTACCGTCTAAATCCAGTACCAATAATTTATAGTTCATGCTCTTGTTTCGTATTGATCGTGATTATTTTACCTCTTTGGGAGATATAATTATAGAGTTCGTTATAAAATGCGTGCCGGGTAAGGGTGGAAGCGTCTCCCAAGATCATCAGTTTCATACGGGCACGGGTGATCGCAACGTTCATGCGCCGTAAGTCGTTCAAGAAGCCGATCTTTCCATCCTCGTTGGCCCTTACCAAACTGATCAAGATGACATCGCGTTCTTGCCCTTGGAAACCGTCTACGGTATGTACGGTAATCAGTCTGCGTAAAGGCTTGAAGAAAGCGTCCTGTTTGATTAATTTACGGATGTATTGTACCTGCGCCTTATAAGGGGAGATCAATCCGAAGTTGATATTCTCCTCCAGCACTCTCTCCTTGGATATTTTCTGTATATAGGAGCGTAATTGTTCCACGAGCAATTCCGCCTCTTGCCTGTTGACACGGCTCATGGTCTCCTCTCTCGTATTTTCCGTGAAATCGCACTCGGACGTATCGAACCATACGATGGGAGTGTCTAATCGCAAGATTCCTCGCCCACTTACCTCGGGAGCGGATTCGAGTTCGTTATGATAGAACCATTGGGAGGAGAAGCGCATGATATCCTCGTGCATACGGTATTGGATCTTCAGGAGAGAGACCGTTTCCGGTTTCGTGTGGGCTATCTTTTGCATCAAGGTACGTCCTAAGCCTTCTCGTTCCGCTTCTATACATTTAATAGTAGGGGGCAATTGGTGATGATCGCCCGCTAGTATGACCCGGTCCGCCTTGCCGATCGCTATCCAGCAAGCAGCTTCCAAGGCTTGGGCGGCCTCATCGATAAACAAGGTCGTGAAGTGCCGGTTCATCATGACCCGGTTTGCGGAGCCAACCAAGGTGCAAGCGACAACACGAGCCTCGTCGAACAGCTCTGTATCGATCTTGACTTCCAGTTCGGTCGCCCGGAATTTCAAACGGGAGAGGCGGTTTCGGATCGTATCCCGTTCCTCCCGGCTTTTCTTTCGCATATTGGATTGTATATCCCGTATCGCTTTCCGGATGCTCCATAATTCGGGATAATCCGGATGCGATTCGAAACGGCGTTCATATGTGAAAGAGAGCATCTTGTCATTGATACGAGTGGGGTTCCCGATGCGCAGGACGTTAATGCCTCTATCTACCAGTTTCTCCGAGATGCAGTCTACGGCGATATTACTTTGGGCGCAAACGATCACTTGATTCTCCCGGTGAAGGGTCTCGTAAATGGCTTCCACCAAGGTGGTTGTTTTCCCAGTTCCGGGAGGGCCGTGTACGATAGATACTTGTTTCGCTCCCAATACCTTATTTACGGCTTCTTCCTGAGAACGGTTCAACCAAGGGAAGCGGATCGGGAATAATTCCCGCTGTCCCGGTTTTTCCTGTCCCAGCAATACATCCCTTAGATGAGAGAGTTGGTTGTTTTTTGCCCGCATCACGTCCGAGAGAGCGGAAAACATCGTTTTATAGCTGGTCTCGTCGAAGTAGAGTTGCACGCCGAGATCATTGCTTTTTCCTTGTATATCCATCAAGGCGGAAGGAGTGGGGAGAACTACCACCATCCGGTCCTCTTGCACGTAGCTGATCGTGGCGGAGAAATCCAGATACTTAAATTTACCACTGATATCTGCCGTAAAGAAGCAAACCGGGCGCCCGTACTCAAAATTATGCTCGATCTCCCGGTCTTCTGTCCTTTCGATCTCGATCACCAATTGGTTTAAGGAGTTATGATAACTGCGTCCCGGAGTGACCGGATACCAACAGAGGCCCTGCGCCACTCGTTTTCGCAAACCCGTACGCTCGGATTGCTGTCGGTATGTTTCCTTCTCATATTCATATTCTTTCTGCAGGAGATCATATTGATGTTGCAAATCTACAAGCGGCGATGAAATTCCCATTCCTTTATCAATTCAATTAATCGGATAAATACAGCCCGGGCGTTCTAGGTCCCGAAGTAGGCGACAAAAGTACTAAAATTATCGTTCCGTACCCAAGTTGCGGTAAGTAAAGAAAAAGAATACCGCTAACGTTGGTAGTGTCTATAAAATTCCTAATTTTGTACGAAAACTAATATCATAAAAAAATGAATGAGAACGATGCTTTTTATAACGCATTAATAGATGTAGCTGCTTGGGATAAAGAGAATACCTTAGATCGTTTTATGAATAGTGATAGCCTCTTCAAAAAGTTTCTATATAAATTTATTACTACAGATGGTTCGTATGTGAAATTACGGAGCTCTTTAGTAGAGCGGGATTTTGAGAATGCCAAGCTATATTCGCATACCTTGAAAGGGATAGCCGCTAATTTAGGTCTGGTAAATCTATTCGATGTATCGAATAATATACTATCGCTGTTGAGAGAAGGGAATCTGGAAGAAGCGTTGCGTTATGAAGATGCATTGGGAAAACAATACGATGCCTTGCGAGATATCGTTGTTGAGTTTTGTTCTTAATCTATTGTATATTAACTATCTAATTCTAAATAAAGACTATCAGTATGGATACTATCATAAAAACTCAAATTATAGATTTGATTCACAGGGAGGTAATCCCTGCTATCGGATGTACGGAACCTATTGCCGTGGCTTTGGCGGCCGCAAAAGCGGCGGAAGTGCTGGGGCGTAAGCCAGAGAAGATAGAGGTTTATCTGAGCGCCAATATCCTGAAGAATGCCATGGGAGTAGGAATCCCGGGGACTGGCATGGTGGGGTTGCCTATCGCTATCGCATTGGGATCGATCATCGGTAAGTCCGCTTATGGGCTAGAGGTGCTGAAAGACTTGACTCCGGAGGGATTGAAAGAAGGTAAGGAAATGGTCAGCAAGAAATGTATCGGTATAGACCTGAAAGAGAATGTAGATAAACTTTATATCGAAATTATAAGTTCAGCAGGGAACGATCGTTCAAGGGTGATCATTTGCCATGAGCATACCCATATAATATATGTAGAGAAAAACGGGGAGGTATTGACTGATTTACGTACGGCAAACGCTTCTGGCGAGGAAGTATGTGAGAATAAGGATTTACGTCTTTCCTTCTCTATGGTCTATGAGTTTGCCATGGAAATGCCATTGGATGAGATTCGTTTTATTTTAGAAACGGCCGAGTTGAATAAGAAAGCCGCCCAAGCTTCCATGAAAGGCAATTACGGACATACCGTAAGCAAGACAGTCTCGGGTGCTTTCGGCCGTAAGTTCATGGGAGATTCCGCTTATACGCATATGTTGATCATGACTTCCGCCGCTTGCGACGCTCGCATGGACGGCGCTATGATCCCGGTGATGAGTAATTCGGGAAGCGGTAATCAAGGAATCGCCGCTACGCTTCCGGTTCTTTCTTTCGCGGAGGATATCCAATGCTCGGAAGAGCAACTGATCCGTGCGTTGATGTTAAGCCATTTGATGGTGATCTATATCAAGCAAAGTCTGGGACGTTTGTCCGCCCTTTGCGGTTGTGTGGTTGCCGCTACGGGAGCGAGTTGCGCTATCACCTATTTGATGGGAGGAAATAAGGCGCGGATTTCTTATGCGATCAAGAATATGATCGGTAATATTACCGGAATGATCTGTGACGGTGCCAAGCCGAGTTGCGCGATGAAAGTATCTAGTGGCGTGTCTACGGCGATGCTTTCCGCTTTGATGGCCATGGAGGATAAGGTGGTGACTTCCGTGGAAGGTATCATCGATGAGGATGTGGATAAATCGATCGCGAACTTGACCGCTATCGGTTCTAAAGGAATGGAGGCGACGGATCGTCTGGTGCTGGACATCATGACCGGTAAATCTTGTTAATGGGATTCTATGGAGGAGGCACCAAAGGCGAGGAAAAAAGAGATTATGCGAGTGACACTTTTAGGGTCATTCGCTAATTTTGTTTTATTGGTATTCAAGTTCGTGGCGGGTATCTGGGGACATAGTAGCGCTATGATCGCCGATGCGGTGCATTCGTTATCTGATTTCGTAACGGATATAATCGTCCTTCTTTTTGTCAATATATCTTCCAAGCCAAAGGACGAGAGCCATGATTACGGGCATGGTAAATACGAGACTTTGGCGACTTCAATTGTTGGTATCGTCTTGCTTTGTGTAGGTTTTGGCCTTTTCTGGGAGGGAGCGAACAAGATTTATGACTTTTATTTCAAGGGGATTCCGTTGGAAAGTCCGGGAATGATCGCTTTAGTTGCCGCTCTTATCTCCATTGTGATCAAGGAATTACTGTATCATATTACGGTTTGGGTAGGAAGGAAGCAGAATAGTCAAGTCGTTATCGCTAACGCTTGGCATCATCGCTCGGATGCCTTTTCCTCGATCGGTACGGCTTTAGGTATCGGAGGGGCGATTTTGTTGGGGGATAATTGGCGTGTGCTGGACCCGTTGGCGGCTGTGATTGTCAGTTTGTTTATCGTAAAAGTAGCCTTGCAGCTGGTGATCCCCGCAATCAATGACTTATTGGAGAAATCTTTGCCGAAGGAGGTGGAGGATGAGATCTTGGCGATCATTAGTGAGGTTCCCGAGGTAAAGAGCCCGCATAATCTACGTACCCGCCGCATCGGTAATAATTTTGCTATCGAGGCGCATATACGGGTGAACGGACAGATAACCGTGACTCGTGCCCATGACTTGACGAAAGAGATTGAACAGAATCTGCGTGATAAGTTCGGTCAGGCTACGCACATCGCTTTGCACGTGGAACCAATTAAATAAACGAATTGTTATTTGACCATGATGAAGAACTTATATAGGGGAGAAGTGTTCTATTTGATCGCTTCCCCGCTGGATCATGTGGAGGCTTACCGCTATTTTGAGGATGGGGGACTGGCTGTTGTTGATGGAAAGATTGTAGAGGCGGGGCCGTTCGAGGCGATGCGTTCCCGTTACCCGGATTTCCCGGTGACAGACTATTCCGGTAAATTGATTACACCCGGCTTTATTGATTCCCATATCCATTTCTCCCAGTCGGAGATACAGGGAATGTATGGCAAGCAACTTCTGGATTGGCTGGACGAATATACGTTTCCCGCCGAGGAAGCTTTCTCTTCCATGGAATATGCACAAGATATCGCTCGCTTTTTCGTGAAGGAACTGGTGAAGAACGGAACTACGACTTGTGCCGCTTATGCCACGGTTCATCCTGCTTCCGTAACCGCATTATTTTCCGTGGCTACGGAGTATAATATGTGTATCTTGGCTGGAAAGGTGATGATGAACCGGAACGCTCCGGATTATCTGATGGATACCACGCATCAGGGTGAGTTGGACTGCCGTAGCTTAATCGAGGATTGGGACGGGAAAGGACGGAATCACTATGTGATCACGCCCCGTTTCGCCATAACCAGTACGCCGGATCAATTAAAGTCTGCCGGTCGTTTACATGCCGAATATCCCAGTACCTATATACAGACACATCTTTCGGAGAATCTGGGAGAGATTGAATCTGTCTTATCGCTCTGTCCCGGTCATGCGGATTATCTGGAGGTCTATGAGCGTGCCGGATTGTTGACCGATCGTTCGATATTCGGGCATTGTGTCCATCTAACCGATCGGGAATATAAGCGGTTGGGAGAAACGGGAGGCATTATCGCCCATTGCCCGACCTCGAACCTTTTCCTTGGAAGCGGATTATTCGATATGAGGGAAGCGAACCGTTACGGCGTACGTACTACCTTGGCGACAGATGTCGGTGCGGGTACATCTTTCTCTATGTGGCGTACGATGGGAGAGGCTTATAAGGTACAACAGTTGAACGGTTATCCGATGACAGCTTTGGAGGCTATCTATAAATGTACGCTAGGCTCTGCACGGGCCTTATCGTTGGATGACCGAATCGGAAGTTTCCTCCCTGGCCGTGAAGCGGATTTCATAGTCGTGGATTATGCCGCTACCTCTGTCCAGAAATTGCGTATGGAGTATCTTCGTTCGAGAGATAAATGGACGATCGAGAATAAGCTGTTTGGCCTGCAAACCCTCGGCGATGACCGGAATATGGTATGTACTTATATAATGGGCAAGCAAGTATACGGCTCAGATTCGTGCGATCATCAAGAAACAAGTATGTAATACGACCGTTACGACGATCCATAGGCGCTCGGCAGTAGTCGGGCGCAATCCCGGGAAATGATATTCTATAGCCCCGTGCTTGCAAGCGGAGAGGCAATCTCCGCAATAGGTACAGGTATAGCCGATCTTTCCCTTCTCGATCTCTTCTTTATGTAGGGCATCATAACGGCAAGCGTTTGTGCAAGCCATGCAATAGCAACAATCCGTGGTCAGTCGTACCCGGAAAGGAGAGAGGTATTTGAGGAAAGACACTAAAGTCCCGATCGGACAATAACTACTGCAATGTACCATCTTCCGTCTCTTTCTGGAAAACAATAGCATGACAAGTAGGCCGATAACTCCGACCGTTATTCCAAAAGCGGTGGCTATCCTGCCGCTCGCTCCGAATATTCGGAGTAGGATGGTCCCCAACATAACCAGAAATAATATGCTGTATCGCATTTGCTTGTGATAGGGGAACCTTTTTCGTTCCAATTTTCCCCGGGCACTCCATGCGTCGAATGCCCCGAAGTAACAAAGCTGGCTACACCAAGCGGGACCGGATAGTAATAAGGTGCTGATAAAAAGTATGGGCATGAATAATCCATCAAAGCGATAAAGCGGTCCGGCCAAGATTACCGCAGGGATCGGTAAATGCAGTTTCCCGGTCATAAGGAAAATGGGATCGGCAAAAATCCCTAGAGCAAGTTGCCCGAAAAAAACGATCGAGAATAACAACCACGCTCGTTTTCTCCATTTGGGACGTTCTTGCCGATCTTGCATCTTATAGCAGAGCCAACCACCGTATAGCATGGCAAGTATCACTTGTATCCATCCTCCATACGGAAATAACCTTTCGCCTATCAACAGTGGATTTTTAGGCATGACTTGAACGATCGAGAGAAGTCCCCCGACTAATAATACGGTACTGATAACAATACGTCTCGTTTTCATGCTCAATTATTTTATGCGTAAAAGTATGCCTTTTACGCGAATAATTATAGCACGGGCATTGTATTTCTGATACTAGTTACACCGATTAAACGATCATACCGTGCTCCCATTGGACAATAGTAGACGTAAATGCTATATTCGTTCTCCGTCTGGAAGAAATTACCCTCGATAGGGCCGGTCTGTCCTACGGTCTGTCCGTTAGGGACAAAGAGGTACTGATAGTTGTAACTGCCTTGTTTCAGTAAGACGGATTTCTCGTATTGATGCGTCTCCGGATTATAGCCCATCTTACTTTTCTCGTCCAATACATTATTATATAATTCACCGTTCAAATACACGTTTCCATCGGGAATTAAGTCCATGGCGAGGGTAAAGTGAACGATGTAATAGTCCGCTTCCGTATCCGGGTCGTTACAATTACTGCAACGGATGAAGAAACGGCCGTCTTGATCTTGATCGTATTGATACGATAATTGGTCACGCCGATAGTCCGTCATCAACTCTACATGGTAATATGGATTATGGAACGAGATACTTTCTACGTGCATGCCATTGTATTTGTTGCTCAAAAATTCCATACGGCGATATTCGTTTCCTGCGGGAAAGATCAAGTTCTGATTGTTCGTATAAGAGATCTGGTTTTCTAAAATAGTCATAGGCTGAAGACCTGTTACGGCATTATCCCTGCGGTTATTCTGATAAACCCAGATTTTCAAGTCGGTCTGAGGATAGGTGATGGGGAAATTCTTGTTATTGATCGCAAAGCTGACTTGTTGGTGTGACTGATTGGTATCGATATCCGTATTTCCGCTCACCGTAGCGGCGACACTAACCATCGGCTCAAAAATAGAAAAGCATGCGGTAAATACGATCTGGGAGGGATCATCCTCGTTATATACTTGCAAGGCATAATTCCCCGAGACCTTCGGTTGAACGTCATCGTTTGGGAAAAGTAATCGGTAGTTGGTGTATTGCACCGTAGTACCCATCGCATTGGCGAAATCCTCGATCGTGCTCCCTTGGAAACCATTCATATACTCAATCGGGGAAAGATTCGATTGCGTCCAATCGGCGTTGCAATGAACCAGATTATAGGCGTATCGCCCGAAGCCCGGATTAAAAGCATCGAAATTAACTTCGATACGGTTTTCACCGCCCAGTTCAATGAATGGATCGGAGAACATCTCGCCGGCAACCTTCACTTGGAGGGTCTTTATTTGCTTATCGCTAACGTTGGTGAAGTAAGTCACTTGAGCGTTCAACGGTACTAAAACCGTGATAAGCAGCAGAAATAGGATTTTAAAAACTTTCATTTTCTTATTACTTTCTTTAACGACGCAAAATTATGGAATTATTTCTCTATTTATTTGCCTTTCCCTGCTCTAAAGCATGAAAAAATGTTTACTTTTGCAGGAAAATTACATATAAACAATTTTAGTTGTATCATGGCAAATGTGATTAAGATTAAAAAGGGTTTAGACATTAATCTGAAGGGCAAAGCTTCGGATGTACTGTTAAACGGCGGCAAGAGCGAGTCTTACGCGATCGTCCCCGATTATTATAACGGTATTCTCCCCAAAGTTGTTGCGAAAGTAGGAGAAAAAGTCAAAGCCGGTTCTGTACTGATGATTGACAAGAACCGCCCCGAGATCAAGTTTGTTTCGCCGGTCAGTGGCGAGGTAACTGCCGTAAACCGAGGAGAGAAGCGTAAGGTGCTAAGCATCGTTGTGAAGCCGGATGCGCAGATCGAGTATGAGGAGTTCGGTAAGAAGAACGTAGCATCCCTACAGGGAGCAGAGGTGAAAGAGGTACTTCTGAACGCTGGTATGTGGCCGTTTATCAAGCAACGCCCATACGATATCGTTGCCGCTCCATTGGATACTCCGCGTGATATCTTCGTTTCGGCTTTTTACTCCGCTCCGTTGGCTCCAAACTTCGATTTTATCGTAAAAGGTCAGGAGGCTGATTTCCAGACTGGATTAAACGCCCTAGCTAAATTAACGAATGGAAAAGTGTATGTGGGTGTAAGAAGTGGTTCTGTCGTGAGCGGAATGAAAGGTGTGGAGATTGTGGAAGTAGAAGGTCCGCATCCCGCAGCGAACGTTGGCGTGCAGATCAATCATATCAAGCCCGTTAACAAGGGTGAGGTAGTTTGGACGGTTAATCCGGCAGACGTGATCGTTATCGGACGCTTGTTTAACAAGGGTGTCGCCGATTTCAGCCGTATGGTTGCTATTACCGGTTCCGAGACTACCGAGAGAGGCTACGTTAAAACGATTTCAGGTTGTACGATTAAGAGCTTGGTTAACGGTAAAGTGTTAGGACAGGAACATATCCGTATTATTAGCGGTAATGTTTTGACAGGTACCAAGGTGAATATGGATGGTTACCTAGGCGCTTATGATAACCAGATCACCGTGATTCCGGAAGGTGATGAGACGCATGAGTTCTTAGGTTTCGCTATGCCTCGTTTCAACCAGTTCAGCGCTAGCCATAGTTACTTTAGCTGGTTAGGTACTAGCAAGGAATATGTGATCGACGCCCGTATCAAAGGTGGTAAACGTGCCATGATCATGTCTAATGAATACGATAAGGTGTTTCCGATGGACATCTATCCGGAGTATTTGTTGAAAGCGATCATTGCGTTCGATATCGACAAGATGGAGAACTTAGGTATCTATGAGGTGGCTCCCGAGGACTTCGCTCTTTGCGAGTTCGTGGACACTTCCAAGATCGAGTTGCAAAAGATCGTTCGCGACGGATTGAACCTGTTGTATAAGGAAATGAATTAATAACATAAAAAACTTATAATACATTGAAAGCGTTAAGGAATTATCTCGACAAGATTAAGCCTAACTTTGAGGAAGGCGGAAAGCTGGCGATGTTCCGTTCTGTTTTTGACGGTTTCGAAACATTCTTATTTGTTCCGAACGAGACCTCTAAAACGGGCGTACATATTCATGACTGTATTGATTCAAAGCGTGCCATGACCGTGGTTATCATCGCTTTGTTGCCTGCTTTGCTTTTTGGTATGTATAATGTCGGTTATCAGCACAATTTAGCTGTGGGGGCTGATCCGGGATTTTTGATGACTTTTATTTTTGGATTTTTGGCGGTATTGCCTAAGATCATTGTTTCGTATGTGGTAGGTTTGGGTATAGAGTTCGCTGTCGCCCAAGTGAAGAAGGAAGAGATTCAAGAAGGATTCTTGGTTTCCGGTATCTTGATTCCGATGATCGTTCCGGTCGATACTCCGTTATGGATGATCGCTGTAGCTACTGCTTTCGCTGTTATTTTCGCGAAAGAGGTATTTGGTGGTACGGGATATAATATATTTAATGTAGCATTGGTTACACGTGCGTTCTTATTCTTCGCTTACCCGGCAGCAATGTCTGGTGATCAAGTGTTCGTTCGTACGGCTGATACGTTTGGTATCGGGGCTGGCCAAGTAGTTGACGGTTTTTCCGGAGCTACTCCGCTAGGACAAGTCGCTATCGCTGGTAAGGAGATGATCGGTTCTTTCCAAGCTGTTGACGTATTAGGCAACCCGATCTCTACTTGGGACGCGTTTATTGGTTTGATCCCGGGCTCTATCGGTGAGACTTCCGTATTGGCTATTTTGATCGGTGCGGTTATCTTGTTGGTTACGGGTATCGCAAGTTGGAAGACAATGGTTTCCGTGTTCGTGGGTGGTGCTTTCATGTCATTGATCTTTAATATGATCGGTACTACGGTCGCTATGTGCGTATCTCCGCTGGATCACTTGTTCTTAGGTGGTTTCGCTTTTGGTGCCGTGTTCATGGCTACAGACCCTGTGACTTCCGCTCGTACGGAGACAGGTAAATATATCTATGGTTTCCTTGTAGGTGCTATGGCCATTATTATTCGTGCGTTGAACCCGGGTTATCCAGAGGGTATGATGCTCGCTATCCTGTTGATGAACGTGTTCGCTCCGCTGATCGACTATTATGTTGTGGAAGCTAATATCTCTCGCAGATTGAAACGTGTAATAAAATAAAGTAAGAAGGAATATGGCTAAATATAAATGTAAGGTATGTGGCTATGTCCACGAGGGAAATAAGGCTCCTGACACTTGCCCGGTATGTTCCGCTCCTGCTTCCGAATTTGAGGAAATCAAGGAGGAGGGCGCCGCTAAGAAAGGCATAAACCGGGATAGCAATGTTTATACGGTTGTTTATGCGGCTGTGATGGTTGTGCTAGTGGCTGTCGTATTGGCGTTTACTTCACAATCATTGAGAAGTTTTCAGAAACAGAACGAGGATAACGATAAGAGACAACAAATTCTGCGTTCTATCAACGTAAATGTTTCTTCTTCTGAGGCTGAGACCAAGTACAACGAGTTGATCAAGGAAGCTTTCTTGGTAAACGAGAATGGTGAGAAGGTTGAAGGCGACGCTTTCGCTACGGATGTAGTTAAGGCTGCCACTGAGCATCAATATCCGGTTTTCGTCGCGAATGTAGATGGTCAACCGAAATATATCATGGCTTTGCATGGAGCAGGTCTTTGGGGTCCGTTATGGGGTTATATCTCTGTAGATAGTGATAAGAATACTATTTATGGTGCTGACTTCAGCCACCAAGGTGAAACTCCGGGTCTGGGAGCTGAGATCTCTAAACCGGCGTTCAGCAATGAGTTCAAAGGTAAGAAGATCTTCATGAGTGGAGAATTCAAGTCTGTCGCTGTTGTTAAGCCGGGTAAGAGCGTAGCGGGACAGGATTATGTAGACGGTATCTCAGGTGGTACAATTACCAGTAAAGGTGTGGATGAAATGTTATTCAACAGCTTGAGCGGTTATGTTAAATTTTTGACCTCACAAAATTAAGTAGAAGATGGGATTATTATCTGAAAAGAATAAAGAAGTTCTGTTAGGCCCGTTGAGCGCTAACAACCCGGTTGTCGTTCAGATGTTGGGTATTTGCTCTGCGTTGGCTGTAACATCAAAACTTGAGCCGGCCATCGTGATGGGTATCTCGGTGACGGCTGTCGTAGCTTTCGCTAACGTGATCATTTCATTGATGCGTAATACGATTCCGAACCGTATCCGTATTATCGTGCAATTGGTGGTAGTTGCCGCTTTGGTGACAATCGTTAGTGAGGTGTTGAAAGCTTTTGCTTATGACGTAAACAAACAGCTTTCCGTATTTGTCGGTTTGATCATTACGAACTGTATCTTGATGGGACGTCTGGAAGCGTTCGCCTTGGGTAACGGCCCATGGGAATCGTTCTTGGATGGCATTGGTAACGGTCTGGGATATGCGATTATTCTTATTATCGTAGGTTTCTTCCGTGAATTGCTGGGATCTGGTACCTTATTGGGTTTCCAAGTGATTCCGCAGGCATTCTATGATCTGGGTTACGTGAACAATGGTTTGATGATCTTGCCTCCGATGGCGTTGATCGTGATCGCTGTTATTATTTGGGTTCATCGTGCTAAGAACAAGGAACTTCAAGAAAATTAATGTTAACGATTAAACGAATAATAGAATGGAACAATTATTAAGCACATTCGTCCGCTCGATCTTCGTTGACAACATGATCTTCGCATACTATTTGGGTATGTGCTCTTTCGTGGCTGTCTCAAAGAACGTGAAGACCGCTTTAGGATTAGGTATAGCAGTGACATTCGTACTTTTCTGTACGTTGCCGATTAACTATATGCTTGAGAATTATGTATTGAAAGAAGGTGCGTTAAGTTGGTTAGGCCCGGAATATGCGGAGGTGAACCTTAGCTTCTTGGCATTTATTATCTTTATCGCCGTTATCGCTTCTTTCGTGCAGTTGGTCGAGATGGTAGTCGAGAAATTCTCTCCGTCTTTGTATGCTTCCCTTGGTATCTTTTTGCCGCTGATCGCTGTAAACTGCGCTATCTTGGGTGGTTCTCTGTTTATGCAACAAAAAGCGTTCCCTAATGTAGGTGTCGCCACTGTTTATGGTTTAGGATCTGGTATCGGTTGGTTGCTGGCTATCGTAGGTATGGCGGCTATCCGTGAGAAATTGTCATATTCAAATGTCCCCAATGCTTTGAAAGGTTTGGGTATTACTTTCATCATCACGGGTTTGATGGGTATGGCATTCATGTGTTTCTCTGGTCTGAAGATTTAAGTATTAACGCATTAAACAAAATATAAAGATGACTTTATTAATGTCGGGCGGACTTACGATTGGTGTCAGCGCAATAGTATTCTTATTGATTACGCTGATCTTGGTCGGTTTGCTTTTGTTCGCCAAAGCAAAATTGGTGCCTTCAGGGAATGTAAGCTTGAAGGTTAACGGAGAGAAAGATATAGAGACCCCGATTGGTGGAACTTTGCTAGGTGCGCTACAGAGCGGTGGCATCTTCTTGTCTTCCGCTTGTGGTGGTGGTGGTAAATGCGGTCAGTGCCGTGCTCAAGTTATTGATGGCGGTGGCGAGATCCTACCTACTGAGAAAGGTTTCTTCTCTCGTAAACAAGTGAAAGATCATTGGCGTTTGGCTTGTCAATGCAAGGTGAAAGAGGATATGGTCGTTCAGGTACCAGACGAGGTATTTGGCGTTAAGGAATGGGAATGCGAGGTTATCAGTAACAAGAACGTCGCTACATTTATCAAGGAGTTTATCGTTGCGTTGCCTAAAGGTGAGCACATGGACTTTATTCCGGGTTCTTACGCTCAGATCAAGATCCCTACATACTCAATGGATTATAACAAGGATATCGATAAGAGCTTGATCGGCCCCGAGTATCTGCCGGCTTGGGAGAAATTCGGTTTATTCGGTTTGAAGTGTAAGAATGACTCACCGTCTATCCGTGCCTATTCTATGGCTAACTATCCTGCTGAGGGTGACCGTATCATGTTGACCGTGCGTATCGCTACGCCGCCGTTCAAACCGAAACCACAAGTTGGTTTCATGGATGTGATGCCGGGTATCGCTTCTTCTTATATCTTTACGTTGAAACCGGGTGATAAGGTGACTATGAGTGGTCCTTATGGTGATTTCCACCCAATTTTCGATTCTAAGAGAGAGATGATGTGGATTGGTGGTGGTGCTGGTATGGCTCCGTTGCGTGCCCAAATCATGCACATGACGAAGACGTTGAAGACTACGGATCGTAAGATGTCTTACTTCTATGGCGCGCGTGCCTTGAACGAAGTGTTCTATTTGGAAGATTTCTTGGAAATAGAGAAAGAATTCCCAAACTTTACGTTCCACTTGGCGCTTGACCGTCCTGATCCTGCCGCTGATGCTGCGGGTGTTAAATATACGGCTGGATTCGTTCATCAAGTAATCCATGATACTTACTTGAAGGATCACGAGGCTCCGGAAGATATCGAATACTACATGTGTGGTCCGGGCCCGATGTCAAAGGCCGTGGAAAATATGCTGGATAACTTGGGTGTACCTCGTGAGATGTTGCACTTCGATGATTTCGGTGGATAAAATAGGATTTCTATATCTACAGATAGAAGGCGGGGGTTAAGATCCTCGCCTTTTTTATTTTGGCCCTGAAACTCCTCTTTACGAAGATATACTTCAAATGCTATAGGATATATACTGCATGTGTCATAGGATATATACTTCATTAACGAAATAAGTCGTACTTCTATGTCGGCACATTAAAAATGTAATTATTTTGAAATAATATGCAGCGTTTATCGTTTTATAAGCATCTAAGCTTATATAGTCATAAAAACAAGTTAGACATGAAGCCATTGATTTTATCTTTTTTTGCGGTTTTATTAGGATACTCATTCTTTTTCGATAAAGATGATGAAATAAAATTGCGTAATGTTGACCAGATATCGTTGGAATCTAATTCTACGATGCCTGAGAGGGGTGATTCTGTCACTTTGTATGCGAAAAGGCTCCCTAATACTCCGGAATATATTTTACGAATCGCAAAACCGGAGGATTATCTCTTTACGAAATAAAATTTTCGTGTTAAAATATTTGTTTATTTGACGAATATTGCTATGTTTGTGCCCATGTAACTTTTAATGCGTGGGATATGGATTTGAAATCTACTCAATATATAGAAAAAACAGGAAGTGTCGCAAAGGCATTCCTGTTTCTTTTTCTTCTCTTTCTATCAAGCATATATAATCTGTTTAAGTTTGCCAGCCTTGAAAATGAGGAGGTAAAAGTATCAGATATGGTGCTACCTTCTAAGACTTCCGGTGATGTCGAGTATATAGAACAAGATGACTTATCTGCAAACTGTAAATTCCTAATCGATAGAACTATTCACTGGTTGGGCTGAGTAAGCCCTTATCTGATCCGTGCGAGTGCATAGAAGGATAAGGGGGACTTATTTTAGATAATTAAACGATTTTCTCCAATAGATTGTATTCCGGTATATCTTCGAGGAAAGCATACGTCTGTTTCTCATAGTCAATTTTGCAACAAAAATGACGGATGCCGTTGCTTACGGTTAAGTATTTTACGTGTAAGACCATGTTATAACGTACGATTTGATCGAATACTGCGCTTGTTATCTCGATGTGTGGAGCTTTATATTCAATAATCATTAGAGGTGCTAGAAACCGATTGTATGCAACGGTATCGCATCGTTTGGATGTTCCGTTTAGTTTTACCGCTACTTCATTCGCTAAAAGTTCTTGAGGATAGCTTTTTTCCGTGACCAAATAGTTCACGAAATGTTGTCGTACCCATTCCTCTGGCGTTAATGCGACAAATTTTCGGCGTACAGGATCCCAAATAGAAGGCTTTCCTGCTTTCTCCGTAACTTTGACTGAGAATTTTGGTAGATTTAATGGGAGCATTTGCTATATTTGCTATTTATATTCTAAACTAAAATGCACCTCAAAGGTAGTTATTTATGAGAACAAAACAAGAAATCGTAGAAAATTGGCTGCCTCGTTATACCGAGCGAAAGCTAGAAGACTTCACTAAGCACATATTACTCACTAACTTTACTAAATATGTCGAGATATTTGCGGATCATTTTAATGTCCCGATTTTGGGATTGAAAAGTTCGATGCCCAATGCCTCGGCAGAAGGGATTACCATTATCAATTTTGGGATGGGAAGTGCGAACGCTGCTACAATCATGGATTTATTATCAGCAGTCATGCCCAAAGCGGTGCTTTTCCTCGGTAAATGTGGAGGATTAAAAAGAGCGAATGTATTAGGGGATTATGTATTGCCAATAGCGGCGATCCGAGGTGAGGGAACGTCGAATGAGTATTTACCACCTGAGGTACCTTCATTGCCCGCTTTTTCAATGCTTCGTGCTATTTCTTCCGCCATACGTGATCATGGAAAAGATTATTGGACAGGTACGATTTACACGACAAATCGCAGGGTTTGGGAATACGATAATGATTTCAAGGAATATCTTCGTAGTACGCATGCCACTGGTATCGATATGGAAACCGCAACCTTGCTTACTGCCGGTTTCGCTAACCAAATACCTACGGGTGCATTGTTGATGATATCGGATAAACCGATGGAAGAAGATGGTATAAAAACAGAAGCGAGTGACCGGAAAGTAACTCAACAATTTGTAGGAGAACAGGTAATGTTGGGAATTGAAGCTCTTCAACAGATTTTGGATGGTAAGAAAACCATCCGTCATATCCGTTTTAGTTGGTAATAGCGAAACCTCATAATTTATGGCAAAAAAAGAAATTACTTTCGAGGAGATTTGTAGGGATATAACAGCAAGGAAGTTTCAGCCTGTTTATGTGTTAATGGGCGAAGAGCCTTTCTTCATCGATCAAATAACAGATTTGTTATTAAAAAGCGTATTAGAGGAATCTGAGAGAGATTTCAATCAGATTATTCTATACGGCGCAGATACAGATGCTATTTCTATTATCAATGCGGCACGTCGTTTTCCGATGATGTCCGAATATCAATTGATAGTTGTTCGAGAGGCTCAATTAGTGAGAGATATAGAGTTGCTGAGCAGTTATGTGAAGAATCCTTTGTCATCAACTATTTTGGTCATAAATTACAAATATAAGACTTTAGATCGCCGTCGTGCGTTAGCGGCCGCAACCGATAAAAACGGTATTTTATATGAGTCAAAAAAGATCCCGGATTATAAAATGCCGAGTTTTATCACCTCTTTGATGCAACAGCGTTCTATCGGTATCGATCCAAAAGCCGCTCAAATGCTCTCAGATTTCCTTGGAAACGATTTAAACCGTCTCAATAAGGAATTAGATAAGCTGGCAATTATCTTGGCTGAAAAGGCCTCAAAACGCATCACACCGGAATTGATCGAGCAAAATATAGGGATTAGTAAAGAATACAATAACTTTGAGCTGATAAAGGCACTTGCCATGAAGGATATATTAAAGGCTAACCGGATCGCTCAGTATTTTGAGAAAAACCCTAAAAGTAATCCGATACAGATGACACTTCCTGTATTATTTAACTATTTCTCAAACTTGCTGATTTGTTATTATTCAAAGGATCGATCGGAATCAGGATTGATGACCGCACTTGGTTTACGGGGAACTTATCAAGTAAAGGACTATCTTTTGGGTATGAAAAATTATCCAGCGATGAAAGTTTTTAATTTGATCAGCGATATCCGAACGACTGACGCAAGATCTAAGGGAGTGGAAAACTCTTCAGCGACAGATGCAGATTTACTAAAAGAATTACTTTACAAAATCTTACATTAAACAGAAATCATAGACTTAGTGCAGGTAAAAGAGCCTTTTTTCCTAGAATGATGAAAAAGTCAAACTGGAAAAAGAGGCCTTTTTGTTTATTTATCAATTAATTACGCATATTTTATCTCTCTGAGATTTTAAAATTTATTCAACCACGTACCTTCTTCCTCAAAAATTCCAAGAAATCCTACTTAAAGCTATAATCGGTATAGCTATAGATTGCCTTCATTATCCGTTAAAGGAAAAATAGACAAGTTGGCAGTAAAATAAATAGAGTAAAATTATATTGTATACAAATATAATCGAGAAATGGATGTTTACAATCATATATACAATAAAAGTATTTGAGTAGATTACAAATGTTGGTGATTTTTGTAATCATTATATAGGCGTTACAAATGTATTGCGTTTACATTGCTAATATAAATCATGGATTATTATATATTTCTTTATCCACGTAAGATTTGCTATAAATTATAAATAACCAGTTTTTTATATAGAAATATTGATTGTTTACATTAACTAAACATATTTTTCCGTCTACAAACGTATAAAAATCCCCTAACTATACATCATATGTATTATTATATTTACATATAGATCAGATATATATGCTATTTTCCTAAAGTTTTTCTAAATACTCTATACCTCCTTCTTGAACACGGTTTACAGTTCTACCCGTCACATATGTATCGGCATGACACATATGTATTAATTTGGTTTTATAAAAATAAATTGCATAAATGGAAATATTGATTTATCTTTGTATCCAGTTTACTTTATGGACATTTATCTTAGTAAACGGTCATAATGGCAGTATTCTAGTAAGAATTTAAGATATATATGAATATGAGAGATCGTATTTTAAAAATAATGGAACGTGAAGGACTTACCCCTTCTAAATTTGCCGAATCGATCGGTATACAGCGTTCGGCAATGTCACATATTATATCTGGGAGAAATAATCCGAGTTTGGATGTTCTGCTAAAAATACTGGAACGGTTCACTTATGTTGATTCTGACTGGCTATTGTTTGGCAAAGGCGAAATGATCCGAGAACATGTGTTAACTGAACCTAATTTGTTTACAAATATGCTTGAAAATCGTCCCAATGTACAAGTTGTTGCCGAAAATCGCAAGGAAATTGGGGTTGAGACACCTGTAAACATCCAGAAACAACCTGTTGTAGAGCAAGTTATATGCCAAGAAAAGCCTTCTAAAAATGTTAGTAAAATAATGATATTTTACTCCGACAATACGTTTGATACTTTCGTCCCTGAAAAAAACAAGAAAGACTAAGGTAAACTGTTCGGTATATACGTTATATTCATGTATCTTTGCGGATAAATTGAGTAATCGTGTATATGAAGAAGTACATCTTAGACATGAAGGTGACTGAAAACTGTCACCTTCATAAAAATTATTGCCTGCTAAAGTTAACCTCGGATGGGAATCTTCCAGAGATGCTTCCCGGACAATTTGTAGAGGTTCATGTAGAAAACTCTCCTACAACATTCTTACGTCGTCCGATTTCCGTCAACTATGTAGATAAGTCTAAAAATGAGTTGTGGTTATTGATTCAACTTGTTGGTGATGGCACGAGAAAAATGGCAGAATTCCGTCCCGGTGATATTGTAAACATAATGCTACCACTGGGTAATAGTTTTACAATTCCTTCCAAGGAACAGGAGAACAAAAGACTTTTGCTGATTGGTGGTGGTGTTGGAACCGCTCCGATGTTATATCTAGGAGCTTGTTTAAAAGAAGCCGGTTTTGAGCCTACTTTTCTACTTGGGGCTCGTTCTAAGGATGATGTATTGCAATTAGATGAATTCCAGAGATTTGGTAAGGTTTATATCACAACCGAAGATGGTTCGCTAGGCGAGAAAGGGTATGTGACTAACCATACGATCCTTAAAGAGGTTCGATTTGACCAGATTTATACTTGTGGTCCTAAACCAATGATGGTGGCGGTAGCGAAATACGCAGGTGCGGAAGCTATTTCTTGCGAGGTTTCTCTTGAGAACACGATGGCTTGTGGCATAGGTGCTTGTTTGTGCTGCGTAGAGAAAAACAAGGAAGGTCATAATGTGTGTGTATGTACAGAAGGTCCCGTATTTAATATTGAGAAATTGTCATGGCTGAATTAAATGTAAACATTGGGAATTTACCGTTGAAAAATCCGGTAATGACAGCATCCGGCACGTTCGGATATGGTATAGAATATGCTGATTTCATGGATATTTCACGTTTGGGGGGTATTTTCGTGAAAGGTACCACTATCCAACCTCGTGAAGGTAATGATTATCCAAGAATGGCGGAGACTCCTTCCGGAATGTTGAATGCCGTGGGGCTTCAGAATAAGGGCGCCGATTATTTCGCTGAGCATATTTATCCGGAGATCAAGGACATCGATACGAATATGATCGTAAACGTGAGTGGATCTTCGGTTGAAACGTATGTCGAGTGTGCGGAAAAGATCGCAGAGTTGGATAGGATTCCCGCTATCGAACTGAACATTTCTTGTCCGAACGTAAAGCAAGGTGGTATGGCTTTCGGCGTTACTACGTGTGGTGCGGGGGAGGTTGTTAAGGCTGTTCGTAGGGTTTATCCAAAGACACTTATTGTAAAACTTTCTCCTAATGTAACTGATATTACAGAGATCGCTAAAGCTGTTGAAGCGGAGGGTGCGGATTCTGTTTCGTTAATTAATACGATGCTTGGAATGGCCATCGACGCAGAGAAACGTAAACCTATATTATCTACAATAACTGGAGGTCTTTCCGGGCCTTGCGTAAAACCTGTAGCTCTACGTATGGTATGGCAAACGTATCATGCGGTAAAGATTCCAATTATAGGTTTGGGAGGTATCTCAAACTGGAAAGATGCCGTAGAATTTATGTTGGCGGGCGCTACCGCTATCCAGATAGGAACCTATAATTTCGTGGATCCAACGGTCTCTATAAAAGTGATTGACGGGATGAATGATTATTGCGACCGGCATGGTTTTAAATCGGTAAAAGAATTGATTGGAGCGTTGGATATTTCCCGTTAATAAGAAACAGGAATAGAAGTCGTTTTTAGAGAAATATATGATGTAAAAAAAGAGCATTGTTTTATGATTAAAACAATGCTCTTTTTATTTTAAAACAATATACTTTTGTCGCTAAAACAGTATTGCTTTTTTACAAAATAATCCCTAATTGTTTCCACAACCAATTATTCCATTCGTCATATTGTTCCTGGTACCAATAATGTCCTGTCTCCAAATAAGGATGTAATTCTTTTGGGGAAGTTATACTATTATAGGCGGAATACATGGATGTTGGCGGGCAGACCTCATCATTATATCCCCAACTGAACCATCCCGGAATAGAGAGGCGGCGTGCGAAATTAACCACATCATAATAACGTGATACGTGTATTTCCTCTTTATTTGGAGAAGCCTGGTTATAAAAATAATGAGGCCATCCTCCGGCACGATGCTGTAGGAAGGCGGAATGATCGCACATGGCCGGATGAACGGCGGCGAAGAAAGTAACTTGCTTATGTAAGGCGGCTGTTATAACGGATAAAGCTCCCCCTTGGCTGGAACCGGTTACGCCGAGAGACTTGCCATTGTATTCCGGCAAACCGCATAGGAAATCGACCGCACGGATAGAGCCTAGTACGACCCGGTTGTAATAAAAAGCGTCTCGATTGTCATTATTCATTTTCCAATATTCCCATAAAGCGCCGTTGAAGAGCTTATCGTAATAATCCTGCGTCATGGTGACTGGAATGCCATGAATACCGATTTCCAAAGTGATCGCACCTTTCTCGGCGGTTGTCACATCCCCATAATACGGACGGATTCCTGCGCCGGGCACACGTAGCAACGCCGGATATTTTCCCTCTTTTTTCGGCATACAAAGAATGCCATAGGTACGTGATCCGGGACGAACATTCTGGAAACTAACATGATATACGTTGACTGTTTCGGTGCAACGCTCCGGAAGCAGCACCATGGTTGGTCGCAAGGGAGTGCGACGGGCTTTCTCTATTGCGGCTATCCAATAAGCGTCAAAGTCGGAAGGATTCTCGGCCGTAGGAAGGATTTGCTCCGGTCTGTAGGCGGCGTTCGCTAGTCCTTCGTAGGTATTGCCATTTACATGGGCTTTTACTTTACAACGATAGAAGCCGGGGTGTTTCATACGCCCTTTTACGGTTAGCTTTCCTTCTTTCAGCAGGACATTTTCCTTGGTTTCTTCCGGGTACATTTCCGGCCCGAGAGAATAGTCGATCGTTACGTCTTTCAATAGATTCTGGGCCGTATAAACTTGAATCGTGAAAGAACAAGGCTCATTTAGATCATAAGTCCAATCCGCATGATCCGGCGAAACGACGACACGGATCTCATTGCCTCTGACTTGAGAGTTTGCGCAATATACGCATGCGAATAATGCGAAAATACAAATTAGTAGTTGTCTCATATATAAATAATTAAATAATAGAATCTTAGGTATATATGGTTTTTAAGCGAGTGCAATGTTAAAGAAAAAGTTTGATTTTATTGTTATGTCCCGGTTATTTTTTAGCCGTAAAGAGTTGATCTTGAATACACTAATATTTAGCAAATCCCTTTTCTATTAAACTTTTTGCTATTATTTATTTGCGATTAATAATAATATGCTACATTTGCGATTTCAATTTGATGATTTAGGTTAACAAATAAGAGTATCTGATATGAGTACAGCAAAACTACTGTTGCATTGCCCCGATACGCCGGGTATTTTGGCGGATGTAACGAATTTTTTTACCGTAAATAAAGGTAATATCATTTATTTGGATCAGTATGTAGACCATGTGGAGAATATCTTTTTATGCGGATCGAGTGGGAGCTAAAGGATTTGCTGGCACGCTATACGGCGGGAGAATGGAACGTGGAGATTCCTTTGATTATCAGCAACCATAAGGACTTGGCGCATGTAGCCGAGCGATTCAGCATCCCCTTCTATCATTTCCCGATCACGAAAGAGACGAAAGAGGAGCAAGAACAAAAGGAACTGGCTTTGCTGGCGGAGCACAAGGTAAACTTTATCGTGCTGGCACGTTATATGCAAGTGATTTCAGAACAAATGATTAACGAGTATCCGAACCGCATCATAAATATCCATCACTCTTTCCTTCCGGCTTTCGTGGGGGCAAAACCGTATCATGCGGCTTTTGAGCGGGGCGTGAAGATCATCGGTGCTACCAGTCATTACGTTACGACCGAGTTGGATGCCGGCCCGATCATCGAGCAAGATGTCGTACGTATCACGCATAAGGACACGATCAGCGAGTTGGTGAATAAAGGAAAAGACTTGGAGAAGATCGTTTTATCCCGTGCCGTACAAAAACATATCGAGCGGAAGATACTGGCCTATAAGAATAAGACTGTCATTTTTAGCTGATAGACACGAAGCGTAATATATTAATTTACAGCATATTGCTCTGCAAATCCTTTTTCTCCTATTGGCAGAGCTCTGCCATTAGGGTGGCAAAGGGCCCTGTCTGCCGAGTCTGATTATTTTACTTCTAGCACCGCCGGGCAATGATCTGAATGTACGGCATCATTTAATATGTAAGCCGCTTTCACCCTAGACTTCATCGCTTCGCTAACCATGCAATAATCAATACGCCATCCCTTATTTTTCGCCCTGGAATTAAAACGATAACTCCACCACGTATATTCTTGTTTCTCCGGATTCAGCAAACGGAAAGTATCGATAAAGCCTGCCGATAAGAAACGTGTCATCCATTCCCGTTCCTCTGGAAGGAAACCGCTGTTCTTGGCGTTCCGGATCGGATCATGGATATCTATCGGCTCGTGGCAAATATTATAATCGCCGCATAATATCAGGTTCGGACGGGATTTTTGTAACTCAACTACATATTTCTGGAAATCTTCCAGCCATACCATCTTGAAATCCTGTCGTTCGTCCCCGCTAGTTCCGGAAGGATGATAAACGCTGACGACAGACAGATCCCCGAAATCCGCACGGATAAAACGGCCCTCGTTGTCGTACCGCTCGATTCCCATTCCATACTCGACATGATCCGGCTCCTGTTTCGTGAGAATGGCCACGCCACTATATCCTTTCTTCTGTGCGCTGAACAGATAGGACTTGTATCCCAACGCCTCGAAAGTCTCGGCCGGAAACTGATCCGGTTGTAATTTCGTCTCTTGGATACATAACACGTCCGGTTGCTCTTGCGCCAACCATTCGGGCAAGCCTTTACCTACGGCGGCCCTTAAACCATTGGTATTGTATGTTATTATTTTCAACTTCTGAAGATTTAGTTATATTTGAATTTATTGGATTATTCTCTATTCCGTCACGAAGATAAAAAAAGAGAACTGAATTCAATCAATGATGCAAGAAAAAATATGAATCTCATGTCACTTCGGATGATATTAATCACTCCATCAATATTACGACCGGGTTATCTTCTTCCGTCAACTTCTTGAGAGCTTTTATCTCCTCCGGCCAATCCTCTTGCCCGGTATGCTTCTCAAACCATTCCAAGATCTTTCCCGCTGGAACAAGCTGAGCGAATTCGCCCGAAGGTGTGGCGAAAGTAGGCTGTAAAGGTAAGAAACCATTCAGATCATCATGTATTCCCTCCTTGAAAGGGGCGACTTTCACATCTCCGTTTATTTTGTCATAGATAGCGTTATAAACTTTCCATTGTTCCTGATGGTGTAAATTCACTACGAATCGAAGCCAAAGTATGCGATCACTCTCACACACGTCCAAAGGGTAAAAGGCTTGATCTTTCTCCGGATTATACCGATCTTTCCGGTCCCAACGCATCGTCCCAAAGTCAAAACGCTTCACGGGGGTCAATCCTGTTGTTTCCACTTGATAAATCGTGTCATTGAACGTCTCACGGAAAAACAAGTCCTTTCCTTTATGCCAAAAGATTTGTTCCGAGGGAACCAGGCAATTTTGACGACCATCTTTAAAAGTTATATAAATTACATCATATCCCGTTTCTGTATGCTGATGTATATTCATCTCCAGAATATCTGTCATAGCTCCCGACAGAGGGCTATGCGGCTCTCCATGCGACGGAAATGAGGCTAACAGCGTGGTATCACGAAAAAGGATGATCCGATCCGGCTTGTCTTCGGTGGCGGGTAAATGCTCTACCAGTATATCCTTGTCCAAATAATCGTATGTATCTACGCCATAAATACCATTGGTCACCTCCAGATCTTGTTGATCACCCACGAAATTCCCATCCTTGTCATAAACGACGGACCGGCCATTCCCTGCCGGGAAATAAACATGTCCGGCTGCGGCATTCATCCAGCCGAAAAGCGACTGGCTACCTTCCGGATCATTCCCGATATGTCCGATCGAGCTAACGAAGCGACCTGTAGCTTTATCAAATGACAAACATTGTTTTTGATTGGAGGATACGATCAACCGATCGCCGGAAATCCAGACTACAGGATCGCTTCCAACCAAGGCATGGTCATTAGTCTCCAAAGGCACGTAACGTATTTTCCGAAAATAATCCGAAGCCTTCAATGTCGTTGGATGTAGATAAGCCGCTTCGATTGGAATCACTTCCAATCCTTCTGTTTTCTTAGTCTGCCCGCATGAAAAGAAAACACTCAAAAACAGGACGGATAAGCCTATGAAAGGTTTTATTTGTAGTATCATAGTATTATATTTTATAAATCATCTTGTACTTTGGATAAAGATGCGAGTCCTCCAATCGCCCCAAGGTTCATCGTTTCTAATGCGGAACTTGGTACTATTACCATTGATCCCTTTTCTTTTAGACCTTCAAAAAGCATATTCATACCCCGTAGGTGAAGAGCGACAGGGTTATTTCTGTATTCTTTACTGGCTTGCGCGAATTTTTCCGCGATTTCTGTTTCCGCGGTTCCCAGGATAACTCTCGCCCTCCTTTCACGCTCAGCTTGCGCCTCCTTGCTCATCGCTTCCGCCAAATCTACAGGAATCGCAATATCTTTAATACCAACAGTCTGGCATGTAATGCCCCAAGGGTTCGTATTTTGATCCAAAAGGATTTGTAAATCTTCCGCTATTTTATCTCGTTCTTGTAAAAGAGTTGACAACTCGTGTTTTCCTATGGTGTCTCGTAAGCCTGTCTGAGCAATATGCTCGATGGCTTCTTGATAATCTTGTACTTCCAATACCGCTTTTTCTACATCCCAAACGGTCCAATATACCACGGCATCTACATTTACGGGAACTGTATCTTTTGTTAAAGTTTGCTCTGCTTTAAAAGAACTCACCCTTACCCGTTGATCCACATAGGCTGATACGCTATCAATAATAGGTAATATGAAGAATACGCCTGGTCCCTTTAATCCCTGAAATTTTCCCATGCGTAAAACTACCGCATGTTCCCATTGATCTGCGATTCGCATAGATACAGACAATAATCCTAATGCAACCATAAAAATGATAGACAACTCTATCCTATGAAGCGCAAACAAAGCGAGTGATAAAATAATGGCTAATAGCATAACAGAAACTGATATCGGATTAGCCCAACCTTTTGTTTTTAAATTACTTTTCATGGTGGTATTTATTTAAGATTTCACATTTAGACAATTCCGCTTTTATCTCTTCAATCGTAAAGCCATAAGTTGATGCCAGTATTGAGAACTGAGTACATATATCTTTTAGCTTTTTATTCCTCTCTTTTTCCAGAAGAATGGAATCAACCTGATTGATGAATGTCCCAGAACCTTGTTGAGTTGTTAGAACATCCCTTATCTCTAATTCTTTATAAGCTTTTGATACAGTATTTAAATTTACCTTCAATTCTACGGCAAGAGCTCTTACTGTAGGCAATTGCTCGCCCAGCTTCAGTTGGCCGGATGCTATCCCAAATAGAATCTGATCTATTATTTGGCGATAAATAGGCACTCCATTAGAGTAATCTAAAACAAACTTAATCATATTGTACTATTTGTATAGCACAAATATACAATTAGGGAGGATGAAAAACAATAGTGATTTGTCTTTTTAACAATATATATAGTTTGCGACTCGGTATTGTTAATTAAATAAAAAGCGAAGGGAGGCTAAGAAGCTGTTTGTTTTTTAACTAAATATGGGCAATAAAGTATTACATTTGCACCAAACCAAATAAAAGGATACCAAAGGCTATGCTAGAACACTTGAATGAGATTTTAGACAGTACTCAGATTACTACTTCCACCGCCGCCGTGCGGTTGGCGATCAGTTTTGTGCTGGGCGCCATTATCGGGGCTGAACGGCAATTTCGCCGCAGGGACGCTGGTATGCGAACCTTTACCTTGATCTGTATGGGATCTGCCGCCGCCATGTTGATATCTATCTGGATACCACAAACCTATCCGAATTTCTTGAATGGAGATCCGGGGCGTATCGCCGCCCAAGTCCTTACAGGTATTGGTTTCTTGGGAGCAGGAGCTATTATTCAAAGTCATGGAAGCGTGCATGGACTCACTACGGCGGCTTGTATTTGGGTAATGGCTGTAGTAGGTTTGGCCGCTGGTGCCGGCATGTTCTTGGCCGCTTCTATCACTACGGCATTTACCTTGTTCGTATTGGTTTCTTTAGAAAGGCTGGAGCGACGTATGTATTTGGATGGTGTTAATAAAATACTTACGATAAATTGCTCAACCTCGACTCCCGATCTTAAAGGTATCCGGAAAATCTTGGAAAATAGGAGCATATTTATCGTAAGTCTTTCTTATGAGCATAATTACGACAAGAATACGTCGACAATTACCTATAAAGTCAATGTGAAATCCAAGTCCTCTTACAGTGAGTTATTCACTGAGATTCGAAAACTTGGTTACATTTCACAAATACGTCTTCTAGCTTGACAATGCCGTTTATTCAAGTTCACCCTTTAGCATATGCCCGGCGATACGAGCCGCTTCCTCAACGTATTTACCGCAAGGACGTTTGGCATAATACTGTTGTGTGCGTGCGGAAGGAGCGGGATTCGTCGATGTCTCTTCCGGAGGAAGAAGGCTACGGCAAATGATCGTCCCATGTTTCTCCTTGAATAAAGCCGCCATTTTTTGTACCATGCCATAGTTGCGGGCACGCGCCTCTTGATCTAGCGGATCAAATACCGGATACTTAAATCCGGCTAACATCGCCATTGCGTTTACGGTACCACAAACCTCACGCATGCGTCCGACACCTCCTCCAAAAGATACAGACATCTTTTTCGCCAGTTCTAAATCCAACTCGAAGACATCCGAATAAGCGAGGAATACAGATTGAGCGCAATTATATCCGGACTCGAAGTTGTGGACCGCTTGGTTCACACGCTCCTCTATATCAAAGGATTTCATAGTCAACACAAGCTCTGTCCGCCTTTACCGGGCCAATAATTCCTTTAGCGACCGCTACATGTTCCGGATGATTAGCGTACGTATTTACATCTTCCAAGGTAGGCAATTCAGTAGTTAAAATAATATCCCAAGTCTCCGCCGGATTACAATTAAAATCTACACGGATCATTTTCAATACGTCTATCTTATTGATTAAGGCTTCCAGTTTATCCTTAATTTCTTGCATTTTGGCTTGCTTCTCAGCCGGAGTTTGAAACTCCCTCAACTTAAACATTACAATATGTCTGATCATAATCGCTATACGTTAATTATATATATTACATCTGTTCATCCAAATACGAATCCTTGTATCCAAGGAAATATAAGATACCATCGAGGCCAATCGTAGAGATAGATTGCTTGGCGGTCGCCTTAACCTTTGGTTTGGCATGGAAGGCGATACCTAGACCGGCGATACTAATCATCGGCAAGTCGTTCGCCCCGTCGCCAACCGCTACAGTCTGGCGAATATCTACGTTCTCCACTTGCGCGATCAGGCGTAATAACTCCGCTTTACGCTTCCCATCTACGATATCACCCACATGATTACCCGTAAGCTTGCCATTCTCGATCTCAAGCTCGTTGGCGTATACATAGTCGATATTATATTTTTGTTTAAGGAAATTACCGAAATAAGTGAAACCTCCGGAAAGGATAGCGATCTTGAAGCCCACCTTTTTCAAGATACGCATCAAGCGGTCCACACCTTCGGTGATCGGCAGATTCTCGGCGATCTCCTGCATCACGGATACGTCCAACCCCTTTAATAAGGCACAACGCTGGCGGAAGCTCTCGCAGAAATCGATCTCTCCACGCATGGCTGCCTCTGTAATCGCTTTTACTTGATCGCCAACTCCGGCACGTATCGCCAACTCGTCGATAACCTCCGTCTCTATCAAGGTAGAGTCCATATCGAAACAAATCAGACGGCGCATACGGCGATACATGCTATCCTCTTGGAAAGAGATATCCATCTCAAGCTCCGTGGAAAGTTTCATGAACTCCGCTTTCATGCACTCCTTGTTTTTCGGGGTACCACGTACGGAAAACTCCACGCTCGCCTTAGGAGTACGGGCATTCTCGTCCAACGGGATACGTCCCGTGAGCCGCTTGATATCATCAATATTCATATCTTGCTCCGCTACGATCCGGGAAACACCCGCAATTTGCTTGGCCGTAAGCTTTCGGCTTAATATCGTGATGATATACCGGTTCTTGCCTTGCATACCTACCCATTTACTATATTCTTGCTCTGTAATGGGATTGAAACGGATATTGACGTCTAATTCGTAACTCTTGAACAGTAGTTCTTTTAATATATCGCCGGAATTTCCTTCCGTGCTTTGAAACAAGATACCCAATGATAAATGGTTATGGATATCCGCTTGACCGATATCGAGGATAACAGCGTTGTTCTTGGCTAGAATCTCCGTAAGAGCCGCCGTTACACCCGGACGATCCGCTCCATTGATATTTATCAGTATTATTTCGTCGTTTTGTGCCATATTTGTCATTCTATTAGGCAAAAGTACGTAAGAATTATCGAAAAAGAGTACATTATATTGAACATTTTTGCTTATATTTGTTTTATCGTATTAACGACAAAATGTTTAATGAGAACCTGGCAACCTTAAAAAGTCCTGACCGGCAGGCGAAATGTATGAGAATCCAATTTGAAATCAAGGAAAAGTTGCCCGACATTATTTCTGAAATACTTCATTCAGATAAGTGGCTGACTTTAGTGAGAGATGAGAATCATGGATTGCGACGTGTGACGATTAAAGATCCCTACTTTGATTCAGAGGCATGCGTCGATATCTGGGAGCATGAGATTCATGTAACGACAGCTTGGTCTAACTACACCTATCGAATCTATCAAAAAGGTAATTCTGTTTGGTGCGAATACATTGGCGCTTATAGAGGATTGTTGGAACAAAACCTTTTGCCGACAATGACTCCGAAAGAAAACATTCTGGATTCGGAAGTATTGAACAGTTCTTTGTTTGGTGACAGAAAGGAGACCTTGAGAAATTACAGCGCGGAAAACCTTAAGCTGAAGAATTTTAGGCGGGATAATTTCGCCGCAGAATATCAACTGGCTTCTCCGCAAGACCATCCTAAGATCGTATATGATGAGTTTATTAAAGAAGGGGTTCCAATTCCCCCTCCTGAAGATAGAAAAGAAAAGTCCGGTAATTAATACCGGACTTTTTTTATTTGAGGATCATCGCATGATACCCGAATCCTCGTCACTATTCCAAAGTTTCTTGTTGGCCTCCTTGAACTTGCGGCCGAAGTCAAAATTCCAAGAGAAGGTTAGCATCAACATTCGGCTGAAGTCGTTCGCGTACATGTTCGTACGGCTGGGAGCGTAAGCGTTCCGATTTTCCTCTACCCGTTTGTACTGGCTGGAGAAAGGCATCATCAATCCGGCTCCAACGGCGAATTTACCTTGATTGTACCGGAACATAAACATATGGATATTCTCGCCGCCATGCAATAATTCGCCGACAAACGTATTATAGCTACTTTGTATCTGGAACATAGCCATGAATTTCTTGTACATAGCCATGACGGAAGCCCGGTAATACCAATTGTTATAGGTATGCGAATAACTATTTCCTTCGCTGATATAACGATTGACTCCACCTGTCACGGATAGGCTTATGATCCGCTTGATGATAGGGCCGACACGTAATGTCAAGTCACCGCTTAGTTTCTGCCATCCTTTTTGGTTATCGGTAATGCGAATGAACTTATTATTTTCTCGTATCACTTCCTCCATGATCCGGTCCGGGCTATTACTGTAATAAAAGTTTAAGTCTCCGGTGAATATTCCTTTTTTATATAGATAATTGGCTTGCATGTCATAACTCTTATAGGGTTTCAGATAAGGATTTCCCCGGCGTATCTGTAGCGTATCGATGTATTGCTCGATGGCGCTTAGTTCCGATAGGCTAGGTGAGACATTATTTACGCTACCGTTTACCCGGAAATACATATTATCCGTAAAGTTATATTGTAAGGATACCTTTGGGCGGAACGTATAATATTGATAATCTTCCTCGCCTTCTTGCTTGAACCATGAGCGGGAGACACCTATTCCGGCGGTATAATTCAACTTCTTGACACGTCCGCTGAATTCCGTATAGAGATACGTCTCCGACTGTTTCATCTTGGTTCGTCCTCCAACCGTTCCGCTGTAGGTGTTATCCGTCCACGATTGGGTGTGTTTCAATCCTCCTCCCAATCGACCGGCCTCGAATTGCCGTTCGTAGATTCCCTCGCCGATGATGGAATATTTGTCTCCGTCCACGTTCGACAAGATATCCGATAAGAGGATATCGTTTTTCCATTCTTGATACATTTGGTTTGCGTTCGTATGTATGTACGTACCTACCATATTAAGTATCAATGTCTGCTTATGTGGTAAGGAGCGTTGGTAATAAAGGTCGAGGGAAGGACGTTTGGTAGAGTTGCTATTTGGATTCCAAGCGTATGTCTTATCTTCGGGATTATTGTTGGTATACAGGTTCTTGCCGCCACCTTTATCCTCGTCTGATAAGAAATAGCGTAGCGTAGCATTGAAATAATAATGGTCGTTATCTACCAGATTATAATTAAGAGAGAGGTTATGAGAGGTCTCGGACATTCCTCTTGGCAGACCTTCCGAGGTACGTTCCATCGTCTCGCCACTCTCAAAGCGGAAGGTCTCGACTCCTTCCGTCCAGATATGATACGGATTCCGGTAGCGGACGGCGTATTGCAATCCGAACTCCGATTTCTTATGATTGAACTTCGTCGATACCTGATCGTCTCCAAAAGAGGTGGTCGGTGAATTACTAAGATCCAGATTGACAGAACCGCCGCTAGTTTCCCTCCGGACAATGTAGTCGAGTACGACAGAGGCGTTACCGTAACGTAAGCCCGGATTATCATGATATTCTACCCGGATTACCTCCTGTGGCGATAAGCCCCGGATATCGGATAGCTCCACCTTGATACCGTTGATGCAGAATTGAATAGTCCCTTCATTTGGTAGCGATACGCTATTCCGGATCGGGTCCACTTCCAAACGAGGAAGCATCAAGGCGTTCAATAGGTTGATGCCATTGCTGGAGGCCGCTTTTTGCTCGGAGGTAGGGAATGCGATCTTACGGTCCGCCGTATTACGGATAGCGGAAGCGTTGACCGTGACTTCATCTAAGGATATAGAAGCGGATGCCAATGAGATCGTACCGAGATCTATATTCTGGGAAAGTCCCAGCACGGAGACTACCGAGGTCTTGTAACCTATGGAGGAAACAGATACTTGATAATCTCCGGCCTTGACTTTCTCGATCCGGAAAAGTCCTTTACTATCCGTCGTCGTCCCTGTGATGAATGCGGAATCGGCTGTTTGAAGCGTGATATTCGCGAACTCAAGAGGAGACTTGTCGGATAGATCGATGACTTTCCCCCGGATCTGTAATTGCTGTGCCCGAATACCCCAAGAAAAGGATATAAGAAGGGCCGCCATAATGATTTGTTTCATTATAGTACGATTTAATGATTAAGAAATAATGTGTGTATGTGATTGTTACCTAGTCCAAATCTCTTCTCCGTTCAGACGGATCTTCTGGATATTGTTGATACGGATATGCAACGTGAGATTTTTATCTTGCCCGGCGTCCCTCGCCCCGCTAACCAATAATAGAGAATCGTGGCGGCTGACTTCCGGCAAATACCGTTTCTTTCCCTCGTAATAGAGCAGCGACCGGTCTTTTGCTTCCAATATTTGTGCCCGAGGAAATTCGGAGGCAGTTCTTGTGTCGACCTTTATGTTTTCCGCTTTCAACTCCGGATTATCTATCTGGATAATCTGAAACTTTTGCGTGAAACCTGTAAGGCATTTTTCCGACGTAAACTGGGCAACGCCGAAAGTGAGGGCTGGAACGATATATAATGTCCCTATCAAGGCGATAAATACGCGATTACTTTTTTTCATGATTGTCTTTATTTAATGGTAGATATATATAATGTATAGGCTTTCGTAAGCTCGTCGATACCTACATCTAGCAGGTGCATCTCCTTGAAGACGGCGGGAAGTACCTCTTCCACGAACTGGTTATGGCGCATCTCACGGATTTTTTGCTCGGCGTCGGAAGCGACGAAGTAGCCGATCCCACGCTTGTTGTAAATAATATCGTTGGCTTGCAGACGTTCGAAGGAACGCATGACCGTGTTCGGATTCACTTCCATCTCTACTGCCAGTTCCCGTACGGACGGAATACGGCTATCGGCTTTGTAATTACCACTCAATACCCGGTCGCAAATCCGCTCGGCTATCTGGATAAATATGGATTGATTCGTATTGTAGTTCATCTTAGTTCCTTTTCTTTAAGTTTTAGATAAGCGACGTATAAGACCACGAGGGTCGCGATGAGAAATGCGGGTGTAAAGGCAAAGCTCAGCCAATACACGGCGGTATAAAACGGTGAAGATTCATAACAAAAACTATTCATACCCGGCTGGATATTCAAGATGTTTATACATAGATAGACAATCCCTATGATAGAGGCTGCTATCAATATATATCCACCACAAGCGATTCCTAAGGCATACTTCCGGAACGTGACATAAGAGAGAAACATCAAGGAGCCGACAAACGCCAGCATGGTGAAATCTTGCAAGGTCATGATAATGTCCTTGAATGCTACAGGCTGTATATGAATGAGCATTGAGGCTATTCCCGTCCCAGTCCAGAACGTGACTTGGTATGCTAAGAATACCACGATGCCTTCGATTAGGATAGCGGCATATTTCTCTTGGTTGCTCGCGGGAAGCGTTAAGAACAATCCTCTAGGGCGGTGTATCATTAAGTTTACGTAGCTACAGAAAGCGATAAAAGTTCCTAATGATCCCAATACATATAATGTAAAGGTACGGAATCTCGTATCCCATAAAATGGAGGATAACAGGAAAAAGAAGAGGACTCCGAGGATGACCAACACCCCATAAGCTAATTTCTTCTTATTCTCTATCCAATCTTTGCGAAGTAAAAGATTGATGCGTTGTATACTGAAATCTGTTTTCATAACTATGTGTATTTAGGAGTTCATGATTCTTTGGATCTCTTTGGGATACGTTATCGCCGCGTTAAAGAGCAACTCTAAGGATACGGCTGTCTCTTCCTTGTCCTCCCGTGCGGTGACGCCTATTGTCCCTTGCGGGGTAGGCTCGGAATAAAGAGCTTTCTCTTCCGGCAGGAGTGGTCCGAAATAAAGTTTCTCGCCGATCTCGTTCAACGTCTTATTCAATAGGATTTGCCTTTGGTCTAAGATCAATACCGTGTCGATCAAGCTTTCCAGATCCCTGACCTGATGCGTGGAGATAATAACCGTCTGATTGTCATCTATCAAAGAGGCTACCAGTCTGCGGAATGTCGCTTTCGAGGGAATGTCCAGCCCATTTGTTGGTTCATCCATTAGAAGCAGGGGCGTATGAGCGGCCAGCGCCAAGGTTATCGCCACCTTTTTCCGTTGTCCTTGAGACATTTTCGACAGGCGATCGGATAGATTGATCTCAAACGATTCTACGCAAGCCTTGCAGATATCGTCTCTAAATGTCGGATAAAAAGCCGCGTACATCTTTATATATTCTATGGCGGTGACCTCAGGCATGGAGATTTCCTCCGGCAATAAGAAGATCTGCTGCAAGAAACGAGCGTTTCTCTCGGAAGGAATTTCCTCCAATACGAGGCAAGAACCTTGATCCGGAAAGATCTGTCCGCTTAGAAGGTTTAGAAGCGTAGTCTTTCCTTCACCGTTCTTTCCCAATAAGCCACAGATGTGTCCCGATCCAACCTCAAGATTGATACGATCAAGTACCTCTTTTTTGCGGCTATAGCTGAATGAGAGTTCTTTTAATGTAATCATATGTTTTGCTGCTTTAGTGTATTAGTTTAATAGTACACTGCAAATGTAGTGGAAGTTTTTGAATAAACAAGAGGGAAGGGTATTTTTTTCCTTTTATTTTTCAAGATGGCAGTACAAGGTGATTAAAGAGAATCTCTTAATGCTATTAGCCTCTTTTCCAAGAAGGATTAGCGGTTTGTTCTTGAAGCATTGCTAATTTTTCAGTTGGTGCATGATCATCTAACGGCTGTTGGAAGATCATGCACCAACTGTTAGATGATTATGCAACAGCCGTTGGATAATCTATACTTAAAGATGAAATCGCTAAGGATTCCCTGTCATCGGTCTAAAGGTAGGGGAGCGGGAAGCTAATGATTCTTGATGATTTTGCGGTTCTCTCGGGGAGAAAAAGGTACTCTACTTCTAAATTTATGTTGCAAAACAGTTAATTTTTTATCGATGTGTGCGCTAAAACATATAAAAAAGCTTGCTAATTTGCAGAAAATCGCTATATAATTTGGTGGAAAGAAGTATTTGGTTTTATATTTGCACCCGTTAAAGACAAGTAAGTGTCTCTTTAGCGAAAGAAACATGCTTGTTTACGATCCTGAAAATCAGGAGTCGGGAGTTTGTCCCCCGGGAGATTCCCCCGATTAAGTTTAACGTAAAATTGAAAATATGAAGGTAAGAGCTTATGTTCTCATCGCATCGGTAGCGTTATTAGGGATGTCTGCCGGTTCGAAAAAGGCGAAACTTACCGAGGGTGTGAACCCCGGTGATCTAGCTCCGAGAATAGAGTTTTTGGGAAACGACGCTAAAGCCAGTTTCCACAACCAATTAGGACGTTATACATTGCTCAACTTTTGGGCGGCTTACGATGCGGAATCGCGGGCTCGTAACGTGCAATTGGCGAATGAGGTTAACAAGTTTGGTCCGGACAAAATCGCGATGTGTTCGATCTCTATGGATGAGAAAGAATCTATTTTTACCGAGACGGTAAAGATTGACAAGTTGGATCTGTCAACGCAATTTCACGAAGGACTGGGTAAAGAGTCAGAGTTGTACAAGAAGTATGATTTAAGAAAAGGTTTCAAGAACTTCTTGATTAACGACGAAGGAGTGATAATCGCCGCCAACGTCACACCGGAAAAACTGACCGAGATTCTGAAAGCAATTTAATCAGTATTATTTAGCAAAGAGGGCTGTTCCACTTCAAGATGGGACAGCCTTTTTTTTATCGATTCACGAGTTTTCGTTTCGAGATGATGAAATATCATGTATAGTCTGAGAAGGAAATGTACGCTTTCTTTTTAAGTCCGTGTTTATTATTAACTCTTTTTGATTTATTAACCCTAATGGATAGGGTGATTGAGAAGGTCCTCTGTCTTTACTGTAAATGAACAACTAACATCCTATAAATAATGAGATCTATACTTTTCTTTATTTGTTTGATCTTTACCTTTGAGGGACAGGCGCAAGAGGTAGAAAAATCCCATATGTGGAAAGTAGAACTCTCCGGTGCCTTGAATAATAATTCAGCATGGGAGGTAGAGCCATCTGTTACTTATCTACCGATTCCTTATGTGGGAATTACTATGGGGTTGCTTTTCTGTAATACGATTGAGAAAGATAGTTATACGGGGTTTTCAAGAGATAATCAGTGGTTCTGGGATTCAGATGAGAGTAATCCGGGCTGTCATTTCTTTGCGTTACGTCCGGCCATCCAGTTAGTAACTCCCGCTTTTAAATTCGGGAAAGACAAGGATACGGGACTCTCTTTGGTCGTTTCACCCGGATTAACCATTCCTTTGCCTGTCAATCAAGAGTTTAATATAAGCTATGTTCCAAACACTCCCGGGGTATGGATACCTCAAAAATTCGATCATATAAAGAACAAAGGAGGTAAATCGTTATTTTATCATATTAAAAGTATGTTGAGCCTCTATATAGACCAGCGGTATATATTCTCTTTGGGGTATATATTCTCGAATTTTGATTTATATAGTGGAGGGCGAAACTTCGTTGTAGAGGGGAAAAGGCTTAGTATGCCTCGGATTCGTTTTATGCATTCGTTCTTTCTAAGTATTGGATACCGCTTTTAAATCGTTTCATACATTGTCTTTCTCGTTTAGCCCAAAAAGGGAGAGCTGTTTTAAGGCTCCCCCTTTTGCATAAGCTTATATATAATAATGTATAGGATTTATCGAATGGCTTCCACTTCTTCCGTACGCAAAGGGATCTTCTTTCCTAATAGACGAGCGCCGTTCTCGGTAATCAGATAGTCTTCCTCGTTACGTATGCCACTGAAATCTTTATATGTAAACAACTTCTCGTAATTGATGAATTCGGTGAACTTGTTCTGGCCTCTCCATAAATCCATTAATTCGGGGATGAAGTATACGCCCGGCTCGATGGTCAAGACAAAACCCGGTTCCAGCTTACGTCCCAAGCGCAATGACTTACGTCCGAATTCCGTACTCTTCGGTTGTCCGTCATAACCAACGTATACCTCTCCTAGATTCTCCATATCATGTACATCCAATCCCATCATGTGGCCTAGGCCACAAGGCATAAACATGGCATGAGCACCGGCTTTTACGGCCTCCATCGGATCTCCTTTCACGAAACCAAGGTCCTTTAAACCCTCCATGATCACTTTACAAGACAACTCATATACATCCACGAAAGGAATACCCGGGCGTAAAGCTGCTACGGCAGCTTCATGGGCGGCTACTTGAATATCATAGATGTCTTTTTGACGGGTCGTGAACTTAGAGTCGGCCGGGATGGTGGATGACATATCTCCGGCATATCCCATCTCAGTCTCGGCACCGGCGTCCAATAATAGCATATCACCGCTCTTAATCATATGACTATGATCATGGTTGTGCAAGGTCTGCCCATTGATCGTGGCGATGATAGGGAAGGAGAGCTGGTAATTGTTGGCGAAAGCGACTTCCGCAACGGCAGCCGCTACATCCGACTCCCGGATTCCCGGACGTACGGTACGCATGGCAGTCAGGTGCATATCGGCGGTTACGATACAGGCTTTCTCGATCTCGGCAATTTCTTCCTCGCTCTTGTAATTCCGTTGGTTTACGACACCCATGATAAAAGGCACGGAAGGTTTCTCCGCGCCGGGTACGATACCCAACCATTGGAATAACTTGATCTGGTGTTCCGCACGATACGTCGGCAGATAATGGATTGGCTGGCCTTTTTGCTGGGCATTCTTCAAATAAGTCTCGATCTCCTTAAAAGGACGGACTTCCTTGATACCTGCGGCCTCGCTCTTCTCTTTTAGGGTGGGCTGCGTACCCATCCATACAATCGCGTCTATAGTCAACTCATCGCCAAAGATGATCTCCTTATCGTTATCGATATCGATGATAGCGGATAACCCGGCGTATGGCAATCCGAAGAAATACAAGAAGGTAGAGTCTTGACGGAAGTGATACGTATTATCGGCGTAGTTCATCCCACTCTCGTCGTTTCCAAGGAATAGCAACAAACCGGAACCTATGGTTTGTTTCAGCTTAGCCCGGCGGGCCATATAAGTTTCTTTACTGAACATAAGGATTATTTTTTGTTAGTGTACCAAAGATAGTAATTAATGTAATATACTAGGCTGACATTCGAAATTATTTCTTACATTAGCCCATGTAAAATGTAACCTCTGGTACCTTATGAAGATTCAAAGAATTCAAGAACTTACCGATGCCTCCATCGTCTGTGGCTCAGAGAAACGGGAGAACGATGTGCAGTGCGCTTTTGCCAGCGATCTGATGAGTGACGTGCTTACGCTGGATTGTGGTGATGTGCTGTTGGTGACAGGACTTTGTAATTTGCAAACGATCCGTACCGCGGAGATGGCGGAAGTTTCTTATATACTTTTCGTGCGGGGGAAGAAAGTAACCCCGGATATGCTGGAGCTGGCTCGTGAGAACAATATGGTTCTTCTGGAGACGGATCATTCTATGTATCATACGGTCGGAGAGCTTTATAGCGCGGGGCTCCTTCCTATATATTGAGAAAGGAGGTCGTGAGATATGCTATTTAAGTTTGAGTTGGAGGGCGGTAATTTCTCGAAGGCGGGTTATGCGTCTAGCCAGATAAAGAAGGTCTTGAAGCAATTGGCTATCGATCCCCGGATCATTAAGCGGGTGGTCGTGGCGCTTTATGAGGCGGAGGTAAATATCGTGGCTCACGCTTGGAGAGGAACGGTTGTCGCTGAATTGGACGCTGATAAAATATCTTTGGAACTGAAGGATGAAGGGCCCGGAATCCCGGATATATCGCTAGCTATGCGTGAAGGGTATTCGACGGCATCCGAGGCCGTGCGTGAGATGGGATTTGGTGCCGGAATGGGACTTCCAAATATGAAGAAGAACGTAGATGAATTAACGATCGAGAGCCAAGTAGACGTAGGTACCACGGTACGTATGGTCACATGGTTTAATAAAGAAGGAGCGTAGACCATGGAGGAAGCTAATTTTTATCATGCCTTGAAGATTGACAATGACCGCTGTATAGGCTGTACGCATTGCATGAAAGAGTGCCCTACGGGAGCGATCCGTATCCGGGATGGTAAGGCTTTGATCCATAAGGATTGGTGCGTGGATTGCGGCGAGTGCTTGAAATCGTGCCCGACAGAGGCTATCTATGTGGAGCAGGATGACTTCCAGCGTATATTTGATTATAAATGCAGGGTAGCGTTGATGCCCACGGTATTTATCGGGCAGTTCTCAAAGTACACGACCGAGAAGGAAATTATCAGTGCCGTTATGGAACTGGGCTTTACCCATGTTTTCCAAGTAGAGTTTACCGCCGATATGATCCATAAGGAAATGGTACGGCAGATGGAAAACGCCGAGGAAAAACCGGTGATCAGTTCTTTTTGCCCCGCTATCGTCCGGTTGATACAAGTCCGTTTCCCTGCGCTGGTGGAGAATATCTTATTGGTGAAAGCGCCGGTAAACGCCTCGGCTACTTACTATCATAAGATATTGGAAGGGCAAGGTATTCCCTCGGAAGAGATCGGTATCTTTTATGTTACGCCTTGCGCGGCGAAAATCGCGGCGTTGAAGGGAGCGGAAGGTTATTCATCTACGATCAAAGGCGTGATAAATATGGATACCCTATATAATAAGGTATACCATATTCTTAAGAATCGCCCGAGAGGATATGAGCCGGAATGTGAGCTTCCTCCGCCATTAACGAAAAAAGAGATGCGATGGAGCCAGACAGGAGGGGAGGCCAAACATTTCTCCGGTCGTTGCCTTGCGATCGATGAGATCCATAATGTGATCGATTTCTTGGAACGAATGGAAACGACCAGCGAGGTACGTAACGTAGACTTTCTGGAACTGAGGGCTTGCGACCGTAGCTGTGCCGGAGGTGTATTAGCCGTAGCGAACCGTTTCCTCACGGCCGAGCGTATCATGAAGCGATCCATGAACCGGGATAAAGTACCGATGATATACGCCGCCGATAATTTCGAGGCTTTATCCTATTTGAGGCAGCATATTACGATCCGTCCGGTGCAACCGAATCCCAAACGGTTGTACGATGGAACGATCGATGAGATGCTGAAGAAAATGGAGCAAGTGCGGAAATTGATGTGCTACCTACCGGGAATCGATTGTGGCGCTTGCGGCAGCCCGAACTGTCAAAGCTTGGCCGAGGATATCGTACGCCACGAGGCTCAATTCAGTGATTGCGTATTTATGCAACGTAATATGGAGAAGCACGGTAAACTAGACCAAGAGCATGCCTTCCGTATCGTTGAGAAGACATGGGGGAAAGATCGTTTAAATAAGGATTGTTATAAGAAAGGAGCTAAATATGAAGGTTTGTGATTTAGTGAAGATGTTGAATCTTACTGTATTTTGTGGAGAAGAGGGCCTTGATACAGAGATAACCGGAGGCTATACGAGCGATTTATTAAGTGATGTCATGGGACATATCGAGGAGGGTATGCTATGGATTACCATGCAAACCCATCAGAATATACTGGCCGTGGCTACTTTAAAAGACGCCTCCGCTGTATTGATCGTGAACGGAACCTCTCCGGATGATGAGACCTTACAAAAAGGTAGGGAAGAGGCTGTCCCTCTTTTAGGAACTACACGCTCCGCGTTCGAGGCTTCCGGTATGATTTACCGCTTATTACAGAATGAGAATGGATGAAACAGTATTTAGCTGATTTACATATCCATACTTGCCTGTCGCCATGTGGCAGTCTGGAAATGAGCCCGTCGGAGATCATACGTTGTTCCTTAGCGAAAGGTCTGGACGCTATCGCTATCACGGATCATAATACGACCTTACAATGCCCGGAGATTCAATCCCTTGGCGAGAGATTCGGACTAAGGGTCTTTGCGGGCGTAGAAGTTACGACCCGTGAGGAAGCGCATTGTCTGGTTTATTTCCCGACCGATGAATCCCGTAAGCGATTCCAACGATATTTAGAAGAGCATCTCCCTCCAATTCCAAATGATCCGGAACGTTTTGGCGATCAAGTTTGGGTGAATGCGGAGAATGAGATTCTAGGAGAAGTACCCTATCTTTTGCTCTCCGCCTTGGATCAAAGCGTAAACCAAATAGCCGCTCAAGCACGTAAGGTGGATGCTCTATTTGTAGCCGCCCATGTAGAACGTCCGTCATTCAGCTTGATCAGTCAATTAGGTTTTATAGACCCCTGCTTATCTTTAGATGCTATTGAATATAATAATCAGCAAAGATACAGTAAGTTATTGTCTATTCACGGGTATTTGAAAGAGCAGACTCAATACTCAGCCTCGGATGCTCATTACCCCGAACAAATAGGTACTCAGCCCTCCATTTGGCAAACGGAGGAATTAACCTTCAATGGCTTACGAAAGGCTTTTGATCAAAAAGACAATCACACAATTTTCGCCTCTCATGGATAATCTCTCGTTTCATATCACGGATATAACCGCTAATAGTATCAGAGCAAAAGCTTCTGATATAGAGATAGATATACAGATAAAGGACACATCCATATGTATTCGTATCGCGGATAATGGCTGTGGTATGGATCCGGAAACAGTCTCTCTGATCCGTAATCCGTTTTATACGACTCGCACGACACGAAAAGTGGGTCTAGGCTTACCTTTCTTGATACAAAATGCGGAGCAAACAGGCGGGAATGTGGAAATATCTTCCATACAGGGAAAAGGTACGGTAGTTGTTGCTTGTTTTGTCTCATCTCATATTGATTGTCCGCCTTGGGGAGATTTGGCGGGTACAATGGCTATGCTTATAGGCAGTAATCCGGACATAAACATTCATTTCTCATATCATTCAGATCTGGTTTCATTTGATATCAGTACGCGAGAGCTTAAAGAAATCCTAGAGGACATGCCATTAAGTCATCCGAAAGTCATGCTTTATTTGAAGGAGTTAATAGCGAATCAAATAGTCGCGTCAAGCTGAATTAATCTTTTCATATAGGTGATCTGATCTTTTCACAGCTGTGATACGATCTTTTCACATCCATGAAACAAACGTTTCACAGCCGTGAAAAGATCTGTGTCTTTACTCAAAGCAGCTACAAGCTTTGCTTGAATGCACTAATTTATCCTTATCTTGCTATTAATTTTATAATTCCCATTATGTTTAATAGTATTATGAACGATCAAGAAATGACTACTCCGATACATGATACACAAATAAAAAACCGCCTAGTAACCTTATATTACTAGACGGTTCCATTTATTCTGAAAGAAGAAATTACTTATTCATCTCTGCTTCAATAGCATCGAATTTATCACCCATATTCAAGTTGTAGTAAATACCTCTTAAAGCGGTCATATATTCTCTTTCTTCTGGTTTCATTTGGTGAGCTTTCTCAAAGTAAGGAAGAGCTAGCTTAAAGAATTCCTTAGCTTTGCCTAATTCCTCTTGATATTGTTTTGCGTCGTTGATCATATTAGCCTCACCTTGCTTGTTTACACCTTGGTTGTAATATACACGACCTAAGTTAGAGAGAGATTCGATATAGTCCGGATTGATCGCCAATGCTTTCTTGAAATACTCTTCAGCTTTAGCGTAATCTTTCAAACCAGTCTCATAAACACGGCCCATTACATCGTAAAGCTGTGGATTGTTGGAATCCTTAGCGATAGCTGTGTTCAAATATTCAATAGCTTTCTCATTTCTATTGGAATAGATGTAATTGTTGATAAGGCTCATTAAGAAATACTGTTCCTCAGGGAATTTATTCAAACCTTCTTCCAAAGTCTTCTCTAAATTCACGGTATCCTTAGCTTGCTCATACTCATAGCATAAGTATTGATATACCTCGCTTGCTCTATAATCCGTATTTTTAGCACGCTCTAACGCTGCGATAGCTTTTTGAGAATCGCCAAGTTGGGTCGCTGCTACAGCGGCATAGAACTGAACTGTCATGAAGTTTGAATCTCTTTCAGCGACAGCCTCACCTTTAAACATTGGCATATCAGATATTTTCAGGTATTGCTCGAAGAAATCGTAAGCTTTGTTATAATCTTTCTGATCGAAATAGTAAGCACCACCATTGATGTAATATACATGGTTTGCTCCTAGGATACCTTTGATATCTTTCGTGAACTTAGGTTTAACTTTTCCTTTTTCATTAGGAAGTTGATCTAACTCATATGCTTTCTCAAAGTATGGCAAAATACTACCCAATGCCTCGTACATAACAGGCTCGTCCGGTTGTTGGCCCAAGACTTGTTTAGTTCTTTCGTTGCTGAACTGTTGATCCTCGATAAAACCGGCAACATACCAAGTTTTAGCGTCATCCTTTGTTTCTGGATTTTCCAAAGCTCCTTTAATAAGAGTTCTAGCTTCCGAGAAATCAGGAGTCGAACCCTTAGCTATACTTTGAGCCTCATTTACAGCTTTTTTCTGTGCAAAAGAGACCGATGCTGCGACACATAGTGCCACTGTTAATAATACTCGTTTCATTGTGATAGTAATTTTGAGATTAATATTTCTATTTGTTTAAAATTATTCAGTTATTTCTTCGTTATCATTTTGTTCGTTATCCTCCTCTGATTCCGGTAGATCAACATCAGTACCTAGACTAGCTTGATTCTCACTGAACTCTCTTCCCTCATTCTCTTGTCTGGCTTCTTGTTCCGCTTTTTGCTCGGCTATCTCCTCTTCACTCTCAGACAATACTTTACATACAGAAGCGATTTCGTCGTTGCGCTTTTCTAGATTAATCAAACGAACACCTTGAGTAGCACGTCCTATTACGTTTAAATCGGCCACTTTCATACGGATAGCGATACCCGACTTATTGATAATCATTAAATCGTTCTCGTCCGTAACATTCTTGATGGCAACTAATTTACCGGTCTTCTCCGTGATATTAATGGTTTTTACGCCTTTACCGCCACGATTCGTTATACGATAATCCTCGATAGAGGAACGTTTTCCATATCCCTGCTCTGATACGACGAGTACGGTCTCTTTTTCCTTGTCCTTGATACAGATCATACCAACGACTTCATCGGTATTATCCTCGTCCAAAGTCATACCTTTCACTCCGGAAGCCGTACGGCCCATTACACGTACCGCGCTTTCATGGAAACGGATCGCCCGGCCGTTACGGTTCGCTATGATCACCTCGTTGTTACCATTCGTCATACATACTTGGATCAAGCCATCGTCTTCACGCAATGTAATAGCGTTCACACCGTTTTGACGAGGACGGGAATAGGCCTCCAACAAGGTCTTTTTGATCACACCTTTCTTCGTACAGAATAATAGGTAATGAGAATTAATGAATTCCGTATCGGTGGTTAATTTCTTAACACGTATAAAGGCTTGTACCTTATCATCCGGCTCGATATTCAGAAGATTCTGGATCGCACGCCCTTTAGCGTTCTTAGCTCCTTCCGGAATCTCGAATACCTTCAACCAATAACATTTACCTTTTGCCGTGAAGAATAATAAGGTCGCGTGCATGGATGCCGGATAGATATACTCAACGAAATCCTCGTCTCTAGTCTCGGAACCCTTCGCTCCTACACCACCACGGCCTTGGGCACGGAACTCGCTTAACGGGGTACGTTTGATATATCCCATATGAGATACGGTAATGATCATCTCATCATCCGCGTAGAAATCCTCCGGATTTAATTCCTCAGAGGCGTAAACGATATCCGTCTTACGTTCGTCGCCATATTTATCCTTGATTTCTAATAATTCATCTTTGATAACCTTCATGCAAAGGTCCTCATTCTCCAGAATCTCATTCAAATAAGCGATCAACTTCTCGATCTCCTCATATTCCGCACGCAATTTATCTTGTTCCAGACCTGTCAACTGACGAAGTCTCATCTCGACAATCGCACGTGCTTGAAGCTCAGATAAAGAGAAACGTTCGATCAAACGCTCGATAGCCTCTTGCGGGCTCTTGGAAGACTTGATAATCGCGATTACCTCGTCTATATTATCGGAAGCGATGATCAAGCCTTCCAATATATGGGCTCTCTCTTCCGCTTTCCTCAATTCATATTTTGTACGCCGGATAACGACCTCATGACGGTGCTCAACAAACGCCTTGATTAAGTCTTTTAAGTTAAGCAACCTCGGACGGCCGTTCACCAAAGCGATATTATTAACGCTGAATGAGGATTGCAGAGCCGTAAGCTTATACAATTTATTCAGTACGACACTCGAGTTCGCGTCACGTTTCACGTCAACTACGATACGCATACCGCTACGGTCGGACTCGTCATTGACATTGGAAATGCCATCGATACGCTTCTCGTTTACCAGGTCAGCGATATACTTGATCAACTCAGCCTTATTTACCAAATAAGGAATCTCGGTAATAATAATCTTCTCATGATTATTCTCCACCTCAATCTCGGCTTTACCGCGAAGGATGATACGTCCCCTACCCGTCTCGAAAGCGTCTTTCACGCCTGCGTAGCCATAAATTGTAGCGCCTGTAGGGAAGTCCGGAGCCTTGATATATTGCATTAAGCCCTCTACCTCGATATCTCCCTTGGCATCGATATAAGCGATACAACCATCTAATACCTCGCTCAAGTTATGAGTTGGCATATTCGTAGCCATACCAACGGCGATACCCGATCCACCATTTACAAGTAAGTTAGGAACACGAGTCGGTAATACGGTCGGCTCCTTCAACGTATCATCGAAGTTAAGCTGGAAATCTACCGTGTCCTTATCGATATCCCGGAGCATTTCTTCGGCGAGTTTACTCAGTCGTGCCTCTGTATAACGCATAGCGGCAGGACTATCACCGTCCACTGAACCGAAGTTACCTTGTCCGTCTACTAACGGATAACGCATAGACCATGTCTGGGCCATACGAACCATGGCGAAATATACAGACGAGTCGCCATGTGGATGATATTTACCTAAAACTTCACCAACTATTCTCGCAGATTTTTTATAAGGTTTGTCGGATGTGTTACCCAGTTCATTCATTCCAAATAAAATACGGCGGTGAACCGGCTTAAAGCCATCCCTAACATCAGGAAGAGCACGTGAAACAATGACAGACATTGAATAATCAATGTATGCCGATTTCATTTCCTCTTCGATGTTAATCTTAATAATTCTGTCTTGATCAACCATTTAGTTTTATATTAATTACACTCAATATCTCACCTCTGAAAAATTGCACTAAGGTAAGGTTTTTCCGTATACTACGAAAGAATTTGTCTTGAAATTTTGAGCCTCCGGGCTTTTCAAGGCTTATTAAGGAATAATGGCACGAAATTTGATGATAGTTGGAATAGATTATGTAACTTTGCGTAATCAGTACATATATAATATAGTATGAAAAATTATTCGAAAAGATTGATTGACGTGATTGAGTATAGCCGTGAAGAAGCGGCTAGGCTCCAGAATAGCTATATCGGGCCGGAACATTTGATGCTAGGCATCATCCGGGAAGGCGAAGGCGAGGCAATGCGTGTCTTGCGAGAGCTACATACCGATCCGATGGATATTAAACGCAAGATTGAGCAAGAAATAAAGAACACATTCGATTCTGAGGATTCTGTCCAGCATGAGATCGCTATAAGTAAGACTACAGAACGTGTCTTGCGTATGAGTATGCTGGAATCTCGTTTATTCAAGGAAGATGAGACCGATACGGAACATCTTCTATTGGCGATATTGAAAGAGGAGTTTAATGTTGCTGCCAAGGTGTTGAACGACGCGGGTATTACTTATCGTTCCGCATATAATATATTAGTAAGCGGAACCGGTTTGAACAATATGGAGGAATTCGACGAGATCAGCGACGGATATACGGATGATGACGAAGATGACGAGGACGAAGGTTTCTCCTCTCGTCGTGAGGCATCTCGCCCCTCTTCCGGTACTGGAGCGGGAGCCGCTCAACCGAAATCCCCTAATGATACACCTGTTCTGGATAACTTCGGAACGGATATGACACGTGCCGCCGCAGAAAACCGTCTAGATCCGATTGTGGGACGTGAGAAGGAAATTGAGCGTTTGGCCCAGATATTAAGCCGTAGGAAGAAAAATAATCCGGTATTGATTGGTGAGCCGGGTGTGGGTAAGTCAGCTATCGTAGAGGGATTGGCTTTACGCATTATTCAGCGTAAGGTTTCCCGGGTGTTATTCGATAAGCGTGTGATTAGCTTGGATATGGCTTCTATTGTCGCCGGTACAAAATACCGCGGACAATTCGAGGAACGTATTAAGGCTATCTTGAATGAGTTATCGAAGAACCCGAATATCATCCTCTTTATCGATGAGATTCATACGATTGTTGGCGCTGGTTCCGCTTCCGGATCTATGGATGCGGCGAATATGCTGAAACCTGCGTTGGCTCGTGGTGAGATTCAATGCATTGGCGCTACTACTTTGGATGAATATCGTAAGAATATCGAGAAAGACGGTGCGTTGGAACGTCGTTTCCAGAAAGTGATCGTTGATCCGACTACGGCGGAAGAAACTTTGCAGATCTTGCGTAATATCAAACCTCGTTATGAGGAGCACCATAACGTGATCTATACTGAAGATGCTTTACAAGCGTGTGTAAAATTGACAGAAAGATATATCAGTGACCGTAATTTCCCAGATAAGGCGATCGATGCTTTAGACGAGGCCGGTTCCCGTGTACATATATCTAATATCATTGTTCCGAAAAGTATCGAAGAGCTTGAGGCAAAGATCGAGGATACGAAGAATGAGAAATTAGCGGCCGTGAAATCTCAGAACTTTGAGTTAGCCGCAAGTTTCCGCGATAAGGAGCGTCAGTATTTATTGCAACTGGAGGCTGCGAAAGCTAAATGGGAACAAGAGCTTCAAGAACATCGGGAGACCGTTGATGAAGAGAAGGTCGCTGAAGTTGTTGCCATGATGTCCGGTGTACCTGTTCAACGTATCGCTAAGGCAGAGAATGTCAAGCTTCTGGAAATGGCGGACGTATTGAAAAGTAAGGTGGTTGGGCAGGATGATGCTGTTCAAAAGATCGTAAAGGCAATTCAACGTAACCGTGTCGGCTTGAAAGATCCGAATAAGCCGATCGGAACTTTTATGTTCCTAGGACCGACGGGTGTAGGTAAGACTCACTTGGCCAAGAAGCTTGCTGAATATCTATTTGATTCGGCGGATTCTTTGGTACGTATCGATATGAGTGAATACTTGGAGAAATTCGCTGTTTCCCGTTTGATCGGAGCGCCTCCCGGATACGTTGGTTACGAGGAAGGTGGTCAGTTAACGGAGAAAGTACGTCGCAAGCCCTATTCGGTGGTCTTATTGGACGAAATCGAGAAAGCGCATCCGGATGTATTTAACTTGCTGTTGCAAGTCTTGGATGAAGGCCGTTTGACGGATAGTCTGGGTAGACGTATTGACTTCAAGAATACGATCTTGATCATGACTTCCAATATCGGTACCCGGCAATTGAAAGATTTTGGTCGTGGCGTTGGTTTCAATACCCAGATGGCCGGTGAGCCGGATAAGGATTTCTCCCGTAGCGTGATCCAGAAAGCGTTGAATAAAGCGTTTGCTCCAGAGTTCTTGAACCGTGTGGATGATATCATTATGTTCGATCAGCTTGATAAAGCCGCTATTCATAAGATTATCGATATTGAGTTACAGGGTCTGTATCAGCGTGTATCAAATCTGGGTTATGAGTTGTCGATCACAGACGAGGCTAAAGATTTCATCGCCACAAAAGGCTACGATATCCAATTCGGCGCTCGTCCGTTGAAGCGTGCGATCCAGAAGTATCTGGAAGATGAGATGGCGGAGATGATTATCCGTGCTTCAGTAGGTGAAGGCGATACGATTATCGTAGACTTTGATAAGGAAGAGCAGAAAATCACGACTTCGATAAAAAAGAAAGATGCTGAATAAGTTTGTCTATGAATATAGAAGCCGGGCGTGAGTCCGGCTTTTTTTATGTTCGTCCATCTTATTCGTCTGTCATTGGGTCAGTCCGAAAACCCTGTGGGTATGTTATGTTAATAAGCGAAAGTGAACTATCTTTGCGTTCAAATTAAAATTATTTGTCCAATGCCTTCCAATCGCAACCTACATAAGTTACTACGAGTCATCTTCCCCGAAGTTTTAATGGAGTATTTCGAGATCTCCGGTTGGCATGACGACTCTGTCAAAATTGAAGTTTGGCTTGATGAAAAAAACTACATGGAACGTTCTGATTACAAGAGTGGAACTGTGATTTCACATGGTTTTACTGATGAGAAAGTGATTCAGGACTTTCCTCTGCGTGGCAAACCTGTTTATCTCCACGTAAGACGTCGCCGCTGGTATGACAAAGCTACAGGGGAAACGTTTTCCTATACCTACGATGATCTTACGGCCGAAGGGACGAAACTCACTCCTGAGTTCGTCGCTTTTTTAAAAGAAGAAGATTGAAACTACCGCGGCTAGCATAAGCTCCATAGCAGATGCTTATGGGGTAAAGGGGAAACAGTTAACCTCACAGTACAAGGGGTTTATCAGCGCATACAGACAGTGGGACCAGTTAGATCATGCCTCAGAATATGTCCTGTTCAAACAGAACATAGGTCCTAGCCTTTGTATTGACGAGACTTCTTTGAGCTGCGGAGAATTATATACTGTTGTCACTAACCGTGCGGGACGTGGTGGCAAAGGTACACTTGTGGCCATGATACGTGGCACGAAGTCTGAAGACGTCATAAAGGTGCTTGAAATGATTCATGTCTCCAAGCGCAAGACAGTCAAAGAGGTCACTTTGGACCTTTCGCCGACCATGATGCGGATTGTCCGGACGGCTTTCCCAAACGCCACTATGACAAATGACCGGTTTCATGTACAGAAGCTCTTTTATGAGGCAATTGATGAGCTCAGGATTACTTATCGCTGGATGGCACGGGATTTAGAGAACGATGAAATTCAGCGGTGCAGAGAGCAAGATATAGAGTATGTTCCGTTTCGGTATACCAATGGCGATACCCGTAAGCAGCTGCTGGCAAGGGCTAAGCATGTACTTGTCAAGCATTTTAGTAAATGGACTGAATCCCAAAGAATACGTGCGGAAATCATATTCGAACATTATCCGGAATTGAAATCAGTTTACGACTTAGCCATAGAGTTGACCAATGTGTATAATAAGCACTATAACAAGGATGTGGCACGTGGAAAGCTTGCCTTGTGGTACAATAAAATAGAAAAGCTTGGATACGGATGTTTCAGAACCGTAACAAATACCATGCAGAACTATTATGAAACAATACTAATATGAACAATACTAAACTATTTCGTTAATAGGGAAACAAATGCATTTGCAGAATCATTCAATGCAAAAATTTAAGGGTTCAGAGCACAGTTTAGGGAAGTCGGAGATATACCATTCTTTATTTTTAGATTATGCAAACTAACAGGGTAGATTTAACATACCCACAGGGTTTTCGGACTGACCCCTGTCATTTTGACACGCAAAAAAAGCATGACCTAATTGAATAGATCATGCTCTTATTTCTTTTTTTACTTAAGTACGCAGGATGAGACTTGAACTCACACGCCGTAACCGGCACTACCCCCTCAAAGTAGCGTGTCTACCAATTCCACCACCTGCGCATTTTAGAAAGGGTGCCCAGAACAGGACTCGAACCTGCACGATCGCAAAACCACTCGCACCTGAAACGAGCGCGTCTACCAATTCCGCCACCTGGGCAATCAATACGAGAAAGAGCGGAAGACGGGACTCGAACCCGCGACCCTAACCTTGGCAAGGTTATGCTCTACCAACTGAGCTACTTCCGCATATGCAACCGCTTTGTTCTCGATTGCGAGTGCAAAGGTAGTGATTTCATTGAAACCACCAAGCCTTTGCGCTACTTTTTTATTAGATTTTTTTGACCAATTCTCTAAATAGTTGTGTCATAACAGATGCTGCTTTATTAGCCGCTACGATAACATCGGCACCATCATTTACAAAGTCGTCAGCGAAGTGATAACCTTCGTTCGTGATGACAGACATACCGAATACACGCAAGCCCGCATGACGTGCCACGATTACTTCCGGTACCGTACTCATACCGATCGCATCTCCCCCGACTTTTCCATAGAAAGCATACTCGGAAGGAGTCTCGAAGGAAGGGCCTGTCAAACCTACATATACACCTTTCTTTAACGGGATAGATCGGGAGGCGGCTATTTCTTCCACATAGCGGATAAATTCACGATCATAAGCACGGGTCATATCCGGGAAACGAGTGCCGAAATCCTCATTGTTCGGACCGATCAGCGGGTTCGGCATCATATTGATATGATCCCGGATGATCATCAGATCACCTACCTTGAACGTATTATTGATACCTCCGGCGGCGTTCGAGACCAAAAGGTTCTTGATTCCTAAGAGCTTCATTACACGTACGGGAAAAGTGACCTGTTGCATTGTGTAGCCCTCATAGTAGTGAAAACGGCCTTGCATAGCCAAGACTTGCTTATCCCCTAGTTTGCCACAAATAAAATTCCCCTTATGCCCGGTAGCGGTAGATTTCATAAAATGTGGGATCTCCACATAAGGTATCACTATAGGGTCTATTATTTGATCGGCTAAAGAGCCTAAGCCACTACCAAGGATAATGGCGGTCTCCGGGTTACCTTCGATCCGGCTAGCTAAATAGGCGGCCGCTTCCCGATATTGTTCGGTTTTAATCATTTCCATATTTAATCAATTTAACGTTTCATCAAGTTATAAGCTATCTCTGCCGCTTTCTCCATAATCTCGTCCTCTCCCGGTACCTTCTTATTCTCCATCAATATTTTACCATCACAGATAACGGTATCCACGCAACTGCCGTTGGCGGCGTATACAAGATTTGAGACGAAATTGAAGTTTGGGGTAAAAGCGGGGGTGTTGAGATCTATCAAACATAGATCGGCTAAATACCCTTCCTTGATCTGCCCGGCTTTTAAACCGAACATAACGGCTCCTTCCGCAGTAGCGGCTTGCAGCATCTCATTTGCGGTCAAGGCTTCGGGATCCTTTCGCCAAGCTTTTCCTAACAGGGAAGCCAGCTTCATCGCCTCGATCATATCCAAGTTATTGGAAGAGGAACAACCGTCCGTTCCCAATCCCACGGTAATACCCAATTGGCGCATTTCCTTGAACTTAAAATGCATGCCGGAAGCCAGTTTCATGTTTGAGGCCGGGTTATGTACGACTTTCACCTCGTGATCGGCCAACATACGAAGCTCGTCATCATCGATGTAAATTCCATGAGCGATGATCAAACGTGGAGAAAGCACACCTAACTCATATAAATAACGTACGGGAGTGAGTCCGAATCTATCGAGAGAGTCTTTCACTTCCCCCTCTGTCTCTGCCAGATGCAGATGGATAGGGATTTGGTGTTCCATGGCGAACTGATGCGCCCATTTCAGAAGCTCACCGGAAACGGTATAGATAGCGTGCGGCCCGATCGAGAAGCGAACCCGTTTGCTGTAGTTATCCACATCTTGGATCAGTCGTTCGTTATGGCGTTTGCATTTCTCCGCCTCTTCTTTATCAAAACCATCGAAGCAAACGCCGGCTATGATACCTCGCAATCCCATCTCTTCCGTCACATCGGCCGTGACACGAGGGCGTTGATACATGTCGAAGAAAGTGGTCGTGCCACTTTTTATCATTTCCAAGCACGCTAATTTCGCTCCCCAATATACATCCTCACGGGTCATTTTCGCCTCATTCGGCCAGATCTTTTGCTCAAGCCATGGCATAAGCGGCATATCATCGCCGAAGCCGCGGAACAAAGTCATGGCAGCATGTGTATGAGCGTTCACGAAACCGGGAATGACGGCTTTACGGCTACCATCCAGTATCTTATCGGCAGGAAAAGACAAGCCCTCTCCTATTTGCTTGATCTCTTTTCCTTCGATATAGATATCAATCGTCCTATCGTTAAACAGGACATTCTTTATTAATATACTCATCTTCTTCCTTCTTATTTATATAAACGGTAGAATTCCGCTACCGACTCGATTCCCTTGAAGAAGATATCCAACTCCTGACTCTCGTTGGGCGAATGGATCGCATTTTGCTCCAAGCCGAATCCCATCAGTACGGTCTTGATACCTAATACCTGCTCGAATGTAGAGATAATAGGAATGCTACCTCCGCGACGAACCGCCAACGGTTTCTTCCCGAATGCGATGCCAACAGCCTTTTCTGCCGCTTGATAAGCTGGCAAGTCTATCGGACAAACATATCCTTGCCCGCCATGGCTGGGCGTAACTTTCACTTTAACATAAGGTGGGGTCACACGAGCTATATACTCCTCAAACATTTGGGAGATCTTGGCATGATCTTGGTGTGGAACCAAACGAGTGGAAACCTTGGCATAAGCCTTTGAAGGCAATACAGTTTTGCTTCCTTCCCCCGTATATCCGCCCCAAATACCACAGATATCGAAAGAAGGCCGACAACTATTACGTTCTAGCGTAGAATAGCCTTTCTCTCCGAAAAGAACGTCTACCCCGATCGCTTTCTTATATTTTTCCTCGTCGAATGGGATTTGGGCGATCATCTCCCGTTCTGCGGGAGATACATCCTCCACGTCGTCATAAAAACCCGGGATCGTGATGCGTCCATCCACGTCGGTGATATCTGCCATCAATTTGCAAAGTACATTGATCGGATTCGCTACGGCTCCGCCAAAATGACCGGAATGCAAATCGCGGTTCGGTCCGGTTACTTCTATTTCCCAGTAAGCCAAACCACGTAAGCCTGTCGTGAGCGACGGTGTTTCAGCGCTGACCATGCTTGTATCGGAAACGAGGATTACATCCGCTTTCAATAATTCTTTATGTTCCCGGCAAAAATCTTCCAAGCTAGGAGAACCTATCTCCTCCTCTCCTTCGAAAATAAACTTCACGTTACACTGTAACAAACCTTCTTTAATCGCTGTCTCAAAACCTTTTACTTGAATCATACCCTGTCCCTTATCATCGTCTGCTCCACGGGCCCAAATGCGTCCGTCCCGGATCACCGGCTCGAAAGGTTCACTCTTCCACAGTTCTAGTGGTTCGGCAGGCATCACGTCGTAATGAGCGTAAACCAATACGGTCGGAGCATTGGGAGATACCATTTTCTCGGCGTATACGACAGGATTGCCTTTCGTAGGCATTACCTCGGCCTTATCCGCACCAGAAGACAACAGCACCTCAGTCCAACGCTGGGCACATGTCAACATGTCCGGCTTATTCTCATGCTTGGCGCTGATTGACGGAATGCGGATTAAAGAGAACAATTCCTCAAGAAAACGATCCTTATTGGATTCGATATAAGATTTTACTGACATAGCGTTTTATTTTATCAAGTTTATAAATTGTAGCAAATATAACGAAACAGATGGGGATTGCAAGGAGTTTTATGGTATTTTAGCCGTGTTACTACAATAGGCGTGCAGTAACACGGCAAGGCGGGTTGCAGTATACGAAAGAGTTTCATCCCATGATCCATTTAGCTCGTTCACCTAATATACGGTACATGAACCAAGTAAACGCCCATGAGATTATGAAAATCAAAAGTGCCATTATGGGTACTTGCAAAGGTATCGGTAAATCAAACTTCCCGATCAAGATAAAGATCGGACCTACGACAAAATAATGTACGATATAGATTCCGAAACCATATTTGGATATTTTCGATAGTTTTTTAGCTATGAGAGTATTATGAATACGTACCTTTTGAAGAAAAATAAATACAGCCGCCGTCATTAAGACTACATTCGGACTACAGAAGGTGAAAAATAACTCCATATCCAATTCTGTTGCCTCGGGATTCGCTGCGGCCGAACTGAATCCACTATAGGTTATGGCATAACCAACCACAAACATGGCTGCGCAAATAGCGAAGGTTTTCCAAATATTCCAATTATTACCTTGTTTTAAGTAATGTCCTAATAGGAGATATCCGTTGAATCCTGCGAAATAATAAAACATGCCGAATTGATTCCACGTCGCTTCCCCGTATAAATATTTGCTGATATAGGCAGACATATAAGGCAAGAAAAGAGATACGAACCATATCCCTAAATAGACCCTCTCTTTGGAACGATCCGCCTTCTCGATCCATGCGGAGAAGAATGGCATATACAGATACAATCCGATGAGTAAATAAATGTACCACATATGGTTTTCCTTAAAACTGAAATTGAACGGGATCATGGCGATGTCTTTCAATGCGTCGGATAAGGATTGTGACTCATTTCCTTGCACATAGCAGAAAAACTCACCGATTATCTCTTTCGGCAAACCTAATAGCCCTGTAACCCAAGGGAATATATTGTATAATACAGACCATATCAAAAAAGGAAATAATACCCTATATATTCTCTTTTTATAGAAAACACCTAAAGATTGTTCCCGTATAGGCAATAGTAAAAGTCCCGTCATCATAACGAAAAGAGGAACAGAGGGCCGTAAAAGAGAGCCGTAAACAGCGGCCCAATGTTTATATTCCGGTAAACTTCCGAGTGTAGGTGAGATATAAAAAGGATCTATACAATGTACTCCGATAACCATCAGCATAGCTACGGTTCGTATTACATCGAGCCACACGATATGTGACTGTGTTGTTGCGTTGCTCATGGATTTATGTGTTAAATTTAAAAGATGGGTGACAAAGATAGAGCTTAGTATGAGAATTTTGTTTATCTTTATTGTTAATTTATTGTATCAAGTATTATGGTCAAACGAATTATCATTATTGGCGCTACCTCCGGTATCGGCTATGAGGTTGCTAAGATTTATTGGAAACGAGGATATCAACTGGGATTGGCTGGTCGTCGGGTTGATCGGTTGGAGGAGTTTCGTAAGCAAGATCCGGAGCATATCCAGATAAAGCAGTTGGACGTGACCGCCGAGGATGCCGCTGATCGTTTAGACGAATTAATCCGTGATTTGGGAGGAATGGACATCTTCCTGCTTAGTTCAGGGATCGGCAACCAGAATAAATACTTAGATACTTCCATTGAACAAGCTACGATACAGACGAATGTGACAGGCTTTACGCGTATGGTACTAGCAGCCTATCGTTATTTTTCTAGTCAAGGTGGCGGGCATATATCTGTAATCAGCTCTATTGCCGGAACCAAAGGATTAGGTGTCGCTCCCTCCTACTCGGCTACCAAACGATACCAAAATATTTATATAGACGCTTTAGCCCAACTTTCCCGTATGGAGAAACAGCCTATTACATTTACGGATATCCGTCCGGGATTTGTCCGTACGGATTTATTGAAAGACGGCAGGAATTATCCTATGCTGATGTCTCCCCAATACGCCGCCTTGCGTATCGCTAACGCTATAGACCGGAAAAAGAGAAGGGCGATCATCGATTGGAAATACGCTATCCTTGTCTTTCTCTGGAGACTGATCCCTGAATGGCTTTGGGAACGGCTGCCGATACGGAATTAGGATCGGATATGTTAGAGGTTCATCTTTTTTGCTTCTACATTAGATTTTCTCTTGCGCCGGGAGCATGCTGAAGGACTGCGCCGACTATCTGGCAACTATCCAATTCATCACAATCGCCACATGTATTAAAGCCTTTTCCGGATACACATTTGCGTATTTCACAATAATCACTGCAATACGCAAATTTCATTCCGTCCGTACGACACCCCATACAGTTTATAGTTGCGGCTGTAATTTCGGGCGCATTGTTCATGGCGCTCCACTTTTGGGCGGTTTTTTCTCTTAGCTCATCATCATTCTTAACTGTGGCTATGCGGGCATCGCAACTTTCGCAATCTAATCCGCAACAGGCTATCAATTGTTTCATTATTTAGTTGTCTATTTATTTTCTTGTTTGTTTCTGTCCTTGCTTTTACTTTTCGGCAAACATAATAAAAATTCCTACCTTTACGCCCAATTACTAATTTTTTAATCTATACAGATGGGTTTATTTATTAAGAAGCCTTTAGCGGATTTGATGACCGAGGCAAATGATTCGGGCAGTAAATCGCTGAAGCGTATCCTTGGCCCGTGGAGTTTGATCGCCTTAGGTGTCGGTGTTATTATCGGTGCCGGATTGTTCTCCATTACGGGTGCGGTGGCCGCCGGGTATACGGGGCCTGCCATTACTTTATCTTTCGCTATCGCCGCCTTGGGCTGTTGTTTCGCCGGGTTATGTTACGCCGAGTTCGCATCCATGATCCCGGTGGCAGGTAGCGCATATACCTACTCGTATGCCACGATGGGTGAGTTGGTCGCTTGGATTATCGGTTGGGATTTGGTGCTCGAGTATTGCGTGGCCGCTACGACCGTTAGCATAAGTTGGAGTCGGTATTTGGTCGTTTTTCTGGAAGGATTCGGAGTACATTTACCGCAAGCCTTGACGGCTTGCCCTTGGGATGGCGGTATCGTGAATATCCCGGCTTTCGTGATCGTGGTGTTAATGAGTATTTTGTTGATACGAGGGACGGAAGGCAGTTCTATTTTCAATGGGATTATCGTATTCTTGAAAGTCTCCGTAGTCTTGGTGTTCGTAGTCTTGGGATGGAAATATATCCGTATGGAGAATTATACGCCTTATATACCCGCTAATACGGGGACCCTAGGCGAGTTCGGTTTCTCCGGTATCCTACGAGGGGCGGCTATCGTATTCTTTGCTTTCCTCGGTTTCGACGCTGTAAGTACGGCGGCACAGGAAACCAAGAACCCGAAACGGAATATGCCGATCGGGATCTTGATGTCATTAGTGGTTTGTACTATATTATATATGTTGTTTGCCCACGTGATGACCGGAGTCGTACATTACTCAGCGTTTGCTGGCCAGAATGGAATCGCTCCTGTGGCAATAGCTATCGATCATATGGGGCAAATGGATGCTTCTGGTGTGATTCGTCCGGATTACCCTTGGATGAACCGGGCGATCGTAATAGCTATTTTACTGGGGTATTGCTCGGTTATCATGGTAACGTTATTAGGACAGAGTCGTGTATTCTTGAGTATGAGCCGGGATGGGCTGCTCCCTCCCCTATTTTCCCATATCCATGAGAAATTCCGCACGCCGGCACGAAGTAATTTCCTGTTTATGTTATTGGTCGGTGCATTGGCAGCTTTCGTTCCGGCGAGCGTAGCGGGCGAGATGTGTAGTATCGGGACTTTGTTCGCCTTTACGCTAGTTTGCGCCGGGGTATTGATTGTCCGTAAGGCAATGCCGGACGCTCCCCGGTCTTTCAAGACCCCGTTGGTTCCGTTCGTGCCTATCGCCGGTATCATAACTTGTCTGGTAATGATGCTTTTTCTCCCGGCTGATACATGGATTCGTTTGGTATTATGGATGTTAATCGGTCTGGATATATATGTCTGCTATGGCATCAAACATAGCAAACTGGAACATATGCAGAAACATCGCTCGGGACAGACCACATTGGATATGATCGGTATTACCCTATCCGTGCTTTGCGTGATCACGGGGCTTTGGCACCAGCAAACCGTGGGATGGGGCGAGAGCAAAATCTTATTGATTATCTCATTCGTATTCGCTTTTACGCATCTAGCTTTCTATCTTTACAGACTCGGGAAGCAGTTTACGAGCCTTACCCGTTAGCGATTCAGCACGATTATGTCTCGATGGCTCACGCGACTAGTCCCGATGGTCAATACCAGTAGTGGTGAAGGCTTATGCGAGTAGTCGCGTTGACCTTCACCACTACTGGCGTACTATACCACTTCCTTTAATACGATTTATCGGATTCTAGCTCTTAAAAGTAAGCCTCTTATTCATCATAAAATTAACGGCTCCGTAAACGAAAAGTCCAAGGAACTGACCCAGATATTCATTTAGATCGATCACCTCCACCATTAAAAGCAAGAATATGAATTGAGTAGCGTAAGCGCAACCAAAAGCGATTAGGAATAAAGGAATCTCCTTCCAGAAATTACCTTTCCCGGAAGAAAATACCCAGTATTTACTCCAAAAGAAGTTATTCACCAAGGCAGCCACATATCCAGCCATGTTCGACCACAAGTAATTACAATCCAGAATATCCATTAATATCCAGATTACCAATGCGGTGATCAAAGCGTTAGAAGAACCTACAATGGCGAAACGAAGAATACGAACAGATTCCTTCATGCTGTTAATTATACGTTTCGAATGACAAATATACGGGTTTATTTCTATATTTGTGCTGTACTTTTGATCAAGTATGTAACATTCTTAAAACAATTATGAGTATGATTAGACTAAATGTATTTATTCAAGTAAGTGAGGAGAATCGTCCCGCCGCATTGGAGACTGCGAAAGAATTGGTTGAAAAGTCTTTGAAAGACAATGGCTGTATAGCTTATGATATTTTCGAGAGCTCTACTCGTAGTGATGTATTGATGATTTGTGAGACGTGGAAAGACGCTGAATCCTTATCAGCTCACGAAAAAGCTGAGCATTTCGTAACGTTGGTTCCTAAATTGCAAGGATTAGGTGCGATGAAACTTGAGAAATTTACATTTTAAGGGTTTTATGTAGGCTTATTATTATAAGCTTGAGCATGCTAAAAAATCATAGTTATGAATCCTTCAACTTATAACTATGAATGAAAGAAAACATAACTATGATTTTTTTAGTGTTATCGCTCGTTGATTGAGATATATTCCCTATCGTCCAAAACGTTCTTGTAAGCCGGACGGATGATGCGTTTTCCGTCAAAGTTCAACTCCTCGATACGGTGAGCGGTCCAACCCACGATTCGGGCCATGGCGAATAAAGGCGTATAGATTTCCTGTGGCAAACCGATCATCTCATAAACGAATCCAGAATAGAAGTCCACGTTCGAGGAAACCCGTTTCTTAGTTCCTTTATGCTTGGCGAAACATTCGATCGCTCTTTCCTCTAATAACTCAAGGAAGGCGAATTCCTCAGAGCGACCTTTCTCTTTTGCCAGATCACGAGCCAGTTCCTTTAATACGACCGCACGGGGATCGGAAATCGTATAGACCGCATGGCCGATACCATAGATCAAGCCTGTCTTGTTATAAGCCTCTTTGTTAAGCATCCGCATGAAATAAGTATCGATCTCGTCCACGTTCTTCCAATCCGCGATATTCTCTTTCAAATGATGGAACATATCTACTACCTGAATATTGGCACCTCCGTGCAACGGGCCTTTCAATGAGCCGATACCAGCTGCGATAGATGAGTACGTATCCGTTCCCGTAGAACTAGTGACGCGTACCGTGAACGTAGAGTTATTACCACCACCATGTTCTGCTTGCAATACCAAGAGCAAATCCAACGTACGTGCGTCCAGATCCGTGAAATCACGTTTCAGCATGTGAAGGAAATTTTCTGCGATCGATAAGTTCTCGTGCGGATGACGGATGTGTAAAGAACGCCCCTGTGTGCTATGACGATAAATATTGTAGGCATAAGCGATAATCGTCGGGAACTTAGAGATCAATTCAATAGATTGGCGCATTAAGTTATCTCGGGAGGTGTCGTCCGGGTTTGCGTCGAAGGTATACATCTCCAATACGCTACGAGCCAATATATTCATGATGTTCTGTCCTTCCAGATCCAGAATATTCATCTTGGTCTTTTGCTCCAAGGGCATATTATCGTTCAACAGTTCTTTAAAGGCTGATAATTCCTCTTTATCGGGGAGTTTACCAGAAAGTAATAAATAAGCCACTTCCTCAAAACCGAACCGTTTTTCCTTGATGAAATCACGCGCTAAATCCTCTACGTCGTAACCTCTATAGAATAACTTACCGGGGATCGCTTTAAGACCGCCCTCTGGCAAGCGTTCGTATCCTACTACATTACCGACTTGGGTCAATCCTACTAACACGCCACTACCATCCTCGTTACGAAGGCCACGTTTCACATTATACATCGGGAAAAGTTCGTTGTCGATCTTGCAAGCCTCTCTGGCAGCCTCGGACAATTTGTAAATTAAATATTCTTTCTTCAACATGACTATACTAATTTAATTGTTTCGATAATAGAGATGATACGATCACCAAATTCTTTGGTGCCGAGAGATTTGCCGTTCGGCATAAAACGAGCCAAGTCATGAGTGGCCTCTCCAGCGGAGAAAGCTTGCTCCATAGCGGATGTAATCAGGTTAGCCGCATCACTCCATCCCATATATTCCAGCATCATCACGGATGATAATAATAAGGAAGAGGGGTTTACGAGATTCTTTCCCGCAATATTCGGAGCGGTTCCATGTGTTGCCTCGAAGATCGCATGACCACTGTTATAGTTGATATTAGCACCGGGAGCAATGCCAATGCCACCTACCATCGCCGCTAATTGATCGGAGATATAATCGCCGTTCAGGTTCAAGGTAGCGATCACGGAATATTCTTCCGGAATTAATAGAGTGTTTTGCAAGAAAGCATCGGCTATGACATCCTTGATAATGATTTTACCGGCCTTTGAAGCTTCCACTAAGGCGGTATTGGCCGCTTCCTCGCCTTGCTCTTTCTTGATCTTCTCATATTGAGGCCATGTGAAAGTGAGATCCGCAAACTCCCGTTCCGCTAAAGCGTATCCCCATAGTTTGAAACCACCTTCCGTGAATTTCATGATGTTACCTTTGTGTACCAAAGTCACGCTCGGTAACTGATGCAATATCGCGTATTCGATAGCGGCACGCACCAGACGCTCCGTACCTTCCACAGAAACCGGCTTGATGCCGAAAGAGGAAGTTTCCGGGAAACGTATTTTCTTCACTCCCATTTCCTCGGTGAGGAACTTCAATAACTTTTGTGCCTCCGGAGTCCCTTGTTGCCATTCGATTCCGGCATAGATATCTTCCGTATTCTCACGGAAGATATACATATTCACTTTCTGCGGCTCCTTTACCGGAGATACGACTCCTTTGAACCAACGAACCGGACGGAGACAAACATATAAATCCAACGTCTGACGGAGGGCCACATTTAATGAACGGATACCTCCACCAATTGGAGTCGTCAGCGGTCCCTTAATACCGACGATGTATTCACGGAATGCTTCCATAGTCTCATCGGGAAGCCAACTTCCGGTTTGCTTAAACGCCTTTTCGCCGGCTAAGACCTCTTTCCATTCAATGGAACGGGTTCCGTTGTAAGCTTGCTTGATGGCAGCGTTTACTATCTTTTGGCTAACGGGAGTGATCTCATGCCCCACGCCATCTCCTTCAATATAAGGGATCGTCACGTGATCCGGAACGAAAATATGATTACCTTTCTTTGTTATCTTACTCATGATATCAAGATTTTTTTGTTTGTCTTAGTGAGCTGTATTTAAAGCGGAACCCGCCTTGAACCATTTAATTTGTAAATCATTATACGTATGGTTAACCGGGAATGATTCTTGCGTACCATCCGCATGAAGAAGAACGGCCGTCAACGGTTTGCCCGGCTGAAAATCTTTCAATCCGATGATCGAGATATGGTCATTCTCGCGGATCTTGCTGTAATCCTCCTTATTGGCAAAAGTCAGTGCTAACATTCCTTGTTTCTTCAAGTTTGTCTCGTGGATACGGGCGAAACTCTTGGCTAGGATCACTTTTACATTTAGGAAGCGGGGCTCCATGGCTGCATGTTCCCGGGAAGAGCCTTCACCGTAGTTTTCTTCCGCTACGACGATCGAGGAAATACTATTTGCCTTGTATTGTTTCGCTACGGCAGAAACTGCTTCATATTCATTGTTCAGTTGATTCAATACAGAGTTTGTCTTCCCGTTGAAAGCGTTTACGGCTCCCATCAACATATTATCCGATATATTTTCCAAATGCCCACGGAAACGTAACCATGGACCGGCCATCGAGATATGATCCGTCGTACATTTACCTTCAGCCTTGATAAGAAGGGGCATATCCGTGAAATCCTCTCCATTCCAAGGAGCGAAAGGCTTTAATGCTTGTAGGCGGTTGGATTCCGGATCGATGTTCACCACTACGTTCTTACCCGTAGGTGCCAGATAGCCGTTATCCTTTACCTCGAAACCTTTCGGCGGAAAATCCGAGCCTTTCGGTTCTTTCAGTTTCACAACCTTACCATCCTCTGTCTTCAAGGTATCGGTCAAAGGATTGAAACATAGATCACCTGCGATGGTCAAGGCCAGTGTCAGTTCCGGAGAAGCGACAAAAGCATGTGTATTCGGATTACCGTCCGCACGTTTAGCGAAGTTACGATTGAATGAAGTAACGATCGAATTCTTACGGGTATTATCATCCGTATGACGTTTCCATTGTCCGATACAAGGACCACAGGCATTCGCCATAATGGTTGCGCCAATCCGTTCAAAATCACCGATAATACCATCTCTTTCTGCCGTATAACGGATTTGCTCGGAACCCGGGTTGATGATCAAGGGTGCCGCTACCGGTATTTTATCCTCATAAGCTTGGCGAGCAATAGATGCCGCACGGCTTAGATCTTGATAAGAAGAGTTGGTACAGGAACCGATTAATCCGACCTCCATCTTTCGGGGATAGCCATTCGCTTTTACTTTTGCGGCAAACTCCGAGATAGGCGTAGCTGCATCCGGCGTGAACGGACCGTTGATATGCGGCTCCAATTCGGAAAGGTTAATAACGATTACACGATCGTAAAACTTATCTGGCTCGGCACGAACGTCCATATCCGCTTCCAGATATTCACCGATAGCTTCGGCCCAGCTCGCTACCTCGTCACGTCCCGTGGCACGAAGATATTGAGCCATTGTATTATCGAATGGGAATAAAGAAGTAGTCGCTCCTACCTCGGCACCCATATTACAGATCGTAGCTTTTCCGGTCGCTGAGATGGAGGCGGTGCCCGGACCGAAATATTCGATGATAGCGTTCGTTCCACCTTTTACGGTTAAGATGCCCGCTAGCTTAAGAATCACGTCCTTCGGCGAGGCCCAACCATTCAAACTACCAGTTAACTTAACACCAATTAGTTTCGGCATCTTCAGTTCCCATTCCATTCCGGTCATGACATCCACGGCGTCGGCTCCTCCTACTCCGATAGCGACCATTCCAAGTCCTCCGGCATTCGGGGTATGTGAATCAGTTCCTACCATCATACCGCCGGGAAACGCATAATTTTCCAATACCACTTGATGGATAATGCCTGCTCCGGGTTTCCAAAAACCGATTCCATATTTATCGGAGACCGATTTCAAGAAATCATAGACCTCGCTATTGCTTTTGGTAGCCGTATCGATATCCGTCTTGGCTCCCATATTCGCTTGGATCAAATGGTCGCAATGCACGGTAGCCGGTACTGCGGATTTTTCTTTTCCGGCGTTCATGAATTGTAAAAGCGCCATCTGAGCGGTGGCATCTTGCATAGCCACACGGTCGGGACGGAAATTCACATAATCCTCACCTCTTTTGAAAAGGCGAGTCGAGTTTTCATCGTATAGATGCGCATATAAGATTTTCTCGGCCAAGGTCATCGGGCGACCACCGATACGTTCGCGGGCTGTGTCCACTCTTCTGGGGAAATTCGCATAGAAATTTCTAAGCATGTCAATGTCGTACACCATATTCATATTCGTTTTTTATTGTAAGCCTTTTCGCAAATATATTTATCTATAACCAGCTAAAATGTAATAAATAAGACATCTGCCAATGAGTCTTTGTTTTTATTATCAACAAATATATAATATAATGAAATACAATTTGTTCGATAATTTCTATGAGGTTATAGAGGTTATTTATAATTTCCCGGATAACTTAGAAAAACGGGCTAATCGCACGTTTATTAATAAAACGTACCATTAGCCCGTTTTGTTCAAGCCTTGGAGCTGTTTTTTCTACTTATCGAGACTTTCTTTCCATCTTTGGGCATAACTATGCAAAATAGATGCGATACCCTTTCCGATCCGGACATAATCTTCCCGTTTAAGGTTGGCTAAAGATGTGCGGATAGACCACTCGGGAGCATCAAAACCTCCTCCGTTCAGTAAAACCAAGGAAGTTTCCTGTGCCAGACGGAAAACGACATCCAGAGGTTCGTAATTCTTTTTTAGATATTCCACGAAATCATCCCCATAGAATTTCTTAGCCCAGACAAGCATATCGATCTCACTATAATATCCCGCACGCAAAGGGTCGTCTAATAAGGTGAATCCGGTGCTTTCCCACAATGTGTGTAAACGCTCGTGGATCATATCCTGCATCCTTTTCTTATAGGTATTTTCCGCATCTAATAGAGCGAAAGACGCAAACAGAGACATTTGTGTTTGCTGTGGCAAGGAAAGACCGGCCGTATGATTCAAGGCTACTTGACGGCTATCGGCTACCATACGATCAATAAAGCGGATATCCTCGGGATGTAAGGATAGACTGCTATATCGTTTTTTTAGAAGCTCCTGTTTATCTCTTGGCAATTCACGGATCATCCGGTCGTAAATATTATCTTGATGTAAAGCGATTACCGCCAATCTCCATCCGGTTGCCCCGAAATATTTGGAGAAAGAGTAGACACATAACGTATTCTTTGGTAATTCGGCCATCATCGAGCGAAAATGCGGAATAAATGTCGCATACACATCATCCGTAATAATCATGAGGTTGGGATTGTCGTTCCGTACGATCTCAACGATCCTATTCATCAATGCTTTTGTCAATCCGTATGAAGGCGGGTTGCTCGGGTTTGTTATGAAAGCAGCTTTCACGCTAGGATCTTTCAGGACATCTAAATCTTTTTCTTGATATTGCCACGTGTGATAGCCGTCTTTTGTCATCTTCAAGGCTTTTATCTCTATGACATTAAAAAGATAACGAGCCTGTTCCGGAATCTCTATATAAGGAGTGAATACCGGAGCGAAGAGAACGATCTTATCTCCCTTATTCAACAAGAAATTCTGCTGCAAGGTATCGAAGATATAACACATGGCGGCAGTTCCGCCCTCGGTAGCGAAAAGGTCGAATATTCCCTCAGGGGGCTGGTTATCACATAATTCTTGGTCTAAATAATCCCGCACGAGCATTTCCGTATATTTCAAGATACGATCGGGAACCGGATATTGATCACCAATGACGCCTTCCGCCCATTCATATACAAGCTCATTCTCATCTACACCTTTTTCCGTGACCAGATATTCATAGGTACCCTTCAATAAAGTAGCGCCGGGAGATTGCGCATGTTTCTTTAGAAACTGTACGAAGCGAGACGCGATCCTTTTGCGGTTGGGAACCCCTGCGGCTCCGGCCATCTCATCTGCCAATTCGGTTTCCCGCTGGCATTCCTCCAAGGCGAACTGCCCTAATAGGAAGAATGCCTCCCGTGGAACCGTACTGATCCAGTTTGGATTTCCCCTTCCTGCGTTCAGCATGATGTGCGTACTTTTACGAGCGCTCTCATCCGCTAACTCTATCAAGATGTTCTTTAGCTCGAAAGGGCTAATCTCCGACATCTTTTTCTCATATTCTCTCGTGACATGTATTTTCTTCTTGTCCATACATTATATATATTACATGATTAGCACAATAACGACACCCCAGATGATTAATAAAGTATTACCCACCGCATAGGTAACGGTATAGCCTAAGGCTGGAGTCTCACTTCCTACGGCATCTTCCACCGCTCCTAATGCGGCAGTTGTCGTACGTGAACCCGCCGTACAACCTAAAGTAATAGCCGGGTGGAACTTAAAAACGTAACGTCCCATCAGAATACCGATGATAAGCGGGATAGATGTCGCTAAAGCACCGATAATAAATAAACTTATACCGACTTCCTTCAATCCGGTCACGAAACTGGGACCCGCCGTGATACCGACTACGGCGATAAACATATTCAACCCCAAATTATTTAATATCCAAACGGAAGGCTCCGGAATACGCCCGAAGGTCGGATGCTTAGAACGAAGCCATCCAAAGACGAGCCCGGCTATCAAAGCACCTCCACTCGTACTTAGGCTAATCGGGACACCCCCGAAATGAATCGCGAGCGAACCTAAAATTCCCCCTAAGAAAATACCGATACCCACGAAAATCAAATCGGTCTGATTGGTTGGGCGATCGGGATATCCCAAAGCCGTCGCCGCTTTATTTACCTCTGATTTCATGCCTACCAATTCCAGCATATCACCAGAATCTATCACCGTAGCGGCCAAGACCGGGATATTGATACCCGCACGCCTTACGGACTTGATGCTAACACCATGCATAAACGATTGATTGCGTAAATAGCAGATCTTTTTCCCCACGTATTCCTTATGGATCACTAGTACGGGTAACGTCTCTGCCGGAAAATCGAGCAATTCAATGTCATTGACCTCGTCGCCAATCCAGTTCTCCTCTCCGATCACGAATTCTCGGCGACCGCTTAGAACAACCTCATTTCCGGTATGTAAAACCAAATCCGGTTTAACATCGGTTACTACATTATTAATACGGACACGCTCCACGAACAAATGCCGTCCCAATTGGTCTAAATATACCTCCAACTGCTTTACGCTTTTGCCATCCTTGAACCATTCATTACTAATCTTATAGGCCCGGAAAGTTACCGGACGGGCGGCAGGCATAAAGCCCGGTTGCTCGCTCTCGTCGTTATTTCCCATTTTAGCCTCTAGCTCTTTACACGCTTTTTTCACGTAGTCGAGTCCTCCTAAAAGACGTGGCCCGATATCACTCACTAACCATGCGGATCCTGCCGTACCGAAAATATAAGTTACCGCATAGGCCACGGGCATTACATTTACCATAGCGCTTTTATCCGTATCGCTAATATTCATCTGTCCGATCGTATCTTCGGCAACTCCTAATACTGCCGACATCGTCTGGGAGCCCGCCAATAATCCTGCGGCCTCGCCTGCGTTATATCCCATAAGTTTCGCTAACAAAAAAGGAGCGATCAAACAAAACACACACATGACGGCGGCGAAAAGCATTTGAGGAAGACCTTCCTTTTTCAATCCCCGGAAGAACTGTGGCCCAACACTATATCCTACAGCGAAGAGGAACATCAAGAAAAAGACGGACTTTAACGGTCCGCTTATATCGATTTTTAATTGCCCGATCAATACACCGACCAATAATACGCTGGTAACCGTTCCCAGCGTGAACTTCTTTATCTTAAACTTGCCAATCCAGAAACCGAGAGCTAAGGTTATGAAAATAGCTAGCTCCGGATAATGTTGAAGTAAATTAGTTATCCATTCCATATCTATTTATTTGATGTTAAACAAAAAAGATGCTATTGAAACAGGGATTCTTTGAAAGATGTTGTTACTTTTCGGGATTATTTATATAAATTTGCGACCGCTTAGGTGATAGAGTTTGTCTACCGACAATTCTATAAAAGGGAATCCGGTTAGAATCCGGAACAGTGCCCGCTACTGTGAAGCTCTTGAAAAGGAAAGCGTTCTGCTATGCCACTGTCTTAAGAAAGATGGGAAGGTTGCTTTCCGAGCCAGTCAGGAAACCTGCCAAGCGAAGTAATGATTAATTCCTCCCGGGGTTAGGAGTAATTAAGAGGATAGAAATATCACCTATATCTAAAAGATGTTGGAGACGGAATAATACGTTGTCTCCGTGGGATTGATATGTAATCTAATTATTAATATATTCATATGATGAGGAAACACTTACTATCTTTCTTCCTGCTGGTCATCAGCCTAGTTTGTCGTGCGCACGATGGCGAGAATTTTGTAGCATCCGATTTATTCGCCTCTTTACAACCGGGCGATAAGGCCGCTTTATTGATGGTACATTTTGGAACAACCCATGATGATACCCGTGCCTTGACAATCGACGCGATCAATCAAAAAGCGAAAGAAGCTTTCAAAGATGTTGAGTTGCGTGAGGCATGGACTTCTCGCATTGTAATGCGCCGCTTAAAAGCTCGTGGCGTAGAGAAACTGAACCCGATCGAGGCCTTGGAAAAATTAAAGACTGATGGTTATACACATGTCTTGATCCAATCCACGAATATAATCGAAGGTATCGAGATGGAATCCTTACGTAAGGATGTTGCCACCATGAAATCTTCTTTCAAGGAGATTCGTATCGGTAATCCTTTATTGTATACACCGGAGGATTATGAGGCGGTAATCGTCGCTATCACAAAAAATGGGGCGAAAGAAGGCGCTACTTTATTGGTAGGCCATGGCACTTATACTCCGGCGACGGCTCAATATGCCATGTTGGATTATATGTTGAAGGAGAAGGGATTCAAGGATTATTCCGTAGGAACCATCGAGGGCTATCCTACTTTTGATACGATGGTAGCCCAAGTAAAGGCCAATGGAACGAAGAAAGTCTTGTTGATGCCATTTATGTTTGTCGCCGGAGACCATGCGAAAAACGATATCGCCGGTGATTGGAAAGAGGAACTGGAAAAGAAAGGCTACGAGGTAAGCGTATTTATGGAAGGTCTGGGACAGAATCCGGATATTCAGAAGATCTTCATCGAACATGCCCGTTTCATGGCTAAACATAAGATGATCGATATCGTTGATAAGAAGAAAGCTTATGCGGTAGAGAAGGACTAAAAAAGTTCTCCAAATCTATGTTTTATTCCTTTCGGAAGAAAAAGTAATTCCTTCCGAAAGAAACTAAATTTTCATTCGAAGGAAAATGGAATTTCTTTCGAAAGGGATTTCACATGCATACAATAAACAGTTATAATGCTAAATATATGAAAAGAGTTTTGACAATCTTACCGTTGACAGCCTTATGTATCAGTACGATGCAGGCACAACACAAGAATGAGTACACGAATTTCGCCGATACGACATTCAATATTCAAGAAGTCGTAGCGACCGCCGCACGCAAGCCACGTCCACAAATCACGAAGTTGGACGTACCTATGAAATATCTTCCTATTTCAATTAATAGCATTACGGCGAGTAGTTTGGAGTTGCGAGGTATCCGTAATATCCAAGATGCGGTACGCTTTATGCCGGGCGTACGATTCCAGACATCTTATGGCGCATTTCAACAATTGTCGATCCGTGGTTTCGATCATTCTATCATGATGATAGACGGTATCCGCGATGAACGTTCGGCAATAAACAACTCTTATCCCGTACCCGATCTATCCTGTATCGAGTCTATTGAATTATTAAAGGGACCGGCTTCTGTACTTTACGGACATTCAGCCGTAGGTGGAACCTTGAATATCGTTCGTAAATCCCCGTCAGAGAAACAGAGCGTTAATGCTCGATTGGCCTACGGTAGTTACGAGAATAAAGAGGCGACACTTGGCATGGGCGGTAAATTGGTCGGTCCGGTCAATTATTACGCCAATGTCAACTTTTCCGATCAAGAGGGCTGGCGTGATAATGGCAACCGTCGCTTTTCCGGTTATCTGGCATTGCAAGCTAAAATGACGGAACGTGACATATTAGATGTTCGCGGAGGTTTTAACCGCGACTTCTATGGGACGGAGATCGGTCTTCCCGATTTAATGGCAAATGATGTATATAATGTGCAAACAGGACAGTTATATCTCCATAAAAATGAGATGCTACCGGGACTTGACCGTGAGGCTCGCTACAATAACGAGTCCGACTTTATGAAGAATCACGCATGGAACGTATCGACGCAATACACACATACTTTTTGGAACGGCGCGAAACTAACAGATCGCCTTTCTTACAATAACGACGATATCAACTATTTTGGGACGGAAGCCCTCGACTATCTCGAAAGTGATGATCCGATCTATGATCATTATTATATGAAAAACGGCCAGAAAAAATATATCTGTTTGGACAGTGTATATCTTTCTTTCCCGCTTCGCTTCTCCCATATAGCCAAGACGGTAGCCAATACGCTCGAGCTAAGCGGTAAATTCAGGACGGGTGAGATAAAGCATACGTATATGGGAGGTTACTCTTTCGTCGCCTTGAATCGTACCAGCTATTCGGGCTATAATTTAGGAGATGATGTTCAGGGTCCCGGCCTTTATTCGCATGTATCCGTTTATGATCCGCATAGCATGGGATATATGACCAGTAAATTCTCGAAAGCAACGGTTACGCATCATTATTCCAACAGCCTTTATCTTCAAGATATGGTTGAGTTCAACGAGCAATGGAAGGTATTAGCCGCTCTACGTTACGACTTTTTCCGTTATATGTCCGCCAGCGCTACAACTCCTACCGGACGACGTGAGTATGAGGAGCATTCAAGCTTCAATATGATAAAGAATAAGGCGTTGACTTATCGTTTCGGAGCGGTCTATCTGCCCCATCCGAATACATCCATTTATGCGTCTTTCGCCTCTTTCTTCAAGCCGATCCGTACGTTCTATCAAGATAACGTCATTTATGTAGGAGGTGATGGAAATCGTTTCGAGCCTGCTCGCAATGAGGAAGTATTTAAGCCGGAGAAAGGATACCAAGCCGAGGTGGGTCTTAAATATCAATTGAACAATATATTAAGCGCCAATGCCAGCTTGTTCTATATCCGGAAGATGAACAGTACGGCTACGTTGACCAACAACTATCAAGAGGAAGTAAACGGCGAGACTACCACGATGAGTGTAATCGGACAGGTGGGTGTACAAGATTCCAAAGGTTTTGATTTTGATGTCACTCTTTCTCCGGTAAGCACCTTAGCGCTGACGATCGGTTATGGATTGAACGACTCCAAGATCCGGGAGATGAAAGAAATAAAGGATCCGGAATTGATCGAGGCTATCTATGGCAATAACCCGGATGAGACAAAGCAACAATTGAATAGCCAAGAAGGAAACTGGCAGAGCAACGTACCGAACCAGACTTTCTACGCATACGGCAGTTATACCATCCCTCGGGGTGTCTTGAAGAATCTGGAATTTCACTTGAGTAGCAGTTATACCGGTAAAGTATACCGTAATACATCTAACAACTCTTGGTTCGATCCGTATTGGGTAACCGATTTCGGTATGTCTTATTTGTTGAACAACAATATTCACCTTACATTCAACTTGAATAACTTGTTTGACAACAATTATTATAACCAAGCGCTCGGACAACAGATGGTGCCAAGCATGCCTCGTAATTTCCAAGTGGCTATCTCCTATACATTATAATATATAGAACATACGCTCATGAATCTATTGACAAAGATCACGCTATTTATACACAGGATACTGGGCACGGCGTTCAGTATCCTGTTTCTCGTTTGGTTCCTATCGGGATTGGTAATGATCTACCATACGTTCCCGCGAGCGGACCGGGCCGATAAACGGGCGAAGATGGATATTCTCTCTCTGGAGAATCTTCCTTCGTTAGACCAGATAGAGAAACGTTTACCGCAGAACGAGCGGATAAGCCATGTTACCTTAAACAGCTATTTGGGACAAACTGTTTTTCATATCCGGACGGAGAAAGGGAGCTATGATATTCCTGCCGACTCGACGGAAAGATTACCCGTAATCGACTGGAATCATATCCAACGTGTGGCATCACTATGGAATACCTCTTCCATAGCGAAGGTAGATTCCTTGTACACCTTGGACCAATGGATTCCATTCGGTCGTTTAAAAGAGGAATTTCCGATCTATAAATTCCATTTCGCCGATCCGGAACGACATGAATTATACATATCCTCTAAATCCGGGGAGGTTTTGCAATATACGGATAAAAACAGTCGTTTCTGGGCTTGGCTCGGGGCGATCCCTCATTGGGTCTATTTCACTTCCTTGCGGCAAGACGCTGAATTATGGATAAAGGTAGTTGTCTGGTTATCCGGAATCGGGTGCGTTATGTGTATCGCCGGGATCTATTTAGGAATACGGGATTTCCGGTTAGCGAGGAGACGTCATTTGATTTCCCCTTATAAGAAGTTCTGGTATAAATGGCATCATATTCTTGGGGTGTTATTCGGTTTATTCGTCCTCACCTTCTGCTTTAGTGGTATGATGTCTTTAGCTCGTGTACAGGATTGGGGGTTGAAAGCCAAGCTCGATATAAACCCGGTTCAAGAACTGCGGAAGATGGCTCCTTCCCCACTCGATTATCCGTTGGATTACAGGGCGGTCATACAAGCCTATCCCGGCCAGATCCGTCAATTGGAATGGAGTAGTTTTGGTGATATACCCTTTTACATCGTACAAACAGACACGAAGGATATTGTCGTGAACGCAAATAAGAGTGACGGGATATCTTTATTGAACCTGCGACCGGAAGAAATCCGTTCCGTATTGTCTCAGATACATGGTATCGGGACCACGGCTGATATCAAACTGTTGGATGCTTATGATACGTATTATATCTCACGAAAAAGGAATTTAGAACTCCCGGTCTGGAAAGTATCTATTCAAGACGTGGATAATAGTTGTTATTACATTAATCCCCGTAATGGACAATACCGTTATGTAAATACGCCGTCTCGTTGGAACCATTGGATGTATCCGGCATTGCATAGCTTGAATCTGAAATTCTTGGTAGATCATCCGGTCTTATGGAATATCGTGATGTGGGGAACCATGTTGGGAGGCACGTTCGTTTCCTTATCCGGTGTATGGCTTGCGATAAAATATATCAGGCGAAAAGCGAGAAGAAAGAAGTAAAGCCTGTATATTTGTATTATATTTATTGAGAACATTGTATTATAAAATAGATTTGAATGAATAAAGGCAAGATTATAGTCGCCGGAATCGGCCCCGGTAGCGAGGCCGATATAACGCCTGCGGTTTTGGCCGCTATCCAAAGCTCGGATGTCATCATAGGATATAAATATTATTTCCGTTTTATCACCCACTTGCTTCGTGAGGGAACGGAATGTATAGATACAGGTATGAAACGTGAGCAAGTTCGTGCCGAGCAAGCTTTCGCTTATGCCAACGAGGGAAAGACGGTTTGCGTGATCAGTTCCGGTGACGCCGGTATTTATGGCATGACTCCTCTGATTTATGAGATGAAGAAAGAATCCGGAAGCGAGATCGAGATCGAGTCGTATCCGGGCATCAGCGCTTTCCAGAAAGCTGCGTCCTTGCTTGGCGCTCCTATCGGACATGATTTCTGTGTGATTTCCCTCTCAGACTTGATGACTCCTTGGGAACTGATCGAGAAACGGATTCACGCGGCGGCTATGGCCGATTTTGTTACGGCGATCTATAATCCAAAAAGCGAGGGACGTTATTGGCAACTCTATCGCTTAAAAGAATTGTTCCTGCAAGAACGCAAGCCGGAGACTCCGGTCGGTTATGTACGTCAGGCCGGACGGGAGGAGCAAGAAGTATTCGTCACTACGCTCGCAGATCTGGACCCCGAGCAGATCGATATGTTTACGGTAGTCTTGATCGGAAACTCACAAACATATCTTTCCGGGAATCATATGATCACTCCCCGGGGATATTATGGCGAGATCAAACAAAAGAAAATGGATACGGGTATCGGACAGGACATCATGATCCGTAGTTTCCGTACGATCGAGAAGGAATTGAAAAACCAAAAGATCCCGTTGGATAAGAAATGGGCGTTACTCCATGCCATTCATACGACGGCCGATTTCGATATGGAAAATATCCTTTATGCCGACCCGGATGCTGTCTCTACATTATATAATAAGATCAGCGGCGGGGAAGTTCCTACGATCATCACCGATGTCACGATGGCTGCTTCCGGCATTCGTAAGGGAGCTCTGCAACGTCTGGGTGTCGAAGTGAAATGTTATCTTCAAGACGAGCGGGTCGCAGAGATGGCTTCGAGCAAAGGAATTACCCGTACCCAAGCCGGTATTCGCCGGGCCGTGGAAGAGCATCCGAACGCTCTGTTTGTCTTCGGGAACGCCCCGACCGCCCTTATGGAATTATGCGATTTAATACGTAAAGGTAAAGCGACTCCGGCAGGTATTATTGCTGCTCCGGTAGGTTTTGTACATGTGCAGGAATCCAAACATATGGTGAAACCTTTTATCGGTATACCGAAACTAATCGTGGAAGGTCGTAAAGGAGGTAGTAATTTAGCGGCTACGCTAGTGAATGCCATTCTTTGTTTTAATGACGCAAAACAACTAAAGCCGGGAAGAGACGTATGAACCGATTTTATGTCATAGGGCTGGATGATAATATGCGGCAATACTTTCCGCCGGAGATATTGGAGATAATCTCGTCCCACCGGGTGTTCTCCGGAGGCGTGCGGCATCATGAGATCGTACGTTCGCTCTTGCCCGAGAAAGCGGACTGGATCGATATAAAAGTTCCGTTGGACGAGGTCTTCGATCGCTATCGTTCGTACGACGGTCGGGAAAGCATCGTTGTATTCGCTTCCGGAGATCCTTTGTTTTTCGGATTCGCCGTTACGATTCAAAACCGATTGCCGGATGCGCAAATCCGCCTGTACCCGTCATTTAATTCCTTGCAACTCTTGGCGCAAAATCTATTGATGCCTTACCACGACATGCGGATCGTCTCCCTTACCGGAAGGCCTTGGCACGAGTTCGATCGTGCCTTGATCGAAAGTGCGTCTAAGATAGGCGTGCTCACGGATCGGGAACATACGCCTACGACTATCGCTCGCCGGATGCTGGAATACGGCTATGATAATTATACCATGTTCGTGGGAGAACGATTAGGAAATACCGAACGGCAGAGCATCCGCCAATTCAGTATACAAGCTGCGGCAATGAATAATTTCGTTCATCCGAATTGCTTGATTCTCCGGAAAGAGCGTGACGGGCATTCCCGTAAGTTCGGCCTGCCGGATTCCGCGTTCGAGCATTTGAACGGACGGGAGAAGATGATAACCAAAATGCCGATCCGTTTGTTATCTTTAAGCATGCTGGATCTGATAAACCGGGAACGTTTTTGGGATATCGGCTTTTGTACGGGTTCTGTCTCGATAGAGGCTAAATTGCTGTTCCCGCATTTGCATATCACGAGTTTTGAGATCCGGGAAGAGGGACGAAAGTTAATGACTGAGAATTGTCATCGTTTTGGGACTCCGGGTATCGAGGCTATAATCGGAGATTTCTTATCGGTGGATTTATCAGCGTTGGAGGCTCCGGATGCAATCTTTATCGGCGGACATGGCGGGAAATTAGTGGAGATCCTTATGGTAGTTTCCAAAAAGATGAAAGAGAGCGGTGTCATCGTCTTCAACTCCGTATCCGACGAAAGCAAAGCGCTTTTAGAGGAAGCGGTCCGCCAAACCGGTCTTCGGATATCCGCCCAAACCCGTATCACGATTGATGATTTTAATACGATTACCGTGAATGTTATTTATAAATTATGAGTACAATATCAATTATTCCAATATCCGATAGCAGCCGGGTGCTTGCTGAGCGAATTCTTGCTTCTTATCCTGAGGCGAAGATCTTACCATTCGGCTCTTTCTCAAAAGAGGTTTTTCACGAATCCAGTAGTTTGGTATTTATAGGAGCGATGGGAATTTGCGTACGCAGTATCGCTCCCTTCGCGGAAGATAAGCATACTGATCCTGCCGTGGTTTGTATAGACAGTACCGGTAAATATGTGATTCCGGTCTTATCCGGACATATCGGTGGTGCGAACGACCTTTCCAAGGAATTGGCAAACCTATTAGGAGCCGAGGCAATTATTACGACACAAAGCGATAATACGAACCTATGGCCGCTCGACACGCTGGGGAAGAAATACGATTGGACCTTGATCGCCAAAGATAGCAATGCTGCCATCTCTACCTTTGTCAACGGAAAACCGACAGCGTTACTCCTTGATATACGAGATAAAGGAACGGATTATTTGGAGCGTACGGTCCCGTCTCATGTCTCTATCTTTTATTCCTTCGAGGCAATACCGCAGCAAGACTATGAGTTATTGATGATCGTCAGTCCCAAACAATACGATACATCCATCCATACGATCACCTATATCCCGAAAGTCCTCCACCTAGGAATGGGTTGCCGCAAGGATATGCAAGGCGATCCTACGGTCGTTTACGAACATATTAAAGATGTATTGCGTGATAAACGCCTATATCCGGAAGCTTTGGCGGATGTAAATACAATCGATTTGAAGAAATGCGAACCGGTGCTGACATTACTGGCTTATGGAGTTATGGAATGCCCTTTCCACACCTATACATCGGAGGAGCTGAAAGATATCCCGGTACCCAATCCCTCGGAGAAGGTACTGGAGGTAACCGAATCCCCAAGTGTATCGGAAGCTTCCGCCATTTATGCGGCTCATGGCGGTCCGCTTTTGGTCGAGAAGCAAAAAGCGGATTTAGGGAAAGGAAATGAATATACCTTTGCCGTAGCGTTAGATCGGACGGCCTGCCGCAAGGGACATATCGAGATCGTAGGAGCCGGTCCCGGCGATCCGGACTTGATCTCTATCCGCGGACGGCAAATGTTGGAGAAAGCGGATTTGATCCTGTATGCAGGAAGCCTCGTCCCGAAAGAACTTACCTTATGCGCGAAGGCAGGCGCTACGGTGCGAAGCTCGGCGGATATGAATCTGGAAGAACAGTTCGCGTTGATGAAAGAGTTTTATGATAAAGGATTGTTTGTCGTTCGTTTGCACACGGGCGATCCTTGCATCTATGGAGCTATTCAAGAGCAAATGAATTACTTTGATCAATACGGGATGGATTATCATATCACTCCGGGTATTTCCTCTTTCCAAGCCGCCGCCGCCGCTCTTTATTCCCAGTTCACGATTCCGGAGAAAGTACAAACGATCATCCTCACTCGTGGCGAAGGACGTACGCCCATGCCTGAGAAAGAGCAACTGCACAAACTGGCTCAAAGCCAAAGTACGATGTGTATCTTCTTAAGCGCCGGTGTCGTAGAGAAGGTCCAAGAGGAATTATCGCGACATTACGCTCCAACCACTCCGGTAGCCGCTTGCTATAAATTGACATGGAAAGACGAGCGGATCTACCGTGGGCAACTGAAAGATCTCGCGAAAATCGTAAAAGAGAATCATCTTACACTGACAACATTACTTGTCGTCGGGGATGCCATCGATAATCGCAAGGGTCTATCCCGCTTATATGCGGATGAATTCAAACATCTTTTCCGTAAGTAATGATACTGATCCTTGGAGGAACGACAGAAGGTCGTGTGGCTGTGCGGGTAGCGGACGAGGCAGCCGCTACCTATTACTATTCTACGAAAGGAACTTTGCAATCCATTGAATGCGCGCATGGAATCCGTTTGACCGGAGCCATGAATGCGGAGGAAATGGAGTGTTTTTGTCGTGACCACGCGATTAAGCTATTGATTGATGCGGCACACCCTTTCGCTCAAGTGTTACACCAAACGATCGAAAAAGTATCGAAATGTTTACAGATTCCGGTGATCCGTTACGAACGTCGGTATCCACCTCGTGATGAGGACTTGACTTGGTGCGATAGTTATGCAGACGCAATTCACCAAATGGAAAACAAAGGTATCCAACGGCTACTTGCCCTCAGTGGCGTGAACACCCTTGCCCCGCTCCGCCCTTATTGGCGATCGCATACCACTTGGTTCCGTATATTGGAGCGGGAGGAATCTTTGTCGTTGGCCGAGAAGCAGGGCTTCCCCCAAGAACGTCTGGTTTTCTATCGAGAAGGTGAGGATGAGTTAAAGTTGTTGGAGCAACTCCATCCGGATGCGATCTTGACAAAGGAAAGTGGTTTCTCCGGCTATTTTACGGATAAAGTGAACGCTGCCCGCCAATTCGGAATACCAGTATTTGTCGTGAAGCGTCCCGCATTACCGGAAACTTTCTACCGAGTGTATGGTGAAGACGGATTGCGCAAACAAATCGAACGCCTATTACCCGAATTCTTTCCCTTGAAAAGCGGATATACGACCGGAGCTTGTGCTACCGCCGCCGCAAAAGCTGCTTTATTGGCCTTATTAACAAGGGAGGAACAAACAGAAAGCCAGATAACATTACCCTCGGGAGAACAGATAACGTTGTCGGTAGCCTATACCGAATGGGCCGGGTGTTCCGCCACCTGTACCGTGATCAAGGAGTCTGGGGATGATCCGGACGTGACGAATCATAGCCGGATCCGGGTTACTGTTCAATTATCTCTCGATACATCCGGTTGTGCCATCGCCGTGGCAGAGTCGTGCCACGGTGATGGCACAGCTGTGCCAAGCCGATGGCACAAGCGTGCCACGGTAATGGCACAAGAAGAATATTGTCAAGAAACAGAAAGCGACGATACGGGAAGAGTCATCTTCCAAGCAGGTGAAGGAGTCGGAACCGTGACTCTTCCGGGACTCGGCTTGAAAGTCGGTGGCCCGGCTATAAACGCCACGCCCCGTAAGATGATCCGGCAAGAGCTGATTCCACTCCTGCCCTCACCCGATTCCGTCGCTATTGTCACGGTCTCGGTTCCCGGTGGCGAGGAGTTGGCGAAACGTACCTTCAATCCGAAACTTGGAATTATCGGGGGAATCTCCATTATCGGGACATCCGGAATCGTGCGTCCTTTCTCATCGGACGCTTTTATCGCCTCGATACGGAAAGAAGCCAGTGTCGCCAAAGCGATAGGTTGCGAGACGTTGGTTATTAATTCCGGGGCGAAGAGTGAACGCTACCTTCGGAGCTTATACGCTTCTTTGCCTCCACAATCATTCGTCCATTACGGGAACTTTATCGGAGAGACGCTAAAGATCGCTGCCGATTTAGGTTTCAAGCAGGTTATCTTAGGCATCATGATCGGCAAGGCGGTGAAACTTGCGGAAGGTTTCCTGGATACACACAGCAAAAAAGTCGTCATGAACAAAGGCTTCCTTCAAGATGTAGCGAAAGAAGCGAAATGCGAGGAGGCGACCGTAGATGCAATCAATCGGATTACGTTGGCCCGTGAATTATGGGAGCTTCTTACGGAAAAAGAACAAAATCGTTTCTTCCCATTACTTTTACAAAAATGTAAATCGTATTGCGCTCCTATCCTTCCCGACGGCGAACTAACCTTGCTGTTAATATCCGAAGAGGGCAAGGTCTTGTACCAATCTTAGCTGTAGAAACGCAGCACGCACGCTACGTCTCTACACCCCCCAGACTGTAATAGCATTTCTTTTTAGCTGTTTATTCTTTTTTATTAGGGATTCTTTAAGAATACATATTAGGAGGATTTCGTACTTTTGCCCTCTAAATATTGATTAAAATAATGTTTAGATATCTTTTAATTTATATGGCCTGCCTTCTATTCGCCTTTTCCGTAAAGGCGCAAGGTATTTCCAATGACACGATTCCGAAAGAAGTGCTGATGCTGGACGGTAAGCCTATGACCGAAAAGCAAATACAACGTTATCATAAACAATTACATAAAGACTCCATACGGGCCAACAAAAGGATCTGGTGGTCTATTCTTGGCGGACCGTCTTACACGCCGGAAGCCTCCTTTGGCGTAGGTGGCGCGGTTTTGGCTAGCTTTCGCTTAAACAAGAATGATACGATATCCCAACGATCGTTTATCCCCGCGGGATTTAACATCACCTTAAACGGGACGTTCGTTTTTGCCGGTGCCGGCACCTTATTCTTCAACGAGAATCGCTTCCGTATTTATATCAGTTACGGTTATCGGAACGAACCTTCGCATTATTTCGGGAAAGGCTATGAGACGATTGAGCAAATCGAGAAGAGTGACTCGACAACGAAATTCCATAAGAGTTCTTTCCAACTATATCCCCGTTTCGTATGGGAAGTTAGGCCTCATTTATATACGGGCCCTCTTTTTGATATTAATTTCAGCAAATCAGATGATATCAACCCGGTGATGGCCGAAGATCCTTATTTCAATAAGTTCAAACGAGATTATGTCAATATCGGTGTCGGCGGCTTGATTCAATACGATACACGAAATGATGTGGCGACCCCAAGTTCCGGTATGTTACTAAGCGCGATCGCCAAGGTGTACGGAAAGTATTTAGGTGGTGCATATAATTATGAGATGTTCGAGCTGGAATACCGCCAATTCCAGCAAGTATTTCGTCCTCGTAGCACCTTGGCATGGATCGCCAAGACACAAATCGGTGTGGGGAACGTTCCTTTTACGGAGCTTCCTTCATTTGGTTCTCCTTTCGATCTTCGCGGATACTATTGGGGCAAGTACCGTGATAAGACTATGGCGTATGGGATTCTGGAGTATCGTCATATGTTCGGCAGCGTGGAGAAATATAAGAGCGGCAATTTCTGGGCGAAGTGTGGTTTTGTAGGTTGGGTCGGCACGGGTACGATCGGAAACGCTCCTATCGTAGACTGGAATAAATGGAAGTTCAACTACGGCGTAGGCTTACGTATCCAAATGCAACCCGGCAAGAACTTCCGCCTAGACGTAGGCAAAGACCCGAACCAAAAAGGGATGGCGGTTTATATGAATATGACGGAAGCCTTCTAAAACCAGAAGGCTCCCGTCTACGATCTATGGAAGTATAACCTTGCGTTAAAATTATCGTTTAAAAGCCGGAAATATCTTAATATCGATTTTTTTCACTAAGTTTGCGCCGTCGAAGGGGTGCCATACTATATGGGCTGAGATCATACCCTTACTACTTGATGCGGGTAATGCCGCCGTAAGAAAAACGAATGTTAGATGGATAAAAATGAAACGTACCGTTATCCGGTAGCTTTAACGATCGCGGGCTCTGATAGTGGCGGTGGTGCCGGAATACAAGCGGATATTAAGACTTTTTCCTCGCTGGGTGTTTTTGGAGCCTCGGCGATAACGGCTATAACCGCTCAAAACACACAGGGGGTGCGAGGGATCCAAGCGATCTCTCCCGAGATTTTGAGAGGACAAATCGAAGCTATTCTTGAGGACTTCATCGTAGATGCCGTAAAAATAGGGATGCTACATAACAAGGATGCCGTAAAGGTTGTATCTGAGACTTTACCTTCCTTCCGACGAACTTCTATCATTTTAGATCCAGTGATGATATCCACGAGCGGAAGTAAATTATTGGAGGATGACGCCATCCGAACCATCATGGATGAGTTGTTCCCTAAAGCGACACTGCTTACTCCGAATATTCCCGAGACGGAATATCTTTCCGGTATAAAAATCAATAACGAGGCGGATATCTTATGTGCCGCCCGGAAATTGCAGGAAAAAGGATGTAACGCTATATTGATCAAAGGGGGGCATATTCCCGGAGTAGAAACGGTGGATCGGTTATTTATCAATGAGAATAATCCGATTTGTCTGGCTTCGCCAACAGTGGAGACCTTCAATACCCATGGAACGGGCTGTACGCTATCGTCCGCCATCGCCGCTTATATGGCACTCGGCCATTCATTGGTGGAAGCCGTACGATTAGCCAAGGAATATATGAATAACGCGCTCGTTCACGGGGCAAATGTATGCATGGGAAAAGGGCACGGACCTGTAAACCACTTCTTCTCACCCTCTGCCCTTCATAAAATCCGATGGAATCATGAATAAGCTGGTCGTAATTACTACACCTTATTTTTTCGCGGATGAAGCTTCTTTGATCGAACTTCTATTCACGGAAGGAATGTCTCGTTTACATCTACGTAAACCGGATTGTAAACGTGATGAATTGGAGGGCTTATTGGATAAAATCTCTCCGGCTTATTACGACAGGATCGTTCTTCATGATTGGTTTACCTTGGCAGAAGAAAGGGCTTTAGGAGGAGTCCATTTGAACAAGAGGAACCCGGAAGCTCCACCTTTATATAAAGGTAGTATAAGTCGTTCTTGCCATAGTCTGGAAGAGATTATCGAGTATAAACCGGTATGCGACTATGTGTTCCTTAGCCCGATCTTTCAGAGTATATCCAAAGAAGGATATGGTAGCGGATTCCCCTTAGATGGATTGCGAAACGCGAAGGGCATCATCGATGATAAGGTGATCGCCTTGGGAGGAATCTGCTCACAAACAATAACGAAATTAAGAGATATCCCCTTCGGCGGTGTCGCCGTTCTCGGGGCCCTTTGGGGAAACGATCCCTCCCTTCTTGTTGCGGATCAACTCATAAAACAATTCAAACGATTACAAGTATGGCCTTAAATTATTATTTCGGATATGATGAGAATGGAAGAGTCGGTCGGAGAACAACCGGATTACGCCCCCCTTTTGGTGGAAACAATCGCTTGATGTTTATAACGCATCGTACGCCTAAATATACGGAATGCGACGAGGTACGCATGGCAATCCAAGGAGGGTGCTCATGGATACAGTTGCGCACGAAGGATGGGATTTATGAGGATACCGTACGTACATGTGCCACTATCTGCGCGGAAGAATGTGAGCGAATCGTGGATTTCTGCGTAAACGATGATCTGGAGGCTGCCGTGACATGTGGCGCTACGGCTTGTCATCTGGGTAAGAATGATATGCCCTTGGATATCGCTTGGGAAGTACTGAGAGACAAGTTAGATTCCAATGCCATCTTCTATATCGGGGCTACGGCGAATACCTTTGAGGATATCCGGCTGGCCGTAGAACGAGGCGCCTCGTATATCGGACTAGGGCCGTATCGCTTTACGGGTACCAAGAAGAATTTGAGTCCCATCTTAGGCTTGGATGGTTATCGTAAAATAATTGCTCAATGCAAGGAGGCTGACATTGATATTCCTATCTTCGCGATAGGTGGTATTACGCTGGAAGACGTAGGCCCTTTGATGGAGACAGGTATAACCGGAATCGCTGTTTCGGGCGCGATTATCAATGCTTCCGATCCCGTGGAGGAAACCCGCCGGTTTATAGAGGAAATCAATAAGTACTAAACTAAATACATATGGCTACTAAAAAGAATATGCGTATTTCCTATCCGTCCTCGGAAAAGATTTATGTCCCGGGCGAGATCAATAAGATCAAGGTTGGTATGCGTAAGATTAAATTGTTGGACACGGTAACCTTGGATGAGCATGGAGAACGAATCTTCAAGAAGAACAATCCGGTAATCGTTTACGATACGAGCGGCCCGTATTCCGACCCCAAGATATCGATTGATATCGCTAAAGGACTTCCTCGTATACGTGAGGAGTGGTACGGTAAGCGTAAGGATATGGTTCAATTGCCGGAATTGACTTCCGCTTATGGTCGTGAGCGATTGGCGGACGCGAGTCTGGATTCTCTCCGTTTTCCCAAGCGACACTTGCCTTTCCGGGCTAAAGAGGGTAAGAATATCACCCAGATGTATTACGCGAAGAAGCGTATTATCACTCCGGAAATGGAGTACGTGGCGATTCGTGAGAACCAGCAAATCGAGGCTTTGGGACTGAAGTCTTATATCACGCCGGAGTTCGTCCGTAAGGAAATCGCCGCCGGTCGCGCGATCATCCCGGCGAATATCAATCACCCGGAAGCCGAGCCGATGATTATCGGTAAGAAGTTCTTGGTAAAGATCAATACCAATATCGGCAACTCCGCTCTTTCCTCCGGTATCGACGAGGAGATCGAGAAGGCGATATGGAGTTGTAAATGGGGCGGAGACACGTTGATGGATCTCTCTACCGGCGATAATATCCATGAGACGCGCGAGTGGATTATTCGTAACTGCCCGGTTCCGATGGGTACGGTTCCTATTTATCAAGCCTTGGAGAAGGTGAATGGTAAGGTAGAGGACCTTTCTTGGGAGATCTATCGGGATACGTTGATCGAGCAGGCGGAACAGGGCGTGGATTATTTCACGATCCACGCGGGTTTGTTGCGTAAACATGTGGAGCTGACGGCGACTCGCCTGACGGGGATTGTCTCCAGAGGCGGATCTATCATGGCTAAATGGATGCAGCTTCATGACGAGGAAAACTTCCTGTACACACATTTCGCCGAAATCTGCGAGATACTAAAGGCATATGACGTGGCGGTCTCTATCGGAGACGGGCTTCGTCCGGGTTCTATCTATGACGCGAACGATGCGGCACAATTCGCCGAGCTTCACACGATGGGAGAACTGACGAAAATAGCTTGGGAGCAGTTCGTACAAGTGATTATCGAAGGCCCGGGCCATGTTCCCATGAATAAGATTCATGAGAATATGAAGGAACAACAGTATGCCTGCCATGGAGCGCCGTTCTATACGTTGGGCCCGTTGACGACCGATATCGCTCCTGGATACGATCATATCACGTCGGCTATTGGTGGCGCGCAAATCGCTTGGCATGGGACGGCTATGATCTGCTATGTTACGCCGAAGGAACATTTGGGATTGCCGAATAAGGAAGACGTGCGTAATGGGGTGGTCGCTTATAAGATAGCGGCGCATGCCGCTGACTTGGCGAAAGGGCATCCCGGCGCTCAAGTACGTGATAACGCGTTGAGCAAGGCACGTTTTGATTTCCGCTGGAAAGACCAGTTCAATTTGTCCTTGGACCCGGAAAGGGCTTTACAGTATTATAAGGAGAGTGCTGTTACGGATGGAGAGTACTGTACGATGTGCGGTCCTAATTTCTGCGCTATGCGGTTAAGTAAGGATTTGCAAGGTTGTAAATAAAATACTGTTTTGAGAGGATGAGACGGGGCATGCCCCGTCTCTACAATTGAGTGATTTGTTTTCCGCATTCGTAGCCTTCCTCATATAGTTCTTCCAGTTTCTTTGTGTCGCTTCCGGTACGACCGACTTTAATCGGGCTTTGCGGACGGATGACGAAGGCTTTTCTTTCGGCCTCCAGTTGGTCTATGTAATCCAAGACCTCGTTGTACTGCCGGTATCGTAGTCGCAACTGTTCCCGGATCGCCGGGTATTTGTTATAAATAAAGCCGGGAAGGTAAAAATCTTTCTCTTCTTTCCGATAGCCTTTGTTACGGGTAAGGATGATGACGTTCTTGGAGAAGCCGTCGGCGATAGCCCGTCGGATAGGGATGGCGTCGCATACGCCTCCGTCGACCATCGGTATCCCGTCTACATACGTAATTGGACAGAGGATCGGTAATGTGCAAGATGCTTTACAGATATCCACCAAACGTTTCTTATCTTTCTTCTCCTCGAAATATTCCGCTTTACCCGTCAAGCAATTGCTCGTGACCATAACGAACCGATCCTTGGACTTGAAATAGGTATCGTAATCCAACGGATAATACAAATCCGGATAGACATAAAACAAGAAATTCAGATCGATATATCCCCTTCCCCGTAAGAAATGACGAAGACCTATGTAATTATATTTCTTCAATAGGTCGATATTGCTAAAACGAGAGCGTCCCCGCTGGCGGGAAGCATACGAGATTCCGTTACTTGCGCCCGCCGATACTCCGATCGTATAAGGAAACCAAATATCATGATCCATAAAATAATCCAATACTCCCACCGTAAATATGGCACGCATTCCGCCACCTTCCAACACCAAACCTGTCTGACTATCTATTTCCATATATATACCTCTGAATTAAAAAAGCCATTGCTGGGTTCCCACCAAGCAATGGCCACAAAAATATAATAAATCAGCGATAAATAATAGTTCCTTTTTAGAATTTACTTGGTCACTTCGTTCACTAAGGGACGGCCTTCCTCGAAATCCTTGATGTTCCGCAAGGTAGTATCGGCGATATTATGCAGAGCCTCTTTCGTGAAAAACGCCTGATGGGAAGTAACGATCACATTGTTGAACGAGAGTAGACGGGCCAAGACATCATCATCGATAATTTTATCCGATTTATCCTCGTAGAAATAGTCTCCCTCCTCCTCGTAGACATCCAATCCAGCGGCGGAGACTTTCTTGGTCTTCAATCCCTCGATCAAGGCGTTGGTATGGATCAGTAACCCGCGTCCCGTATTGATAATCATTACGCCGTCTTTCATCTTGGCGATCGAATCGTCGTTGATCAGATAACGGGTCTGGTCGGTCAACGGGCAATGCAAGGAAATGATATCGGACTCTTTGTATAACTCGTCTAAAGAGACATAGGTGATCCCTTCCTCCTTGGCGAATTTCTCATCCGGATACAGGTCGTTTGCCAATACACGCATCCCCAATCCTTTTAAGATATGAATCAATATCTTGGCGATCTTTCCGGTACCGATAATACCGGCGGTCTTGCCATGCATATCAAATCCCATCAAGCCATTCAAGGAGAAGTTGCCATCTCTCGTACGCCAGTATGCCCGGTGTATCTTACGGTTTAACGATAACATCAAGGCCAACGTATATTCAGCGACCGCATAGGGTGAGTAGGCCGGTACGCGTACGACCGGTAATTTCCCCCTGGCGGCATTCAAATCCACATTATTAAAACCGGCACAACGAAGCGCCAACAGTTTCACACCATTGGCAACCAAAGCGTCTATTACGGCGGCATCAGCCGTGTCGTTCACGAAAATACATACTGCGTCTACCCCTTGGGTTAAGACGACATTATTGATATTCAAATGTCCTTTATAGTAACGAATATCGAACTCATACCGCTCATTGATCTTATCGAAAGAAGCGATGTCGTAGGGTTTAGCACCAAAAAACGCAATCTTATACGCCATATAACTTTAGTTTTTTAATATAACTAAATTAAGCCCTTGATTGTTTATCGAAAAAGAAATCCATTCGTTTAATTATAGTACTTTTGTCCGCTGGGTAACAATATAGATGAGCATGAATCAATCCCATAAAAGATCTTTTATAGCAGTTCTTATTTTTATTGGCTTTCTCTTGTTTATGGCATTTTGGGGCATCGACCTGATCTTAGGGGCGTATGCGGGACATAAATTGAGTAAACTTGCCGAAAGGCATCATCTTGACATACGCTATGATAAGATCCGGTTGATGGGGCTGAGTACCGTACGTATGGAGGGATTGACCGTTATCCCGGTTGACGCTGATACGTTGATACATGCGGACAGGCTTCAAGCGAAACTGGAGCTTGGCAGATTATTGCTACTTACCCCTTCCATAGAGAGTGTACAAGCGGATAATTTGCATATTCATTTTATTAAGAAGGGAGAGAGAGCTAATTTTGATTTCCTTTATAAACCATCGAATCACCCAGGTGAGCCAGAGGAAACAGCTGTAGATGATAAGGAACGGGATTACGCGCGCAAGGCTGAACGCTCCCTTAGTCTCCTTTTCAATTTATTGCCCGGAAATGCCTTGGTACATGATTTATGTGTTTCTTATAGTAATAAAGGAGATGAACTAATACTAGAGATACCCGAACTCAATCTTACTAACAATCAATTCTCTACGCATATAAATAGCACGGAGAACGGAGTTCGCAGCGAATGGATTTGCGAAGGCTCTCTCTCTGATAAGGAGCGACTCGTGAAAGCCCGTCTCTACGCCGACGAGCATACGAAGATTCCTCTTCCTTTTCTGGAATATCGTTGGGGGGCATCGGTGCGTTTCGACACCTTGGCCTTCGAGCTTAAGGGACCTAAAATAGAAGAAGACATACAATCCTTACTCGGAAGCGCCTATGTGAGCGGGCTTACCATCCACCAAGAGCGTATATCTCCGGACACGGTCTTACTGGATAAAGGCTCTATACACTTCCGGACAAACATCGGTAAGAACTATATCGAATTAGATAGCGTCAGTGATATCCGGTTTAATCATCTGGATTTCCATCCTTATCTGAAGATCGTTAAAGATACCAGTTGGCAAATCACGGCCTCTGTGAATAAAAGGGATTTCCCTGCGGATCAACTGTTCTCCTCCCTGCCTAAAGGCTTATTCTACAATCTGGAAGGCCTGAGAACAGAAGGTACCCTCTCCTATCATTTTCGATTGGATCTGGATTTCGGACAGGTAGACAGCTTGATCTTGGAATCTACTTTGAAAGCGAAGGGCTTCCAGATCCTTGCCTATGGGAATACGGATTTGCGGAAGATGAATGAGCCATTTGAATATACTGTCTATGAGCAAGGCGAGCCGGTACGCTCTTTCGAGATCGGTCCGGCGAATCCCTCTTTCCGCCCGTTCAACGCCGTATCCCGTTATCTTCCTTTAGCGATCATGCAGAGTGAGGATGCCGGCTTCTTTTATCACAACGGTTTTATTCCAAGCGCTATCCGGGAATCGTTGATACAGGATATCAAGGAACGACGTTTCGCCCGTGGCGGCAGTACGCTCAGCATGCAATTGGTGAAGAATGTATTCTTGAGCCGTAATAAGACGATCGCCCGCAAACTGGAGGAAATGTTAATCGTATGGCTGATCGAGAGCAATCATCTGACCTCTAAAGAGCGGATGTTTGAGGTTTATCTGAACATCGCCGAATGGGGTCCCATGATTTATGGAGCCGCCGAGGCCTCACGTTATTATTTCGCGAAGGAACCTTCCCAATTAAACCTTGCCGAGTGCATTTTTATGGCCAGTATTATCCCCAAGCCCAAACAGGTCCGCTATTGCTTCGACGGGTTGCGGTTGAAGCCGTATTATGAGGATTTTTACAGGGTAATACTGGATCGCTTGGTAGATCGCGGACTTATATCTTCGGAAGAGGCGGTAGGGGTAACGCCGGAGTCTGTCGAAATAACAGGTCCGGCTAAGGAATACCTGACGGCTACCCAAAGTCGATCTCCACGCTCGTCCCAACCCCTAGATCAGAAATAATATTCACCTTCGCCCCATAGGTGCTCAATATGCGTAGCGAGAGGCTTAGCCCGACACCATGCCCGGCGTATTCCCGGGTATTGCTCGCCCTGTAAAAGGGTTGGAAGATTCGTTTCAACTCCTCGGGAGGAATGCCGATACCTCGGTCGGATATGGTCAAGACACTGCCTCGAAGCCGCATCTCTACCGGTTTATCGTCCGAATACTTACAGGCGTTGCTCAAGATATTCTTGATCGCTATCTTCAATAAATAGGGATTGGCACTGATCATATAAGAGAAATTATCCGGGGAGAACGAGATCCGGGCCGAGGAGAACTGCATCAAGAAGTCCGCTAGGAAGATCGTCTCCATCGCGCTTTTCTGGATCTCCTTATCCCCGTGCGACAGGAACAGCAGGTGTTTGATCAATTGTATGATACGGCTCGTCTCCGTGGCGATACGTCTTAATGCCGCTTGGTATTCCTCCGGGGAGCGCTCTTTCAGCAGGCTGATCTCGCATTCGCCTTGAATGGCTGTCAGCGGATTGTTCAACTCATGCGAGGCGTTGCTGATAAACGCTTTCTCGCTTTGGTAAGCAGCGTCGATCCGGTCTACCATCCGGGTCGCATATAGCCTGCCGACAAGATAGATCAATACCGAGCTAACCAATATCAATCCCAGCAACAGCCAGCCGATCCGATGCTGGATATCCATCCCATACTGATTCCCGGAAAGGACAATCACGATGAAATTCCCCTCGTTGTCCGGATAATACAAAGCCGCTCCCATTTGCGTATCGTGCTTGAAGTGAACGATATCCTCTTGGTATAGAGATCTCACCTGCGTGGCGTCCAGATAACGGGACAGCACTTGCCGGGTCTCCAAGCTATCGGCGTTCAGCAATATCTCGGTAGCGACGGGAAGGGTTTCCTCGTAACGCTGTTGGATACGGGCATAGCTCTCGTCGTCGGTCTCGTCCTTCTCCCAATGCTTCTGTGCCGTGGCATAGGCTTTTTCCGTCAGGTAAGAATAGTACAGGCGAGAGATATAGCTCGTGGAAACCAAATAGAAGACAAGCGTCACGACGGCTATCACGCCTATGGTAATGGCCGAGTAAAAGAGAGCGATCTTGTTTCCTGTCTTCATGCTTCCATCATATAGCCCACACCCACTACGGTACGGATTAGTTTAGGATCGAAATCCTTGTCTATCTTCGTGCGCAAATAATTCACGTAAACATCGACCACGTTCGTATTGGTATCGAAATCCTTGTCCCAGACATTCTTTAGCAAGTTCATCCGGCTCAAGGCCGTTCCTTGGTTCTGTATGAAATATTCCAAGAGCCTATATTCCTTTACGGTCAAATCGATGACCTGCCCATTCCGTATAGCCCGATGGCTTGGAGGATCTAAGACCAGATCTCCGCACCGGAGAGTCATATGGACGGATTCGTTTCCCGATCGACGTAATAACGCCTTTATGCGGGCCTCGAGCTCTTGGAAGCTGAAAGGTTTTACCAGATAATCATCCGCCCCGGCATCCAGCCCGCTAACGATATCCTCGGTGGTTCCCAAGGCGGTCAGCATAATCACGGGGGCATGGTAACCGAACCGTTGCCGGTACTGTCTGCAAAGTTGCAGGCCATTCATCTTCGGCATTATAATATCCAGAATCAGCAATTGGAAATCGTTCTTCTGTGTCAGTTCCCAACCAGCGGTACCGTCGTAAGCGACATATACCTCATGCCCGAACTCCCGCAAGCCTCTTTCTATAAAAGAGGCGATGTTTACCTCGTCTTCTACTAATAATATCTTCGCCATTGTATCGTATGTATTAATAAGAATGTCCATCATTAGTAATGCGTACTTAGGGTGATGCTAATCGTATCACAGAGGTGAAACGTTCTTTTCACGGTTGTGATACGATCGTTTCACCTCTGTGATATGATCTTTTCACAGCCGTGAAAAGATCAGCAAGTATAATCCTTTCGCATAATAACTCCAGTCGCCCTCCCTAATAGTTCCGGACTTTCTTGCTACAAATATAGCAATTACAACCTACGTTGCACTAATTTACCGTTCTTATCATAAAGCATTCGTCGATAAAAAGCCTCCACCATCAGCGGGAAGACAAAGAGGGTGAAGAACGTGGCTCCTATTAATCCGCCAATGATCACGATCGCCAAAGGACGCTGGCTTTCCGATCCGATACCGTGGCTCAAGGCGGCCGGAAGCAGGCCGATAGCGGCCATGGAGGCGGTCATTAATACGGAACGTACCCTTGATTTCACGCTCATCTTGATCGAATCTTCCAGAGGATGCCTCTCCCGCAGGTTATTCTTGATGTCCGATATCATGATCACGCCATTCTGTATACAGATACCGAAGAGGGCGATAAAGCCGATACCGGCGGAGATCGAGAAGTTGAAACTCGTGATTAATAGGGCCAAGATACCTCCGACGGCGGCGTAAGGCACGTTCAATAAGACCAGTCCGGCATCCCGGGCGTTGCCGAAAAGGACGAATAGGATCACGAAGATGATCGCTATACTTACGGGGACGACTTGGGCCAAGCGTTTGGTAGCCCGTTGTTGGTTCTCGAAATCTCCGGTCCATTTCAAGGTATAGCCTTCGGGGAGCTTTACCTGCCTCTCCACTTTCCGCTGGGCTTCAGCCACGGCGCTACCCATGTCGCGGCCCCGGACCGAGAATTTCACGGCGCAGAAACGAGCGTGGTTATCCCGGTAGATAATCAACGGGCCGGTAATCGTATGGATATCCGCCAGCTCGCGGATAGGAATCATGGAACCATCCTTTGCCGGAACCAGTATCTTGCCTATCTCATTCTCGCTACGGCGGAAAGCGGATTCGTAGCGGACCATGATATTGAACTTACGCTCGTCCTCATAAAGCAGGGAGGCGCTCTTACCTCCTATCGCCATCTCGATAATGGATTGTACATCCTCCTTGGCCACGCCGTAGCGGGCTAAACGAGACTCGTTCAACTCGATCCGTAGCTCCGGCTGGCCGATATTCCGGATAACGCCCAGATCCTCGATACCGTCTACGGTCTCCAAGACCTTGAAAACCTCTACCGCCTTTTTCTCCGACTCGTATAGATCCTTACCGAAGACTTTCACGGCAATGGAACCTTTCACGCCGCTGGCCGCTTCCTCTACATTGTCCGAGATAGGCTGCGAGAAGTTAAAATCCACGCCCGGATAGATCGCCAGATCCTCTTGCATCTTCTCGATCAGGCCCGCTTTCGAGCGTTCGCTTTCCCACTCTTTCTCGGGATATATATCCACATGGAACTCGATGTTGTAGAAACCTGTCGCGTCCGTGCCATCGTTCGGCCGGCCGGTTTGCGATAAGACTTGACGAACCTCCGGATAAGCCGCCAGCTTCCGGCGCATCTGGTTGGCCAATGTGACGGATTCATCCAAAGATATACTTTGCGGTAAGGTCGCACGGATATAAATAGAGCCCTCGTTCAGTTGCGGGAGAAACTCGCTGCCCAACAAGGTGAAGCACCAGATACCTACGGCGGCTACCAGCGTGGCGAACGTGATCGTCCGCTTCTTACGGGCGTGACACCAGTCGAAAATACCGATCGACTTCCGATTGATCCACGCGAGGAACGGATTATGTTTCTCACGCACCTCTTTCTTTAATAGCATGGAAGATAGGACGGGTACCAATGTCAACGTAAAGATCAACGCTCCCAACAAGGCGAACCCCAAGGTATAAGCGAGCGGGCTGAACATCTTTCCTTCCACCTTCTGGAAAGAGAAGATCGGGACCAAGGCTGTGATGATAATCAGCTTAGAGAAGAAAACCGCTTTCGCACGGTCCTTCGCCGTATGACGGATAATACCCATCTTACTCATCAAATTGAAAGCGGGCATGCCTACTTCACGGGCTTTCCGGTCCAATGCCACGAAAAGCCCCTCCACCATCACGACGGCGCCATCGATAATAATACCGAAGTCGATCGCTCCCATAGATAAGAGGTTGGCGCTCATCCCCATCGCCCGGAGACAAATAAAGGCGAAGAGGAGTGCCAACGGGATAATGATCGACACGATCACCGTCGTACGCCAATCCGCCATGAAGATTAATACGATGAAAGTTACCAGCAGAATACCTTCCGCCAGATTATGTGTTACGGTCTTGACCGCCAGATCTACCAGATTCTCACGATCGTAGAACGATACGATTCGCACGTCTTCCGGCAAGGCGTTTTGTTGGATATCCTTGATCTTATCCTTCAAGGCGGCGATTACCTCGCCGGGGTTCTCCCCTTTTCGCATGACAACGATGCCTTGTACGACATCATCTTCCTCCATGCGGCCCACTTGCCCTAGGCGGGGAAGACTGGATTCGTGTACGGTAGCCAAGTGCTTGACAAGGATTGGCGTGCCATTGATATTCTTTACGACGATATTCTCGATCTCTTTTACATCGTTAATCAAGCCGATACCCCGCACGACATAGGCTTGCGAGCTTTTCGTGATCACGTCGCCGCCTACGTTGATATTACTTTTTGCGATAGCGTCATAAAGTTCCAAGGTCGTTACCCCGTAACTGATCAGTTGATTCGGGTTGACGCTAACCTCGAAAGTCTTTACTTCTCCTCCGAAGCTGACGATATCCGCTACACCGGGTACAGCCCGCAACTTCCGCTCGATCACCCAATCCTGCAAGGTCTTCAATTCCCGGACGGAACGCTTATCGCTACGTAATGTATAGCGGAAGATCTCGCCGGTCGGACCATATAAGGGCTGCACTTCCGGTGTGACCCCTTCCGGCAGGTCGGCGTCGTTCAAGAGATTATAAACTTGCTGGCGGGCGAAGAAATCATCCACCTTATCTTCGAACATCACGTTGATGACGGAAAGACCGAAAAGGGTCGTGCTCCGGATATCCGTCTTTTTCTGTACCGGGTTCATGGCGATCTCGATCGGGATCGTGATAAACTTCTCGATCTCCTCGGCGCTCCTGCCCGGCCATTGGGTGATAATCGTCACCTTCGTATTCGTCACATCCGGAAACGCGTCGATCGGCGTATGGATAAAGCTGGTGATACCGGCGATTACGGCGATCGTGGTACAGAAGAAGATAAAGAATTTGTTCCGGAGGGAGAACGTTATGATATTATCTATGAATGTGTGCATATCGTCCGGTTACTTTAATTCGTTATACACCAAGAGAGCGTTCCGATCTACGATCCGATCCCCATCCTTCAAGCCGGATCGCAGGTAATAGAACTTCTCGGTTTGCTTATACACCGAGATCTCACGCATTTGCAAATATCCCTCCTTCGAGACATAGACAACGTATTCTTTACCATCCTCGAAGATCACGGCATGGGCGTTTACGCAAGGCATACTTTCTCCTTTTACCGCGCTCTGTACATATACGTTCGTAAACATTCCGGGTTTAAGCATATACTTCTCGTTCCTTAATTTGACTCTTACGCTCATGGTCTTACTTTCTCGGTCTAGCATATGATAGACCTTATCGATCGTTCCCGTAAACTCCATATCCTTATAGGCCAAAGTGGTGATACGAACGGTAGCCCCCTCTTTTACCTTGCTGATATCTCCCTCATAGACATCGGCCATCACCCAGACATCGTCGAGACCGGAAATGGTAAACATCTCCTCCCCTTGATCGGAACGGATCTGCATATCCCGGTTTATATTCTTATCGATGATAAAGCCGGAGACCGGCGCTTTCACCACATAGGTGGATGGGGCTGTTATGTTATAAATGGAATATATTTCTTGGATACGTTTGGTCTCGGCCTCGGCATCGGCTTGCTCTTGCTGGGCTTGCAGGAAGTCCCGGTCGGAAGCCATACCGCTCTGGGCCATATCTTGGGTAGCCTCCAAGTTACGGTTAGCGATAGCCAGTTGATGCTCGGCCTCCTTTCGCTGCTTGTCGATATCAGCGATCTCGCCGCTCCGGATCACTGCTAGGACATCTCCTTTCCCTACGTAATCGCCAACTTCCGCATGAATGGAGGTGACATTTCCACCAAATATCGGATACACATGAGCCACTCGCTCCGGATTGAAACTGACACGGCCATTGAGCAATAACTCGTTGGTTAGCGGTGTGTCACGAACCGTATCCAGTGTTATAATCTCCTGTAAACTGTCATTTAATAGTAAAGGCTCCCGGGTATCGACCGAGGTGGTCGCCTGTTTCCCGCAGGAACATACCAAGGGTACTAAAAGGATGCATGTGATTAGATGCTTATTCATATCGTTTGATTTGCTTTTAATAGTTGAATACATGGCTACCCGTTACGGTATTTACCTCCTCCAAGGCCAGTAACACTTCTTTTTGAGTTTGGTAAAGTTGCAGGCAGGTTGTTTTGTAGGTCTCATAATAATCGATAAACTCAAGGAGACTGATATTCCGTTTTTGGAAATTCGAGTTCACGCCTTCGATAATCAAGGCGAAATCCTTCTCCAACCCATAGTTCGAGGAACGATAGAGCTGAATCGCCTTTTCCAACCGGGCATAGCTGGTGAATAATTCATTCTCGGCTTGTCGACGGGCGTATTCTTCCTTATGGGCCTTTTGAGCGATAGATATTTTCGCCGCCCTGATATTCCCTTGATTCCGATTAAATATAGGGAGAGAGACGCTCAAACCGATCGCCCAATAATCATTGATAAAGTTACCCGCCTTATCATACGTACCCTTTACACTCACTTCCGGGAAAGCGAGGGAACGTTGTAATCTCACGTCCGCCTCCGAAACCTTGACGCTTACTTGCGCCAACTTAAGATCCGGACGTTCGTATAATAAAGAGGTCAATTCAGAGAAAGGGACGGAGTCCATATCGATCTGGTTCAACACAGACTCATCGAATATTGGCTCGAAGGTATCATTGCCGGATAATCCTAATAAAAGCCGCATGTCTCCTTGAAGGGAGATAACTTGGTTGGCGATATCATTCCGCTCCTGTCGCAAAGAGAGCAATAGGGCCTCGATACGGGACTTCTCTAATAAAGAAACATTCCCTTTCTCATTCTGCTCCTTGAGAACCTCCAGCAGATGAGCCAAAGAATCGATCTCACGATCGTAAATGGATTGGGATTTCCGGGTGAAATAAAGCGTTACGAATTTCTCCTTCAACTCGCTCCGGAGGGTTCTTAATACTTCCTCGAATTGGTAAAGGGCCATTTCCTTATGGATCTTCTCCAAACGGACACGTTTGTTTCGCTGTCCGGCGATATAGATCAACTGTTCCACCTCTACGATCGTTTCCCCTTGTTTCCCGAAATCAAAGTAATGCCCGTTCAACCGGTTATAAACATTTTGCTCCAAAGAGACCACGGGATTCTCGAAAAGTTTGGCCTGTACTACTTGGGCCTCGGCTATATCGATATTATACCGTTCGGCTATCACTTCCAGATTGTGTTCAGAGAAACGTTGCTCGGACTCTTTCAAGGAGAGGGAGACAACAGAGGCTTTCGCCCCAGAGAAAAGAAGAGATAAAAAAAGTAAAAGAGTGACTTGTCTGTCCATTTGCGTTAAATTTTACGCAAAGGTAGAAGTCACTCTTTTATCGCTTATGAATATTTAGTTAGAATACTCTTAGGCCAAATTAGAAATTTATTAGAGAGATTTAAAGTATAATATTGTTTTCTTTAATCCTTCCTCCAAACAAACCGTAGGTTCCCACCCATCTAATTTCTCTTTGGCCAACGTAATATCGGGCTTACGTTGCTTGGGATCGTCTCCCGGCAACGGGCGGTATACGATCTTAGAGAAGGAGTTTGTCAAACGGATCACGATCTTGGCCAACTCGTTCATCGAGAACTCTCCCGGGTTTCCGATATTTACCGGGCCGATAAAATCATCCGAGGTATTCATCATACGAATCATCCCCTCGATCAAATCGTCTACATATTGGAAACTACGAGTTTGGTTTCCATCCCCATAAATCGTAATGTCCTTATTTTGTAATGCCTGTATAATGAAATTAGAGACGACACGGCCATCGTTCGTACTCATATTAGGCCCATACGTATTAAAGATGCGGATGATTTTAATGCGAACCTTGTTTTGGCGATGGTAATCCATAAATAAGGTCTCGGCGCAACGCTTGCCCTCGTCATAACAAGAGCGAGGCCCTATCGGGTTGACATTTCCCCAATAGCTTTCCGGCTGCGGGTGTATCATGGGATCTCCATACACCTCACTGGTAGATGCTTGTAATATCTTAGCGTTCACCCGTTTTGCCAGACCTAACATATTGACCGCTCCTAACACGGATGTCTTGATCGTCTGTATCGGATCTATTTGATAATAAACTGGAGATGCGGGACATGCCAAATTATAAATCTCATCGACCTCGGCTTGGAATGGTATAGAAACATCATGCCTGATCAACTCGAAATGTGGATTTTTCAGCAGAGGAATCACATTCTCCTTACTTCCCGTAAAATAGTTATCCAGACAAATTACTTCATTTCCTTCTTCTAAAAGACGGGCACATAAATGAGAACCGATAAAGCCGGCGCCCCCGGTGATAAGTATTTGCTTCATTATATTAAATTTATTTCGTGAATTTCACCCTATAAGGTGGATCCGGACGTAAATAATCTATATCCAGATAAGGAATCTTAGGATAGATCAAGTCCAGATAGCGGAGGTCTAAGGGGCCGGGAACGACTTCTATCCGTACCTTAGCGACACCTTTATCGATAAAATCCAATATCTCGGCGGCGCTCGCTGATACATCAATGATTCGTTTTCTATAACGAGGTCCACGATCCGTTACGCATACAATGGTACTTTTCATATTCTCCAAGTTCGTGACTCTTAAAAAAGTACCAAAAGGATACGTACGATGCGCGGCGACTAATTCTTCTTTATCATGAACCCTTCCACTGGATGATTTCTTGCCGTGGAAACGATGATGGTAATACGAAGCAAGTCCTTCCTCCTGTGCCCATATTCCTTCTCCACACTTAACTGCGGCAAATATAAGTAATATGTAGAACAAGCGGAAGGACATGTACCTTTTTTTAATCAATTATTGAAGCATTTTTCCATTATATTCTCCGTTCAAAGTCCTTAGAAAAACAACGATTTTTTCAACTTCTACATCATTGATCTCCTTTCCGATCTGGAACTCATGCATGATACGGATCGCATCCTCTACAGAGGCTACCGTTCCGTCGTGCATGTACGGATAAGTCAGCATCACGTTACGAAGTGTCGGGGTTTTGAACTTATGACGATCGGATTCTTTCTTAGTCACGGCATAGCGTCCGTTATCACCGTCCGTCAACCCTGTATTCCGGTAATCGAAATAGCTGTTCTTGATACCCATGAACTCGTAAGATTGACCACCGACATTTACACCAACGTGGCAAGTAGCGCATTTATTGTCCTTGAATAGTTGATAACCCTCTAATTCTTCCGCTGTAAGCGCGTTTTTATCTCCCATCAAGTATTTGTCGAAACGACTCGGCGTAAGCAAGGTCTTCTCAAACTCAGCGATAGCGTCCGTGATCGTAGATTGAGAATAACCTTCCGGATACACTTCCGTGAATTTCTTCGTGAAATCCTTATCTTGCGCTAAAGCCTCGCAAATCTGGTCGAATGAGGTACAACCCATTTCCACTGGGTTTAATGGAGGACCAGCCGCTTGCTCTTTTAGGTCTGCCGCACGTCCGTCCCAAAATTGAACGAAATTAAGCGCCGCATTATATACGGTCGGAGCGTTAACACCACCGAACTGTCCATTAATACCTTCCGAATATTGCTTACGGTCTACACCACCTGTGTTCAATCCGTGGCAAGTAGCGCAAGAGATCGTATTGTCCGCAGACAAACGAGTATCATGATACAGGGCAAAACCCAACTCTACCTTTGCCGGATCTGTAGGCAAGCTCTTCATTAGAGGCTGAAGAGGCTCATTCTTAAATTCTTCCGCTACGGTTTCGGTCGTGAAACGATCTTTACGGACATTCTTCGCCCATGAAATGATCACCGCTTTCTCATTGTCGTCAAGGCTGGTTCCCCAGTGCATCGGCATATGGGAATACTTAGCCGGGGGCATAGAGCCGCTTAGGGCCGTATTCTCCACCTTCGCCAAATCAACCTCTGAAACGGGCTGCCCGTTCTCCAAGGCTTCCACCATAGCAGTCAAGTCCACATAGTGAACGGCCTCCTTCATGTCTGCCTGTACTACGGGACCGATCAACGGTAAATTACCGTAAAATGGCAGAGGCGCATTTTCAGAGTGGCAGGCCAAACAGTCGTTTTCCCGCAGGATAGAGGCCACTTGCTTACCTTCATTGTCGGCAAATTTCTTGTATTCGGAAGAACCGCACGAGGTAACCGCAAAGGCTAAAGCGCAGAGTCCTACCGGTAATGCCGTCATTTTAGCATAAATTGTTTTACGCATAACTATATTTATTTAGATTTATTAAGTGCAAATATAGAACAATTCACTTACATGTACCCTAAAAGCCTTGGATTTCATTGATCAGTTTTATCTATGGGAAGATAAATAGAATCTATGCGGTGGGCTTCCATCCGCAGCATTGCGGCAAGCTCCTTCCTATAATGCCCAGTATGAGGTTCTAACAATGGGCAATATAAGGATGTTACAATGCCCATTATAAGCAGCTAACAATCGCAGTTATAAGCAGCCGCCAATCGCTATGTGGATAATCCGATTTTTTTATATAGCTTTGTCTCATTATGTATAATCAATAAATTATAAGGCAAAGATGTTTAAGAACAAAGTTGTATGGATTATCATCGCTATCGTAGCGATATTATTCTTTTGGGTGAAAGGCGTGTATAATAATATGGTAACTCAAGACGAAGGCGTGAAAACCGCATGGAGCCAAGTTGAGAACCAATATCAACGCCGTATGGATTTGATCCCGAATCTGGTAAATACGGTAAAAGGATACGCCGCGCATGAGAAAGAGACTTTAGAAGGTGTGGTCAACGCTCGTGCCGAGGCGACGAAGACTACGATTGATCCTTCTAACCTTACGGAGGAATCCTTGAAGAAATTCCAGTCCGCACAAGGTGAGTTAGGAAATGCCCTCTCCCGTTTGATGCTTGTTTTAGAGCGTTATCCAGACTTAAAAGCGAATCAAAACTTTATGGAGCTTCAAGCTCAATTGGAAGGGACCGAAAATCGTATCTCAGTAGAGCGTAAACGTTTTAATGAGGTAGCTCAGTCTTATAATACCTATATTCGCCAATTCCCGAACAATATTTTGTCCGGAATGTTCGGCTTCCAATCGAAAGCTTATTTCGCCGCTGAATCCGGTGCGGAAAAGGCTCCTAAGGTAGAATTCTAATAGCCATTCGCTGAATGAGTGAGATAAAGAATATAAGATCTAGACGCAAGTGTCCGGTAAGCCTTTTATGGATCAGTTTATTGCTGGTTGGTTTTGCCTCCTCTATTTTCGCGGCAAAGGATTATTCGATCGAGACCATTCCGAACGTACGTCTTTCCAACCGGTTGAACCATGTCAGTAATCCGGATGGTATCATTACCCCGGATGACGCGGCACGTATCAATCAATTATTAAATGTAGTGGAAGATAGTCTCGGTATCGAGGTAGCTGTCGTTGCCGTGAATAGCATCGGGGACCAGGATGCCCGGATGTTCGCTACGGATTTATTCAAACATTGGGGATTGGGACAAAAGAGTAAGGATAATGGTTTATTGATCCAGTTGGTGACGGAACCTTCCCAACGTTCGGTCGTTTTCGAGACGGGATATGGCATCGAGGGTGTCTTACCCGATGCGATTTGCTACCGGCTCCAGCAGCGGTATATGATGCCCGATCTAAAGGCCGGGGATTATAGCGCCGGCATGTTGAAAGGAGTCATGGCGGTTACCAAGTATTTAATGTCCAGCGACTATGAACGGGCAGGCATGACTGGCAACCGTTCTTCTTCCTCGTCCGATGATGATTTTATGTGGATATTCGTGGTGGGGATTATCGGGATGATCGGTTTCTCGGCATTTATCGCATACTTAAAGTATCGTCCGAAGGCATGTCCCCGTTGTGGAAAGAAAACCTTTGTATATATGGGGCAGCAGGTGATCCGGGAAGCGACTCGTTTCTCGGAAGGTCTGGCCGAAGATGTATACCGCTGTAAGAGTTGCGGGTATACAGAGAAAAAAAATCGTACCATCGACCGCATACACCGAGGAGGAGGTGGCCCTATTATTATGGGTGGCGGTGGTGGTTTCGGAGGTTTTAGCGGAGGCGGCGGTGGCGGCTCTTGGGGAGGTGGAAGCTCCGGGGGTGGCGGTTCGATCAGTCGTTTCTGAAAATACGATTATTCGCATTATTTTATACAAGCGGTCACGTAAAACCTTATGTGACCGCTTGTGTTTTCGTATCTTATTGCTCTTTCAGATAGTAGTCGGAAAGTATATCCCGTACCTTCTCGGGAGTAACCCTTCCATAGACCTTCCCGCCGATCATGACCACCGGAGCCAATCCGCAAGCACCGACACAGCGTAAGCAATCCAAGGAGAACAAACCGTCCGGTGTAGTCTCTCCTACCTTTATTTCCAATTGACGTTGCATTTCTTCCAGAACATTTTCCGCACCACGCACGTAACAGGCCGTTCCCAGACAAACCGAGATGGGGTATTTCCCCTTGGGGGTCATCGTAAAGAATGAATAAAAAGTAACTACGCCATATACCCTTGAGACCGGGATATTCAATTCGGCGGCGATAACCTGTTGGACTTCCGGTGGTAAATATCCGAACAAGCCTTGGGCGGCGTGCAAGATATTGATCAACTCCCCGGGATCGTTGTTGCGTTCAGCGCATATCGCATGTAGCTCCGCTACTTTTGTTTTAGGCAAATGTATCTCATTCATGGCTTATTTACTTTTTTCAGTTTCTATATACATACCGATTACTTCCTTACGATCTATGTAATGTGTATGCAGTAATTTGTGGGCTTTCGGTCCGCAAGGCTCTCCCAAATACTCGCTGTATAATTGCTGGATATACGGATTCTCATGGCTCTTGCGAAGCGGTTTGTTAGCGTCTTCCCGGTAAAGAGCGGCAGCACGCCGGCGAAGTACCTCCATACGGCCTCGGTGGAACGGTTGTCCGCCACCGCCGATACAGCCTCCCGGACAAGCCATCACCTCGATCGCATGATAAGGAGAGGTACCGTTCTTCACCTCCTCGATCAATTTGCGGGCATTCCCCAGACCATGAGCGATACCGATCTTTACCGGAGTCCCATTAAAATCGATCGTAGCGCTACGAATACCTTCCAGCCCGCGTAACTCCTCGAAATCCACTTTATCCAGATTTTTCTTCGTATATAATTCATAAGCTGTACGGCAAGCGGCCTCGATAACACCGCCGGTAGTACCGAAAATCACGCTCGCTCCGGTAGATTCACCCAACGGGCGATCGAACTCACCATCCGGCAGTTCATTGAAATCTATATTTGCATAACGGATTAAACGGGCTAACTCACGGGTATATATCGAATAATCTACATCGGGATTACCTTCCACGCTAAACTCCGGGCGGCTAGCCTCATACTTCTTCGCCAAACAAGGCATGATAGATACGACTACCAAATCCTTACGGTCCACTCCCAACTTCTCGGCGAAATAACTCTTGGCGATCGCTCCGAACATTTGCTGCGGGCTCTTGGCTGTAGATAAATTATCCCGTAACTCGGGGAAATGTTGTTCCACAAAGCTAACCCAACCCGGACAACAGCTCGTCATTAACGGTATTTTCACCTCTTTGTCTCCATTTAGGTAACTACCTAGGCGATGTAATAATTCCGTTCCCTCTTCCATAATGGTCAAGTCGGCGGCAAAGTCCGTATCGAATACATAATCAAAACCCAATTGACGCAAAGCTGAAACCATCTTGCCTGTAACCAATGTACCCGGCTCATACCCGAAATCACGTCCCAACGCTGTGCGAACCGCCGGCGCTGTCTGGGCGATAACAATTTTAGTAGGATCAGCCAAAGCGTCCAAGACCGGCTGTTGCGTATTACGTCCGCTAAGTGCGTTTACAGGACAGACGGATACGCATTGTCCACAATAAGAACAGGTACTTCCGGCCATATCCCGTTCGAAAGCTGTCGATACGGCCGCATTAAATCCACGGTTCACGGCAGTCAAGGCGCCAACTGTCTGTATCGTATTACACATGGTCTCACAACGGCGGCACATGATGCATTTGTTCATGTTCCGCACAATGGAAGGGGAACGGTCTATCGTAAATGTGGACATCTCTCCCTTATACCGGATCTCACGGATTCCTAAGTCATGTGCGATCTTTTGTAACTCGCAATGTCCGTTGCTGCTACATGTCAGACATTCCGCCGGATGATTCGAGAGGATCAGCTCCATCACCGTCCTACGGGCATTCATCACCCGGGGGGTATGTGTCCGTACGACCATACCTTCCGTACATTCCATCTTACAGGATGGGGCTAGATTTCTACGTCCCTCGATCTCTACGACACAAATACGGCAAGCTCCCGGATTATTCTCGTAGTGCAAGTCCTCCAGTTTCATATAACAGAGTGTCGGGATGTGGATACCTACACTTTTTGCCGCATCTAAAATGGTGGTTCCTCTCGGCACTTCCACCTCTTTATTATCTATGATTAATTGAATTGTTTCCATGCTTATAAATAAATTTAGTGGACATAAATCGCTCCGAACTTACACTTCTCCATACAGGTACCGCAACGGATACAAGCTTGCGGATCGATAATATGAGGAATTTTCCGTCCACCTGTAATCGCGTGCACCGGACAAACACGGGCACAGAGCGTACATCCTTTACATTTCTCCGGATTGATGAAATATTGAGTAAGTTCCCGGCATTGATGAGACGGACAACGATGCTCCCGGACATGCGCCAGATATTCATCGTAGAAATTATCCATCGTAGATAAAACCGGATTCGGGGAAGTCTGTCCCAAGCCGCATAAAGCGGTATCCTTAATCACCATCGCCAGATTCCTTAGACGGGTCAAATCCTCTTCGGTTCCGTTTCCACTCGTAATTTTCTGCAATATCTCATGTAAGCGTTTATTACCGATACGGCACGGTGCGCATTTACCGCAAGATTCCTCGACCGTAAAGTCCAGATAGAACTTAGCCATGGCTACCATACAATCATCCTCGTCCATGACGATCATACCTCCGGAACCCATCATGGAACCAGCGGCAAGCAAATTATCATAATCGATAGGAAGATCAAGATGCTTCTCGGTCAGGCATCCCCCCGAAGGACCTCCGGTTTGCACGGCTTTGAACTTCTTTCCATCCTTGATACCTCCCCCAATTCCAAAGATAACCTCACGCAAAGTCGTACCCATAGGAACCTCGATCAGCCCCACATTGTTTACCTTTCCAGCCAAGGCGAACACCTTTGTTCCTTTGCTTTTCTCCGTTCCGATACTACTGAACCATTTAGCGCCTCTTAACAAGATCACCGGGATATTTGCGTAAGTCTCTACGTTATTTACATTGGTCGGACAACCTTTATACCCGTGTTCACTAGGGAACGGCGGCTTTACGGTAGCCTCGCCTCGCAAACCTTCCATACTGTGGATCAAAGCAGTCTCCTCTCCACAAACAAAAGCTCCGGCACCGTACCGGATCTCGATATCGAATGAGAAATCAGTCCCAAATATATTCTCGCCCAGCAATCCATATTCTTTCGCTTGCCGTATGGCGATTTTCAAACGTTCCACGGCTAGCGGATATTCGGCACGGATATATACCAAACCTTTGCTAGCTCCCGTACAATATCCATTAATCGCCATAGCCTCCACAATCGAATGCGGGTCGCCCTCCAATATGGAGCGATCCATAAAAGCGCCCGGGTCACCCTCGTCCGCATTGCAAACCACGTATTTTTGAGGTGCTTGTACCTTACGGGTAATCTGCCATTTCAAACCTGTGGGGAAACCACCGCCCCCACGACCCCGTAAACCGCTATCCATGATTTCCTTGATTACTTCCTCGGGAGTCATTTCCACAAGGGCTTTTCCTAACGCTACATAGCCGTCACGAGCGATATACTCATCGATATTCTCCGGGTTGATAAAGCCACAATTTCGAAGGGCGATTCGTAGCTGTTTCTTATAGAATCTGATATGCTTGGAGTCCGGAACCAGCTCACGGGTCTCTGGATTCATATAAAGTAACCGTTCCACTTTACGGCCTTTTACCAAATGCTCCCGTACGATCTCGTCCGCATCCGATGGTTGAACTTGTACGTAAAAAGTGTTATCGGGGATCATCTTAACCACCGGACCCTTCTCGCAGAAACCGAAGCATCCGGTACGGATCACTTGTGTATCCTCTAATCCGTATTGCTCGACGGCGGCTCTCAGATTCTCGATGATCTGCTCGCTTTGTGATGCACGGCAACCTGTGCCACCGCACACCAATATATAATTCGTGTATTGTGCCATTTATGTAAGATATTAAATTTCTTATTCGGGTTTTACGGTGGTGTAAGTTACAGGAATGATGCCGTCTACCAAGATACCCTTACGGATATACTTATCTATGATCTCTTCTACTTTTGCCTTATCAACATAACCGAATACCAACGGCTCCTGACCCGGAAGCTTGATTTCGATAGTCGGTTCCGCATAACAATAGCCCATGCATCCGGTTTGAGTTACCAACGCATCGATTCTCTGCCGGTCTAAAACCTCGATAAAATAACTCATTATCTCCTTGGCTCCGGCAGCTATACCGCAAGTGGCCATAGAAACCTTAATTTGTACGAGCTGATCAGGGGTATTGCTTTTTTCACGCAGATCCAAAGACGCACGAAGAGATTCACGCATTTTCTTGAGATCATCTAATGTCTTTACTTTGTTCATGGTCATATTCTATTATTTAAGGAAAACACCGTAATGTCATTTGCACAAACATACGGAATCTCTTTCAAATAATATCATATTTCCGTGAATTTTTCTTCGACACGTGATTGAGATATCTTGGAATTGGGAGGTACACTATGGGTGAGCCAGATGTTACCCCCGATAATAGATCCTCGGCCAATAGTGATCCGTCCTAATATGGATGCGTTGGAATAAATGGTCACATAATCCTCGATGATCGGATGACGGGGTAAATCTATCGGAAGTCCTTCCTCGTCCAGCGTAAAACTCTTGGCTCCTAACGTCACACCTTGATAAAGGCGGACATGGTTTCCGATAATGGCGGTTTGTCCCACGACAATACCCGTTCCATGATCGATACTGAAATATTCTCCGATCTGCGCCCCGGGATGAATGTCGATCCCGGTTTGCGAGTGTGCCATTTCCGTAATGATACGCGGGAGTACCGGTACGCCTAGCTCGAATAATTCATGAGCGACCCGTTGATGTAAAAGCGCGTAGATCGCCGGATAACAGAATATAATCTCACTCACGCTCTTGGCTGCCGGATCACCATCCAAGATGGCCTTTACATCGGTGGACAGTAAATATTTGATATGAGGAATCCGGTTAATAAAAGCGATCGAGATCTCGGAAGCCCGGTCTTTGGAATCACAACAACGCTCTACCTCAAAACAAAGTCCATTATATATTTGCTCTTGCAAGAGATCATAGATCTTTTCCAAATAGACTCCCGTATAATATTGGATAGAGCCTAATTGAGCCTCTTGTTCCGTACCAAAGAATCCGGGGAAGATAACCGTACGTAATAGGCGCATGATCTCATGCAACGTAGCGACTGAAGGCGATGGCTTCTGATGCAACGGGATATATTTGTATTCCGGTAGATCAGGAGCCGACAGCCGTTCTACGTTCTTCTGTATCTGTTCTAAAATCGCTGTTCTATTCATCTTTAATTATCCCAAGTAGGATCGTAACTGATTAATGAGTTAGAGGCATTGCCCAAACCGATATAGATATAATTATCCAAGACATACATGCAATGTACAGACCTGTTAGCCGCTGGTAACTGGGATTTCTGGCTCCAGTTCTGAGAGTCCGGATCATAGCGCCAAATATAACCGTCCCCGTCTACGCCATATACGTAATTACCATAAGCGATAGCACATAAAAGCATCCTTCCGGGGAACGAAGCCTCCTTTTCCCAAGCTACAGCGTTCTTGTCTGTAGACCAAAACTGTGTCGTATATTCCAAAGAAGGATCCGCTTTATTAATAATCCCCAGTCCGGCATATATACGGTCACCAATTACAACGGATATTCCGCCGTATTGTTTAATCGGGAAATTAGATTTCTTGCTCCAAACGAAAGCGCTCGGTTCATAAGTCCAGACTTCATCGATTAGTTCGTTACCTCTACGCCCACCTATGAGGAACGCCTGATCTTCCATTCTGCAACATGCCGCCCGATACATACCTTTAGGCCGTTGCTGGTCTGTTTGTACGGCGCTCCAAGAATTATCGGACGTGGAGTATACATATAAACTGTCACATATCTTTCCCGTGTTATCTAAACCACCAAAAGTCCATAGGCCAAATCCGATACTGAAACATGCTTGGCCCGATAATTTCTCAGGCTGAGACCTTAAGGGCAACCATTCTTTCTTAGAGGTCATATATCCCCAAAACTCATCTGTGTATTCCCTACCCGTGTCACCGCCTAATAAGAATCCCGTGCTATTAGCCAAGGTACAGAAAGAGGTAGATCCCGGTATCCGGAAAGCTCCCTCAAACCTTGCCCCTGCTCCAAATATATCCGGAGTTTGGAAGCGAACTTCCTCTCCGTAAGCGATACCATTCTTATTTTTAGCGTAAGCTCTTAAATAATAGCTCGTGCCTCCTCTCAATTCCTTTATCGTACCCGTAAACGCTTGTGTACCGGAAGAAAGAGCTACCGCTCCTTCACAATTACCAAAGGCCGGACTAGGACTAGTTCCCCAACATACACCAGCCTCTGTAACCGGTGAGGCACCTTCGGCTAAGACCTCTCCTCCTACCCATGCGGTACCGTTTTTAATAGTAGACACCTCCTTTGTATTGACTGTAGGCAACTCACTTTCCAGAATCGTATGGATACCTTCGCCTGCGCTATAGGTAGTACCTAAAGCGTTTGTCGCATAAGCACGTACGTAATACCCTTTCTGCTGTTGCATATCATAGATTTTCCCGGCAAATTCTCCGATACCCGCTCCGCAAATAATCGTATCCCCATTTTCTATTGTCGGTGATTTATCAGTACTAAAGCAGAAACCACATGCCGTGATCGGAGAATCTCCCTCGCTTATTATTTCCATGGAGAACTCCGCATAGGTAAACTCTGTCGCTATTTTCTTGAATTTGTTATCATCTAATACAGGACGACCATTCGTAGTCTTAAAGGTCTCGACTTTCGCCCCGTTATACTCACCATATTTACTTTTTGCGTAAGCTCTAACGTAATAGGTAGTTTCCGGTTTTAAATCGGAGATCGTACAATAGAACGAATCGGCTTCCATGTCTATACGAATCGTAGAGTCGGATGCTGAAGGCTCCGGATTCAGCATTAAGTAAATACCCCTTTCCTCGATTTCGGCTTCCCCTTGTTTGGTTATCATACCTCCGCATTGAACGGAAGTAGACATCACGTTGACTGGAAATAAGGTCTTAACGCTTCCTAATCCATCTTTCGTCTTAAAAGGTAAAATCTCTCCATAAGCGGTATCTACCGCATTGATCGCATAGGCCCGGATATAGTAATCCAGATCATTGGTTAAGCCCTCGATCGTAGCCTCATATTTTACCTTACGCTTGGATACGGCTTTTTTATTTTTCTCTATCACAGTAAAGGTAGATTCCGTGCTCCAACAAAAACCGGCCTCTGTCACGGGAGCGCCGTTTTCTTGCAGGACCTCCCCCGATACTGTCACGGAACTAGCCGTGGACTTCAATATCTCGTCTGTCTTAACAGACGGTTTTTTAGCGTTTCGAATGCCACCATCTATATCCGGATCATTCACGCATCCGGCCATTAATAAAGCCGCAAATAGAATAGAGAAGAGTGAGTATATATGTTTCATAAATAATCAATATTAAAAGAATACACCTAAGCCAGCGTTTAGATCCAAGTACTTAAAATTAACCGTATTGCATCCAACGCTAATAAATACAGAGTTCGTTATTTTCATCATCAAGTCAACCTCGGCAGCGACCCCTTTGTATGAGGAATCAATATTCCGGCACCATACCTCTCGTGTACTATCGTAGTTTTCATAGGAATGGGTCGTGAACGAATGTAGTAAAGCTCTTTCACCATATCCCAAACCAACGGAGGCATATAACCACGGAAAGCATTTTACGATTAAACCGGCCGTTCCGGCTATACTATTTGTCTTCGAGGATTTACCTGTATTAAGCTCATAAGATTCCCCTTCCGAATTAGAGAACTTAATAATCTGCCCTTGGTTATTACACTCGTCCGTATAATTCATAAAAGACATATTCGTCTTGAAACGGACATACCAACCGAAGCGTTGCCCCATACCTCCTACCGTGATTCCATAAGGAGATTCGATCGAATACGAATATCCCGCGAAAAACTCCATTCGTTTCTTAGGGGATACCGCCGCGGAATCTATCGGTTGGGCCTCCGGTTCCGCCGGCTTTAACAACATCTCTTGGTATTCTTTCCAATAGGTTGCTAGCTCCTCACTTTTAGGGGTTCCGATACCTTCCGAATAATAAATGATTAATTTAGAGATGGCATCCGGATCATCTTCCGTAGCTTTGACCGTCAGGCAGTTTAAACATTTATTCATCAAGCTACGCATGGAAGGCCGCATTCGCTCGTTGGAAAGCCAAATCGTAGTCAGCTGATCAATACTGTATGCGTCGCATTGCGATACGCCTTCCTCGTACCACATTTTAGCGTCACTATAATCAAGACGTTTCATCGCTTCATCTCCCTTACGGTTGTATTCCGTACGCTGTTGCGCCAGCAGTCCGAGGGGAAATACCGCACATATCATCAATATCCAAAGTCTTTTCATATAATAGGTAAATACATGTTTAGTTGTTCATAATATTACAATCAATAATAAGTAAGGCCTTCGCTAATCAATGATCCGTCAGAATTATAAATATCAAACAAATTGTCTTCCCGTTCGAATGCTCGGCCGTTATCCGCGATACCGACACTTAGGTATTTGCAAGGAATACGTTCCTCGGCTTTCGAATCGATCGCCCCGTATCTGTTATTTGACTTCTTACGTACGATCTTATATCGTCCGAAAGCCATTTTCTCCTCATACAGGGCCTTTTTGTCCGCTATACGTTTCTCCTCGGTTTTCTCATCGCAAGCGATGATCAACCGGACTACCTCTTCCGTAAGTTTCGTATCCTTTGCCTCCGACAAATCTTTCTTAGCTCCCGAATAATCAGCTTTGGCCATTTTTTCCTTACCGGAGGCGATTAACGAGTTATATTTCTCATTCATCTCATTTTCCGATGGCTGATCCGGGAGAACATTCTCTTCTATCGTATGCTCTGTTTCCATAGGTCGTTTCTCTTCCACTTTAGGCTCTTGTTTCTCCGCTTTCTTTATCTTAGAGATAGGAGGTTCCGTATGTAGAACTGGGTGATCTGGCATTTCTACTTCTTTTGAGACATTGCTATCCGGCTCCACAGCTGAAGGTAAATCAATACTCTCGACAACCTCTTTTGTGGGCCTATTGCTATGCACTAAAAGAGCCGTAGCGGATCCTACAACGACAAATATAGCGATTCCGATAGGAATTATTTTCTTTCTGGAATTATTCTTTTCTGTTATTGGCTCCACGGCAGGTGGATTAGCCACATTGACAACAGTCTCTTCATCATCCGATCCTACTAATTTAGAATCTACAGGTGATGAATAAACCACCGTTGTTTCCTCATTCACAATCTCGGGAGATGGACTTGGGACAACCTGAACTTCCTTTTCCGCTTGAGAAAAATCCAAAGACGCCAACATCTCGCCCACCGTCTCAAAGCGATCCGCAGGAATGATTTGCATCGCTTTTATGATAACAGCCTCTGTTTTCGGGCTGATCGCCGCATTGATTTCAGAGGGGTTTCGCAAAGGACGTGCGGCACGTAGTATAGATTCCGTAGGGATTGTTCCCGTTAACAGATTATACATCGTGGCTCCCAAGGAATAAATATCCGGACGGGGCGAGAACACTTGTGTTCCTTCATTATCGTATTGCTCTATGGATGCGAATCCTTTAGAAAGGGTTAACATCGTAGTGCTGGTCTCCTCCTGCTCGATATCGTAACGTTTGCTGACTCCGAAATCAATCAAGCGGGCGTTCCCGCTCTTATCGATCAAGATATTGCTAGGCTTGATATCCAGATGCAAGATACTCTTATCATGAACGAATTGTAACGCCTCGCCAATTTGCCGTACATATTTAAGGACCGTAGCTTCGGGCAATATCCCGTTTTTCTCAAGCATATATTTTAGCGAGAAGCCGGAAATATACTCCATGGCAATATAAGCCGTATTGTTTTCCTCGAAAACTTCCAACACATTTACGATATAGGGATGGTGAACTTCCGATAGGATCTTTGCCTCTTTGATCAGTTTTTCCTTGAACTTGTTAAATAAGACCTTTCCCGTCTCCGAATGTACTTTTACGGCTTGGGAACCGGGTTCTCTATAACAATAATCCTTGAAGAAATATTCCTTGACACAGATAGGGACCTCCGTCTTTACGGTGCCTAAAGATCCTTTAACCTCTGTATACCAAACTCCTCTATAGGTTATGCCAAAACCACCTTGACCAACCACATGAGTAAGTCTGTATTTTCCGTTTTGAAGAAGATGTCCGTCTGGCAGATTCATAACCTTGAATAATTCCATTTAATCTGCCAAAAGTACGTTATTTATATAAAAGAATAAAGAAAAGAGAGAATATTTTGCTTAAAACCCATGCTATCTTCCACTTTTTGAATAGGTATGATATAAAAAGAAAAATTATCCCGGGTCTTGCCGTCACAGGCTTCCATGAGAGCGTCCTTTATTTCCGGAACAGATAAACGACCATTAAATATCTCTGCGATCTTTTCATTCTTCAGTCTTTCAAGAACCCCGTCCGTACAAAGAAAGAGGAAATCGTCGGGTTGAATATCGTTCAAGGTAATAATGTCCGCTTCTGTTGGAGTATGAGTGCCTTGTATAGCCCGGATAATCACATTCCGCTGGGGGTGGGTTAACGCTTCTTCCGGAGTGATCTTACCTAATTTAACTAACGAATTTACCAGCGAATGATCTTCTGTTTGATATAAAATCTCCCCCTTCCTCAGATGATAGATCCGGCTATCTCCGATATGAGCCAATACGATTCCGGAAGAAGCGATATAGGCCATGGTGAGCGTAGTAGCCATACCCATCGCTTCCGGATGCTCTTGAACATAGGAGTCGAAACAGACTTCCGTATAATGTACGGCTTTATGGATAAACTCAGGCGTGGGATCATCCTTTAGGAACGTAGAAAAGAAAGTTTGTATGGACTCGCAAGCTAATGAGCTGGCTACCTCCCCTTTCTCGGCTCCACCCACACCATCGCAAACCATAAACAATTTTTGGTCAAAGGTCACTTGTTCGGGAAGCGGGTAAATGGAATCCTCGTTATTCGATCTGCCTCCTTTTTCCGTAATAGCACATGGCTTACCGATCGTTATAATCATAACAAATGAGTTTTATTCATTAAAACGTAAGACGGTGCGACCAATAATAATCTCGTCATTATCATTGAGCACGACCACCTCGCCATTCTCAAGGTAACTGTTATTATATAACGTATGGTTTTTACTATTATTGTCAGTAAGGAAATGTTTATATCCACCTTTTGAATCTTTTTTCACCTCAATGCAAATATGCTCGCGACTCATCGTGCGATCAGACGTGATAATTGGCATCGTAGCTTGTGAGGCGTTCGACTTCCGGCCAATGACAACCTTCCCTTCGTGAAGAGGAAACGCTTGTTCAGGTGTATCGGCGTCTGGAAGAACCGTCAGTCTGCCGATTCCAGTCTTGACAGGTGTCACTAAAATCGTATCGGAATCGACTTCCTGATGATTACTTTTCTCGGATAATAAGGACAAAGGAATAGGCTCTTTGCATTTCGGACACTTAAAGGAGGTAATGCCGAGGGGAATCTTCCCCTCGTCTACCTTTAATCCTACATGGCAATGTGGACATTTAACCGCGATCATACGATAAACGAAATATCTGCGCCATCCATATCCGTAGAGTACAGATCCATCATATCTGTATCGGAAAGCATAACCGTATCGTCCGCCAAGGTTATAAAGTCTGAATGATCGAAAGACTCGATGCTACTATCGTCTATAACTATGGCGTCGCCTAGGTCGACACCTCCTCCTTCCACGTCTATTATGACAGCATCCGCTGGCATGACGTCATTGCCGTCTAAAGTTACGAATGTATATTCCTCTTCTTGCATAACCTTTGTTCCTAATATATTAATATTCCGAAAACAAAAGTACAAAAAGCAATGGATTAATAAACTTGTTATTCTCTCTTATAATCAAACATTTGGGTTTCATGTACAAAAGAGGCTGTTTTACTATACGAAAAGAAAAGGCTCATTCTCTCACCCATTTGGCCTTACAGGAAGAAACTGGGCATTGCTTTCGGTTTTTCAATGATTCCCAAGGGATCTCACCTAAGAATGTCCCACATTTCGGACAAACATAGTCTATCTTAAATTGATTGGCGATATCCTGCAATTGCTGGGGAATTTTGGCCGACTGCTTGGCTCCTAGATAGATTCCTACCGTAGGGGCACAAATCGTTATCAGGAGGCTGATGCCGAATAGCTCCGGGCTACCTTTCCCTAAGAAGCCTATCACGACCCCCACTATTCCGGGCAAAGCAAATGGTAAGGATTGAAATAATCTGGTCTTAAACTGATTAGAGGATTGAATCTTAACTTTTGCTTGAATATAATCATCGTAGACTTTTTTCAATACGGCAAATTCATCGCTATAATCATTATTGTATTTAAGCACCTCGGAAAGATTTAAGACATAGCTATCCCCCAAGCGAATATGATCCGTAGGAGTAACACGTTTCTTTACGATCTGGGCTCCATTCACGAACGTACCGTTAGTAGATCCCGTATCCTCCAATAATAAGTTGCCACCATCCTCACGTATCAGACGGGCATGATGGCGGCTTACATGAGGATCGTTTGCAATAAAATCGTTGTCTTTTGCTTTTCCTATCTTTATAATCATAGTCTTATTCCTTTTCCTCTTCCTCTTGAGGCTTTCCCATCTCCTTCTCAAGATTATCTTTCAGCACTTTCAACGGATCCTTGGATATTACCAACTCTTTAGGCTTACCCTCTTCCGTCAATAATAATAAACGCTGCTTAGGGAGATTTATTTGTAAGATATGATTTTTATTTATGATATGACTTTTTCCGACACGCATTAATATCTTGTTACAACCAGCGACCTGCTTCTCTAAGATCTCTTCTATTTTTCCGATATTTATAGCGAAGGTAAATTGGATGCCATTTGACAACAATAGTTTCGTATAGTTCCTGTCTGCTTCAAAATAAAGGATCTGACCAATCTTAATGCGCAACAACTCATCCCTTGTTTTTATAATTAAATACCGCTCCATACGTAGAAATTGTTTTTTCGTTTCTCTTTCAAAAACAAATATACGGTATTTTCTTTATTTAATAGGTATCTTTTGGGGGAAAGATTGGTAAAGTGCACCAAAAACAAGAGCCTTTTCCCTGCTCAGAAGAGACACCGATACACCCTCCCAGCCTTTCAATTATATTTTGGCAGATAGAAAGTCCAAGCCCTATGCCTTGCTTTTGGTTTCGTCCTTTATAAAAACGATCGAACACATGAAGTTTTATTTCCTCCGACATTCCTTCCCCCGTATCGGTCACGGATAAAAGAACCTCGTTCTCCATGGCTTGATATGACAAGATGATGCTACCTATAGAGGTGTACTTAATTGCGTTTGTTATAAAATTGCCAAGAACTTGTTTCAAACGGATACGGTCGGAGCGTAATAAAAAGGAATCCAAAGATGCCGGATAGGTCAAAGCTACCCCTCTCGGTACTTTGATCTGGAAAGAAGCTACCGTTTCTACAATAAGTTGTCTTAGATCAAATTCCATGAAATCAAAGGTCATGGTACCAGACTCGAGCTTAGCCAGATCCAATACATCATTAACGATACCCAATAATAACTCATTATTGGTCTGAATAAGATTAATATACTCTTGTCTTAGCTCACCATCCTCTTCATCCCCTAAAAGAGAAGAGAATCCGACAATAGCGTTTAATGGCATGCGGATCTCATGGCTGATGTTTGCCAAAAAGGAGGATTTCAAACGCTCTGATTTCTCGGCCTTCAGCATTCGTTCTTCCATCGCTTTCAGTTCAGATATATCATAATTCATCAGTAATAGGATGGGGCTTGATTTCTCCAGACCCGCCTCCATTATATCCAGACGAATCCATTTCCATCCCTCGCCATCCTTGACCTGGGCTTCCCGTTGATCATGATCAGTTTCTCCGTGGACAAGTCGGCTCAAGGAAGTTTTCAAGCATTCACGGTCTTCTGGCTTGACATTGGAATATATGCCTACTATCTGGCTCAATGGAGTTCCCGGAACTTCACCCATATTCAGATACCATTGTTCCATCGCCACTCCTTCCCCAGTGGACAAATCATACTTTGCGCAGCCGATCTTGGCACGATGACTTATCTGAGGAAAAAAAGGCTCGAACTCTATGCCTAATGTCGTTTTCATATATATCCGTTCTCATTATATTTATGCAAAAAGAGGGTTTAGCCATAAAAAACGAATGAATTAATCGTTCGTTTTAATTAGTCGTTTGCAAATATCGCAAAAAACATTTACTTATGAAAGTCAAAAAGACTTTAGAATATAATTTTGATGCGGTTTTTGGGGTATTTTACTAAACCTATATGTTCCCTATAAAATAATCGATATAAACGACTAATTAAAACGAACGATTAAACTAGTCGTTTTGTTGCCTTCCCCTCCACTTCAATATCCTGATATATAAGATTATACCATATGACTATAAAAAAATAGAGGGTAGATTGATCACTCAATCCACCCTCCTGTCTACCGTGTGCTTAAACTATTAAAAATCAACCCCTTGATTAGTCTTCTAGAGCCGCTTGCGCCGCAGTAATTCTATATATGATTATCAGATGTTTAGCAAAAAAGGTAAAACAATATACAAACATTTAGGTTTAATTTTTGACACTTCAATAACTGCCGAAAAGCTTAAAAGTAAGTCATTGGAACAGTTAAAATCAACCACAGCACATACCGTCATTTTCAAACGCTTCGCAATATACTAAAAAATCCATATGTTTCCTCGTGCGCGTACATATAATATATAAGCATAAAAAAAGACCGCATTAACGGCCTCTTTCAAAAAAACTATGTGCTATATTCTTATATAACGCACATACACCTTATTCCCTACCCTTCGATATGGAACCAACTTTCCATAAGGATAAACCTTAACTTCTTCCTGCTCATCAGCAGATATCTCTATCGGGTGGATTAGATCCGACAAAGAACTTGTTTTTTGTTTCATTAGACTAACATGATGAATTGTCTTATTATAACACGAAAACGATCCTATATGATGCGATCTTTTACATGTTATACAACACGATCTATGTCTTTTACCTAGGCAGTCTTGGAAGCCTTGCCAGATGCTCCCCTTCTCTCCTCCTTTAATAAACGTTGATCCAACTCATCACCTAATCGCTGAAGTTCTCTTTCCAATTCTTTAATACGATCTTTCTTCTCTGTCACCTCCTCACTCATGGAAAGAGCCACGTGTTTCCAATAAGCGACATCTTTTACTTTATCATCCGAAGAGGCTGACGTATCATTTGAAGTTACAGTCTTTAACATACTACCTTCGCCTCGTAAAAGCCATTCTGCCGATAATTCTGAAAACAAGTCTAATAAGACTAACAGAGTAGACAACGACATCGAAGTCTCTTTGTTAATTTGCTTATTCAAGGTTGATTGAGGATAATTTGCATTCAAACTTATTTGATTAATAGACATGTTTTGCTCTTTCAAGAAACCCCTAAGTCTTTGTTTTACTGAATCTTCCATATTTTTATGTTTTATAACATAGTCTATACAGACTAGAATTGTGTTATTTTATTTTGTTGTTAATCCAATTAGACTTACTTTTACATCGTGTTAAGAACAAAACACGTTTTCAATCCGAAACATTTCGGGTTAGTATGCAAATATAAACATTTAAGATATAATAAGCATGAGATTCAATGAAATTGTAGTCCCGTATGGGACAATAAGAAAGCTAGCCAAGGACACGGGGCTGTCCGAACCATGTATAAGGCACGCCCTAAAAGGCATCACGAACTCCGACAACTCCTTCTTGATAAGGAAGATTGCGAGGGAAAGGTATAGAGGTGTAGAAATTAAAAGTAATCCATCATGATAGCCGAGATAACATTTCCTGATAGATCCGTGTCCTATAGCGACTTCATTCGTGACTTAGCGGCGAAGATAAACACCTTCGCCAAAGAGGATAAAGATGATCCAGCTTACATTTCCCAAAGGAAAGCAGAAGCTCTTTATGGTAAAGCCAATGTATTAAGATGGAGAAAAATGGGAGCAATAAGCCCAATATGCCGTCCCGGTAAGATTGAATATCCAACAGTAAGGCTGAAAGAACTAAGTCGGACTGATGAGATTTACATCCGATGGATGTCTAGCAAACAGGATAAAAAGAGAAAAAGATAAATTCTCGGCCCCATAGCTCAACGGATAGAGCGCTCCTCTCCTAAAGGAGATATCCGGTTTCGATTACCGGTGGGGCTACTAAAAAAAAGAGTTCTTTGACTTATTGAGAAAAAATCCTTATGGCTATCAAAAGGTATACGAGATATAAACGGGATAAGCGTAAGGTGAAAATACAGGAATGGACGATAGTCCTTGCTCCCGATGTAGTTTAATCGGTTCCGGTATTGGATTTATACATATAATTAATAATGTATATATAATAAGTACGATCCCATTCGGGTATCCTTGCGGTGGTTGGTAAAGAAGACCGTATCGTACTAAATAATACGACTTTTCCTACGAGTCGTATCTAAGATATAGCAGGAGGTTAATACGCCCAAAAGTATGACAGATTGGACAGACAATCATAAGATGACGACAGATCGGAAAGACGATCAATCCGAGAACTACGGATTTACGTTAGTGATTAATACTCCCCCACCCGTCTACGATTCGGGCTCGAAACCGTTGGAGGTTGTGGGGGAGCTAACATTAAATATATAGAGGAAGAAAAATGAATAAAACCGATAGACCTATAAGATCACAATGAAAGAAAGAAGGATTCCACCCTAGGCATTTCCTAGGGTAGGTAGCGAACCATGACCAGTATTCATTAATGTATATCGCACGATCAAGGCGTGCGTCCAATGTAAGATTGGTTATCTTGTTATATTATTATCTAGGGTTACAGGGGGTGCGAGTTCCCCCGGCTACCGCATTAGCACTGTTTGAATGTTTATGTGTAATAAAGCTTCCAAGACCTTATGATACCGCCGTGAGGCAGGAAATCAAAAATATTAGTTTTTACTTAAACTGTGCCGGGGTGGGATTCCCCGGCAAACGCTCCCTTAGCTCAGTTGGTCGAGAGCATCCGGCTCATAACCGGGAGGTCGCTGGTTCAAGCCCGGCAGGGAGCACGTTTCACCCCTAGAGGGTGCTTATTCATCTATTTTTAAGTCACAAATAGTTTTAGACATTGCAACGCAGGTCTCCGTCCGTGAGGATATGAGACCTTTTCATATCGATCAATTTAAATCAACAACATATGATAAAAAGAAACCAAGCGTGGTTCTGGAAGATATTCCGGGCCACAAAGAGCGTGATCGTCTTCTCTTTTAGGATGGTCTTAGCTACAATATTGGGACTGGCCTCAATATTCGCAATTTTAGAATGGAATGAAAAACCTTCTCATATCCATTTACTGATATTTGGCATAGTATCAGTATTTGTTGTGATAAATCAAATCGTAATAATGACTTATGAGTCTGATAAGTGAATACCAAGGAAATATTGTATAAACAAAAACATATCACATGAGACTTACAATCAAAGAATTATCCCTTGTCAATTTCAGGGGATTAACAATCAGCATTTCGTTCTCGGCGAACACGCTGATATTGGGAATGAACGGAATCGGAAAAACTAGGGTTAACGACGCTTTCCTTTGGCTTTTATTCGGCAAGGACACGCAAGGACGGCAAGACTACGAGATCAAGCCCCGGGATCAAGACATGAGAAACTCAAAGGTTTCCGTGCGAGGAATGTTCGATCTTGACGGGCAAGAATTGACGCTCGAACGTATTTACTCGGAGAAGTGGACAAAGAAAAAAGGATCGGAAGAGGCCGAGTTCTCCGGCAACGTCACCGAGTATTCTATCAACGGAGTGGCATGTAACGCCACGAACTTCAAGACCAAGATAAACTCCATCCTAGACGAGGACAGGTTCAAGCTTATCACTTCCTCCTCCTATTTCAACACCTTGAAATGGCAAGACAAGAGGAACCTTCTTATCCAAGCGGCCGGAGAGCCGAGCGAGGAAGAGATTATCGGGGACAACGAGGATTTCAAGAGGCTCCTATCCTATTGCACCGGCAAGACGATGGATGAGTACAGGAAAGAGATCGCCGCCAAGAAGAAGCCAATCAAGAAAGAGCTGGACGAGATCCCCGCCCGGATAGACGAGGCCAAACAAGGCATTATCAATAAGGACTGGACCGTCTTGGAAGACATAATCAAGGATCGAGAAACCATGATAGAGGAGCTGGAGAGAAGGATAGCGGACGAAAACCTACGGGTGCAAGAGGAGAACAAGGATGTCAACTCTAGGATACAAGCCTTATATAATGAGATAGCTTCCTTGGAAAGAAGAAAGATGGATATCGAAAACCGATATAAGGCTTCCTTTCAAAAGGAGTCCAATGATCTCGAATCCGAAAAAGAGAGAACGAGGAGAGAGATCTCCGGCATAGCAGACGAGATCAATCGACTGGAAAAGGATATAACGGACAATACCAAGGCCAAGGAAAGGGTATCCGACATATTGAGCAAATTGGGAGCGCAATACGAGGCGATCCTTTCCGGTAAGGTGGAAGGCGATAATCGCATATGCCCGACATGCGGACAGGAGTTCACGGAGAAATTTTTGCATGACCGCAAGGCCCACCTTTTGGAGGATATAAACAAGAAGGGAGAGGAAAACGATGCCCTTCTAAGGTCATACGACCAAATGATATCGGAGTACGAGAACAAGATAACCGCCCTTAATACCAGACGCACTGAGCTATCCTCCAATCTTGATATTCTTGACAGGAGAGTCATCAAGCACTTCGTATCAGCCTATACGGAAGACGAGGAGCGTAAGGATGTCATCAAGGATATAGACCAGAAAAAAGAGGATATAGACCTATTATCCGGATCGGTGGTTGCATCCAATGACCTGTCTCCCGTGAAAGACAAGATATCCGATTTCAAGAAAGAGATAGATGTAATAAAGGGTGAGCTTTCCGGAAAGATACACTCCGACAAGGCCAAGGCCCGTGTGGATGAGCTGGATACGAGGCAAAAGGATCTGGCCGTATCCTTGGCCCGGTACGAGAAAACGGAAATGATAGCGGACAGGTTCATACATAAGAAGATGGACATGATGGAGGAAAGGATCAACTCCTTATTCCGCATGGTCAAGTGGAAGATGTACGAGCCGCAAATAAACGGAGGCGAGAAGGAATGCTGCGAGTGCTATATCAATGGTGTTCCTCTCGGAGTTCAGAACACCGCCACCAAGGTAAACGCGGGATTGGACATAGCCTTGGCCTTCTCTCGTATCTATGACGTTTACGCCCCGGTATTCCTTGATAATCGGGAATCCGTAACCGAGCTTATTGAGACGGATACGCAAGTCGTATCATTAATAGTCTCTCCGGAAAATAAAGAATTAACAATTAAAAAACAGTAAGTATGAACGCACCCGTATTAGCGGCGACACAACCGCAAAACATGGCGATCAATCTTTTTGATCCCGCGCAATTTGAGACGATGCAGAGAATCTGCAAGATGTACGTGAATTCAGATTTGGTACCCGAATCGTATAGGGTAACGGACAAGAGGTCGGAGAACAAGGCCGTGGCGAACTGCATGATAGCGGTAAGCATGGCGCAAAGGATGAACGCCGACCATATGATGGTCATGCAGAATTTAGATATCATCCAAGGCCGTCCTTCATGGTCCGCTAAATTCCTCATAGCCACGGTTAACTCATGCGGTAGATTCTCCCCGTTAAGGTATAAGTTCACCAACCTAGGAAAGATCAAGGACGTGACGTATACCGACTATGAATGGAGGAACGGCAGGAAAGAGGCCATGGTAAAGACATTGAATGCAGAGATCGACAATTGGGAATGTATAGCTTATTCCTCGGAGAAAGGCCGTGACGAGATATTGGAATCCACCCCTATCACCATGGAAATGGCGATAAAGGAAGGCTGGTATACCAAGTCAGGATCTAAATGGCAGACAATGCCTAGGCTGATGCTCCAATACCGGGCGGCTTCCTTCTGGCAAAGGGCGTACGCCCCGGAGATCAGCATGGGAATGATCACGCAGGAGGAGGCACGTGATATAGAGGACGTGGATTACATTGAGATCAATCCGGAAGACAAGCTGAAAGAGGAACTGGAAAAGGCTAACAAGGAAGAGTTCAAGTGCCGGCAAGAAGCGAACGCGACGAGCGATCCTTCTCCCGTCATGGAAGATCAGCCTGATCCCGGCAATCCCGAGCCTCCCAAGACGCAACCGCTTACCTCCCAAGGCAAGCCAAACTGGATGAGAAGATGAGACTATACGTGGCGGGCAGTTCCTCCTCGGGGAACTGCTACTTGTTATACGATGACAAGGAGATATTGATACTTGAGTGCGGAGTCCCTTTCAAGAACATCAACGGTCTCCCGTTCTTCGATCTGGAGAAGGTCGTTGGATGCGTGATATCGCATGAGCACGGCGATCACGCCGGAAGGATAAACGAGTTCCTTGATTACGGGGTAGATTGTTTGGCATCATCCGGTACGATAAGCTCGTTATCTTTTACGAGCAAGCGCCTGCCATTGATGATCGAGGAAGGCGTTACCGTAATGGCCGGGACTTTCTCCATAGTCCCTTTCAAGATCGCCCATGACGCTAACGAGCCGCTGGGCTTTCTCATAGACCATCCGGATACGGGGCCTATCCTGTTCGCCACGGACACGTACATGCTCTATTATCGGTTCCCGAATATCAAGCACGTCATGATCGAGTGCAATTACGACCGGTCTATCCTAGACAGGAACGTAGCGGAAGGACGGATAAACAAGTCCAGACGAGACCGGACATTGCTATCCCATATGGAACTAGGAACATGCGTGACAACCTTGGAGGCTAACGACCTCTCGGGGGTTGACAACATAATCCTGCTCCATTTGTCCGATGACAATAGTGACGAGGTCTTATTCAAGGAGAAAGTAAGCGAGGCTACCCAACGACCGACTTTCGTAGCGGTGCCGGGCTTGGACATAAACCTTACACGGCCATGGTCAAGATAGAGAAGACTGGGACGGACACGGATTTGACAGAGTTCCTTTGCGAGCTAGCCGGATATCCACCCGGTACTTACCAAGTGACGATATATCCCGTCGGAGATCTAAGATCCGGCGAGCAAAACAGGTATCTGTGGGGAGTGGTCTACCCTCTCCTGCTCGAGGGACTCAAAGATATAGGCTACGCTTATACGACTACCCAAGAAGTCCACGAGTTTTGCAAGAGGACGTTTTCTGATAGATACGTGAATTACCATTCCGGAGAGATCATGGACATCCCCGACTCTACCAAGGAAATGGATAGGAAGACTTTCTCCACATATTTACAGGTAATCAGGGAATGGTCGCTTGAATATCTAGGTATCGAGATTCCAGACCCACAATACAAGAATAATGAAAGAACTGAAATACTGCCTTAATGAGGCTTGTCCCAAGAGGCATTGCCTCTGTCATCAACGGCAGAGACATTGGACAGACCCGTCTAAAAAAGATGGGGAAACCGTAAGGCCGGAATCGGTCTTATTTGAAGGGAATACCCCTTGCAAGGGGTACATTCCCCAATACGAAAGAAAGAAGTATAACGTAAACTATTAACAATATGCACAATTGGTTTGAATGTAAGGTCTCTTACGAGAAAATGCTTGAAAATGGCATGCAGAAAAAAGTAACTGAGCCTTACTTGGTAGACGCCCTGTCTTTTACGGAAGCGGAAGCTCGCATCATCGAGGAGATCCGCCCCTTCATCACGGGTGAATTCACGGTAACAGACATCAAACGAGCTCGTTTATCCGAATTATTCTTCAACGAGAATGGTGATCGGTTCTATAAGATCAAGGTTTATTTTATCACGCTGGACGAGAAGAGCGGAGCGGAAAAGAAAACCGCCGCTACCATGTTAGCCCAAGCCTCTAATCTAAAAGAGGCCATAGCCGTGCTAGAAGAAGGCATGAAGGGGACAATGGCGGATTACACCATCGCCTCTGTCTCGGAGACAATGATCATGGACGTATTCCCGTTCAACGCGGATGTCAATAAGAGAGTTGTTGACATTGATAAAAAAGAGATAGAGAAATCATTGTCTGACACCTCTAAATCAATAGAGGATAAGATGAGAGAGTGCAAGGATATCATAACCCGTGATCCCAAGGAAGGGGACGGGGATCTTATAACTAGGACGCAATCCTTCATCCGGCAAAAGGCCGGGCATGACAAGAGCAAGTTCAAGGAGGCCGCGATAGAGATCGCCTTGCTCCAGAAATCTCCAGCTTCCCAAGTATGGTTCATGGGATGTGGACAGCTATTAATCGAGGAGTTGGAGGTTTAATAAATAAAAAGATCATGAAGAAATTTATCAACAAACACTGGATATTGATATTGGCCATAGCCTTTATTCCGGTAGGGAACAGAGTTTTTAACCATGTTGACGCATGGCTAGGAATAGTCATTATGTTAACTAGTTCATTATTTATAATTTACAAACTATTTAATTTTATCAAGAATGAAAAGGACAAGTTTTAAGTTTTTTACTATAGCGATAATCGCTATGGTATTTTTATCCTCTTGTGAACGTGTAGCACCTAATTACGCTGGGGTATTGATGGAAAATTACGGGAAACAAGGGAAAGAGGATTTCAAGGTCGTATCGGGCAAGGTTTCAACTTGGGAATGGGGCACGGAATTATTTCAAGTCCCACTATTCGACCAACGAGGCGAGTTCGGAAGCCCTGTCACGTTAAAAGCCGCAGACAATACGGAGTTTAACGCACGCCCCACTTACTCCTACAAGGTTATCAAAAACAGGGCAATAGACGTTGTTTTCGATAACAAACATATAGACAAGGCTGATACGGAATCAGGCAAAGACGGTTTCATGCAATCATTGGAGGATAATATACTAGAACCTCGCATCTATGACCTGATCAAGGAGGAAAGCCGTAAACATAAGACCGATAGCTTAATGGCAGACGGAGGTTCGCTTCTTTTTGAGAAACGCCTTGAGCAGATTGTAGATAAGGAATTCGAGAAAAGAGGTCTTCAATTACTCACATTCTCGGCGCAATTAGAGTTTTCTAAGGCGGTTCGCGAGAAAATTGATAGTAGGAATGAAGTTAACACCAATATTTCGGTTTTAGACCAGCAGATAGCGGAGCAACGGAAACGCAACGAGTTGGAGCAATTGAAAACGGAACAAGCGTTAATCACCTCGAGAGGATTGACTAAAGAAATTCTTTATAAGCAGTTTATCGACAAATGGGATGGTCGTACCCCCATTTATGGAGCGATACCCGATTTAATAAAGATTCAGAACTAAGGATATTAATATTAGAGTGTGTTTTTCATGGTATTAGATTTGGGTTAGAATGATTATCCCCGCCGTCCGTGAGGATATGCGGGGCAAACACGGTGGTATGGCGGAATTGGTAGACGCTAAAGTTAATTTCTTATAGAGTGGTTGAATGAAGGTTATCGTAAAATAAACTGAACTAGCCAAAGGAAGTATAACGGGTAAGGCCGAATGTCACCGCAACGTGCCAATAACAAAACTATCAGGTGAGAGTCCTGAGAAAACTCCACTCATGCGGGTTCGAGTCCCGCTACCATCACAAATAACAAATCTAATTATGGAAACAATACAGAATTTAGATCATTTGGTAATGGCCATATATCTTATCACCGTAATACTCGGACTTATAGCAGTGATTTTGGCAGGATTCTTATTAATAAACGAAAAAAGAAAACATCCATGGGAAAAGTAAAGAACATAACCTCTTTAAAGAGCAGACTAGACCGTATATTCTCTGTATTTATAAGAATAAGGGATGCTGACGGCAACGGTTATTGCCGTTGCATAAGCTGTGGGAAGATCGTGCATTGGAAAGAGGCAGATTGCGGACATTTCGTCAACCGGTCACATATGGGTACCAGATACAGCGAGAGAAACTGCAACGCTCAATGCAGGTCTTGCAACCGTTTCGACGAGGGCAACAACATCGGTTATGCCAAGGGCTTGATAAATAAGTATGGCGTAAAAGTAATTAACGAGCTTGAGGTGAAAAAGCACTCTATCTCCAAACTCTCGGCATTCGATTACCAATTGATGATCGAAGATTACAAGAAACGCATCAAGGATTTGAGGGATCAGAAAGGCATAAAGGATTGAAATGGCGAAGAAACCTACCAAGCAACCCGAGCGTATCAGATGCGCCGATTGCGTGCACGGCAAGCCTCACAAGGGACTAGCTGTATGGTGCATAGTGCTAAATACCGGAAGAGTAGCTAATAGTCTTAGGTTTTGCGATGTATTCAAAAGGAAATTATGATTACATGATATAAAAAACATGCTTATGGAGAATTAGCGTATGGATACAAGGAAAGAGCTGACAAGCTATTTTCCGCACGATAGCAATGCCAGAAACTCAGATAAGCTGATTCGTTTACGAATGAGGCATAAAGCCGCCGGATATGGTGTTTTCTTCATGATATTAGAACGTCTTAGAGAGGAGCCAAACTATATGAGTGTCAAAGATTATAACATGATAGCCTTTGACCTTCGTGAGGACGCATCCTTAATAAAATCCGTCATTGAGGATTTCGGGTTATTTGTCTTTACCGAGGACGGTAAGTACTTCTACTCCGAGAGTTTCAAGCAAAGGATGGGATTCAAGGACGAGAAATCAAGAAAACGATCAGAAGCCGGGAAGTTAGGCATGGCTAAAAGATGGGGAAATAACAATGTTATAACAAATCCGCAAAGCAACGATAACAATGTTATAACAAAAACGGATGAAATTGTAACAAGAAAAGAAAAGGAAAGGAAAGGAAATAGAGAGAGTCTTAATACGCGTGAGACGCTTTTCGAGAATTTCAAGAATGAGTTATTGGGGGACGAGGAATGGCGCAGATACGCTTGCCAGATATCGGGATTGAGCGTCGCTTTCAATGACCTCATTCCCGGCGAGCTGGATAACTTCCTAGCTTGGATGGTATCCACCGGGGAAGGCGATACGCTAAAAACGATAGATGACGTGAAGAGACGATTCACCTATTGGTGGCAGGGAACAGGACTAAGTGCTTATAATCAAAGACATAATGGAGGAACAAGAAAAGAAACTTTCGGAGGCTATACAAGCCATGCGGGGGCCTACGGAAAAAGAGAGGCTCCAGCAAAAACAGGTGTTCAACCTAGTGAAGAAGCACGCAAGGACTATACAGAACGTTTCTAGGTACGATCTCTCGGACGATGCGGAGTACATCAGCCACGCCCGGATGATAAAGGCGCTAGGTTGTAATTACCTAGGGATCGAGAGGCGGCAATTCGAGACAGACAGGGGGAATGACAAGGTTTTGAGATTCCTGTTGTATTATTTCAACGATTGCCCGTTGGCCGAGTCCGTATTCCCGGAGGAGAACTATAAGCTGCACAAGAACCTCCTTATCGTGGGAGATCCGGGAACGGGCAAAACGCTCATGATGCAGATATTCGCCGATTACCTGAAATTGACGGATAACCCCAAACGCTTCGTGAACCTATCCGTGACCCAGATGATGAACTATTACAAGATCCATGGTCACATAGACAGGTTCACGTACAACGAGGAGGCCGGGAAAGGGAGCATGGAAGGGAACCCGTTCGATATCTGCCTTAACGATATCGGTCTTGAGACGGAGAACCAGAAAAGCTACGGCACCAGCCTTAACAGCGTAATAGACGAGTTCCTATACGCAAGGTACGAGATATACCAGTCCCATCAGAAGAAGTATCATATCACTTCCAACCTATCCGTCACGGATTTCAAGAATCGGTTCGGAACTAGGCTGGTGGACAGGTTCAAGAGTTTTAACGTGATAATCCTAAACGGAGAAAGCAGGAGAAGATAACATGGAAATAACAGAGAGATTGAGAAATACCCCTACCGGGTTGATCGTGTTGGTAGGTGACATGAGGATCGTCGTGGAAAAGTACAGGCCGTACCACAACGGCCAGAACAAGATCCCGTGCAGGGGATGCGTCTTCCGGGAAGATGGGGCGAGATTCTGCGAATACAGCAAGGCTTGCATGGCCCATCTGAGACCGGATCATGAAAGCGTGGTATTCGCTAAAACCAAGGAGATATGACACATGGATCATTATTTTCTGGCGTGGGCGGTTTTGACCTTGCCGCCGAATGGATGGGATGGGAGAACCTGTTCCATTGCGAGATTAACGAGTGGTGCCAAAAGGTACTGAGGTTTCATTTCCCAAAAAGCATTCAATATGACGATATTACAAGAACTGATTTCACTCCGTGGAGAGGGAAGGTTGACGTACTCACAGGAGGATTCCCCTGTCAGCCGTTTTCAGTCGCAGGACAACGAAAAGGACAGGAGGATGACCGTTACCTCTGGCCAGAAATGCTCCGTGCTATACGAGAGATACGACCCACTTGGGTCATTGGTGAGAACGTTGCTGGAATCCTATCGATGGTACAACCCGGCAGTGAGGTTACGGTGGAAAGTCAAGCCTCTTTGTTTGAAACGTCTGACAAGGAAACGCTACTCGAGCAAGAATACGTTATCGAGACCGTCTGCCGAGATCTTGAGCGTGAGGGATATTCCGTCCAGCCGATTCTTATTCCAGCTTGCGGTGTCGGAGCCCCTCACAGGAGGGACAGGGTATGGTTCATTGCTTCCGACCGTTCAGACGCAAGGATTGAAGGTTTGCGACAAGAACGGAAAGACAAGGTTCATGGATGTCTCGTTGCTTCCGACACCGACGGCCCAAGATTTCAAGCGAAGGGGACCGAACAGCAAACAACAGGGATTACCGGAGGCGGCCTACAAAAAGATGCTACCGACACCTACGGCGAGAAGCTACAAAAATGGCTCAAAAATAACGGACGGGAGATCGAGGAGGAAAATATCGCAAGGCTGGACAATGGAGTTGAACGATCTTGCTGTATCAATGCTTTTGCCGACTCCGACAATGAGAGACTATCAACCATCGGTATCACCGACAGGGTTAGTTCGGAAGAACGGGAAAAGAAGAGACGATGCCTTATGCAATATACCAGTAATGATAGGCCGGCATTGTCAGCAGAACGGTGGAAAGACTTCCCAACTCAACCCCCTGTTTGTGGAAGAGATGATGGGTTACCCTTTGATGTGGACTACCTTGCCATTCCTTTCACAAAATGGAGACAAGAGTCAATAAAAGCCTATGGAAATGCGATAGTTCTACAAGTAGCATTTGAGATATTCAAGGCAATAGAGGCATCAATTCATTCATCATAGTTGAAAACTGCATTCATCTATGATGAGAGCAATAAAAATCAAATATTATGGCTATAAGCGAAGTTTACAACGAGGATTGTATGGACTATATGAGAAACATTCCTGATAATTTTTTTGATCTAGCTATCGTAGATCCACCGTATGGTATAGGAGAGGACTGGAAGAAAAGGAATAATGGGTATAAATTCAAGGATACATCCTATAAGAATAGCCCTATCAAGGATGCGTCATACTTCGATGAGTTAAAAAGAATTAGCAAGGATCAGATCATATGGGGATATAATTATTACACCCAATATCTAGGAAATACCAACTATTTGATTGTTTGGGATAAGATGAGCAACAATAACGATGTGTTTAAATACTCGAAATGTGAGATAGCCTACGTGTCAAAAAAAATCCCATGCAATCTTGTTTCCATTCCGTGGGATGGATATAGGATGGGGCATGAGACCGGAAAGAGAAAGATACATCCACACCAAAAACCGCTCTCATTGTATTTATGGATTTTGAAAAATTACGCCAAGCCCGGTGACAAAATTTATGACTCTCATTTGGGGAGCGGAAGCAGCCGTATAGCCGCCTATAAAATGGGTTTTGATTTTTACGCAACCGAGATAGACAAGGAATATTTCAATGCCCAAGATAAAAGGTTTAAGGAAGAATGCCTAGGTGAAATCATATTACCTAGTGGTAAAAAGATAATACAGACATCAATGTTTCAATAATAAATAAAACGATCATGAAAATGGAAAAAGAAACTATAAAGAACAAAGTATTTGAGATCATAAAGAGTAGACTTTTTCACAAAGATACGCCACTTACGATGGAATCCAAGCTGGAGGATGATCTATGGATGGACAGTCTTGACGAGATAGAGTTATTAATGGAATTAGAGAAAGAGTTTGGCATATCGATCCCTGATGATGATCCCGGACGATGCCTTACCGTAAAGGACGTTGTTGATTATATAATCCGGAGGATGAAAGAATGAGAAATAAAGAACTAATCGCTCTACTCCAAGAGCAAGACCCGGAAGCGGAGGTAATGATCAGAACGTCCGATGGAGAGTATGAGTACGATCCGGTGGATGTTACGTATGAAGAACAAATCGAGTGTATAATTATTCAGGAGGGATAGATATGAACTTGTTTAACGAAGAGATAGAACAACAAGCTATAGAACGTATTCAAAAGTTCGCTAAAATAGCGAGAGCCATGGGATTCGAGGTGTGTCTTGGATTCTCCGGAGGGAAGGATAGCCAAGTATGCTATGACTTGTGCAAACGCTCTGGCATAGCGTTCAAGGCTTATTTCAATCGTTGCTTCGAGAGTAATATCACTATTCGGTTCATAAGGGAAAATTATCCGGATGTAATATTCCGAAAAAATGTAAAGGAAGGATTCATTCGCAATATCAGAGTAAATCATAAAGGTCTTCTCCCTACCGTTCAATCCGCATATTGCTGCGTGGATTACAAGCACAACCCGAAGTCGGTAGATTATTGCAGTATTGTCGGGGTACGGAAAGCTGAAAGCGCAAAACGGAGGGAAAGGACAGCGTTTGGAGCGAAAAACAAAACCGTGATGAAACAAAACAAAGCGCTGTTCAATGATTACTTCGAGGATCGGTGCCAGTCTATCGGAACACCCGGAATAATACAATTGAAACCTATTATTGACTGGACTGACGCAGACGTTTGGGATTATATTAAGAAGTATAATTTGCCTGTCAATCTTGAATATGAAACCTCAAAGCGTGTGGGATGCATTGTATGTCCGAAAGCAAACTTCACGTCAAACAGTATAGGACTGATGAGATACCCTAAACTGATAGACGCTTTCATATTGGCAAGGGAAAAAGGACGCTTAGATATAGATTGGGTTATCTCTTCGGCAAATCTCGATTGTAAAGACAACAAACCCTACTACATCTGCCGCTGGCTCAACCACTCATTCATGCCGTTCACTAAAAAGCAAGAGGTATTGTACGAGAAATTTAGAGAGAAATATGACAATATAAAAAGGAATAAAGATGGAAAATAAAGTAAAACAATGTCCCGAGTTTCCCTTTTTCGGCGCATCTTATCCAGACGCAATATGCTGTGACGGCTATCTATGGGATCTTGACTCATATGATAGCGAGGTTGGGGGATTGACCGTAGGCGGCGATGTCCCCTGCCCTTTCTGCAAGACCGAGGAGTTTATAGAGTACGATCCTTTTGGCGCATTAGGAGAAGGACGTGACAAAAAGATAGGTCGTGAATGGTATTTATCTTACATCGATGAATTGAGGGAAAGATATGGCTAAAGAATACGCTATAGGCGAGACGTTTCGTCAAGGGAAAGTTAATCTAAAGGTTTGCAAGGGACTTTGTACTGACTGCTATTTCTTTAGTAGACCTAAAGGAGAATGCGCAAATATGGCTTGTTTGGATTTCCAAAGAGAAGATAATCAAGATGTAATATTTTTAGAAGTGAAGGAGGAATAGAAATGAGTTGGGGAATGAACGTCAGGCAAACCAATGATAACGGAGAGAACACCGTTATTGAGGTCTGGTTCCATGATAATTTTATAGCCTTTCATTATCATGGATGGATAGACAAAACGCAAAGGAAGATAGCGGAGAAATGTACACGTCACCGTTATATATGGGGTAAGTACTATGTCGCAATGGAGACAATCCTACCCTTCTATGCAGTGAGAAAGTTTCTAATAACACCAAAATGCTGGATTAACTTTATTAAGTGGTTTTATAGGGCTTGGAAATACAATAGGAGGATAAAGCATGAAGAAAATAATGTTCAATGATCGATTTAACCTAACCAAGTTAGTCCTTGAAGGTAGAAAGACACAGACAAGGAGACTTGAACTCGACTGCAATACAAGATTTTATCTTTATAACTATGAGGGTTCATATCCGAAAATAGAGGATAATAAGATTTGTATTTATTCCGATGACGGTTATCTCCTTGCCTCTAAAAATACTCGGTATAAAATCGGAGAAGAGGTTGCCATAGCGCAAAGTTATAAAGAACTCGGATATGACGCTGATGCTCTTGACAGAAGCCCTAAAGATTGGAAAGTGATTAGGGGTACCTTGGGGGAATCTAAAGGATGGAACAATAAGATGTTTGTCCGTGCGGAAGCTTGCAAACACCATATCCGTATTACTAATATCAAAGTTGAGAGATTACAGGATATATCCAACGAGGACTGTTTGAATGAGGGAATAACGATGACTATGCACAAATCCGCCGACGGAGAATGGGGAAGATATTATTGGCATCATGGAGTTACACGTTCTAATTGCCCTCATGGACAGTACAAGGAATATGATACTCCATTAGAGGCTTTTTCTTCATTGGTAGATTGCGTGTCTGGTAAAGGAACGTGGAAATCGAATCCTTGGGTGTTTGCTTATGAATTTAAACTGATAGATTAATATGATAACGGAAGGGAAATTATTATTAGCGGCTGTGCTGTATCTGCTGCTTATATTTACCGTTTCAGGTATTATTTATTCGTTAAGGTTCCGATGGTATAAAACGCATAGCAACTTGTCCGATTATGGAATCCGACAGATGCTTGATTTCGGAAATTATTTAATGTATTCGTTTATAGGTGCCACAATAATAATGTTTATTGTTGGTGTAGTAATGAAAATTATAGAACTATATAATGTGCCAATTAAGTAAAAAATATTCTATGAACCTACCTGTTTAGATTCGAAAACGGGATAAATGTAATATTAATGCCAAGTTTTAAATGATATGAATCAGATTTGCACAAATAAATCACAATCATCCCGGCTATTAGAGGCCGGGGTGAGACCGGAGACGGCGGACATGTATCTTGACGAGTTCGAATTGCCGGTAGCATTTGAATATGGACGGATAGTTGGACATATGGATCAATACAAGACATCCCCTGCTTGGTCTCTATCCAATCTAATCGGGATGATGCCTAAATCATACCAAGATGATATTGACGGAATGGTTTATTACCTATCCGGAAATTTCGTCGAGTTCATGTACGCATCGGACGAGATCGAGGACGAGGAAGGTGACAAGACTTACACTTGCGCAAATTCCTTTAACAAAGAGAACCTGATAGATAATGTAATTGACGCTATTGGGTGGCTCATAAGAGAAGGGCATCTTGATAAGAAATACCTAACATATAAATGCGGAGACTGCAAACTTATCGAGGATGAAGACGCAAACGGGGAAGCTTGGTGTTCATTTCACCAAAAGCCGGTAAGATGCTACAGCGAGGCTTGTGAGGATATATTAGAGAAAGGAGGATCAAATAATGCGTGAGATAAAGTTCAGAGGGAAGAGAGTCAATGGAGGTGAATGGGTGAAAAGCATGACCATTTCGCATGGAACCATTGAAAGGAAAATGAGCAAAGTCTTTTTTGAGATCAATCCCGGTAAATGGGTTGGTATCATCCCTAATACCATAGGCCAGTTCACAGGCCTAAAAGACAAGAGCGGAAAGGAGATTTACGAGGGAGATTTAATAAAAGCCCCAAGCGGACGTATTTATGCCGTTATATTCTCAACATGGAAACATGAAGAGAAAAGAGAGTTTCCAAAAGTAATTGACCTGTACGAACACACTGGATGGTGTATCTCATTAGATGGAATCAATCCATGTGAATTGCTAGATTCGGAGGTGTGCCAAGGAAGTATCATTGGGAATGTTTATGACAACCCCAAACTACTGAAAGGAGGATCAAATGATTAAGACGATACTACCCGCAGTCATTATGCTTTCAGTAATATTCATATTATCCTCCGGAATGACTATCCAGTTCAAGCCATTCCATATATCTTTTACACAGCCTTTCTTCGGCCTAGGATTCATATTGATGATAATAGGATTTATGTTATGCTTAGGTTCTTTTTATTTCAAGGGCCGTGATAGTATGGGATATAACAAGGGGTTTGAAGCAGGATGCGAATATGTGATAGGTTTAATTAAAAAAGAAAATAAATATGAGCAAGATTGATTTCAACGCACTCCGTGACCGTGCGTACAAATGCGCATGCGATCACGGGTTTCATAACACGGAGTTGAGCAATGGGCATCTTCTGATGCTAGTGATAACAGAGCTTTCGGAAGCCGTGGAAGCGGATAGGAAAGGGAAATATTTCAAAGGTATATCGACTTTTGAGCGTGAGTTTAACCGTTATTCCGCTTTAGTTGATGAAAACAAACGTTTTGAATGCGCATTTGAGAAATATGTCAAGGATACGGTATCTGATGAAATGGCCGATGCGGTTATCCGTTTGCTAGACCTTGCCGGATTGATAGATATCAGCCTTGAAGATATATACGATTTCATGGAAGAACCGGAATATAAAGATTGGGATGATGCTTTAAAGGAAATGTCTTTTACTGAGAGGATGTTCTTTTTGACATCTATCCTAACCGAGGATAGAGATATAGCCGAAGTTATCAAGGCTTCGATCGTAGTTATATTTCTTAATGCGGACTTACTGTATGTAGATTTCTTATGGCACATCGAGCAGAAAATGAGATACAACGAACTAAGGGAGAATAAACATGGAAAGAGATATTGATATGAGACAGACAGTAGAAGAGGCGGCTCATCTCTTCGCTGAAAGCAGGAGTAGCGGTAGTGCGTTCCCTGCATATTATCATGGATTTATAGCCTGTGCAGAATGGGAAAGGCAAAAAGCTATCAATGCGCACTTTAAAAGTTGCCCAAACCTATCTAAAGGCTATGATCGGATGTGCAATAATTCTTTTGATTGCGATCAGAATTGTGAGTACATGAAGTCTTTTATTAGCCTATTAGGGAAATAGTATTAACCGAGCCTTCACATGGAGGCTCATAATCTAAAAATAAATGAGCTATGACTAAAGCAGAAGTAATTGAAATGGCAGAAAAACATTCAAAGGCGGCCATGTTTCAGGAGAGCTATTTGGCCGGATTTCAAGCAGCATGCAATATTGTGAGACAGAAAATTCAAACCTGCTACAATGAGGATTTTTGCGATGAAATGGAAGCACTCTCTCAGGTTGCTTACATGGATTTAAGTTCAGATGATTAACAACTAAAAATAATTGAGATGAGTAAATATACAGCAAAACAAATTGCCGAATCAGATGATCTGTTTGAAAAGCAAATACATAAAGTCAGAAAGTTTTATTTGAGTCGTAATCCTGATAAAATGATGATGCTTGAAGAAAGGAAAGCTATTATCAAAGAACGGAATAAAACTCTTTCCCCGGAATATGACAAGGAGTATTATTGTGGAACCTGTGGAGCTAAAGACGGTGCGGAGCATCCTAAAACCGGATATTGCTTTCACTGTGATACTGATAACTGGATTTCAAAGAATAACTAACAGCTAAGAATATAAAGTACGAAATGGTATTATCTCCAGAAACAGTCAACGCCTACAAGGAACTGTTGACAAATCCCCAAAAACATGGCTTATCATTTAAACCATTGCATGAATGTTTTGAAGAAATAGAAGAAGTAACCCCAAAACATTTATTGTTTGAAGACTTCGCAAATTACCTTCAAAAGCCTTTGCCCAAAGTGATATTTTATATCATAATGGATGAATTGTACTCTCATCTGATAGATAAGGATGAGAAAACGAAAGACTTAGGATATAGATTGAAATTGATAGCAAAACCGTAAGAAATCATGAGTAAAAGTAATCATCAAATCGAAGTTGAAAAACTTAGCAAAATAGAATCTGAACTGCTCAGATTAATATCTGACTCGGGAAACGAGGAATTACAAAATAAGTTTCTTGAGTGGCAGAGACAAAGAGCTATCTGCAATGTGTCATTGGTTACGGAATTAGAGCATTCTATTAATAATAAATAACCATGAGATTAAGACACGCCAGCATATGTATTGGACGGAGGCCGGGAAGAAGTTCATCCTTGATTTGTATAACCTTAAAATTTCAGCCTAATGAGAGATAAACCTTTTTATGAGCTGTTATCACGCATAGATGAAGACAGTTTATTGGCCAACTTTTTCAATAAGGTGTTAGGGAATTTGGATATGGCGAGAATCATATCCGCACCCCGTACTTTTCGTCATAAAGATGATGAAAATAGCCGATATTGCATTGATCTTTTTTATGATACATGCTTGTGGGAAATGTATCTTCATCAATTCATATACAAGCTGAATGGATGGATAAAAACACTGGATGAATACCTGACAGAGTTTGGTGGGAGCTGGAAATATTACGCTTCCTCGAAACGTGTCGAGAGCGTTAATGAATATGGCGGCGATGACGATGACTATAACGAGGATGGAAGCGTGAAAGTCATGGATATTCCCAATGACAGGCTTGAGCCTTACTCAGTCATAAGGGAGTTGGTCTGTGATGATTGGACAGATATAGTTCAAGAGACCATCCCGAAAGATTTGGAGAGGCTATACGGATGCCTACAAGCAGAGGCTAATTTATCCATAGCGGATTTTTTCAAGGACAAAATGGGAGTTGATATACCTATGTATCAAAAAGATGACAATGGCAATATGGTTAAGATGGGATTCGCAGACAAAGTATTGCATAAAGCCGCTGAACAAAACAATTCAGAGGTCATGGGATCGTATGTATTGTTGGCATGCTATTGTATGCATGATCTTGTCTCCGCCATAAAATCGTTAAATCCATTTGAAGACAACGTGGAGGCATTGACTAGCGTAAGGAATGACTCAGTGCGGTTTCTATCCATGTCCTTTAGTAATATGGATGTCGTAAAAAAATACATGTCATCATAACAGGCACATCAAGGCCATCTAAATGCAATAGGTTTTGATCAATATGTCAAAACCTATTACTTATATCATATAATTTTATCGCAAAAAATGGAACAGCAAGATATTTCATTATCCTATGGGATACACCGTTCTCCATCTATTGGAAACGAGGGGGAATTATCAGAATGCGTGAATCTGATACCAAAGAATGGCGAACTGGTGAATATACAGCCTCCAAAAGAACTAGGCATAACCCTTCCGGAAGGATCGATACTTATGTACGTGCATCGGACAAAGGATCTCCTTCACTATATCTTTTTCCAGACGAATGTTTTACGCTATGCGGATACGGACGGAACGACCCATCTTATAGGGGCGAACCAATATGACAAAATTCCCAAAGCTATCACGTCCATAGGAAACACCTTGATTGTAATAAGCGAAGATCCTATAAGATATTTACTTTGGGATGGAGAGTTTTATAAGGAATTAGGAGATAAGCCCCCCTTCCCTATCCTGTCATTCGGATTGGTAGGATCATTGGATAAGACCGAACAATTGTCCGTATCCGTTGATCCTCCCTATAATGGAGCCTTTACGGAAGATCAACTATCAACTATCAGTAATTCCGTAATGGGATATGTCTCAAAATTTATCAGGGAGAGAAGTGTAGATCGAGGCATGTTTATATATCCGTTCTTTATTCGTTACGCTTATAGACTATATGACGGAACGTCTTACATGCAATCAGCCCCGATACTGATGATACCATCGTCCGGAGTAACTCCTCACGTTCCATTTACTATTGACGTGGACACAGAGGATTTTGACGCAAAGATCATTGTAAACTTCATTATATCCTCAGTGGTATGCTCCATTAATTACAAAGTCAGCGGAATGGGGAATCAAAGGGAATGGTGGAAGGACATAGTTAAAAGCCTTGATATATTCATAACGCCGCCAATATACACCTTTGATTATTATGGGGAGATTAATGGGGCACAAAAGATATCAGACGATAACGGTTTCGGGGTGTACTCTATAGGTGGAGGATATTACAATAGGCATACATTCGAGGAAGCCTTGTCCATAGCCCTGCCGGGATCAGGTTATACCGATCAACTCGTCTTACCCGGAAAGGCCATGGATAATAAGGTGCCGGATAATTCATTGTTTTACAAAGTAGCAAGCATAGCGTATGAGGACTTGTGCGGTTATAACGGGGGTGAAAGACGCTCTCTAACTTTAGAGGATAATGTGCTGGGATCGTTGCAAAATCGAGAGCAACTTGTTGACGCGGACGGGTACCAGAATTTAGATTGGCTAATACCTGATTATTCCTATACTTATAACCAGCGGTTAAATATAGCTAATATAAAAAGGATACTATTTGATGGTTATCCTCCGGAGTCCATGGTAACGTACAACGACGGTAGCAGCACGTTGAGCATAAAGGTTTTCATAAGAGAAGGAGAAAAGGATATCGTCGTTCAAACATCCTCCTCATATAACCTTGGTATCAATTTGCATTACCTATATTACCCCAACGCTAACGCATACAAGATGGTGATAACACGGAATTCGGACGGATACCAAGCGATCGTTACCCTCTCTCCGCATAACACGCTGAACGGGGCTTACTATTTCGACTCATACGCCCCGATCATATTTAAACCGGGCAGCGATAGCACACCAATATCAACGGACAAGTCGGTCAATATGCCAAACAAGATATATACGTCCGAGGTCAATAACCCGTTTTATTTCCCGTTGGCGGGAATAAACACGGTGGGAACCGGTGAGATCGTAGGTATCCGATCCACCACTAAAGCACTGTCCCAAGGGCAATTCGGGCAGTTTCCCTTATACGCTTTCTCTTCCGATGGGATATGGGCCTTGCAATTATCGGATGCGGGATTGTATTCCTCCATCCAACCTATAAGCAGGGATGTTTGCAATAATCCGGATAGTATCACGCAACTGGATTCCTCGATAGTATTCAGTACCGAGCGTGGCCTTAAATTATTGCAAGGCTCCGATATCAGCCTTTTATCGTCATCGTTGGAAGGAGTAAATATTGATGAGACATTCTTTAATGTCAACCCGGATTTTAGCGATCTTTTCATCCCGGACACGGAAACTTTCGTAGAGACATTGCGAGCTTGTAAGATTGCCTATGATTATACGAATTCCCTATTGCATATTTATCCCAAAGGGACTAGAAAGCATTATGTATATTCTTTGGACACCGGGGAATTCTCCACTTTCGTAGGGGAAGAGGTCAAGGCCATGGCGCAAGATTATCCAAGCTCGGTAGTGCAAATAGGTAACGCCTTGTACTCACTGGAAAAATATGTCTCGGAAGATACCAGAAAAGGCATAGCGATCACACGTGCCTTGACGTTAGGAGATCCTTTCTCTTTGAAGGTACTAGTCGATCTTAGGACGTTGGGTTTACGAAAGGATGAGTCCTCGAAAATCAAGATAGCGGTATTCGTAAGTGCGGATAGGGAAAATTGGTCCCGGCTTAAATCTCTTAGGCAAAGGGCTTTTAAATACTATCGGCTCGTTTATTTCTCAAACCTATATGATTTAGATACATTATCAGGGACAAGGATATTGTTCGAGACCAGGAGAAATAATAAACTCAGGTAAAAAAATTACAGTATTCATTGCCATAATTTAAAAAAGTCATATATTTGTAACTGCAAAATTCGTAATATTTACGTAAATTTTCATAGTTAAGGTTATAAGGATAGTGGGTGCGTGAGCATACGCTATCCTATTTCACTTTTTATTCCCATTTTTATAACTGGCCGCTACCTTCAATAACTCAACAGCGGAATTAGTGTTTTTAGCGTCCTCGAACTTTATAGAGGATACCTTTGGCACCACGAACTCACTAGCCTTTAAATAAACAGCGCATTTATCCTTATCCTTTAGCTTGAGGAAAGCTTTCTTGAACTCTTCCTGATTGTCGATTACGAAATCACGGAAAAAATTCTTTATCTCCGTGTTCTTGTTCCGGGTTCCCTTCTCCCTTCCTCCCATCTTCATATGACCATTCTCAAAACCTTTTCCCATGATCTATAATCTGAAATAAACATCCTCAACCTGTGTCTCCCTTGCCTCTTTTATGATATTTCTTCGATCCTCCTCCTTTTGAGAGGCGTACATCTGTACCCTAGATGGATCTACCATCCTATACCAAAAAGATAATACGCTATCAACCACGAAACGGTGGATATAAACGGCCAATCTCCTCGGATCCCCACGCCATCCTCTTTCCATCACCAAGTTTATGATCCATTCCCTATCATCCTTCACCTCGTCCGTTACGGCACGGCTCTGAACCCAAGGGGAAAACGCCCGTAAATGGCCGGTAGCCTCCGACAACGCGTCATTCACTTGACGAAACATCCAATCCGCCGTTTCCTCCGAGGTCTCCAGCCCAGCTCTTTCTTTCCCGGGAAGGCCCGATACATCCCCTACCTTCCATGTCTCGAAATCCACGTCATACTCGATCTCGCACCTCAATAGCGTTATCGTTAACTCAAATCCACGCATATCGACACGTGGCTGTATGATTTTCCTGTCTCTCATATTTCTCCTGTTTCTATAATGACATCATCAACAATTACATCATCGATATCCTTAAACGGCTTCCTCTTGCACTTTCGCGGGGTTTTCCTTGAATAGGCGGTTTCCTCTATCATGGACGCTATACCCTTTAACTCCTCCTCTATCTTTCCGGCTAGTTCCTCAAAGTAAATCAGGCACCAATTCCAAAGGACGAACCACACCACGTATTTATGGGCCAAGGTCGCCAATGACTCGCTATCATATCCTCCACGACGATCCTTCATGCGCAACACCCAATTCACGGCATCGGTATCCAATGAGTCATCCGAATCGCCGGGTATATCCTCCAAGATACCGGACAAGGAAACCTTTAAGGTCGCCACCGCTTCCTCTATCTTGCGTCTTATAAAAGTATCATCGGACTCGTTATCATCGGACTGCGAGGAGAATCTTTTACCGGGATCCTCCTTTCTCATATCTCCCAGCCTCCATGTCCACTGGTCAATGTCATGCTTTAAATATGTCCAACCTAGATTTATGTCCATATCATGCTTTTTTTAATAGCGGGGGATTCTTCCTGTATATGTTCTTCACGCACATGACAGACATATCCTCCCACAAAGATTTATAAACCCCTATCCTATCAGGCTTCCGATCGGAAAGCCAACTCATCATGGAATAACCTACCAGAGCGTCCAACAGGTTCTCGTCCAGTTTCCTATTGACGTTCCAACGTGTATCCTCCGTCCTGACCTCCCATACGAACCCTTCTTCCGAATAAGTGGAAGAGGTTATTATTTTGGCCATACCTTCTTCAAGAACCCTCGCCGCCTGTTCCAGATATGTCCTTATAAGAGGCCTGTCCTGTTCCGTTATCTTTATCTTTAGATATAGGCTTTCCCCGCTATCCCCGACGAGATCACGTCCCTCGAAGCTGGATAGCATCTCGCATTTATTTATCGCTTTTATATATTCAAACTCATATGTCATTTGTGATCCTTTTCTGGCAAAAATAGGGCTTTAGGTATGATTATTTTGTTATTTTGGTTATTCTGACAAAACCAAGTCCTTTTATTCGATTTATTTGCGATTAAAAAGACCAATCATGAAACGACTTATTCCTAAATCACGGTTTTCCCGACGCCCCACGACGGTTGACAGCGTCAAACACCGTATCAAGATATCAGGCACGGACAAGACCAACATACCTTTACTGTCTAGGTGCCAAAACGCTTGGGAAAACCTTAGCGATTTCAGGGCCACCCGTCTTCGTAATTTCCGTTACGTGTTCGGTGACCAATGGGGTGATATCGTGGTGGACAAGGACGGGAAAAGGATGAAGGAACGTGATAGGATAGCGAGGCGTACGGGAGGGGTCGCTTTGCAGAACAATCATCTTTTCAAGATCGTAAATACTTTGGCCGGGTTATACGCAAAGACCGCTACCCTTCCCGTATGTTTCGCCCGGCAGAAAGACGCGGATACCAAGTCACAGATGATGACGGACGCTTTACAGACCAACTGGGAAAATAACCTTATGAAAGATGTCCTCACCTCCGAAATGATAGAGTTTATTTGCGGAGGATGCGCCGTGGTAACGGAAGAATGGTCTAGCCATGACGATATAGAGGACAGCTACACCTACGTGGTCAACCCTTCCTATTTCTTCTATGAGTCGAAAGCCAATGATCCAAGGCACTGGGATGATTCCTTGATCGGGGAGATCCGTGACTATACATTAGGCGAGCTGGCCTCGGTATTAGCGGAGTCCGAGTATGATTACAGGCAATTGGAGGAGATTTACTCATCTTGGCTCAATCGTATGGAAAATCTGGGAACCCAGCAGACGGATCGTTTCATGGACGAGTCTTTCGACACGCCTCCCGCCGCCGACCTGTGCCGGACCTACCATGTTTGGACATTGGAGAATAAGCCTAGATACCGTTGCGTGGATATCATGGACACCGATGATCCTATATACAGGATAGAGCTTAGCGATCTTCCTGTTATCAAGAGAGAGAATGAGGATCGTATGCGTATGGGAATGTCACAGGGATTACCTCCGGAGGAGATCCCATTGATAGAATACACCTATATAATAGATCAATATTGGCATTTCCAAATGCTATCACCGGACGGACGTGTACTTACCGAGTATGACACGCCTTATGAATATAAGTCTCACCCCTATATTTACAAGCTACACTATTTGGTGAATGGACGGACAGTTCCTTTTATTTCCGTTATCATAGATCAGCAACGATACATCAACCGGCTGATCATGCTTAACGACTTGGCTATCCAATCAGCGGTAAAGGGAGTAAAGATGATCCCTAAAGACTCCGTTCCGGACGGGATGTCCAATCGTGAGTTCGCCGAGCAATTCGTTGAGATCGGATCATTCATTTTTTACGAGCCGTCCAAGAGCGGGAACAAACCGGAGGTCATAACATCGAACTCTACCAATATCGGTACCACTGAGCTATTGCAATTACAATTGAGTTTCATAAACGATATAACGTCCGTGTCGGAAGCCTTGCAAGGGAAAACCCCGTCGGGATCAACGGCGGCAAGCAGATATGCCATGGAAACACAGAACTCCACTACATCTATCGCTACGTTACTAACCAAGTTCTCCACGTTCGAGGCCGAGATCGCTCGCAAGAAGATGAAAACGATCCATCAATACTATCAATCCCCAAGGAACATATCAATGGAGAGATCAGCGGGTTATGCCACTTATAATGAGTATGACCCGAAGACAGTCCAAGATATAGATTTCAAGGTCAACATCAAGGAATCCGCTGAATCTCCGGTAGCGAGAATGATGTTAAACGACTTGGTGAAGGAATTATGGATGGCCGGAGCCATTTCCGCAGAGCAAATGTTATCACTATCATATTACCCCGGATCAGACCAGATACTTCAGTCCATTCAATCCAACAAACAAGCGGTTGAGCAAGGTGGAAATATCCAAGGTATCCCATCGGATCAAATGAACGCGATCAACGGACAGGTTGATCAATACGCGCTCAATAAGGCACGACAAGCCTTGATGTCAGCATAGAGGATAAAGTGTAATGTCACTTTCTTTTCCCTTCTATGCTCATTAGGTGCCTTATCCTAGCCTTAATCTCATGAAAGTTTATAGGCTCGAACGACAACGATTCTATAAGGCGGTCTATCTCCCGTCTTACAGAATCGTTTCTTTTCTTGTTATGTGATCGTGTCTTAGTCATCCATGGCACACATATAAATCCAAACCTTGCCTTCAGGAGCGTCATCGTCAAGGAAATAGAAATTTATAGCGTCCTCGATGATTTTCTTTTCAGCGTCATGGTCAAACCATTCCGTGAATTTAATCTCCTTGTCATGCCAGTTCGCGTTAAGAGCAACGTACACGTCCCATATGTTGGTATTTCCCGGTATGCTCATGCCTTTTATAGCGGTAGCCACCTGCTCCATATTCCAGTGCTCGCCTTTATGCTCTCCCGCCTTGCCTTTATGACGCATTGCCGCCACGTCCATCCTAGCAAAGCACTCATTATAATGAGGCCCACAAAAAACCTCATGTAAATCACGCATAGCCTCGTCATACGCCTCCGGGTCTTTCTCCCTTAACTTTTCCATAGCCTCCTCCATCACGTCTATGGAGGCCCACATCTTCTTCTCGGAGCCTAGTCCCTTGGCTTGGTACTCCCTTATCTGTTCCTTGTATCTCATATATCATATTATTATTCGGTAAATATTGATTTCAACTCCAAAAAATCCGCTTCCGTTATACGGATAGCGTTCGTTTCGCCTAGGATAAAATTCATAAGAGCGTTATCCGGAAGTTCCACCAATATAGATCCCTCCCCGATCGTACCCTTCAAGAATCCTTGCTCGAACTTATACGGCTTCATGCTCTTGAATACGTTCATAGCGTCATCGAATAGCTCTTCCTTGTCATAATTGCCATTCTCGTCAGCCGCAAACAACATGAATCCTTCCACTTTCTCAGTGATCTCCTTATCCTTTTGCACGAGGATGTTATGGACACCCCTTTTAAGATACTTGCCAAGAGGCTTGAACGCCGTGTTCCCGGAGACGAAAGAGTCAACCCTTTCCTCCGCCCATATCTCCACCGAGTTAATTAGCCTGCTTTTTAGCTCTAGAGCTTGTTGCTTTAGTTCCATAGGACTCTTTCTTTAATTGTTCCACTTCCTCTCTCAAGGTATTGATAGCATACCCTTGTCTCTTGACCTTATCGATCAATTCGATAAGCATACCTTCCTCACGTGTCATTTCTTACCTCCTTTTCCGCTATTCTTCAATTTAAGGAAGTCGGCGTATGGCATATCGGCGTATTTGGCCGTGTACTCAGCGAACAACGCCATGTTCTTGTTAACCTCCTCTGAGGCCGATTTCTTTATCTTCTTGGCCATTCCCAACAATTCCTCCAAGGCGGCCTTTCCGTCCTTGCTCTCCTCCACCAACGGACGCATGATGCGCATGTATTCACGGTTAAGGATAGCCATTACCTTCTGGTAGGACTGTTGATACTCCGGATTGTTATTGACCATTTCGAACTCGCTATCCGACATCTCGCTAACGAGCTTATCTATCTCGTCCCACACCGGATTACGGCTTTGGGCCTGTTGCGCAGAAGGGTTAAGCATACGTTGCTTCTGAATCTCCATCTGTTGCTGCGCTTGCTGGAGACGCTGAATGTTTGCTTCTATCTCGCTTATATTCGGATTATAAGGGTTGCTACCTAATACAGGGTCACTCCCCCCTAAAAAAACATTTGTCTGCATGATAATACTGTTAGTGGTTAAAAAAAAGGAAAGTGGCAAGCGCCCCCTAGGGAGCACAAGCCACTAACTTTACCTTAAGCCGTAGGTGCCGGAGCGGATGCCGGGCATGAGCACGGATTGTAGCTAGGATAGCCTGTTACCGTAGGGGTATTTGGCAATACCAATTCTCCCGTGATCATACGGCTGGTTCTACGATCGGTGTAATTGACACTAGCCGTGAACGCCTTCTCGATCTCGCATTGAAGCAACTTGTCTTGGTAAGGACGAATCGCCGAACCTACAGCCACCTGACACCTCAATTCATCGATCTGAGCCTTCAAGACATCGAACTGGTCTCTTTGGTTCTTGTATAGACCAAAATCAGCGTCTACCTGTGACTTGTACAATCCGAAATCAGCGTCTACCTGTGACTTCCACAAGGCGAATTTCTCGGCGATATCCGTCTGGCGGTGATCGTAATCGGCTTGCATACCTGAGACTTTCAATCCCCACATTGCGTTTGTAAGCGATAACGCCTCCTCACAGCCCTTTTCCCAAGCCATGAACGCAGTCGGAGCGCCTACCCCGGAACCACCACCGCCTCCTGTGGTCGTGTTGATGTTAACGTTCTCTGGCATACCGGCTCCCCAGCCACCGCCGAACAAGCCGCCACGGTTACGTGACACCGCCCAAGCTCCAAGAGCCGTACCAATGATACCCAATGTCAAGCCGGCGTTACCCACGCCCTTGCTTGCGTAATCCTTGTGCTCATCCTCATGGACGATCTCTTTCTCCTTAATAATTTTCTCTGCTTCCATATATCATGAATTTTATGGTTATTCCGGGTTATCCCGGACACCACAAAAATCCAGAGAAGTGCCTTGCTAAATAAATATCTCCTTGCTAGCTTGTTGCGAGGTTGTTGCTAGTTCTTTGCGGAAGGGAATGAGACAAAAAAAGCCCCCAGATTTTTGGGGGCCATAGGAAGCATAAGGATAGCGGTTAATTATAAATTTATAGCCAATAATTCTTCTCCTAATTTATGCAAGGCTGTTTCCAATACATGCATTGTAGCGTGTTTGGACTAGATATATGTTTTTCTATCTGAGTATTTATCAAAACTATTCCTTTCTAGGAATTCATTATACTCCTTAGCTATTTTTTCATCTAAATTTTTCATATCATTCTCTTTTATATAGCATGAAATAATTTTATATGGTAGACAGGAACTCTGACAATGAATCCATGTCCGAAAATTCTTTAACCTCACTGTCCTCATGCATATTCCTCGGTTTATTTCTATTACCTTTTACTATTTTCATCATCAGATCTATAGAGTCGCTCTCATTCTCCATAGAGACCCTCACTTTATCCAAGGCCAAAGCCTCTATTGTATTGCATAACTCATCCGCAAATGATCGAGACATAAAATATACATCCTTAAAATCTATACGTACACATGGGCTATTCAAATCCTTAGCCCTTATATAGATTTTTTTAGCTTCTGTCCTAGAACGAAGCTCTCCCCTTATCAATTCTGATATCACAATTGTCTTTTCCATGATCTTCATTCTAAATATTCATAAAAATTAAACATCCTTTCCTCTTTATATGGTATCCTTAATGCCACTATAGTTCCATCCCATTTTATATAATCAGGAAGTCCTATATATGATGTCTCTTCCTCTGACATAAGATGAAACGCTTGCCCAGACAGCAAAAAATATGTTCCTCCAAGTCCCTTAGACAACATTCTCTTGCAAGTACTTATACCATAACCACGATTCTCGGTATCTGGTAAATTTTTAGTCGATATACCCTTTCCCGCGCTTTTTAAAGCCTCCACATCGTTAGTTATACCTCCCTTGCCAGACTTAACATAACTACCCAGTATACTTATACCATTATCCGCTATGCAAATGTCTATATAACTCTTTGACGGATAATACTGAGCAAATATATAACCAAATTCACTCTCTGAATGTTCAGATATATTGTCAATCGTCTCAGTCAGCATATAAGATAAAGCCTTTCTCAACTCTCCTTCAATATTTAATTGCCTTATCATTATATTCTCTGCTACAGATAGTATATCGTTTTTTATGCTATCCTTGCTTTTACATCCCGGGAACTTTATTATAGGAATATATTTTTTCATAGAAAAATATTCCATATAATTATGAAAATCACTAACACTGTCAGCTACTACACCTCCTTCAAAATGAATAGAGTCCAGATAGCTTTTAACACTGTCCGATATATTCTTGCAAACCACATTCTTACCGCACTTATCTCTATAAAGCATAAGAGGCAATAAGAAAAATGGAGTCACAAATGCCGTATATTGGAAGTTCCATATGAAATCATCATCATCGGAATTCTCCATTTTCAGGATTATCCTGAATAGATGATTGAAGGCTTCTCCTATCCTAATATCATTTACCGCATGTGGCATATATATTTCCATAATGAAACTTTTCGTATACAACAAAGCCTCTGCCAAGGCTGGTTACTTGACGAGGCTACAAAATCACCTTTTACGCCGCAAATGTCGCAAAAAATTTTGTTATATGAAAATTTTTTCATAGACAAATCACATGTCTTACAACATAACGCACCCTCAGACCGTACCGGATAGCTCCTCTTTGACGCTCTCCACCGTTCTTCTCAGATAGTAACTCCTCCTTATCCTGTCCGGATACAAATTACGCATCCGGTTCACGGCTTGCCTCGTCATCCCCGTCAGATCGGATATGATATTGTCGCTCAACTTGCGATCGGCCAGTATGGTTATAGCCACTCCCCTAGCGTCAACGCTCCTCTCCTTATTGTTGCTAAACATCATTACCGGATCGGTTCCGCACTCCTTGCAGACAGCCTCTATCACTTTTTTGTAAAAAATTTCCACCTTATTCATAAACTTTTTATTTCGTGGTTTGTTTTACTATCAAAGCCGGGCACAAAAAATGCACGGCAGAAAGACTTATAAGAATCTTCCCGTCGTGCGTGGCATGAAAAAATAATCAAACTTCCGATCCGATTATTTAGGGAAGATTCTTTTTTCTTCATCTTCCCTTTCCGGTTCGTTCTCACGAAGTCACCATCAAACTAATATTAAATTAACCATGAACAAAAAAACGTCAACCCTTGTTATTCATATGACGAATTATTATTACTAGTTAATAGGGGCTTCCCGGACGTGAGTCATGGAGGCCTCACCAAATCCTGCAGAATCCACCCAATCCAACGTAAGGTGATAGTCCATGTTTCCCGATCCCATAACCGGCAATAACACCTATTCCCCATCTACGGGGGGTGATCGTCTTGGTTATATACTCAGTCCTTCTATAAACCTCGATGTAATCAAGATTAGGCTTATAGCCGGATATTGACAGCCGGTAATCATCCGTCTTGTACTCCTTTTGAGTTATCGGCACCGGGACATATACAGGTTCCTTTACCGTGTCACCGTCTAATGTAATGTAGACAGGAAAAGGCTCTGGTATCGTCCGCACCAATGTCTCGTAAACAGGATACGGGATACTGTCATGGATCGTGTCGGTTATTAATACGGTATCAGATTTAGACACGACTTTATCAGTCACATCCCCCCGGATATGGTAGCCAGCCGTGAAACTGGCTACCAAGCACACTAGTATTAATATTACTTGCCAAGGTTTCATATATTGCGATACTCCTCCTCGGCATTAAAACACGGACACATCTTCATCCACTCGTCCGGTTCAATCTTACCGTTACCGTTAAGATCCGGGGATAGGTCACGATGACCGCAGATCCTACTATCCGGGAACTGTACGACCAAATCCAACAACAGCCTTATAATCGACTGTCTCTGTGCCTCCGTACGTGTATCATCCGGATTCCCGTCCGGATCAAGACCACCCTCATAGCATATTCCTATACTGTTCTTGTTATATCCGGTCACATGAGCCGGAATCAATTCCAATGGACGCATAGATACTATCTCCCCGCTCTTCCGGATATAATAGTTATAACCTGCGGAGTTGAATCCTCTCGCCTTGTGGTCTCTCTCTAATTGCTCAGGGGTATAATCCTTATCTACACTAGTGGCCGAACAATGGATCACGATCAAGTTGATTTTCCTGTTAATCGTTCTCATATCAATTATTTTTTATACTTTTATGCGCTTTGTTAACTTTGTTCCTCTATCATAACCTGTGACAGGCGTGATAGAGGCGTTTTTTACATCCAGCTCCCCTATCCTTTTGGATCTGGGGAGCCTTTTTTATTCTTTGTCTTGTTATACTCATCCAAGAAGTTGACCTTGCTGATAAACTTAACGGCGGCAACCCAATACAAGAAGGCTATCACCTTGTTATCCGGGAATACCTTACCCATGTTCTTCAAGACATTGGTCCCGTAAAACCATATCATCGCCCACGTGATCCAAGACACGAAAGCCTTGGCGTTATCCTCCGATATATCCATCATCACGCCTATCCAGAACGAGATGATTATGATCAGGAAATAGACTAGCATGTACACCCAGCTACGGATGAACTTGCTCTTCCGGAAATCCCCGTGATCCGCAGCCAGCCCCCAGAACGTATCGATGAAGGCCAGCGACAGGATCACCACCAAGAAGTTCTCGATAGGCGAAACAAAGTCCATCGCCGTTACTACGGCAGCTATGGCGATGGACTTGGCCCAGTTAGCGAGGTCGGATATGTAGGAGAGGTAACGGTACATATATTTTAATTTAATTCTGATCCATCCATATTTACCCATTTAGTCCCATCCCAACAGATATACTTTTTCACGGAGGTATCGTAAAACAAACCTCCATCATCTAGTTCCGATAGGATAGGTCTTTCTAATGAGGTTCCTTTACCTTTAATTAAGTTGATTTGATTTAATACAATGTTAATTGACTTATTAATTATTTCTTTAAAAGAAATAGACTCATTATCGTCTTCATTCCATCCTCCCGCCTCATGATCAGCCGTGAACTCGTACAAGAGACCGCCGTAATTAACGATCTCGCCTTTTACGTAGGGCTTGGTATCGGAGAATACAGGGTACGTATCTAGGCCGACCAAAGAGGATACGCCTTTCTGGTTAATCACGGCAACCTCGCTATCTCCGATCGTGCCCACAACACTGGTTGGATTAGAGGGGTATTCCAGATCATTCCAATGTGTGACACCGTCACCTATCTTATAACCTTTACCTCCGTCGATGACGATTCCTATCTCCCCTTCCGAAAGAACAGGGTTAAACTTAGCCCAGTTCGATGCCGTATCTCTTCTTTGTAATACTCTGTCCATATTCCTTAAATTATTTTATCATAATGATATTACTGTCCTTATAAGCTAATCCAAATCTTGTTTCATAATAACATCTGACGTAATATCCAGAGGCATAATCCTTCACATCCTTCATGATTACGTTAAAAGTATTGTCTTTTATGAAATCCTTGCACATCACGGCATTATGCCCCATGTATCCTTCTGGGGCCGGAAAATACGGATACTCTCCTTCCTCCGCTTCTATTAGGTATATTACGTTATACCAGCTAGGTTTTACATTGTCGCTGTATCCTGTCAACCTCACTGTAATATCATCCAAGATAACATCACCCATGTCTATCACAGATAGTTTAGCGTGAAGATCATCATTATCGGTATACAAATCATACTCTGCCGTCCCTGATAGATATGGTCGCACGTTATATAGCTCGATCCCGTTCACGATTTTAGAGGACATTCCCGATAAAAGGTATCTATTCGTATTGCTTCCATCAGAAATATTAATATGATCCCCGTCTTTGACCGCTATAAAGACATCTTGCCCTTGCTCAAAATAGGTCCTATCCCCATATTCAGAAATGACATTCTCGCTATATTCTATTTTAGGCAAAACCGGTATCCTTTGATTTTGGAAACGGTATAATTTAAAGACCCTCTTATCATGAGGATCTATCCCTTTAAGGATTTTCTCAAACCCATCTTTATCGTAAACCGTTTCCATCATATTATATCCTCCTTGCTCCGTAACGACGATATTATAGATGCCATCCTCATCCACATTGACAGAGGAAACAACCTTACAATGCCCGGAAGTCCACAAAATATCACCTATGTTTATTTGCTCGATATCAACATAGGTGATCTCCTCGGCAACCTCCGGAATCTCCGTCGTGGTATAATATATCTTTTGACCAGATATATAAGATCCAAAAGTAGAGCAAACGGTACCATAATAAGAGCCTCTTCTAGTGTCCTGTCCGTAACCTTTACTATATAAAACACTTCCCTTATTCTTTACCGCCGAAAAAAAGGAGGAGAGACCACGGTTATAGTAAATGTCGTTACCAAAATTAAACACGGAGCTATAAGGAAGCCCACTTATAGCCCCACTGTAATATGACAAATCTTGTGAATTACGAGGTATATTACCTTCGGATTGCCACGTCGTGAAAGTTTTATCTAAAAACGCCCTCATCAATCGATCCTCATAAGTCTCTCCAGATCCTCCCGATCCTCCAGAGACCCAAGAACCCCAACCCGATGTGGTACGATATCGGGAGAACATCTTCCCGCTTGAGGCTATGACTATTTGCACGGTACGGCTTAACTCGGTATACTCCGTCCGGAAATAAGGGAATAATAGAAGTACGCCTCCGTAACTAGCTGGTGCGTTTTGAGGAACCGAGCTCGATATCCACGAGTATATCCCGATATGAGAGATCTCATCTAAATTGTTATCCGAATTTAAAATTCTTCTGTAAGTGAAAGTATTGTCTACGGTGTTATCCAATATGGATTTTTCAGCAGGACTGTTCCAATCACCCCATTCTCCACTACCTTTATACCTGACATACATTCTCCCATAGTAATCGAAGACTTGCTGGACAATTCGTTGTTTTAAGACATCTTTATCTAGGAGATAGGGAAATACGCTCATTAAACCTAAGCTTTGTACCGGGGAATTTAGAGGAACCTCATCATTTGCCCATGTATAAATTCCAATTTGAGTACACAAGTCTAAATCATTTGAGCTTTTTAAGTTCACACGATTCAAAAATGTTTCATTAGAAAGCGTTTTCTGGCTAATGGATACATCCTCGCTATCCCCAATTTCTTGTACGATACCTTCTGCCTTCAAATATTCAAGGTCATTCCAACGGTTCACGCCATCACCGATCTTTCTCAATCTGGTATCCGTCTCAAATCCGACCTCACCTTCCATGAGAATAGGGTTCACCTCTCTCCATCTTGTCGACGTATCTCTTCTTAACTGAATTCTTTCCATAGGTAAATAATTTATGAGTTACACCAAATAAGCGTCAGCCCCACCGCAATCGATGGTTCTTGTCCCACCATAATTACTATCAGCCCTACCCCCGTCAAAGATAGAGGCCTTTATCTCGTTAAGTGAGCCTATATCAACGAACTTACTAACATTGTCCTTCCATACGTAAAGATGATATGGGGAGGAAGTTCCTACAGCGTAAGCGTCACCGATATTAGCGGTGGAAGGCAAAGCATCCGCCGTATCCCTGAATCCCAACAAATCATACCCATCCCCCTTCTCTCCCTTGGCCCCAGTATTTCCCATAGGGATTCCAAAGTCGAAAATAGCGTCCTTATCCCCGCTAACGTTCGTTACCGAAGCCTTGCTACCTGCGGGTAACGTCTTTACCTCCCCCACCTTTACGCTTGGCGTTATGTCAATGAGCGGGAAAAGATCATACCATACCTCTTCATCGTAGCTATATTTTACGTATCCTCCAGCCAAGCGAAGGTGTGGAACTTGTCCGTTGTCCCCTTTAGGTCCCTGTGCCTTGAAGCCGGTATCAACTCCATCTTGAAACCAATTGCCGTTAGAGCCTATGGTTATGTTACCCCCGATCGGGAGAGCGTCCGTTATCCTAGTCCAAGAGGAGTCAAGACGGAAGAAATCATCGGCGATACAAAGATCATAGGTGAGTTTCTCCGTTATCGTCTCATCGTCAAGGTTCTTGTAAGTGATTATGATACCCTTCCTTCTCATCCAGAAAGGTAACTGTACGCGGGTATCCCCCGCCGATCCCATCCAAGGCAAATACACGTTGTTGCATTTCCACAATATGGAATCAAGCCTCTCTTTCGTCCTAGCGTCATATACGGCCTGAATGTATGTCAACGGATAGATCGGAAAACGCTCGTTCTTATCCTTGGCCAGCTTGTCTAGCTGCTGTACGCTATCCCTCTCGTAACCCTCGCAAATATCTTTTCGCTCTTCCATGATGTATCGTGCTTTAGTTCGTTATACGTAAAATATGTTGTAGCCGGCGTTAAGTCTCAAGATCAAATCAAGGTCGTTAGCCTTTACCCAATCCTCGCCTTCCTTCTTGTAAAGGGCCAGCTTGAATACGCTCGTATTATCCAACTGATCTAATTTGTAGATGTTCCCGGCCAGATAGAAAGGCTTACCTACCATTATGCGCTGATTGCCGTTCTCCGTAAGATCGATGTTCTTACGGCCTTTGTACAATGTCCTTACCTTAGGCTTGTAGATAGAGAATACAAGCTTGAATATCTTTCTGATGATCGTGTATATGAATTGTCTCATGATTATAATGTTTTAATGGTTATACGGTAGCTCCGGTGGCATCGACCCAGTTCGTGCCTGTCCACCAAATAGGCTTACCTAATGTTGTGTCAAAAGTTGGAAATCCTACAGGTAACTCAGTAGTAGAAGGTCTTGAGGTCGATGTACAGGAATCTACACCCGAAACCAGATTAAATTTTTTATTGGCTGTATCAGTACACACATATAAACCTTTTCCATTTGCCCGAACAGTTCTATTTTGGTAAAGTGCTCCAATTCCACAACTAAATACACCATTTGGGTCTCCTTCTCCTGTAAATAGGCCTAAGTTACCCTTTAATAAAATGTCTCCATTTCGGGTAATACTTGTAACTATACTATTATCTGAGACAAAATAAAGATTATTTGTAATTGGTGAAACTCCTATTCTTTTCTTCGCTTCACCTGCCGTTAATAATATTTCTAATGTACCACTCCTAAGACTCGCATCAAAATGAACATTGGCATTATCCCTCCCTTCTACATTTCTAAAATTAAAATGATAATCTTGTGCTGGAGTACTCAAATTAAAACCAAAAAAAGCATTAGTTTTATTAATTACCATCATATTGGTAAGCCCATTTCCCCCTGCAATATCATTTCCTACTATCTTGAAATTAGAGAGAGCATCATCCCTATCCGTCCCATCAGGTTCTATTGTATTAGAACCTTGACCTATGCCCCAACAGATTTTCCCATTATTACCTACAAAATAAGTAGCTCTTCTGTTATTAGCCTCAACAGGATCTCTATCATTGCTAAGCATCATGTAAGGATGCCAATTAGCTCTCACCATGAATCCTCCTCCATCATGCTTGCCATCCATTGGGTTTCCTTCTGTCATAAAGAAGTTTCTAATCTGGGAGCCATCTCTTGATGGAAGATTATATGTATTCCCTTTTGATTCATCCTTTACGATGATATTATTAGACACAGTAGTATACACCCATGTAGATGGAGTATTTCTTTCATACCCATAGTTTATTTCTTGTGGAATAAGCAACTCCCCTCCACCAACGTTATCTAACTGTTTTATTGTTTCTTTTATGGAATCCAAATTTAGGTCTTTTGAGCTAGAAGGAGAAGCCCCGAACATCGTACATGATAAGTCCCCATTTAGAATGCCCGAAAGAGTGATATTATCAAAAATTCTCGATCCATCTTCCATTAAAGAAGTTCCATTCAATATTACTATTCCATTCCTCAAACTCCCCCCTTGGAATTTCAACACGCAATTCTCCGGCACCTCGATCGTCTGCCCAGCGAGGCAGTAATCGTACTGGATGATATAAATGGTGTTCGGTTTTCTCATCATGTGTTGCGTGAGCGTGTTCACGCCGTTCACGTAATGCTTCCGGAGATACACACGTCCCATGCCGGAGTAATCCTTCGGGGCGTATTCCTTGTCTTTTAATTTTAAGGTCTGGTTATCCGTAACGGTTATATCCTCCTCGTCCGGAAGGTTGGTTATGCTCTTGTTACCTATCAATTGCTTCGTAGCCTCGGAAAGATCGTCCGGATCGACGGAACCGGGCTTCAAGTCCGTTACCTGCTGGTTGGTGATGTCGATTATCTCGTTCCTCAATCCCCTCCGGGTGATATACGTATCACGGATAACGTTACCCTCATGGTCTCTCCAAGCACGGTCTACCGTGATCTCCGGGGTAAGGTCGATGTCCGGCTTGAAACCGGCGGGACGGGCTGATACCGGGGCGTGACTCTTGATCTCATCAACGATATTCCCCATATTATTAACCTTGTCCTCCGCTTCCTCTACCCGATCACCAAGATCATTTGTATCATTTCGAATGTCCTCTATAGCCTCGTCTTGTTTCTCCAACTCATCGGTAATGGCCTTTTGGCTCATGGTGTCAACCTCGCTATCACCACGGGAATCGAGTACGCTTACATAACGCTCATGCTTCAGCCACTCTCCTTCCGTACCGCTCCAGTCCCCACGTAATACGGCCAGCTCGTATGAGGACAAGCCATCATAGCCATAAGTGGCGGTAGAGGTCTTTACTTTCAGCACGACGACACCTTCTCCGATATTCGTAGCCTCGTCCTCAAATTCGGTAATAGAGAAAAGATCCTCTTTCTTGGAGCGGCATACGCTTCGTGTATCAAAGACATGATCCATATTCTTGACCCATATCGCCTCGATAGAGTAAGTTCCTTCTTCCAACCCTGAAGGAATGTCTACATAAAGCGTACCTTTGTCCGCTCTCGCTTGAAGTAGATATTTCTCCCGGTTGCCTAATAGAAAAACCTTTACATTAGATCGGGAGAAATCCTCTTTCACCGGGCTTATCCCCTTGTAAATAGTCCACTCTACCCGAATTAACCTGTCCTTGAATATGTATACCATGATTCTATAGTCTTGTTATTGATTGGAGTTGGCCCCGGATGGATTGACACCCATAAGAACCAACGCTTGATTAAACATACTGTCCGCGTGCTGATCCCTGTAAGTAAGCAACGTGAGGCCGGATATATAATAGATCAGCGCCTTTTTCAGCTTGGTGCTTACCTCCAAGCTATCCGTTATATCCTCGTCCGTTATGATCCCGATCTCGAACGTGTCGGATTTATCCTTCGCCTTATATAGCTCCAATGTCTTACCCGGCCTCATGGTCAACGCCAGTTTAGGTCTTTCCCATGTCCCCGTTGCGTATGGATCCGACAGCGTGGCGTATTCCTTATCGTTCCAATAGATAGGATCTGAAATAAATAAAGGCCATGATGATAGCCTAGCGTAACAAATCCGAGAGTAGTTCTCCGGCAAGCTTACATGAGCGACAAGATCTTCCTCTATGGTTCCGTCCGTTATTATCTTGTTCGGTTCCAACAGGCCCCAGTCTGCGTTACCGTTCACGAAGCGCAACGCCTCCGATATCTTGGACTTGATAATCGTGTCCATTTCCTCGTTATCCTGCGTTCCTAGGAACTCAGCGTCATTAAGCCCGATCTCGTCTATGCAGATCTTGACCTCACTCACTATGTCGCTCACGCTAATATCCATATCATTTCATGTTCGGGAACGAGACACTTAATTTATCCTTTAACTCCTCGAGCATATCATCGTTCTCCACCTTATAGCCCATCTTGGCGAAATAGTCAATAGCATCATTCACGTTCTTTACGGTCTTGACCTCTTTCACTTGTTTTTCCCGGCCTCTCGAGTTCCTCATGACCGAGACACCAGACACATCATCGTCTTTTAACGTAGAGACGAGCCGGATAGACGTACCAAATCGGCAATCATTCTCGATAGCGTCTTGTACGAAAGGGTTGCTAGTCCGTAGTAAGGCGTTCTTACCATTGATGAAATTACCGCCCTTGAACTCCATGCTGACCCTTGTGCCGCAGTATATAGTACGGAGCATGCAATTATCCTTGCCTACCAACTCATATGTTTTCGTGATCATTCGATTGATTTTATTAGACCCACCGTGCGTTTGCTCCGGTGGGTCTTGTTTGACAATATTACAGTTTACACGTTGATCTCTCCCTTGTATGGTTTCCATGCCGTACCGTCATATACATATAATCCGACGGCGTGCGTATCGTCCGCTACGGTCAAGTAAACCACATCGTCCTTTTTCGGTGTAGATACGGAACTCAGGGAAGCCACGCTGGAAACGACCGTGTCAAGCATAGACAGCTTATATCCGCTCACTGTCACGTCCGGACCGATCAGCATCGAGTTATAACCCGTAAGCATCAAGCAGTCATCCTGAATATAATATTGGGATTTGGCCTCCCGCACCTCACCGCCTTCCCCCTTGGAATGATCCACGGTAAGAGTCTTTCCTTTCTGGTAGTAATAACGCTTGGCCTCGGACATCGGGAAAGCGACGGCGCATTCCTCATATCCAAGATCGTCAAGGGCGTGCTCGACCTTGAAGTTCAGCTTTCCGAAAGTGGTCTCGAAAGAGGAGATATCGATACCGATATTCTGTTTCTTGACGAATGAGATATCCTTATGTTTCGTGAAATCGATGTTCAGCAACTTCTCGATGAACTTGGTACCGCAATACACGTCCATCTCGTTCGTGTTCGAGTACTTCCCGAAAAGCATACGGGTGATACCGATAAGGTCGGCGAACTCCAATGTCGAACCGATCTGGTAACCCAGCCGTAATTGTCTCAACACTCCTTTTTGGAAATACACGTATTCTGTACCTGTTTTCTTGGAGCCATACTTCAAGGACTTAGTTCCTACGCCGATCAACATCGTGCGCGTGCATTTCTTGCGGAAATTAGACAAAGTCCAATCCTTCAAGTCTTGCACGTTCCACTTCGCCTTCTTGTTGATACGCTCGAAGAATTCCGTCCACGTGATCGGGCATACCTTCTTCTGCAAGTAGGCGATCTCTTTCTTGGGATAAGCGGAATCCGGGGCGATCTCAACCTCGCTCTCGCTCATTGCCGGTGCCATGATATGCAATCCGGTGCCCGCTTTCAAGTCCGGCACATACATGTTCCCGCTATCATCCAACGGGCCGTTAAGGGCGGCAACCATAATACCGTTAGCCTTATCCGCCGATACGACATAGAGAACCAACGGACTTCCGTCTGAATTGCCCGCCTCATCATATCCGGTCACCCCGTCCACCAAGACGGTGTTGCACTCGGCGAATAACTTCTCGTCATTCTTGTACAAGCTAAGCTTTACCTCAGCGTCCTTGTCCGTGTTGGTCACAGCCGCCTTGGTAACGCAATCCATTATAGCCTCGCCAATATTGTAATGCTCCGGTTCCTTCGTGTTGACATGGACTTGCTTGGCGAGCTTGAGGAAATCCGTGTGCATGGGATATTTGTACGCCTGGAATTTACTGACGTAATCCTCTACCTTGTTCTCGGCCAGATCAGCGTCGGTGACCGCGGATCCGGTAGCCCCCTGCCCCTGCTGGTCAATACCCTTACCCGCCGCATCCGGGGTCGCGTTCTCCAACGGCTTGCCATCATTGGGATCCGTATCACTTCCATTCCCCCCGATCTCCACGGCCATAGCCGCTCCACCGGTCAATACCGCCAAGACAAAGAACAAAGCCTTGACCCAAAACATCTTGTCTTTAAATAATTTATTCATCGCAAAAGTATTAATTGTTACTATTCTCATTATAAAAAAGGATTGTTCACGTCTTGCGTAACCGGCTTCTCCTGCCGTGCGCCTTGCCTCCCTCTCGGCCTTTCCTGCTTACCGCTAAGATCCTTTAACTTGTCGGTAACTTTCTTGTTGATCCCTTCCGCAACGCCTTCCTCCCGCGCGGCCTCCACGTCTTGGTTATAATTCATGCCCTTGGCCATCATCTCGAAAATAGACGGATCCAATTTACCGACGATCAAGTCATCCATGACTTGATACATCTTGCCTATAACCTCCTCCGCTTGATCGTCAGAAAGGCCCATCTCCGAGGCTTTCGCCCTTATCCCTTCCACGCTAGCCGGCATATTCTCCGACATTTGTTTCTCGATCTCGTCCTGTTTCGCCAGTTTCTCCAAGTAAGCGTTATGAGCGTCGGCCAGCTTTTGCGAATAATCGGGATCATCGACCAAGGCTTTTAAGTCAAGCCCCTTGTTCTGTACCATCCACACCACGGGATCGAAATCATCCTGATCCCTAGCGGCTACCATCAACTCGGCGAAAGCTGGACTCTTCGATAGGTTCTCCCGCATTTTCTTAGAGTTTCCCTCGTAACCCTCATACTCGTCCATGAACTGGTTGACCGAGCCGTAGTAAGCCTCCTCGTCATCCATGTTAAGATCCGGATTCCGTTTGGCGTATCTTTGTCTGAATCTCTCTTTGTTAGATATATCTGCCATACCTTAATCGATTTTGTTTTAGGCAAAGGAAAATAATAAGGTATATCCGTTTTGTTATTTTGATTATTTTATTTAACCCATGAACCCTAAGAATAATCAAACATGTGAATCTATTTTTTATCTTTGTGATGTTCACCAAAACAAGCGTTCTTTATGGTTAATGGCGTAGATTTCATCCCAGAGCGGGACATGGAGCTTTACGAAGCTTATAGACGTGCTTTGAAGATGAGGGAAGTGAAATCCCACCGAGAGGCGGTAATGAGGGCTATATCCTCACATGCCTCTAGGTTCTGGATCTCCACCCTTCAAGCGTATAGGGGAATCCTGCTGATCAGGAAGGGGAAGACCAAGGAAAAGGGTCGATCGATCAGGAACAAGATGATCGATGACATTTATGAGATTTACAAAGAGCTGGAGAAAAAGAGAGAATTCAAGGGAAGCTCCGTTTATTTCATCACCTCTTTCGCAGTCTACCAAACGGCCCCCTGTTTTTACATATCCTATTCACGGGCGTTGGCGATAATACAACGCATCAACCGGGAAAGGAAAAATGGAAGGTAAGCTAAAAAGACTGATACCTTCATTAATAATCGCCTTGACAAGCGTCATACTCCAACTCGCTGGTAAACATTTCTATTTCGATACCAATTCCATACCATACGACCATTTCCTTTACACGTTCACCCACGCCAATATTTTTCATTTATCATTAAATCTTATCGCCTTATTCCAGTTTAAGCCTCGTGTGAAAACATGCCTGATCGGTTACGTGTCTTGCGTCTTGGCCTCGTTCGTACCACTAGCCTCATTGCCGGTTCCTACATGCGGCATGTCCGGATTTATCATGGGATGTTACGCCCGCAGATATCACGCCTATAAACTAAGCCTTTGGAGAATAATATTGAGCAATATCGTCATGGCGTTTATCCCCTTATTCAACTGGAGGATACACTTGCTGTCATTCCTAATAGCCTATATCATCTATGGAGTCATACAGAAAATTAGCGTTCACGGAAGAGGTTGAGTCTATATTGGCCGAGAATAACAAGAGGCTGAAAAATATATTCGGCACGCACGACCAATTCACGGGGCGTGGAATGGAGGGGCATAGCCATAGGGTTGTCATAGATGATTACCCTATAAGGGTACAGTGGCTTACCGAGGAGGTTTTCAAGAACGATCTGTATCAGGATGTCCTGAAAGCCGGTTCCATAAAGGACTACACGATAAGGTTCAACGAGCTGTACCCGGATTCAGATGGGATAAATGAGGAGGACGTGGCCAACATGCTATTTTGGGCCCGTTGCTCGAGAGACCCGTCCTTCGCCTTTTTCTCGTTATTTAAGATCAAGTCGAAAGAGGCGGGAGAAATGATCCCCTTCGAGCTTAATTACGCCCAACGTTACGTACTATCCGTTCTGGAGGAAATGAGGCATAAGGGAGTCCCGATCCGTATAATATTATTGAAAGCCCGGCAATGGGGAGGTTCCACCTTGGTACAGCTCTATATGGCGTGGATACAGCTATTCGTCATGGAAGGATGGTATTCCGTAATTATAGCCCAGACGAAAGATACCGCCAAACGTATCAAGGCCATGTATAAAAAGGTTCTCGATAATATCCCGGGATTTATATATGGTGTTGACAAGTTACAATTCGCCCCTTACGAGCATTCGGCGTCCGACTCCATAATCACCGACCCGTCCGGGAACAAGGTACGTGATAACGTGATAACCGTGGCATCTTATGAGAATTTCGAGTCAACACGTGGTATGGACTATGCCATGGCCCACTTCTCGGAGGTAGCCTACTGGAAAACAACGGATGGCAAATCGGCGGAGCAGGTTATAACAAACATAGACTCGAATATATTAGAGAGACCGTTGACCATGGAGATCTCCGAGTCTACGGCTAACGGCATGGCCGGTTATTTCTATGATGAGTACCAAATGGCCAAGGAGGGCACGTCATCCCGTAAGGCGCTATTCATACCGTTCTTCTTTATCGAGAACGACATGATAAGATTCAAGGACAAGAAAGAGACCCGGCTTTTCATATTGGATCTATTAGAGGGAAGGGATGTCACGACCTCCCCTAATGACAATAGCGAGCCGGGACAGTATCTATGGTCTCTATGGGAAAAAGGAGCTACGCTGGAGCACATCAAATGGTATATCAAGAAAAGGGCCTCGTTCCATGATCACGCATCGATGGCATCCGAGGCACCATCCGATGATGTCGAGTGTTTCAAGTATTCCGGTAATCTCGTGTTCAATATCTATACGATCGAGGTAATGCGGGAAAGATACGTATCACCCCCGGAGTTCATTGGCGACATATCCCAATCAGAGAAGACCAAGAGGATAATTCTCACCAAGAATCCGAACGGCCTGTTGAGAATCTGGAAGAGGCCCGATGATACAAGGACATCCAACGAATATCTTGTTATCGTCGATGTCGGTGGACGTAGCAAGAACTCAGACCCGTCATGTATAACGGTTATAAACAGGTGGAATTTACGATTCAGCGGAGGAAAGCCGGAGGTGGTAGCCAGATGGCACGGTCATATACGATATGACTGGCTCGCCTACAAAGCCGTCAAGATCGCCAGATACTACAAGAACGCCCTTCTCGCCTTCGAGAGCAATACGTTTGATAAGAAAAAATCAGAGGCATCCGAGTTCGTGGAGGAAGGCGATCATATTCGTGGCATACTGAAAAAGATAGAGGATATCTACCCCAATCTTTACATGCGTGCGGCGACGGATCCCGAGGACATAAGGAACGGCATATACAAGAAGATAGGCTTCCAGACCAACAAGAAGACCAAGCAGGACATGGTGGATAATTTCATAGTGGCGTTCGAGGACGATATGTTCATAGACCCGGATGAGCGCATGTATAAGGAGGCATCCAAATACGAGCAACGTCCGGACGGTAGTTACGGGAATATTCCCGGTCGTGGCAATCACGACGATATATTGATGACAGACATGATAGGAGCGCTCATATCAGAGGATATGCCTAAGCCTTCTATAATCAAAGAAGAATCAACGGGATATCTCGATTCATATCCAAAAAATGAGTCGAGTTTATAGCGTGCGCATGAACGTTTCCCTTGTAAAAATCAATATTAGATAAATAAAATACGACTTATTTTTTACTAATGTAAAATAAAGAGAGTATATTCGCGTAGTCACTGATTAGAATGTAAGACGTGACACACATTGTGGCGTTAAAGATATCGTCTCCTATAAAGACCTAAATTCCCCAAATTTATAAACATAACAGGGAGCCGATAGCAACAATACGCCCACGTTATTTGTATATATAATCTATATATAAGACGTGGGCCGTTGCTTACTACCTGTTATGTTGGCGTGGGGACGCCGGGTCTTGGTAGTTGCGACGGCGCCACGTTTTTTTATGCGTATATGGTATGTTATATATTTATAACCCCTTATGGCTCTCATCCGTGATGGACCGGAGTCATTACTTAAAGATATTACACTAGGTTGTATTCATAAAATAATTTTATCAATGTCATACCGCTCTTTCGTGAGAACCAGAGGTATATTTATGTCAAGGGGATAGCTTTGGAGGATGGGGGCACACTCCTTTCCTTATGGCATAAAATATAGTTTGAATAAATATTTCCCGCTTCCCTTGGGTGGTATTGGGAAGCATTTTAATACGGATATACCCACCGTTGCTATTCCGGGAGGATCGGCAATGATGATTAAGTATGTCTTTGTTTAGATATGGATTTAGATATTACAAACGCTCTCGTTCGTGAGAATCGGATCGTTTAAGGTTGTCTGAAAACCATTCATATAGATTATAGTTAAATAATAAAAACTCCCTTGTCCGTGAGGATTTGGGGAGTTTTCTATTTTAGATACCTCAAAACGATCAATAGCTTCATCCCATAGGAAATATACTTCGTTAGCAGAGCAAGTACGGTTCTAAAACAAATTAACTTTATTACCTATCCAAGGGAAAAAGAACGTATAAACCGAAGCGAACAAGAGTAATAAACAAGGTGTATGAAATTCCGTTGATAATTGAATGCAGAACAACCATAGCGATATGAATGCCAATGTTGAATATAATGAAAGCCGGAAAGCGCTATCTCCTCTTTTCTTAGAAAATTCATATACAGTTCCTATATAGTACAAAAAGAACGGTATAATGACCCTAAGCCATGTAGATACGCTAAGAACTTCCATATAAGTATCAAAAGCTTTTACATACACATGATTCTCATCGCTAAATTCGGATGGAGATGGAATATAAAAAAACGCTATCACTGAAAGCAAAGCGGGAACAAAAAAAGGAATATATTTCTTCTTTATATTTGGCATAGTCTTAAAATTTTATCCTAAAAGATCCTTCTTGTTCCAATTCCAAGCACAACTACACTCATTGTTATCATAAAGATAAGGCTTCCCGGTTTTATCATTAAACTTTATCTTTATACTTACCGTGTTTTCATTCTTCTTTATACATCCTTCATAAGCCGCCTGATCTATTTGCTGTGGAGTGAAAGAGAAGAACATATTACGGGAAATCCCATGATCATCATACCTTGCTACAATAATATATCTTATTTGTGCGGACATAAATTGGTTGAACCTATCTGTTTTTATCTGCGCATAAACACGCCCATCCTTTATGGTCGTAGTCTTTACCTGTACATAATAATAGATATTATCCTTTACCGCTATTATATCTACGCCCTCATCGACCATCATCCTATTTGCATTGTAACCGGAAAACAACAGCTCTGATATCACGGCGCATTCTCCGGCGGTGCCTGTATACTCCACGCTGGGCAATAGATCCACTATAGGTTTAGGATCTGATCTTTTTTTTCTCTTACTATATTTACCGTTAGAATATTTGAGCTCGGATTCGTCCCCTCTTCTCTTATCTATGGATATAAGTTCAACCACTTTATTTTCTATACGACTTCTCTCTTCAGAGTCAACTATCAATTCATCAGGATGAATTAATGAAACTATTATGTCTTTTATTTCTTTCATCCGCTTCGAGTCTGAATAATTTTTAAATACAGACAATATCAGCTCTATAGTCACATCTTGCTCAATAGGCATATCAATATTTTCTTCCATGGTAAAATAGATTTAGGTTTCACAAAAGTACTTCATTATTTTACATGAAGTATATTATACTATCTGTTTGATAACATATAGCGGGTGACACCAACGTCACCCGCCACTTCACCTATTTACCATTAGCTATCTCATTCATCATAGCTTTCAAATCGTATAACTCCATTTCCAATCTTTCATCATCTACCTTCTTCAAATACTCACCCATTGATTGATACAATTTGTTAAGATTGTTAAATTCTATATATCTACGATATTCATCGCTCATCATAAGATCATTCAATTTTTTTTGATACTCAGCCATATCAAAACTATCGTTCTGTGGATTAGACAATTCTTTACGATATCCTCTCAATCTTTGTCCGATCTTCTCCATTTCCTCCAGATTCTCATAATAAGCGTTATCTATGGCTTTCTTTCTCGTTCGCTCATCACCACTTTTTATAAGACGGTTCCCAACAGGGATATTCCTCCAGTCAAAATCACGACTACCCCAAGCGGTTTCAGCGGATTTGACCATCTGGGAACGTGTAGCCTCAATACCTCCGAAATAGCCGTCCAATATATGTTCTATAATGGCTGGGTTTAGGTTAACGGTACCCGTAGTGTATTTATCTCCTCCGGTCAGTTCATTGGCATATTTAGTCATTGCCAATATAGCGGGATCCACGCTCTTAAAAGCCTTTGTCCATTCCGGCATACCCTTGTTGAAATCGTTATCCTTATATAAAGGCAAACCTGTCCAATCCTTGTTATCTCCGGCCTCAATCAATGGCTTTACCGAGCTTGGGACGAAAGCGGAGAATCCTCCACCTCCCTCCATCATGTCCAAAGGGAGAACCTGTGACATTTGCTCCGCTATCTTCATGGCCATCTTTTTATCGGTATACTTCTCCTTTCCGGAAACTATTCCAGAGGACATTTCTCCTAGTCCATATATAGCCCTTAACTCTATGGGCATAGGAATTGTAATCCAATTTCCTCCACCGTTACGGAAACAGATATTATTACGTCTCACGTATTCCGGAAGATCGTAGTAATCATCATCTTCATCATCCCCAAATGCGGCCGCGAGCATAGGCATGATCGTGCCAAGCAAATAGAAAGAGGACGCTAACCCCAAGAATTTTTTGGGATTATCCTTGGCCAGCCTTCCGAAATTATACATACCTTGTACACCAGCGTTCCAAAATACATACATGGATCTTGACAATCCGGACGTGAAAGCGCTAGCGTTACCTATCTTGGTCTGCCCCTCAGTATTCAAGAATTTTGAACCCGCCCCTTTCTTATTGAAGTTTACGGATATCTCCTTAGCGTCATAAATGGATTTATCCATGCTTCGCCCCATTTCCCTAGAAGTAAGAAATGCGGCGAACCTAGCGCAATTCTCGACGCTCTTATTGAACAAGTCCATCCATTCGCCTAGTATTTTCAAAGCCTTTCCGATAGATACCTTTTGCTTGGAGTATTGAAGCTCTTTTTGGATCGCCTTCTTCTTGGCTTCCACGTCTCTCAAATTGGTGTATCCAGTCTCTCCTCCTCTCATTACAAAATCATGATATGCCTTATTCAAGGGATCGCTCATATCCAACGTACCGTTCTCATACCCCTTGACCAGACGATACATATTGATCGGGTTTACCATAGCGAAATTCTTATTGAACTTCCAAGCGTAAACAGGACTTTCCTTGACCCATACGGTAGTATTCGAATAAAGTGCGTCACGAAGGAAGTTACTTACCATGAAGTTAGGGTTACGTGTCGTAAAGTTAGCCGCCAAGTTACGGTTCAGCCATCCGGCGTATCTCTCCACGGTACCGAACCATCCTTTCGTATTATCCGGATTTGTAAGCCCGTTCAACGCTTGAGCGGCCCTTGGGTTCCCGTTTATGGTAAGCACGTATTCTTTGCCAGCTCTCTTTACGATCACTTGATGCTCCTTCAAGTCCTTTGGCAATATCTTGTAAGGTATCCCTATAGCATCCCTTGAACGCCTGACATTAGATCCTTTTTCATTGGATAGCTCCTCCATGCGTTTGTTGAAAGATTCCACGATAGACTCCACCTGTTCCGGATTGGCGTTAGATGGTATATCCGGGAAAACGGCGATCCACTCACCGGAAGCCTCGTCAAGACGAACCCACATTTCGCTTACGCTCACGAGATCCGTCTTATGGTTTTGCACCATTGTCAAAAACTTTTGCTTCATCAAGTTCCTATTCCCTTGCATGATTCCACTCTCTGCCATATTAGCGATCGTCGCTATAGGATCGTCAGCCTTGCTCTTTCGCCCAACGACAGTCTTTATAGGGGCGTTGAACGTCTGGCTTTCGGATGTAAGATAAGCGTAAACCTCATCTGCCGTAGTCTCCTCCCATCCACGCAAAGGCACATAGAACTGATACATATCCCTGATCGAATCAAACGTATTTTGGCTCATAAGCCCGCTATCCCGTTGCTTTGCCAATATAGCGTCAGTGGCTCTTTTGACAGAGGCCGATAATTCCGATGTATCATATCTTGACTCGTAATCCAATACGTATCTCCTTGCGGAATCCGGATCATACCCCGTGTTATCCTCGTTAGGATACATAGACGTGAATCCGCTGAAATCATCAGAAAGATTAGCTCCGTATTCCTCGGCAAGCCTATCCATTTCTGATTGCTGCTCTTCCCAAGACCCGCCGTTCTCACGTATCTCATTCCTTCTCCCGATATACTCGTCAAGCAGGGATTTATATGTTTCCGCGTTTTGTGACAACGCTCGTTTAACGGCCATTTCCCTGTTACGCTCAATACCATGCTTGGTTATAAGGTAATCCCTTATCTCATCAATGGAGGATCCCATCTTTTCCAAACGTGAGATCGCTTTTAAGATAGGCTCGAAAGCCGCTTTCCTATAAGCGTTGAACTCAGCTTCATTAACAGAGGAAAGGGCATTCTCGGCCATATAAGCGTTCTCATAATCCAATATACGACTCCTCGTTGCCTTTGCCACGGCATCCTGCAATGTTTTAAGCCCTAGCATAGAATCCTGAAACGCCTCCTGAAATTGATAGGATGATGTAGATAGGGTACGCTCATATTGATCTTTGGCGGAACCTACCTGTTTCTCTACTACTTGGATATCATTATCAGCGAACAATACCGACTCATTCCGTGCGTTCTCCCTAAAACGGATTGTTTTCTCTGCGAAAGCGAAATCATCCGTCTTTTCCCTTACGCTTTCTCCAACGCCTCTACCCTTGTTTTCAGCTCCTGCACGTCCGATGACAGTCCGCTCACCGTCGATTCCATCCCGGACACTTCCGTTCCTATCGCCCGTATCTCCTCCATCAAGTTGGTCTCCATAGTTGTCAACTTGGCCGTCAGTCTCTTTTCCATTTCGGTCAGTTGCGTTTTTAATTCCGTCAATAGCGTTTTCAACTCCCCTTGGTTTGTCGATATGGTCTCGTTCACTTTCGTTTCCGTTCTCATCAACGCCATCGATTGTCTCGAGTTCCCTTCCAGTACCTTTTGTTTCAGAAGGTTGTTTTCCTTTTTCAGGTTCAATATCTCTTGCGATTGATCCATTTTCGTTCAAATTTATATTGTTAAGACTTAATCTATTTCTCATCACGATATCCTCGGCCACATCCATCAAGTTTCCTTGCTCCAAGTTCTTATAGCTTCTCCAGAGGATATAACGAAGGTCATTATCCGATAACTTGAAATCAAGGCTAATACCGGCCTTTCTCAACATATCAAGAAAAGAGTCCTTGATCTTTTCCCATAACGAACGCTCGGCCTTGTTATCGAAACCACGTTCCGCTAATTCAGCGATGTATTCCTCTGTAGCCTCACGCAAGTTAAGAGGATTGCCTTTAGTCCGGTCAATGATATTTTTCCGGATATCCTCGTTGGCGTTCCGATACACGTTATCAAGGAAAGTATCGAAATCATCCCCGAATAGCTCACGTAACCCATGATGCCCTACCACCTCATGGAGGAAAGTCCTTTGAGCGTCACCTACGGACGTGGAATTAGGTGATACTATGACTATCTCCCCGGTAGAAGTATCATACCAGCCTTTGGAATCTCTCTTACGGGCCAACATATTCTCATCCGTATCGGTTATATCGTCCACGTCATGGATTACCCTGACAGGGGTATTAAGCTTGTTTGACCAACCGTTGATTGAGGATTCAATAGAACTTACATTATCTTGATTATTAGTTGTATCTACTCCCATGAATCGAAATCGAGTCTCTCCTTCCTCTTTTACCAACGTACCATCAACGTCAAGAGTTGATTCTAACTGAATATCCTCAGCTTTAGCTTTTTCAACTAATTGTCTCTGCAGATCATTAACCTCTGCCTGAGCCGCATTAAGTTCATCCTCTTTTCCCCACGGTTTCTTAACGGCTTCCTCTAATCCCGCTATCTTGTTTTCCTCTGCCTTTATTTTAGTGGCTATATCTGAGACGGATTTAGCGGGAATCCCCAACTGCCTGTCAATGCTAGCCATCAAACCCCTGCCGCCGCTAAAATCACGATTCTCAACCAGTTTTTCCTTTCCTAAATATAAACTATAGACCATCATTCCTTCATTGAAATGCACGATTGCCTCGCCTTTTCCTCCATTGAGACTGATTTTCAGAGGAGGGGTGTTTCTGTCAAGCGTATATCTATCATAGTAATCATCAATAATGGGCGTAAGCTCATTCGATATACCATCGCTGAAAGTATTGCCTTTAACAGTCACGGACTCAACCCCATCAGGGAAGTTCTCTTTTACGATATTGGCGTTCCTTTCCATGATATCCTTCCGGCTGTTGTATTCTTGTATCCTAAGTTTGGATTTAGATATAGAGTCACGCATGGAAGACTTACTGTTAAGATCGCTCCTCTTGGAGTTTTGCAGTTTCTTTAACTTGTTCTGTGCCACAAACAGTAGTTGGGCGGTCTTATCTCCGGATAACGTCGCCGCCATCTCACTAAAGGTCATTCCAGACGGATCACTATCGTCTTGCTCCTCCATGACACGAGACGATATATCGCCTTTCATCATTTGGTTGATGAAGTTTTGTTTTATACGAAGCCTGTCATAGGCGGTAGCGTCAAGGGTACCTTTAACGCCATATGTGACGATGTTCACCGGTTTATCCCATGTGGCGTATAAGTTTCCTTGTCGTAAGATACGACCGTTGCGTTGCTCAAAATCCATAGGCCTGATTGGAGCGTCAATATGATGCAGGGCGAATAGACGATCTTGCACGTTGACACCCACTCCCATTTTCTCCGTGCTTCCAATAAGAATGCGCACATCCCCATTACGGACCTTATCGAACAAGGCGTTTCTCCTTTCTCCCTCATAATTGCCAACGATAGCTATCTGATTAGACGGAATACCTCCCTTGATAAGCTTTTCCTTTATATCGTTGTACAAATTAAACTGAGGAACAGATAAATCGACATCGAATAAATCCATTTTTGGAGTCTCAGAAGGGGATTGATAACTATCACAGAATATAAGTTGCGTGCCTTTGTCCTTATCGCTTTCCTTATATAATCTCAACACGTTATCGACCACCTTGTTTGTCTTGCTATCAGGATTGTCGGGAAATGTAGGATTAAGCAAGCGAAGGTCAATCGCAGCCTGTTTAGCCTTGCTGAACACGACCAAGGGTAGCGCGCTCTTATCCTTCTTCTCTTTTCCTGTCAATTTGTTATAATCCTCTAATTCCTTGATAAGGGTTTGCATGACATCCTCCAAGTCCTCGTTCTTCTCGACAATGACATTGGTCATCTTATTGTCTTTCAACTTAGGGATATTCTTGTCTTCCTTGAACTCCTTGACATCCTCTGTCAAGACAACGTCCGTATGGCTCCTGAACGCCTTTATAAGCTCCGGGACATTCGTATAGCTCTTGAACCTCTCGGCTATTTTAAAGTTACCGGTAGCGGTAAACTCCAATGACGGCTCAACCGTTCCAAAAGTGGTAGCGAACTCGTCAAAGCTATTGATATTATATGCGTCTAGGATATCGGGTGCCACGAAATTCATCATAGTCCAGACTTCTGCCATTGTATTAGTGATAGGGGTACCGGTTGCCAGAACCACGTTTCGACCACCATTATTCTCAGATATCCATTGGGCTTTTAGCAACATACTATTAGCTCTTTGTGATGCGCTCGTATCGATACCTTTAACGTTCGACATCTTGCTTGGAAACCCGATCTTCTTATAATTATGCGCCTCGTCAATAAACAAAGCGTCAACACCCATTTGCTCAAACGTCATGACGTTATCAGTCCGCCTGTCAAGAATACGCTCCGTCTTGGCCGTGATAGTCTCCGCTGTCTTAGCCTTGCCCTTTACGTTTTTCCCTTTCTTTATACCTTCCAGAGAATCACGCATACTCTTGGCCTCCCTTTTCAATCTCTCCTGTAAAGCCTTGTCTTCTATGCGATCGATAGCCTCCTCAAAATCATCTATACGCTTTTGGATATATGCCTTTTTCCTCTCCTCGCTATCCGGGATAAACGCCATGAATGACTGTGGGACAACGATAGCGTCAAAATCTCCGGTAGCTATAAGATTGAACAGCCTTGTCCTATTATCGGCGTTACGCTCCTCCTTTGTCGGAGATAGAATCTTAGCGGAAGGATACAGTTTATAAAAGTCACGGACGAAATCCTCTAGGGTAGCGTTTTGGACAACGATCATGGGTTTCTTCGCTATACCTAGCCGTCTCATTTCCATAGCGGACGTAATCATGGTAAAGGTCTTTCCCGTACCGACTTGGTGAGCGAGTAACGTGCTCTCGGATAGACAACGTTGCACCGCCTTGCTCTGGTGATCTCTAAGCGTTATATTCTTATTAGCGTTAGGATAATGCTCAAAAACCGGTTTGTCATACTTTTTTAGTACATAGTTGTTATATTTATCATTATACACGTCCTCAATACGACCATGGAACATCGTTTTAGAATCAATATACTCCACGAACTTATCGGACATGTCGGATATTTTCTCGGCAACGGCCTGTGTCTCCTGCTCGTTTACGACCCTTCTCGTTTTCTGCTTACCGTCCTCATAATATTTAATCTCGTCATAAACCTTGGGTTTACGTTGGTTAAGAGCGGCCTTGAACACGTCTATAGCGTCCATTCTCTCAGTCTTGAATTGACCGGCTTTAGCGTAATCGGTTATGAACGCCCTCTTATCTAGAATATACTCACCGATCTCCGGGATAAAATTAGCGTTAGCGTAAGATATACCCAGTACATTATCAGCGAAATTATTTATAAACTCAGACGGGATCCATGTAGTCCCCAGTCGATAACTTATCTCACCATAGGGTATACGTTCTGGCTGTACGGCTTCCAAGTCATCCACGTTTTTTTGAAACTCCGGATGATCTTCCAAGGCCGCCTTAGCCTCTACCAACTTTTCTTTTACGTTTCCAGAGAGATATTCACTCTTATCTATTATATTGCCGGTAACAGGATCCCTATAAGCAATTCCCTTCTCTAGTATCTCGTTTGTCACGTTAACCTCATCCATACCCGTTATCTCCGAGATATAAGGTATATCAATATTACCTTTATATGACTTGCTTATATTGACGGCATCCAAGACATTATCCGCTTTTGTCGGTAGCTCGAATGGATAACTTACACGCTTATTCAAGATACCATCCGCTTTCGAGACTTCCCATACCATAGATTTTCCGGTCGTGGAAGGTACCCTTCTAACGGTCTCCAAAGAGAAGGGTAATCCATGCTCAACATCCTCGGCGAAAATATCGTCCAAAGCCTTGTTCCTGTTAAGTGTCCCATATTTGGACACGAAAGCATCATATACTTTGTTTAGCCTTTTCCTCGCGGGCTCGGGATCCACACCCTTTGTTTGCTCATCATGGATAAGATCGTATAGATTTTTCTTTATATCATTGTAATCATTTACCGCATCCGCTATTTTCCGGGTCTTACCATTATGAACGAACGTAGGATTTGCCTTAATCGGTTTTAACGAGTCCCCATCTAAAACAAAGACATTGCCATTCTGGACGGTAATAGTACCATCTTTCAAAGTGGAGTCACCCACAACCTCCGGCCCTTTAGTCTCTACAACACCTGATAGGATATTCTTTGGTAAGTTATCAATAGCGTTAAGTAGCTCCTTGCTTAAATCGGCCCCGGGTTTGGCTTTCAATGTCTGGGACGCTCCACTATATAGACCTCCGCTACCAGCGTCATAAGCGGTCATCATATCACCTAACATCATATCGGGATGATTTGAGAAATACTCGTTAACCATGATAGGCTTGCTCCTTTTATCCCCGTCCTCCATATAAGTTCCTTCACCTATTTGCGTTGTAGTAGTGAACCCTATCCCATTCGAAGGTTCCCCATACTTTCTTTTACGGAATATAACGATGTCAGCCGTGACACTCGTGCCGGCCCCTTTCTGGAAAGCGTCATTAGGCAATCGGATAGCTCCGACCAGATCATAACCGTTCCCACTCACGTACTCACGGAACTTACTATCGGCCCCATCCATCGTAGCCGAGGACGTGACGAATACGCCGAGACCACCTTCTTTCAATTCCAGAAGCCCCTTTAGGATAAAATAATTATGGAGATTATAAGAGGAACCAAGTTTCTTCCTGAATTGCTTATCTAAAACCTTATCATATGGAGCGTTTTTCCCGAATGGGACGTTGGTGATAACTAAATCTTTCGAGTTTGGAGAAAACGCTTTCTCATATCCTTGTACCTTTATATTAGCGTCAGGATATAAGGCCTTTGCCATACGACCGGACAAACTATCTATCTCGAACCCGCTTATACTTGATTTTTCAGATATAGACTTAGGCATCATACCGATTATGTTACCTATACCCATGGCGGGTTCACTGATATTGCCGCCCTTGAATCCAAGTTTCTCCGTTATTCCCCATAAGCTTTCCACGACCTCGGACGGGGTATAATGAGAGGTTGTCGTGGAACGGACGGCACTGTCGAACTCTTCTTTACTTAATAAGGATTTTAGTTTCTCGTAATAACGTAGATACTTATCATTCCAATTTCGATCCTTAGTCCAATTGTTGTCACGTGCGTTGTATTTGCCTTCGTTCAAGGCTTCGGCCAAACCTCCCCATCCAACGTACCTTGACATCTTGGCTTGTTGTTCCGGGGTAGGTTTTCCTTGGCCGTCCTCTACGTCTTTCAGCGTTTCTATCGCCTCAATATTGGCTTTTAGCTTGGATATATCACCGGAAGGAAGCTCAATACCCTTCTCCGGGAAGCTGAAATTGTTTTGATTCCTTACAACAGGCCGCTTGTCGCTGTCGCTGATAGGTATTCCTCGGCCTCGCTCCGTGTCAAGCACATCACTTCCATGCACGCCTCCACGGTCTCCTCCGCGTTCAGATCCTCGATCCTCTTCCCGTGCTTTTCTTCCCACGCCTTGATCCGCTCTTGAATTTCCTTGCTCATTGTCTTTAATATTATTAGGAGTGAATAAATCGTTACCATACAAAGGTAATGGTTTGTCTTTGTTGTCCGTTTGCTTTTTCCGGCTATTTTTTATTTTTTTCTTCGCGGCACTCGCTTGTCCGGCAATCTCTGTCTCTCTAACCACGGTCTCGGCGGCATCCATTATATCCGGGACAGGCTTATCAAAATTAGCTACATCAAATGAACGGACATCCTCATAAGCGGTCATATCCTTATCCCATCCGTTATCTCCTACTTCGGGCAAATCCCTCGCTCCATTGTAGAATGCTTTAAGATACGGTCGTATAGCGTCACCTAGATCATCGATCATTGCCTTTGAGTAATCAGAGAACTTACGCAAGCCTTTCTCTATATGATAAACTGCCATTTCAGTACCTATCGCCAGAATCTCAGGATCAATCCCCATATTCATTTGACCGCCTAGTTTCCTGCGCATGCGCTCACGGAGTTCCGCATACCGTTCATCGGTAACAAGGCGGTTACCGCTAGGGGTAACGGTACGATCGCTCAATTTGGCTTTGCCCTTATCGTTGATATCACCAATAAGGTTTTCTACATTTACCTTTTGAGGCTCTACAACCCTGCGTGTGTCTTCAAGAGAAATAGGTTGCGCATCGCTTACGGCATCGGTATCGCCAAGAATGGTATCGGCCAACCGCCTTGCGCTTTCATCGCTACGCATCATGAAACCTCGCTGTTCCCTGTCATACCAACCCTTTTCAGCCTTGGCCAGCTCTTTGGCGGCACGTTGCTGTTCCTTCGATAATTCATTACCGAACTTCAATAACCGCATATCAAGAACTTTTCCTTTCTTGGTAGTATATTGGGAGGGAACAATGCTATAATTATCAGAATCATTATTTTTAGAAATATCGCCTTCCTCCTGTTTAATTCCCTTATACTCATAGAAGGGCTTTGTTTTGCGAGTCGAGGAATCAATCCATTTCTTGAACTCATCCAACGCAACCCCGGTAATGTTGCCTAACCCTTGCCAACCTTCCTCATAGTTTGACAAGTAAGCGGACCTAGCGTCTTCCAAGGAAGAGAATCCCATCATAACCTTATGCTCATCGAATGAGCCATCAGTATTCACCTGATCCACGACATACACAATGTCACTATTCATATCCGGGCCTAGGAATACGTCTATATGATCACCATCCACACTTTCAGTACCTCGAATGTAACCGTAAGTGTTGTTCATGGTAACAGACCACTCTTTTCCATTAGCGTCCTTACCGGAACGGACGGAACCGGAGGGCTGCTCTATGGTGATATCGAAACCGTTTATCTTTATATGGCCTTTCTTGTAATTGCCGGCCTCTTTCTGCGCCTCTGTTGGATTGGTATCAACCTTTAGCTCCTCTTCGTGCAATCTCTTAGCCTCAACTATGCGCTCGGCATAGTCCAATGGGGTCTCATTCTCCTTTGGAGAAGGAGCGACAAAAGGAACTAGTCCCCTTGATGAGCCTTCTTGTGTAGCTCCATCCGTGCGATCAATGTCGGGGCCAGCCGATTCTCTTCCCTCAACCTCTCCAGTTCCCCCGGTCTGATCAAGTTGTTCTCTTGGCAGTACCTCGCCGCCTCCCTCGCGTAAGCCATCGCCTCCGCTTTCGTCATTTCCTTCAATGTTTTCATTTTCTATCGGTTTATTTTGCGCTAAGATAGCGTCTATTTCATTTTGTTCGTCAATTATGGCCTGTATTTCATCCACGATTTGCGAATCAAGCTCGCCTCGCTCCTCATCAGTCAATTGTTTCTCCGAGAAATCACGTGCCATGCTTTCCTCATACGCCTCGTATTCTTCCGGGGACATATGATAATTCTCCTCGCACCACTCAGCGTAAGCGTTGTACTCGGCCTGTCTCTCACGCTCAGCGATCGCCTCACGGTTCCTCTTGACATAATCGATCAAGTCTCCACGTGTATGAGCGGAAGACAAGACCTCTATGATAGCGTCCCTTCCGGCGTTCGTATCGTTCTCATCGAAGAAGTTAGTGCCATTCTCCCTATCGGCAAGCTCCAATATCTCACCTGCCCTCTCTATATTAACACCGCCTTTCTCCGGAGAGGCGAACAATCCGAACATTCTTGCAGTCTCATTATTCCCGGCACCGGTCTCTTTCTTGTAACTGTCACGTGTCAATTTGATCGCCCCATTAGCCAGCATCATGGCCGCAAGCTCCTCTCCGCTCATAGGATCACCCATCACGGAGATCTCCTTCGCTATGACATCACCCGGCTTCTTGCTGGCCTCCTTGATATCATCATCAAGATTAGCCCAGAAATCAGCCTCGACCTTGATCGCCTCATATTCTTGTCGGGCTTTTATCAATGCGGCCTCGGCCTTATCCTCTTTTCCGATAGGGGCGTCATCGTATGCCTCTTGCGCCTTTTCCAAGGCATCGGACGCTTTTTTAAGGCTTTCATCGAAAGACTTTCTCGTCACCTCGATCTTCCTTGGCATCTTATCGCCATATTTATCATGGAGGAAATCCAAGGTCATATCCGTACCAGACGATACGAAATCTGGCGTACCATCTTCTCGCATGACCATGGAGGGATTCTCTACATTGCTAGGTTGTGCTATCTGATCAATGGCACCTTCCGTCTCAATCTCACTCGTTGGCTGGTTGATCGCATCTTCCACAGGAGGTGCAGAGGTTATCTTGGCATCAGCACTTGCTACATTATCATTCTCTGGCGACACCACATTAACTTGTTGAGCGTCATATATGGCATCTTGAAGATCAAGAATCTCATTCTCTGTTATAGGCATTGCGGGGGAAGAGCCATTCTTGGCTGTCACCTGCCCGGTTTCTCTATCATAAGCCGCAGGTTGAGCGATCCAATCACCGTTCTCATCTTGTCCTTGAAGGATAAACGCATTATCCCCGTTCCATATGATCAACCCCGGCTTTGGTAATTGCGTCTTGGGATTATGATGCATGGTCATGTCAAGCTCGGACTGGCGGGTAGCCAATAATTGATCCTCATAGGTCCGTCTCATATGACCGGCATCTTGCTCTACTATATCGCTCAACCTTTTCACCGAGACCATCCGATCCTGTCCGTTATCGGAAATAACGGCCTTATCTCCCTCGATACTCCTAACGTACACAGGTCTTTCCTCATTTCCCTCGCTAAGCGTAGCTGTGGTAACGATAGACTGACCATCAGGATTCGTGGTAACATAAGGAGTAATATTATTGGCAACGTAAGTTTCAACCTCATTGTCTATTTCCTCGCCTATACGATCCTGCAAACCGGATATCCTGAGATAATCAGCGTAGAAATCCTCGGCTAACGGACGGGCATCCGCATTAACTCCATCAAGAAGACTCATCACTTGGGCCTCGCTAGCTTTATCATCCACATAGCTTTCTATCGTACTAGCCAAACCCGGAACCATTCCAGATAGGGAAAGCCTTGTCTCTTCCATCTTTTTGCTCGCCGTCCGTATATCGCCCGGATCAGTCATATTTCGACCTTCTTCCTCTGCCTCGGCAAACCTAGACTTAGTTAATAGAGGAGGAGTTTCAACGCCTTGATCTGTTACATTGGAATCGGTGATAGGCTGCTGAGCCTGTTTGCCTCCTATTTTATCCGCTACGTATTGCGCACCTTTAGCCAACGCTCCGGCCCCAGTAAAATAAGCGCCGCCTCCCATTCCATAGACAAAACTCTGCAATACACCATCGGTCAAATCCCTTTCCGGATCCGCACCTGTTATCTTATCCGTTATATTCTCCGCTAGCGTGGAAGATACCTCTTCGATACCTTCATTTACAGGCTCGAAAAACATACCGAATTTTTTATAGAACTCTTGCATCTTACCCATTATGCCACGCTTGATAGCCTCTTGTGCCTTTTCCTTTCCTAACGTCTTGAATAAGGTTGACATCCAAGCCTTGGATACGCCAGCGCCCAGCATCTCAGACAAGGATTCTGCCGTACCAGTAAGAATAGCGTTAGATACCTTTGCGAACTCTCCCATGTTTGGGTTATTCTGGTCAAGATCATCATATTTCTGGCTAGCCACTATTGATCCTATACCTGCGAGTCCGGCCGCTGGAGCTCCGGCCATTGTAGCGGCCATGGCCCCGATTGACATCGGAAGCGACTCTACGCCTTGCAAGGCTATATCGCCTATGGCACCCATATAATTCCCTTCTTTCCAAAGATCGGTGAAATCCTTGCCATTGTATCTGTTTGACCTTGCCCGGGAAAACTCCGCATCAGCCTTAAATCTATCTGAGATATCCTTGAATGCCCCGCCACGTGGGATCAGTCCTCCCGTTGCGGATTCCAGTCCTTTGGACACCTTATCCAATACCCCAAAGATACCGGCACCAAGATCGGCTCCTCCTGCGTTTAGCTTCTGTATAGCGTCTCCTACCCAAGTATTCATGAAAGAAGAATCCTTCTCATACTCCGTAGGAGGTGGAGGAGTAGCGGTCTCAATCTTTCCTTTTTTACGCAAGGACTCAAAATTATAATCGGCAGAATTATCCCATGGATTAACATACTCGGATTGATCTGATTTGGGAATATCAACCTCTTGTCTTAGGGATATAGGAGGAGGATTAACACTTGATTGGGAAACATAGTCTGTCTCTTTAATATTCTCGTTATTAATTGGAGCATAGCCTAATTTACTCTCGAATTGGGAGAAATCTCCTAAATCTTGCCATCCATCTTTTTTCAAGACATCATAAAGCATTTCACGCTTACCTGAGTCTTTCAATTTCCCCTCAAAAGAGGAAAAATCGCCCAAATCAGTATATCCATCGCTTTTTAAAGCGTCATATAATTTTCTGGTATTGTTCACTTCCATAATTTTACCAACCTACATTTTTAGAACTCGAATTATTATCCCAACCTATACTTTTCTTGTTAGTACTAGTAGAAGAACCTCCCGATCCAATTATCTGATCAAACTCATCGTATAATTCCGGGAAATTCTGAATATTACTCATGACAATAGCGGCTTGTTTGGTCTTTTGGTCTCCACCTTCACCAAACTGCCACGATATATCCGATATACTCTTATTCTCTTTTGGATGATCTTCCGCATACTCCAACATCCTCTTATACATATAAGCGATAACCCCATCTTTATCCTTACCGGACAAAGTGAAACGTTTACCGTTTCTGCCGATGATGTCAATAGACTTATCCGCCCCAGAGCCATTAGCTTTAGCGGTACGATATTGCTCAAGACTACGGAGATTGGATTGCCTTATACCCAACTCTCTCTCTTTATATGCGGCATCCTGTTTCATCTTCCGCTCCTCCCTGTCATTCTTTATTGCGAATTGAGCGGCACTTTGCGCGATCTTGGCCTTTTCCAAATCATTCTGGGCTTTTCTCGCTTGATCCTGTCTATAAAGCTGCAATGCCCTTTGATAATTATTGATGTCGTTTTGCCTTGCGGCCAGATACCCGGCCCCGTATCTTTGCCTGATAGCCTCCAACCTGTCAGAATAGGATTGTAGTTTAGGATCAGCTACGGTGGGTAGTTTCTGCGAAGGTGCCTCTCCCGCGAATGCCAAATTGGAGAAGGAAGACAACACATTGCCTAGATGCCCGATTCCAGTAGCTACGGAAGCGGCCCGTTTTCTTCTCTCCTCCTCCTCTTGACTTATCGGCTTTTGAAAGAGCGTCTCATAAAGCCTTTGGTTCCATTGGTAATCGTTCATTTGAGGCTCGACAACGCTCGCTTGCGGAGCGGTCTCATCCGTATTATCCACGGTTGGAGCTATAGGGTTCTGGCTTCCGGCAACCTCCGGCTCAACCAATGGCGTAGTGGACAATTCCGGCCTTTGAACGACCGGGGTCCTTTTCCTATTATATCTTTCCTCTAATGTCATTGTTGTTTACTTTTGAATATAGACTCGAATAATCCCTTACCCTTGTCAAGATGGGCTTGCGCATCAGCCCCAACGAGGCCCATCCCTGCCTGTAATCCTTGATTAGCCGCTTGCGTGGCGTTTGCCGCCTGTTGATTATAGATAGACAGCCTTTGGTTACTGATATTATTCTTGGTGTTGAGATATTGGGATTCCACAGCATCCTTCCGTGCGGTAGCGTTAGTGGCTATACCACTAGCGGTATCGGATATCACCTCGCCCGCCGCTTTCTTGGCCTGAGCTACGGACTCATCAGTAGCTCCTACGACCGCGGCGGTACCGGAGGCCTTACGGTACTGCTCATCCGCTAATTCCCTAGCCTTGGTCAAGGCGGCTTGCGCCTCCGCGCTTTGGGTATAATCCTCGTTATACCTACGGTTAAACCAATCCTCATTCTCCTTTGCCTGTTTATCCAACACGGCGTTCGCTTTTCTAGCCGCCTTCCTTGCCTTTATTCCCCCGGCAATGCCACTCGCCAAGGAACTGGCGGCTCCAACTATCGCTCCGATCATAATCTACTGTTTTCTCGCAAAAGAGATAAATAAAGTGACTCGTGTTTGTTACTTTGATCATTATCTCCCATCGGACACCAAAAAATCAACTATTCTATACTGTTTTCTATCATCTACGAATCATTCGTACATAGTTAGGTCCGGTCATATAGGCATTATTGGCATATTTGCGAGAACAAATTTTATTGTATAACCATGAACGAGGAACTAAAACAACTTTTGGAGTGGTTCGACAACTACGAGATCACATTTAACGAAATCAGACTAAGCCCGTGTCAATACATATTTGACCTCCATAAATTCATTGCTGTACAGACAAACTCCGTCCGAAGAAACTGGGAAAATCCGACATTTGAGTATGATATTTTGAGCCTATATCAGCTTAAAAAGGTACTGGAGGAGAAAGAGAAAGAAAATATGCCATAAAACATATAAAATAATTTACCAAAGCCTTGCATGATATCAAATTTGATATTACATTTGCAATATCAAAATAACAATAGAACCGGCGGCAACGGATAAGCGGCGTAATAAAAATGAAGACATTATATTGCAAAAATAGCGAGTTATTAGAGATTCTGGAAAATAACGGGATAGAAATGATCTGCAATGAAAATATGCAGATCGAAATATCTGATGAAGATGCGGAAAAAATTGACAGTATTGTAAATGAGCTTGCTCCTGCTGCATCTGGAGATTATGCGATAGAAGATATAGAATGAAAAAATCCGCAGTATGGGAAATGATAGAGAAAGAATCGGCAAAAGGATATCCCGGCTCCGCATGGAGGCCGGTATATCTCAATACAAGCTGGCTGATCTTACAGGGATCAGCCAAGGGAATATCGCCCGGATTGAGTCCGGGAAATACAGCACGGGCATCGACCTGTTATCAAAGATCGGAGACGCTCTAGGTTATGAGCTTGATTTTGTCCGGCATGATACCAGTCTCTAAAATTGTCCTATTTGTCGCATGCCAAAAGTATAACGCCCGTGTTTTTTCTGACACGGGCGTTTTTTATTGGTCTATTTGTCTTATAAGTATCAAAAGCCTTTTCCTTTTTGTCTCATAAATATCCGGTATTCGCCTTTATCTAAATTGTCTATCCTAAAATCAACCTTGGCTCCATCTGGAACAAACGACGGGACATGCCCCGCTAGCTTTTTTATTATTTCGTCAATGTTATTATATCCTATATCCGTAAATGAGAATATCTCCTTGCCTTGATATATGACACTGCCTTTAATCATCTGTCTAAAAGATATTTTCATCTGATCATCAGGGTAATATTTCACAGGATCCTCATATACCATTTCTTCCTTTTTTTGGTTAAATACAAAATCAATAACCTTATTGTTTATCTCAGAGACTATAGAGTAATCCGGTCTTACATATATCTCTGTAGTCTTATGAGCGCTTGAATGATTCATACAGAAAGCCACGTCATACATTGAGGCTTTTATATCGTTTCTCGCTATGGTTCCCCATGAATGCCGGAAATTATACATACATATAGCATTGAGACCGCCATGTTTGCAAATACGTTTCAATCCAGAGTTCATATTTGCGTTGAAAGAATCGTCATCACGATAGGTTTTATGGAAATTAAACAAAAACTCATCATCATCCGGTGTAAAGTATTTTTCCATGACAGGACGGAGAATATCCGGAACAATAATCTCCATATACGCCTTATCCCTTCTGAATTTTTGGGTCTTAGCCCTATTATAACAGAATGTCCAGCCTTTCAAATTGGACTTCTTTGCCCTAAAAAGGTCTACGGTATTAATTCCTGCCAAGCAAAAGACCATCAAGGCTACATCCCTAGCCAACTCTGGAAGTGATAATATCATCTTTGTCGGAGGTATGGGTGTGGCGAAAAACTCACGAACGAAGTCCGCATCCAAGGCCCTGTGATCGGGGGTGTCCGCATTGGGGATTTTTACCTTTAGCCAAGGATTAGTCTTGATCCTGATTATGCCCCTATCGTAATCGTTGAACTCATTTATTGCAGCTTTAAAAATCTGGCGAACATTAACAGGATACATTTCTTTCGCCCTTGCCGTTGGCAATAAGGTTTTTATCCAGTCATTTATGAATTTCGTGGTAAACCGGGAAAACATCAACTTGCTAGTTCCCGCAAATCTCTCAAGATGACAATAGGCCAACTCATAATTCTTGGCGTTACGGGCCATGCCTCTAACTGTTTCCATTTCCCGTTTATACTTTCTCGCATAATCAGAAAAACAGATATCCTCATCCGCTTTTTCCAGATATTCCACTAGGGTTTTTACATCCCATTGCGATATATCCTCTTTGTTCGCTCTCTCCACATATCGCATGATTACATCTGAACAGAAGGATACGACAAAAGGATCTTTCACCTCCCCCGTGCGAGTCAACCCTTTTTTATCAACCATTTTATCCATTTTTATATAAGAGGATTTACGGTTATGGGTTACTCTGATGTAAACAGGATAGAAGCCATCAGAACGCTGCTTTCTAACACAAATCTTAAAAGTTGCCATATATCAACACTTTATACATTAAATTTATGGTGTAAACACGGTGTAAACGCCATGTGCAAATATAGCAAACAAAGTGTAAACATCACATATCATTCAGATCATTTTACGCTAATAATGACATAAAAATATAAGGCTGATAAACAAGACTCAACCCGTCTATCAGCCTTATATATTGATATTTAAGACTTGCAGTTTTTAACAGCCTATCCTTCTATAGCCGCTTGCGCCGCCGCGATACGAGCGATGGGCACTCTAAAAGGTGAACATGATACGTAATTCAAGCCAACTTTATGGCAGAACTTAACGGAAGAAGGCTCACCACCATGCTCGCCGCAAATGCCACATTTCAAATCCGGACGGATGGCACGACCTTTCTCAGTTGCCATACGAACCAGCTGTCCTACACCATTTTGGTCTAGTACTTGGAACGGATCGACCTTCAAAATCTTCTTCTCTAAGTAAACCGGTAAGAAGGAAGCGATATCGTCACGAGAGTAACCAAATGTCATCTGAGTCAAGTCATTCGTTCCGAATGAGAAGAATTCAGCGCTGGAAGCGATACGATCCGCTGTCAATGCCGCACGAGGAATCTCGATCATCGTACCTACCTTGAATTCGATACGATCGCCAACTTCCTTGAATAGCTCTTCGGCCGCGGTACGGATCACCTTCTCTTGTTCCTTGAATTCATATAAGATACCTGTTAATGGTACCATGATTTCCGGTTTAGCCTCAATACCTTCTTTCTTCAAATCCAAAGCGGCACCTAAAATGGCCCGAGTCTGCATTTCCGTAATTTCCGGATATGTATTACCTAGACGGCAACCACGGTGACCCAACATCGGGTTATGCTCGCAAAGAGATTCCACACGTTTTTGGATCTCCTTAACGGACACGCCCATAGTCTCAGCCATTTCCTCTTGACCTTTCAAATCGTGAGGAACGAACTCATGCAAAGGAGGATCGAGCAAACGAACGGTAACAGGACATCCGGCCATAGCCTTGAAGATACCCTTAAAGTCCTCTTTCTGATAAGGAAGGATCTTCGCCAACGCTTTCTTACGACCTTCAGCGTCCTCGGCCAAGATCATCTCACGCATAGCTTTGATCTTCTCACCCTCGAAGAACATATGCTCCGTACGGCAAAGGCCAATACCAACGGCACCAAAGCTACGAGCGATCGAAGCGTCGTGAGGCGTATCAGCGTTTGTACGAACTTGCAATTTTGTATATTTATCGGCTAAAGCCATTAACTCCTCGAAATCACCTGATAACTCAGCGGCTTTTGTCTCAACCTGTCCGACATAGACTTCTCCGGTCGTACCATTGATAGAGATATAATCACCTTCTTTCAAAGTCACGCCATCAACGTCTACAGTCTTATTCTTATAATCGATGTTCAAGGCACCAGCACCGGATACGCAGCACTTCCCCATACCACGAGCTACAACAGCGGCATGAGATGTCATACCTCCACGAGCGGTAAGGATACCTTCGGCGACAGCCATACCGGCCAAGTCTTCCGGAGAAGTCTCGATACGGACCATGACAACCTTTTTGCCATCGGCATGCCATTTAGCGGCATCATCAGCGAAGAATACGATCTGTCCGGTAGCGGCACCCGGTGAAGCCGGCAAACCTTTTACCCACACTTTCGCCAGTTTCTCGGCTTTTTTATCGAATACAGGGTGAAGCAACTCATCTAATTTATTCGGCTCGATACGGTTCAACGCTGTTTTCTCATCGATCATACCTTGATGCAATAAGTCGATTGCGATTTTCACCATAGCGGCACCGGTACGTTTACCGTTACGGGTTTGCAAGAACCAAAGTTTACCCTCTTGTACGGTAAATTCCATATCTTGCATATCCCGATAATGATCTTCCAATTTCTCTTGGATAGCGTCTAATTGCTTATAGATTTCCGGCATGGCTTCTTCCATGGACGGATATTTAGCGATACGTTCTTCTTCTGAGATTCCGGCACGTTCAGCCCAACGTTGTGAACCGATCTTCGTGATCTGTTGCGGGGTACGGATACCGGCTACAACATCCTCTCCCTGAGCGTTAATCAAGTACTCGCCATTGAACAAGTCCTCACCATTACCCGCGTCACGAGAGAAACAAACGCCTGTAGCGGAAGTATCGCCCATATTACCGAATACCATGGCTTGTACGCTAACCGCCGTTCCCCACTCGTCTGGAATACCTTCCATCTTACGATACAGGATAGCACGCTCATTCATCCAGCTATTGAACACGGCACAGATAGCGCCCCACAATTGCTCATAAGCGCAAGTCGGGAAATCCTGTCCGGTCTGGGCCTTAACGGCTGCCTTAAATTTAGAGACCAATGTTTTCAAGTCTTCAACGTCAAGCTCGTTATCTAACTTAACGCCTTTCGCTTTCTTTACTTCCTCGATGATCGCCTCAAACGGATCGATATCCTCTTTGCTTGTCGGTTTCATGCCTAATACGACATCTCCGTACATTTGAACAAAACGACGATAGGAGTCCCAAGCGAAACGAGCGTTGCCCGTCTTACGAGACAAGCCTTCCACTACCTCGTCGTTCAAGCCAAGGTTCAATATCGTATCCATCATACCCGGCATGGACGCACGGGCACCGGAGCGAACTGAAACTAACAGAGGATTGGCAACATCACCGAACTTAGAGTTCATAAACGTTTCGATATTAGCGATCGCCTTCTCAACATCCGCTTTCAGCAACTCTACGACTTTATCTTTGCCTAACTCGTAATACTCTATACAAACTTCTGTTGTAATCGTGAATCCCGGAGGAACCGGTACACCAATCAGATTCATCTCGGCAAGGTTAGCGCCTTTACCACCCAGCAGATTTCTCATATCTGCCTTACCTTCGGCTTTTCCATTTCCGAACGTGTAAACTCTTTTTCTTTCCATATTCGACAGTATTGAATTTAGATTCTAGTTTTGTTGATTTCAACTGTTATATTGCTATCTCAACTTTGCAATGCTGCAAATATATGCTATTTCTACTTTGCAAGCACGAATAGCGTTAAAGATTTTTACATGTTTTACAACTATTCTTTACCATTTATATCCAGCAAATGCTTACATTTGCGTGCGGAAGTTTGTTGACGCTTCCATTTCCCATCGGATTTCCCGCCTATCTCTTTGCCCCTTACATATAATTATATGATCTTTTTCTTTTATTTGTGTCTATTTATTTCCAATAGGAAGACTCAGGAGTTTTTTGCTGAAGAAACTTTAGTTTCTACAGCATGAAACTAAAGTTTCTCCCTAGTGGAACTAAAGTTTTTCTATAGCAAAACAAAAGTTTTCCTTATAAGAAATTTTAAGAAACTGCAATATGTTGATTTATAAATACATACTATACATCCCTTTCTGTCCATAATCATATCTTCATCAATCTTGATAGAATAACGAGAACTGTTTGCCGGACTCATTTAAGTATATAGAACGAAGCTCTTTGTTCTTAGCGGAATTGTAAGTATTTTCGCGAAGCGAATTTAAAACTTAACGACATTGGCAAGAAAGAAGAAACAGTTGCCTATATTAGAAAAGGTAACCATTACGGACGTAGCCGCCGAGGGCAAGGCTATCGCGAGAGTGAACGATATGGTGGTATTTGTACCCTTCGTCGCTCCGGGAGACGTGGTTGATATTCAACTGACCCGTAAGAAGAATAGTTATGCGGAGGGGAAACCTGTATATTTCCATGAGTACTCGGCCAAACGTGCGGAGCCGTTTTGTGAGCACTTCGGTGTCTGTGGAGGTTGCAAGTGGCAACATCTTCCCTATGAGGAACAACTTTACTATAAGCAAAAACAGGTCTACGATAATCTTACCCGCATCGGGAAAGTCGAAATGGAAGAGAAACTTCCGATCTTAGGTTCCGAGCGCACGACTTTCTACCGGAACAAGCTTGAGTTTACTTTCTCAAACAAGAAATGGCTTACGGAGGAAGAGATCCAGTCCGGTGCTTCTTTCGATTGCATGAATGGTGTCGGGTTTCATATACCGGGGATGTTCGATAAGGTATTGGACATCCATAAATGTTGGTTGCAAGATGATATATCGAACAAGATCCGTCTTTGCGTCAAGGAATATTGCCTATCTCATGAGGGATATCCTTTCTTCGATTTACGGAACCAAGAGGGATTCGTTCGTACGTTGATGATCCGTACGGCATCCACTGGGGATTTGATGGTCGTATTGGTTTTCTTCCATGAGGATGTAGAGCACAGGGAAGCGTTATTATCTCATCTGGCGGAACGATTCCCGGAAATCACGTCCTTGATGTACGTCATCAACGGCAAATGTAATGACACGATCACCGACCAAGAAGTTCTCGTATTCAAGGGAAAAGATCATATCATCGAGGAGATGGAGGGGCTTCAATTCAAGGTAGGTCCTAAGTCTTTCTATCAGACAAACAGTGAACAGGCTTATAATCTATATAAAGTGGCTAGAGAATTTGCGGGTCTTACCGGAAATGAGATGGTGTACGATTTATATACCGGGACAGGTACGATCGCAAATTTCGTCTCTCGTCAAGCAAAGAAGGTTATCGGCATCGAATACGTACCGGAGGCTATCGAGGACGCAAAAGTGAATTCCGCCTTGAACCATATAGAGAACACGCTTTTTTATGCCGGTGATATGAAAGATATCCTTACGCAGGATTTCATAAACCAACACGGACGTCCGGATGTTATTATTACCGATCCACCACGTGCCGGTATGCATGATGATGTGATCAACACTATTCTCTTCGCCGAGCCGGAACGTATCGTTTACGTTAGCTGCAATCCTGCTACGCAAGCCCGCGATTTGAGTTTGTTGAGCGTGAAATACTCCGTCAAGAAAGTCCGTCCGGTCGATATGTTTCCTCATACACATCATGTGGAGAACGTGGTTTTGCTTGAGAAAAAATAAACATATAATATAATGTATAGGAAATACGTCCCCTTTCTGCTCTTTTTGTTCTTCTTGTATGGTTGCAACGGTAACAAACAAGAGGAGAAAGAGGACGTTTCCGTTTTCGTGGATTTACCGCAACTGAAAGCGGAAGGCGAGATCACGGCGGTGACTTTATACAGTTCTACCTCCTACTTCCAATATAAGATGCAACCCATGGGTTACGAATACGATCTGATAAACGATTTTGCCAAGAGCCAAGGTTTGAAATTAAACATCAAGGTCGCCGAGAATCCTGCCCGCCTGATCGAGATGCTAGAAGCCGGCGAGGCCGATGTTGTAGCCTACCCTATCCCAATCAATAACAAGCTGAAACAAGAGGTCATTTATTGCGGCCGGGAGGATATCTCCAGTCAAGTATTGATACAACGGGCCAATAAAGGCGATAAGCTTCTTACCGATGTCACTCAATTAATCGATAAGAATGTTTACGTAAAGCCTAACACCAAATACTCCGAACGACTGAAGAACTTGGATGAGGAACTCGGCGGAGGAATCCATATCCAAAAAGTGGAAAATGACTCCATTGCTACCGAAGATCTTATCGAGATGGTCTCCTTGGGCGAAATTCCCTATACGATCAGCGATGATAACACCGCCCGCCTAAACAAGACTTATTATTGGAATATCAATGTCGACCTAAAGGTTAGTTTTCCCCAACGCTCTTCATGGGTGGTAAGGAAAAGTAGTCCGGACTTGGCGAAGGCCATCGATGAATGGGCTTCCGATAAAACGGGTAAACATTCTTTCAAGGCAGTTACTAAGCGGTACTTTGAATTAAGCAAGCGACCTTTTACCGCAGATATTCCGGAGGTAAAGAATGGACATATTTCCCCGTATGACCCTTTTTTCAAGAAACATGCGAAAAACATCGGATGGGATTGGCAGCTGCTGGCGTCTATTTCCTATCAAGAGTCTCATTTCAATCCTACGGTTGTATCGTGGGCCGGTGCCGAGGGGCTTATGGGAATCATGCCAAATACGGCGAAGGCATTAGGTGTCACCCCGCATGAATTGAAAGATCCGGATACGGGAATCCGTACGGGAGTAGATTGTTTACGGCGCTTCCGTCAAGGTTTTTCTGAGATTACGGATCCTGAAGAAAAAGTCAAGTTTACCCTAGCGGCTTACAACGCTGGGATCGGACATATTTACGATGCGCAGCGATTGGCCCGAAAATATGGAAAAGATCCCAATAAATGGGATAATAATGTAGCGGAATATATTCGTTTGAAAAATGATCCCGAGTATTATAACGATCCTGTTTGCAAGCATGGATACTTGCGTGGCTCAGAAACATATAATTACGTGCGGGAAGTGTTGGAGCGTTATCATTACTACAAGAAAAAGTCATAGTTATAAAAAAATTCATAGCTATGAGTGAAAGTAGTCATAACTATGAATTTTCTGCAAGTAAATGCCACTTAAAAATTATAGGCGACACCTATGCCTAATATTTCCTTGAACTGGACCTTCGCCCCCCGTTTCTCTCCATTATCCTCAAAAGTTTTCACGTCGTTATCATATTTAAGCGTCGTATTGAGTGTAGCGGACAGGAATTTATTAATCTTCATGCTTATCAATACATCCCAATTGACATCGATATTTCCGAATTGATCGCTATAAGGAGTGAAAAAGTCAGCTGTAGTAATCAAGTTCACGTTTTCCATCACGATTAATTCCGCACGAGCTTTCAAGTAAGCTCCCCATTCCATTCTGAAGCGATCTCCCGGATCGACCCCGAAAGCTCCTAACTCGGAAAGGTAATCATCCTCCACGAAAGTCATCTTCGTGGAAGCCGGAGAAAGATAAACCGAATAATTGCTTTTGGGACGATATTCCATACCTACGGAGATATTCGAATACGCCGGCGCAAAGAAGTTCGATATATAATGTGTCTTATCCGGATAATTATATCCTTTGGCAAACTGGGTGTTTAAATCTCCCATCAACGTATAATACCATACATTATTGGTGGAATATCCTAATTGGGTAGACAGGGTTATATTATCGGTACTTTTCCTCATTCCCTGCGATTTAGTCTTTGATAATCCGTAATCGAGAGCGAGATTGGTTACCCATAACCAGTCACCGCTTTTATGTGTTAATGTCCCATTCAGATACGCATTTCCGGCAACAGAGTTCTCACCGCCAGCCGACCAATTCGACATCGCCGTTTGCGACAAGTTCAAACCTGTCACACCTTTCAGTACCCATTTGCCTTCCTCATATCCTTTATCATCCGTTTGACTATATGTGATTGTCGTTAATGCGACAAACAATGTCATGAAGAATATACGTTTCATATTGTGATATATTTTAGTTATTAAAAAATAAGACGTCCTATCATTTAAACAGGTTTGATTAATTTTTGTTTAGAAAAGCCTAAAGTTGAAAGGATGTCACATTTGTTACACCTTTATACGGATAAACCCCTTATTTTTGTATCCGATAATTAAGTAATTTGATTTATGGAACAGTTACATGCACACGAAGTCCTTCATATGATGGAGGGTAATAGTTATTCAGAAGCTTCTTTAAAAGAAGCGATCGTTAAGACTTTTGGTGAGGATCAGCGTTTCTATACTTGTTCGGCAGAAAATATGGATACGGATGAGTTAATCGTATTTCTGAAACAAAAGGGGAAATTCATGCCTGTCGAAAATGGTTTCACGGTAGATATTACAAAGGTTTGTAATCATTAAAGATTCTACGACACTATCAATGACTCTAGGCTAAATCAAAAGAATTTAGCCTAGAGTCATTTGCCTAAAGTTAAAAAAGACTTTCGATTCTACTCAATGGATAATACTATTCCTATAAATAATCGCAAATGATTTTTGCATCAATTCATAATCTTTATCAGAGACATAACTTGGCCTACGGTTACCCGCGTGATTTATCATCCAGACAAAAGACTCTATATACTTTAGTATCTTATTTGACTTATCACTTTTTATACGTGACAAATAATCCATTTTTCCTAAAAGATAATTACTCACTTCAAAAACACTCATCTTATTACACTCATTCAACAATGATATTAATTCAAGGTCTTCCATAATCTTTATTTTTATTACTACAAATATAATATATTTAATCAAATAAACAAATCATATAGACAGATTTTCATCTTTAATTCTTTTACATAAAATAGCAAAAATGGAAAATGAACACATCTCTAAATTATATACCACTAATCTAAATGAGATCATTGAAGTTCATTGCCATTAGATAGGAAGTAGTTTCCTTAAAAAGAAATCAGATGGTCCTACAACAATAAAAATAGGCTTAAAAGAAAAATATTTAATAGATTTGTTTTGATATTCAAATAATAAAGATTATGTTTGATGCGCATTTTGTTGCAAGTGAAAATATTGGGGATTTTTTGACGTTCTGGAATAACACAGACAGCAACCCGGCAAGTTTTGTACTACCGGGTTGTTTTTTATCCATGATTGATCCTATACGTGTAAAAGTGTGAGTCCGAAAACCTACCATACCTGCGAGCCTTCCAACAAACATTCTATAGGCCTTTTATGTTATGGTTGTAAATGGTCTATTTATGCTTACTGGTTTTTTAAATACCTTAGCGACAATAATAAGTGTGACAAGCCTTCTGATTGTCACCTATGGTGCATTAATCGGAGTCATCTCATTTTTCAGAAATGAACTTAAGCGACTTACTGGTAATTATTCCATTACTAACATAAGAAAACTAAGAGCTGTATTCAGTACATACTTACTTCTCGGACTAGAATTTTTGATAGCGTCAGATATCTTAAAAACAGTATTGGAACCAACACTTAATGAATTGGCCATTTTAGGTGGAATAGTCGTGCTGAGAACAGTTCTGTCTGTCTTTCTGAATAAAGAGATCAAGGAACTAGAGACTGAAAATAAAGATACCGAGTAGATCCCATAAAGTTTTCAAGGGAAAGTACAGAAAAATGGCGCTTAAGTCCTGCATGAACAGGATTTAAACGCCATGAAGTAAAGTTAGAAAACCAAACCGCTCGGCCTTCACAGGTGAAGCGGAAGTGGATATATTGCCTTAAACTAATACCTTATATTATTACAACCAGATTAAAGATCATAATGTTTATGCTTTTGATGAATTTCAATAGCCAAAATAAAACAGAAAATAAAAATCCGCATCCAGCGTCACTGCTACATGCGGATCAAAAATAACAAACTCTTACAAGAGTTAGGCACTACATAAAGTTGTATTATACTAATAAGCAGACTGAACCACATCAAAGTGTTGATTCCTTATGTTGTTTTTTTCTCATCATTTACATATTCCAAAATGTCGCTTGGCTGACAGTCTAATGCTCTACAAATTGCCTCTAGGGTACTAAAACGAATTGCTTTCGCCTTTCCCGTTTTTAAGATAGAAAGGTTAGATAATGTCAAACCAACTCTTTCAGAAAGTTCGTTCAAAGAAATCTTCCGCTTTGCCATCATTACATCTAAGTTTACAATAATAGGCATAATTAAACTGTTAAGTCATTCTCTGATTTCATATCTATCGCATTTTGCAATAATTTTTCAAATACAGCCACGGCTGTCGCAACTACGATAGCGGCAAAAGTAGTTACGATACAAATGGCAAGAAAACCTGCGGGGTCATCTTCTGTATTATGGGTCAACCTTATAAATAGTCCTGCCACCACGATTAAAATACTTAGTAAGATCGCACAATGCTTTATGTTCTTCAAAGTCTTTACAGAGTTTGTTGAAAACACTTTATTTTGCCCAATATAACCGAGCAACCTAAAAGCATTGTACAACGCAACAAAAAAAGCGATTGACGCTCCATATCCATATAAGATAAATGGATCAGCGTAAGTACTAAATAAATCTAGGTGTGTGGCTCGTCCCTCAGTTAAGGGAAACCAAATCAAAATAATAAGTGCCACAATACCGATAAGAACAATAACTGTTTGAAGAAATGCTGTTGAAATTCTTTTCATGACGTATGATGTTAATTTTAAACGACGTTGCAAATGTAATAAATATTTATTGATAAACAATAAATGAATAGCGAAATTCAAAAAACAGTCTCTTTCTCAAGCTAATTAAAAAATCTGGACTTGAATCGCCAGTGTAGTGTCGAAGTACAATGATCTCCCATTTGGAAGGGAGAATGGGAATAGAAGAAAAAAGAACGCCTACCTGAAAAGTGGTAGACGCTCATTGCATACGGTTATTGGGACAAATATAGAGTTTATTTCTATCTTGGATTATCCTATTCATTAATAACTACTTCATCTCTTCTCCCTTTTCATTAAAGATAGCGATAGCCTCCTTGCCCTCGATTACCAAAATCACCTTAAAGAGTTTACCTTCAGTCTTTTCCGCAACATATACCTCTTGGATCGCTGAATCCGGATAAGATTTTTAATTAAACAATCTATTCATATTAACGTAATCAATAGATATAGAACAACGGATATGCCGAATTTCGCCTATCTACAGATAATCATGACACACAACATCTTATATTTTAGCATTAACATATGGATTCCATGCGGAAACAAATAAAAATCCGCATCCAGCTTCACAGCTACATGCGGACCAAACAAATAACAAACTCTACTTATATGAAAAAACAAATACTACTAACAAATTATTATACGATGACTACTATCAAGGTGACTTCTGAGTCATTTTATAGTATAACAGAAGATTGTTTGAAAAGGTTCACCAGTAATTTCTTTTAGGCTGAGAGCTTTTCTTTTTATCGACTGTTTGAATATAAAACATTTCAAGCTGCAAATTGTTTTACAAACAAAGATAAAAATGATGATTGATCGGTTTGAGGCATGATTAAGAAGTTACTTTCTATATTATTGTTTATGATAATGCTCTTTGCCTTCCGGATGAATGCGGAAGCGGATGAGGAACACTTTTCTAACGGTTCCTATCGTTAGCGCACTAGGATTAACATTAAATGAAAGCGCTTCCGACGCTATGGTTGGTGGAGCAGTTACCCAAAACGACAAATTTCAAGTAAAACACGGCGATTACTCCTAAATATTTAGGGATAATCGCTTTTTTATGAATAGATTTCAAGTAAAATTAGGACATTTATCCAATTATATCCGTAATTTTAGCCCAATTAAATCAATAGCAATTATGGAAAGAATCGTTAATCATCCTATTTTAACAATTCCACAAGAGGGAGAACACACTTTTTTATTCAATGGCAAACCCGTAACGGGAATGAAGGGTTTTACCATCGCCGCCGCCTTACATCAGGCCGGCTATCCAGTACACAGTCATAGCGTAAATGGCCGCAACCGTTCGTTGAATTGCGGTATCGGTAAATGTGGCGCCTGCGAAATGCTGGTAGACGGAGAAGTAAAGCGTATCTGTATTACGAAAGTAGACAATGTAAAGGAAGTATCGGAAATAACAGTACAGAATTATACGACAGATTCCCAAATAGAACCCAGAGAAGAACCGGTAGAGATCTATCGAACCGATGTGGCCATCATTGGTGCCGGCCCCGCTGGATTAGCTTGTAGGGAAACCTTAAAAGAGCTAGGCTTGAACAGCATCGTAATCGATAGCAATGATAAGATTGGCGGTCAATTCTTGATGCAAACCCATGCATTTTTCTTTTTCGAGAAAGAGCGGCGCTTTGGCGGTATGCGTGGTTTCGATATAGCGAAAACTTTAGCCGGAGACGACCACTCTGGTATTTTCTTACATTCTACGGTCTGGGATATCCTACAAAATAAGCGTATCGCCGTAAAAGACATGCTTAACCATAAAAATTTTTATGTAGAAGCTCAAGCCTTGATAGTCGCTACTGGTGCGGTTCCTTTTATGCCGACCTTCGAGAATGATGATGTGCCCGGAGTTTATACAGCGGCAGTCGTACAGAAAATGATGAACGCTGAATTCACGTTACTCGGCAAAAACATATTGACAGTAGGCGCCGGTAATATAGGTTACCTAACGTCTTACCAATTGATGCAAGCCGGAGCGAAAGTCAAGGCTATTTTAGAGGCGATGCCCCATGAAGGTGGATTTCCGGTACAAGCGAATCGAATTCGCCGCCTTGGCATACCTATTTATACCTCTCATATGCTTTTGAAAGCCATTCCAAACCAGGATCGGACAGGTATCACTGGCGCGGTTGTCTGCGAATGCGAGAACTTCAAGCCAATCCCGGGAACAGAGAAAGTGATTGATGGTATTGATGTTATTAATATATGTACAGGATTGATTCCCGACAACCAATTGCTAACCAAAGGCCAATATACATTTGGAAAACGTTGTGCCGGCGTAGGTGATGCTGTACGAATCGGAGAAGGTACTACCGCCGTACTAAGAGGAAAGCAAGCCGCTTATGAGATCGCCCAAGAGCTAGGCGTACGTTTCAACTACAACGATTACTTACAAATATCTAAGGAATACATCGACTCCCAGCAACATCCGATCCGCATCAAGGAAGAGTCCCCAAGGCCCACTCCCGAACGTCAAGCCCAACGCCCTTTCGTTCGTTTGGATTGCCTATACGGTTTCGCTTGTAACCCTTGCTCTTTCGCTTGTCCTCAAAAGGCGATCACCAAAAGCTCCACCAGCGTAACGCCCGAGATCGATTACGAAAAATGTACCGGCTGTATGCAATGCGTATCCCATTGTCCGGGGCTGGCTATTTTCGGCTACGATACCCGGAAGCAAAACTTATTCTTACCGGTAGAATACGAGGTAGAAGAAGGTGCCGAGGTGTGGCTCGTCGATGATAACGGGAAGAAACAAGGCGAAGGTATCATTGAGAAAGTATTAAAGAAGCCGACAAAAACAAACGTGGCCCGTGTGAAAGCGGCAGGAATGGAAAACGATGCCTTATTGAATATCACAGGATTCATCGTAAAAGAAAACTATCTGGAGGAAATCGACTTCAAGCAAGAGCCGGAGTGTGAGTCGGAGACCTATGTTTGCCATTGCGAGGACGTATCTTTGGACGAGCTACTTTCCGCCATTGGGGATCGTAAATATATCTCCGTCGACGAGGTAAAACATATCACCCGCCTAGGAATGGGGCCATGCCGGGGAAAACGCTGCATACCCCGCCTACGCATGAAACTAAGGGAAAAAGGTATCGAACTGGTAGGCGACGCTACCCCCCGTGCTCCCCTATCTACCCGCTTCGTCCTAGGGGAAATGTATCCGCAGCGTCAGATAGCGGATACCTATAAAGTAGATTCCGGAAAGCAGGTTCGTAAGACGGAAGTCTTAATTGCCGGCGGAGGTATAGGTGGTAGCGCATTATTCCGTTATTTTGCGGAAGCCGGTAAAAAGACCGTGCTTATTAATGCGGATCGAGGATCATCATGGCGTAATATCGGTGGTGGTCGTCCAGCGTTCTCGATCCCCGAATTAGCGGAGATCGCCCGTAATAACCAAACGATATTCGAGGAGACACAAAAAGAATACGATATCCATTACCGTGAGATACGCTATATCACGTTCGCCCACGACGAGGCTACCTACAATGATCTGGAACGTTCCTGCGGTTGGTCCAACGCTTATTTGATCGACAAGAAAGACTTCCAGAAAGAGGTGTCTCCCTACTTCAACACGAACCAAAACACCTATTTCGCCGCACAAATCTCCCAGCATTGTTGGCAAGCTACCCCGGGGCGTGTGATAGACTTTATACGAAACAAAGGCAAAGAGCGGCAAGGTGAGGTTTTGGAAGACACACACCTAGTGGAAGTACACAAAAACGGTGGAAAATATCACGTCTTATTATATACGCATGATAAGCGATACATCGAATACGAATGTGATCATTTCGTGAACGCCCTCGGTTATAGCGCCGAGCGTTTCGCCCGCATGCTAGGCCTTTACACCGGCCTCTATCCGGTCAAGCACCAAGCGTTGATTACCCATCGCCTACCGAATCTGGGTAAAGACGGGGATATCCTCGATATGTTGATAGACCGCCGGAAACGTAACGACTTCTCCGCTGTCTACGGTCAGCAATTCGCCGAGACCGGACAGATTATCGCTTGCGCCTCCCCCGCTGTCGACGCTAAAGCGGAGATCAGCAACTTTGATGAGTTGAAGTTTAATACCCGTCGTTTCATGGAGATCATCTCCGAAGTGTTCTGCGATTGGATTCCATCGTTAGCCACAGTACCCGTACAAGCCACATGGTCCGGTTATTATGTAGAGCCTCGCTACATTATCGATCCGGATAACGGACTATTCGTCGGTTTGCAAGGTCACGGCTTCATGCTCGCTCAATACTTGGCTAAACTATACGTAGATAAAGCGTTAGGCCGTACCGTTCCGGATTATATGGAGCGATTGAGGCTCGATGGAGACGGAATTAGTGAGAAAGCTTTCAAATAAACTATAAATAAAACAAAACCTCCTCTACCACAATTGGTAAGGGGAGGTTTTGATAAAACCAATCTTTTCTATTTTTGTTATTCTATATCCATAAATAGTAATCATATGAATATAGAAACAACAGACAACTCCCCTTTGCTACAGGAATGTATAGAAGAATTGATCAGTAGTAAAATCGATGAGGGGAAAGGAAGAACCGCTGGGAATTATCGAAGCGCATGGAATAAATTATCCACCTTTTTAGGTCCGAGAGTAACGGAGTTTACATTTGCCGACTTAACGACCGATTTTCTTCATCACTATCTTTTATGGTTGATGCAAGGGGAAGACGGGAAACAGGCTCCCTTGAAACCGGGTAGTTTGGACTTCTACATTCGTAATCTAAAGACAATGTACAACAAGATCGCTCAAGATAAACAAATGGATGTTCCGAGAGAAAGCCCGTTCTCCGGCCTGCAGATAAAGGTCCCACCCACCCGGAAAAGGGCTTTGCCAAGCCTCGACCTACAAAATCTGGCGACTCTTGAGCGGCCCAAGAACCCACACGCCTGTACGGCCCTTCACTTGGCTCTTTTCTTATTTTACGCTAGAGGTATGTGCTTCGTGGATGTCTTTAATTTGCGACACAGCAATATAAACGATGATTATATCCACTACGTACGTAGCAAGACTGGCGTAGCGATGCAAGTAAAGATCACCCCCGAGATGAAGAACATCATATTCTCTTATCGGCGTTTCAATAACCCGTGGATATTCCCTTTCTTACACGAGAAAATCAGCGGAGAGGGAGAAGTCACGGCCCAGTCTGCGCTTCGGAGAGTGAACCGCCACTTAAAGAAAATGGGAGAGCAATTACACTTCGAACAGCCATTCACTACCTATGTGATGCGGCATAGCTGGGCTTCCATGATGCTGGAGGCGAATTCGGAAATCGGCATTATCAGCCAATCCTTAGGACATATGTCCCTACGGACTACCGAGATCTATCTTGGCCGGATATCAGTATCTAAAATAGACAGGGCCTCCGATAATATGTTGAATAATTTGGTTCGCGACTCTTCCTCCCGGCAAAGAAGTAAAAATAAGGTGATGGCTTTAAGAGACAATCCTCCTATACAAATAAAAGAGACAATCGGCAAGAAATGCAAGAAGCTCATTTCCTCGATTGCCTCTAAGTTATTCTCATTTATTTAAAATAGTTCATGCAGGAATGCCAAAGGGTAGATTCGTCAAGGCATTCCTGCACAGCCCTTAGAATGGATACTATTTCTCTTCACCAAAATTAACAGTATTCTCGACATTGTCCACATCATCAAAGACAGCCACGTTGCCGTTTGTTATCGTTACACGGAGGTCGGCACTATTAGGGCCGGCGATATTCACCGTCAGCTTATAATGATAATCCCGATAGATATTGTAATCGGTCACCAAGTCACCCCCAAGATAGAATTTATACTCTACATCGATCGGCGAAGAGTATGCTCCTCCACCCAAAGGATACTGATATTGCCCTCTTACCAATAGATAAGTGCATCCTTCCAAAGATCCGCCAGTCCCCGGCCCCATATCCTTCTTATTCTTCTCTTGCGCCGTGGTAGCTAAACCTGTACCCCGGATATTTTCCGCCATATAGAAAACTCCTTCTTTATCACCGAGTGTTATTCCTGATACAGGTATCTCCTCCGTATAGAAATTAGTAGATAAAGGACTTGAAATCGTTGGATATGTCGAGTCGTCATCATATAGCCGGGTTACTTTAGGTACATTTGACATAATAACCGGTTTCGTATCAATTAACTTAAAATTGCCAGAGGCCACTGAAGAGTTCACGGTCACGGTCACTTTCGCGAACGCCCTGTACATACGGGATAATACGACCAACCTCATGTCAGCCTCTGAGCTAGAGGGATCCTTCGTATAGTCGGTCGGTCCCGAAGATAGTATATTAGTACCTGTTGGAGAGCCATCTGATGAATAAATAATACTTTTCGTTTTAGCCATCAATTCTGTTACAGAAAGGGACGTAGGGATACCACCTTCTTTTACAAATAACTTGGCGGTAACCTCCGTCGCATTCATATCCTCCGCATTTACGATGATATAAAACTCACTAGTCTCGTTCTTGAAACGCATATCATCCTTCATTAATTGAATCAATAACTGGTCATAGGTAGTGCTACTACTTCCCGGCACAGCCGTTATGCTATTCCTATCGGCAAAGACAGCTTTCAACAACTCGGTTCCATCCTTTTTAAACTGTAAAATCCATACATTATATATATTAGTATCTCCCAATTTAAGAATTTCCGGTTCCGTTCCCGCTTTCGTCTCTACATCAATCGTACCCGGTACCCTTAACAGGAACTGGAAAGCACATTCCTCCCCTCCTTCGGATGTTGATGGTATCATTTCCTCATTACTACATGCCCCTAGCAGCAAGCATAGTATACAAAATAAACTTATTCTCATTTTCAGTTCCTCCTTATTCCCCTCCAACGGGATCCGTCACATTTTTTATTTCCGTGAATTCCAATATGCCCAATGTCAGTTCTGTTTCTTTAAAATCCCCAAAGAACTTCAAGGTAAATTCAAAGCTATAGGACATACCGGGCAAGAAAGTCTTACGAGCGGTAGCATTGAATACAAAATGACCGGGCACAGATCCACCATTTCCATTTTTATCATAATCTACCGTTAAATCAATTACAAACTGTAATTCCGACCCGCTTAAAGGCAATACGATTTTACGTGGATCTGAGGTATGAGGCAGGCCTACAGCTACGGAATTATTGAAAGAGCTAAAATCCACTCCGTTGTTTTCATTCGCAACTCCATCCGAATACCATGCATTATCCCCTAGCCGATAAGTTCTTGAATCAGATAAGTTTTTCATCGTTATAAAGTTTACACGCAAGCCTTTTACAGTAACAGGAGATACACTAGCCGCTTTTACCGACACCTCTACTTGCGAGCAAAGCCGCGTGAACGGATTCGTCAAGGTAACCGACATCGTGTTTTGTCCCGCTTTCTGGGGCTGGACAGTTATATCGTTCATGAACGTATACATAAAATCTTGCCCATTTTGCACGGTCACCAGATTTCCATCACCCAATTCCGGCGCATTCTCTTCATTGTAGGAAATGAAATAAAGGTTATATACACCCCGATACAAAAATAGGGCCTTGCCCGATTGGGCGGTGACCTTTCCATCCGCACCCACCACATAAGTACCTTCCGCCGAAGGAGTACCAGTCTCACCAGTCCCAGTCTTAGTACCGGTCTCAGTCTTAGTCTCCACCTTGAAAGCATAGACTTTAATCAACGCTTTATCATTCAAGACTGAAACGGCCGCAGCCTTGGTTACATTCGCTTGATAAAGATCGAACTCCAAGGCAACCTTATCACCTTCCCCTTCTTCCCAAAAAGATTCCTTTTGGCAACCCACCAACGTGACCAAAAGCCATAGACTTACAAAACTTAATACATATCTCATATCTCCTCCCTTCTTATTTAAATACCCACACTCGTATTCTGATCCGTACTATTTTGCCAATCGTATACGGTTACGCCCTCGAATGTACCTTCCATCTTATCAATACGTATCTTATAGACATAATGATAACCCGCCAACCATTTCACCCCGCTTTCGGAAGAAATAGAGGCAGTCTCAAACTCACGTTCCACCCCGTCTACATCCACTGTCAAACGGAACGACAATACTTGCTCGGCAGCGTCCATCGGGGCTACGAGACAAGATATGTTCGGTTGCGTCAACGAGGTTTCCAATATTTTCGAACCGGTCAACTCTATCGAGGATGTCCCCGCTAGGCCATTCAGACGCCCTAGTTCCTCCCCTGTCCCGTTCAATCGCATGTCCGCCTTACCGATTTGCAGACGTCCGGTGTTACTACGTATATCTATTTTTTTCAGCGTTAAGATCTCATCGCTGGCATTCGCAGACTTATAGATATAGAAACTCACCTTTGTCAAGGCATGGAACAATTGAAGGCTGATTATCTTTGAGGTTTTGGAAGCCTGAACCGGCTTAGCATAAAGGTAATCGATCTGTTTACCATCGAATGTATCCGCATCCCGGACCGTGACCTCGACAGAGTACACGCCGGAGGAGGCTGTTACGTTAATGGCCTTACCTTCTTCTTCCGTAGGATAATAAGCATACACATCCGTAGCGGTACTACCCAGCAGTGGCGCGGATTCACATCCCCATGTTACTCCGGATTTGGAATACACCGGATTCACCCATGTATCACTGGAGTTCTTCAAATACAATTTCACGTTATCCACAGAGGTAGTCACTGCCTTCGTAACAGCGTCGTCAGCCAAAGAGACCGATCGCAGCTCAAGGGTGGAACCTGCCTCCACCTCCGGTATCCCGTCTGACTGGCAAGCTCCCAACAGGGAACAGAGGGCCAATCCCCAACCTAGATTATATAAATTTTTCATATTCTTCATTCTTTATAGATTTTAAATGGATCAAGTGGCGCTAACAGGATTGTCGGGAACCGTTGTCTCCTTAAACCCCATTACTTCCACGGAAGTCAATATCAATTCATCGGATGACGTGAAGTTATATACATAATTCTTACTAGCCCCAAATGTGTATGCCGGCTGAGTAAATGTTTGTTGTGTAGCCTCTGGACTTGAAGCACCGTCAAGCGTACGGGAAACGCTTAGCTTGAAACTCATATTCGCTCCCGGTCTTAAGATACAGACGAAAGTATGCTTATCGCTAGCTACGGTATTATCCCCTGTATGCAACATCTCGATCGTTTCAGAAGAAGAGGCACCAGTCCGGATGCCATTGCCTGCTAAGGTAGCCATCACATTCTTATATTTTGTAGTAGCACCCCCTGATGAGGCATAATTAATTGAGATCGTGATCTTCGCCGCTACCGGCATAAAGGTAAAGTTTACCTTGTTGCTACTCAAGGTAACGTTAGAGCCGCCTTTCGCTTCCAGTTTATTGCTTTGCCAGAAATTCTCATAGGATCTCTGGTCTTGCAGAATAAAGGTGAAAGCTGCCGGATATGAGGCCGAGAATGAAGAAGCCGTAGATGATCCGGAAACCGTCAACGATTTTCCCGCCGTTTTCGGAATCCACCCGTTCGTGGCATCCTTTCGGTAAGTCACGGTCTGGCTCCCACCATTAATCTGTATCTCATCGTCCGTACTAAAGCTACTCTTATCATAGTTCGTAGCGTCGACCGCACGGGTAGACAGAGAAGAAACGATCTCCGCCGTCACCTCCAAGGGCTGTCCACCTTCCAGATCCACCTCTGAGGTACAGGCGGGGGCGAGCAATAGCAATAAGCCTCCGGACAGGTGGAGCATGGTTTGTCGTATATTCATAGTATAATGTATCATAATGCTATATAGTTGTTAAGTTAAATTTCCTCCAGCCATGATCTCATCCGTCCATTTGCCGATGGTACAACTTTCCGGGATCAGCATGTCGTTATGCAAGGTCAAATTATATGTATAGTGGTAACCGGTCCGCAAGGCACAACCCGTTAAGGTAGCCTTGTAGGTAACACCATCGCAAGTGAGAGAGACCGTTAGATCCGTAGCAGGGGTTCCCGCACTACCACCTACAGCCCTTAGGATACCACACCATTCATATTTCCGGGATGCATCGACCGGGTAAGGCCGATATAGCGTGATCGTCTGGTTCGTAGATACAGCCGTACGTATCCCCGCCGCCGCTACCAATACGGCATCATTGGCGATGGTAGTCTCACGGTTCACGGTAAACTTCAAGGTCAACTTCGAATTGACGTGCGTAAAGGGCTTGCCGCTCGACGTAAAGTCCAGCGTACCGTCGCTGGATGTGGCATCACCCGTTTTCAGCAGGTTACTGGCCAGATAAGCAGCGCTCGTGGTTTGAAACTGGTTGATGGCCGAGTAATCCGCCGGAAACTGCGCCGAATACGTAACGGCAGGCTCCAAGGTCACAGGCGAGGTTCCCACCACGGTCCATGCGGAAGTTCCGTCATACCGATAGCTGGCCGATTGGGAAGCCGCCGTCCCACTTGCCTTTTTTGTCCTTGTCACCTTTATCTGATCGCCGGAAAGGAAGGATGTCCTATCGAAACCATTATCCGAGCTAACCGCCTCGCCGCTTTTGGTAACAGGGCTGATCTCGGCAAGTACCGTCACCGGGATTCCCTCCGGAGCGGAAAGCCCCGTCTCTATCCCGTTCGTGCAACCGTAGAGAGCCAGCGCCATGTTCAAGGCTCCCATCCATGCTAAACTGAGGTTCATGTAATTCATATTCATATTTTTCTTTTTATGCCGTAATTAATAGCCGCCGGGCTTAACGTCTACCGTTCCCGCTGAACCGCTCTCTGTCCAAGGGAGGATATCGGCGTTCACTGTAATCGCCCGGTTGGATAAGGTTATTTGTATTTTGTGGGTATGTCCTCTTTTCCAAGTGATCTGACTTAGGTTGGCGGATAACGTCCGGTCATCCGTAGTGTCATCCCGCTTGCCGACCACTACCGTAAGGGTCATGTCAACCGATGCCAAAGGAGCCACCAACCCATAGCCTACCTCCACCGGAACACCCACGGCACCGCAAAGTATGGCGGTGGTATTACTCGACACATCGTTTTTAGGGGTAAAAGTGAGTTCGGCTACCTTTGTTCCTCCACCAAGCGCTCCATCCGCGATCCGCATCGTTCCCGTGCCGGTAATGAACGCATTGGAGGATGTTTTCAACGTTATCTTCTTCACGTAATCATAGGTCGCATTCACGGAACGTCCCGTGGCGGATTGCATCGTGAAGGAAAGGCGGGCCAGCGCATGTTGCAAGTAGATTTCCGGCTGATAAGTACCGCTTGAGGGGGAACCGCCGGACGGCGTGGTATTGCTGGCCGTAATAGCGATAGCCTCTCCTACCGTGTTGCTGGCGGAACCGTACATATAATCGGTAGCGTCAGAATCCCATCCCTTGCCGCCATAGAAATTCTGGTGAACGGGAAGGGTGGTCGCTATGGTATGCGTCGTGGTAGTCGTTGATTTTGTGAGGGTGGCGCTCGTCGGGCTATAGGCATAGATCCGGGCCTTTACACTCGATAAATTCACGGTGGGATCGCCTACCCAATCGTTTCCGCCGCTACCTACCGACTGATAGGTGAAGGTGGAAAGGCCAGCATTTCCCGCCGTACCAACCCCGCCATAGGGAGTATAGCCGTCCTCTGCTTTAGTAACGAAAAGTTTTACCGCGTTAATCCTTCCCTCACCCTCCGTCGTGGAGGTTCCGCTTATGATGGAGCGGGTCTCGACACCGCTCATGTGGAATACGGGTTGTAAGAATACCCCTGTCGTGTCTTCCGGCAAGGAGTCGTCGGAGGAGCAGCCGGATAAGAGCGCCAGTATCGCCAACAGGCCTACACCGAGGTGTAGCGGACGTGCGTTTTTGTAAATATCCTGTATCATAGTTCGTATAGTTTTTTTAGATAGTCGTACTTGTATTGTCGGATGATTCATTCGTCCACCCTACCACATTGAAGCCGTCCAGCTTAAGGCCGGTACCGTGGATGGAGATGGTGTATGTATATTTATTTCCGGCGGACCATTCGCCACCGTCGGTAATGGTGTCTAGTTTCATTTCCTTGCCATCTACTACGACAGTCAAGGTAGCGGCGGTAACATTTGCAGTGCCGGAGGGGAATGGTACGCCGTAATTGATGAACTCGATTCCGTCTGTGGTAGCGGCAACGGTTACGCCGCCATTTACCGTGTACTCGTACTTTACCTGTGTACCCGCCTTCGCTCCGGTTAGGTTGCCGAGGGCTCCGTCCTTTAGGCTCATGGTGGTGGTACCATTCGTTTGTAGTGTCGGGATGGGGCGACTATAGGTTATTTTTGTCAGGTTGCAAGGACCGATGTAGTCCGTGTGTTTCTTGAACTTTAGGCTTACCAAGCAAAAGGCATGCTTAAGGCCGAGGTTTATCTTCTCGCCTTTTGAATCGGAGGCTCTGTGGCCGTTATCGGCTATGGGTTGAGTTGTTTCAAAGGTTTTTGCGGTAGTGTTATAGGCTACGCCATACATATAATCGTTACCGGGAACAGTGAAATCCAGGGAGGAGACATTCGCTACCGTATTCGAATAGACTATGGCATTAGCCCGTACCGGGATGGTATAGACTGGGGAAGAGGCATTTCCGGCCGCGTTTATCGTGGTGGCATCCGTGACTGGATAGCAAGAGTAGACTATGGCTTGCTGGGTGCTTAGCCAGATCGTTTGATCCTTACCGTTTATCGTAGCGGGTTTTAAGAAACCCTCTTGGAGAGTGTATTGGCCGTATGTACCTTGGGGGAATATGCCGTAATGGTTTTCACTTGCCACGTTATTTACGGCGTATAGGCCGATAGCCGCTATATCGCTGGATGTGGCAGTGGCCTTGGTGAGGGCTACGCTGGCGATCTGCGGGGACAGGGCGACAGGGGTATCCGGATCAACCGGGGGTACGATGGGGTCTTCGCCATCCTCGCCGCCGCAGGCGAAAAGGGAAAGCGATACTGTTGTTAATAATAGGTATCTATACGGTTTCATATTTATCGTTGTTTATATTGTTCGTTTATTTGCCACCCGGTTTTATTATTACCACCCGGTCTGATTGTTACTACACAGATTTCGTGTTTTGTATTTCGTGTTTCGTGTTTTGTTGTAGAGACGGGGCACGCCCCGTCTCTACAACCCTAGACTGTAGGTTAATTAACTTTCAAATCATCATTGCCGGTTCCTGTGCCCCAAGCGGCTACGGTTACGGTGCCTATGGATAATTCCTTACCGCTAAGTTTTACAGTATAGATGTTTTCTTTCCCCTGCTCCCAAGTAACTCCTGTCCCACTATCGGCTAACGCAACCTCATAATCCGCTCCATCAATCGTAAAGATGGCTTTGGTATTATTTAGGGCTTTGCTAGTTATCGGCAAAGCCAAGATGCTAAATCGGGATGAAGCATTTTTTGTAGCTGTCTCATCGGTTAAGCCTCCAGAACCTTGTACCTTTAGCGTATAGTTAGAGGAAAAATCCCGGACGTAAGTCGCAGCACTAGTTGTATTGGCGTGAACCGTCAAGACTCCCGTATTAATATTCATCGTCGCTATCGCATCGGAACCTGTATTAGCTTGATTAGGTACATCCTTCAACTGTATCTTCGATAGCACACCTTTATTCTTATAAGTTCCATCATTGTAAATGCGGAAACTAACCAAAGTCAAGGCATGCTTCATGGTTAGATCAACAGAGGCATCTATAGAGGTTTCCTTTTTCGTGTTGCTCGCAGTTATCCAATTCGTCTCAGAGCTACCTTGGTCTGCCCACATATAATCGATTTCACCTTTCGCTGAATTAATCTTTGCCTTATTGGTATTTGTCGTTTCAGAGTTGTCTATTAATGTCGAGGGATAATCCCTATGCGCATCATCAGTCGTTCCAGCAAAGACCGTTACTGGGATTGTGGAGTTATCCGTAGCGGTATTATCAGATAATACTAGAGCTGTGGTTGTGGCTAACTCTTGATTTGTTCCGGGCTGATAAGCCGGATAATAAGCGTATATCTTTGCCACTTCGGAGGTCAGATAGATCTTTTTATCTCCACTTTTCCAGCCTGCGGTTCCTGTTGTCGAATAAGTATATAATGCGTAATTATTGCTTTTCGCATTCGTATAAGGATCTTCACCCGATACGACTGTCCCCTTTAAGCGTGCGTACACCGCTACGCTTTTCATGACATCATCTTTACTAGCGTCAGCTTGGGTACCCGAATTTATCACGCTTTTCGTAAGTGTCACCCCCGCCGTGATTCCCAGCTCTACGGCATCCGGCAGGTTGGAAGGGAGGATGGAGGGGATATTGTCCTCGTTGCTACAGGCAGCCAAGAAGAAGGGAGAAAGAAAGAGTAGTTTATAGTTTATCAGTTTTCTCATGATTACTTTTTTTGATTCGTTCTATTAATTGTTCAATTCGTTTAGTCAGTCAGTGGATCAAGTCTAGGTTGCCATCGACATACGAGGGAGTCCATTCGGCTACCTCCACGGAGGAGATACCTAAAGAGGCATCGTAGATATCCAACGTGATCACGTGAGAGAAACCGGGCTTGAAATTATCCTCAGATATTTCATCACCCATCTTCACGGATACGTCGGTAAAGGTACCGATCGAAGTCTCGACCGTTATTTTTACATTGCCCGGATCGGGTGTAGGCGGCAGATACAGGCAGCCCAGATCGATGGGACCGACATTTGACGGTCCTACTGTAGCGTTGTCGGTAGGCTGGAGGGTCACGTCCGAGGTACCGGAGAAGGTGGCCTTGCCTGTAGCCAGCGGAACATTTACCGCCGTAGGTATGCTTTTCACGATAATCTTGTTCACCTTCACCTCCAGGCCTCCGGCATCATGCTTCTTTGCCTTGAATACCAGCTGGGTAAGCAGGTGGGCGTAATTCAATGAGCGATTCGCCTCGACCCCGGCGACGGTATTGCCCGTAAACCGGTTACCATCCCACTTATTACCCGCCAAGGGGCCGGCGTACATCAAGTCCATATGCCCGTCAAGGGTATAGCTTACGGTGCCCTTGTCGGCATCGTACGAGTTATCGCCCGCCACGGGAGATACGCCGACCAGATATACGTTCGCTCCCATGCGGGGATAATGGTGCTTACGAGAGGCATCCCATGAGATACTCCCGCCTACCGCCACATCAGCCGTCCGCTCTACCCATTCCTCGTAGAATACGGCATCGGCCCAACTCGTGGTCACGTCGGATACGGGGGTGGAGAAACGATCGGCAAGACTTGTATAGTCGGGAACACCTGTGATGGCGTCGAGACGGGTCACGCAAAAGAGGGTGGTCTTGAACGCCTCCGCCTCTCCCACTTCCGCTTTCGTGCTTATGGACGTGTCCGGGTACGTCGCCCGAAGCTCGATCGGAGGATCGGCGGAAGGTATCTCACCTCCCGCCTCACCATTGTCCGAGCAAGCGGCCAACGATCCCATGACTATCATCGACAATATGTATATAGAGAGTTGTCTCATGATGGTTGAGGGATATTTAGGATTATTTCAAGTCAACGGTTCCGCCGTTACCCTGTTTCCATTCGTTGACAGTGGCTTTCACTTCCAGTGCCTTCACATTATCTCCTGTAGGTTTGTCTGGCTCGGTAATGTTCAACGTAACCGTATGGGCATAGCCTTCTTGGGCATTCAACTTTTCACCTGCATTCTTTGAGTCCATCACCGGGACATTCAAGAAGGTACGATCCGTACCGCCTACGTTGATCGTTACGTTCAGCTTGATATCATTAGACGGAGCGAGCATCACTGCCGGGCTAATCGTAGAAGCTGTCGTGGAAAGAGCGGTTGTCGTGATATTCGGGACAGAGAAATCGGAAGCAGTAGCCCAATTCACGTCACCATTTGTCAGGTTCACGGATTGGGGCAATTGCGTGCCCAAAATCTTGATGCTCTTGATGGAGACGTTCTTTCCTTCCCATTCTCCCTTACCACCAGCTACGCTTGTGTAACTAGCGGCGAAAACCAATTGGGTGGTCTTGTGGGCAAACGTCAACTTACATCCATTTTGATTTGGTGACGCTGCAGTTCCGGCATCTTGATCCGCACCGATCGTCATGACATCCTGCAAGCCGTCCACCTTGCCGAAAACCACTTTTGAGGACTCGATTGTTCCGGAAGGAACAACCGCCGTGATATGGGAGTTTTTAGCACTCACCTGCGCATTATCATAATACAAGGTGGGAGTCAAGGTAATATCCGTCTCTTTCCCAGCCGTAAATACAGCGCCGGCTACGTTGGCACGTGTTTCCAATGCCTTTGTAGTTTCATTGATCACATTCTTGTAAACCGGATTAAAGCTACCCCAATCATGCTCGTGTCCGGAAGTCACGTCCACCATCACCACGATACCTTCCACCTGCGATCCATTCGTGATCGGGGCTTTAGTCGTGAGACCTTCCACGCTTTGTGTCAATTTGATCGCTACCGGAGCGTTCGCCGTACCCAAATCGGGAGTGATCACATCCTTGTCGTTCGAGCAGCTTGCCGCTAACAGGGCCACAGCCGCCATTGTCAAAATCTTTTTCATTTGTCTTGTAATTTTAAAGTATTAATAAAAAATATGAATTAAATAATCTTATCTATAAATCGGCGTTGCCGCCATTGCCCGGTTTCCACGGGGTGACGGTTGCCGTTATCTTTACTTGGTACTCCTCGAAGGGATCCGGCTCCTTGGGTTCCTCGGGAGTATCGGGATCGTCCGGTTCCTCTGGATCAACGGGTATCTCAAGCGAGATCTCGATATCGTAAGCCCCTCCACTCTCGTTGCCCTCGCCGCCGAACGAGACGGGGAGATCCTTGAAATCCTGCCCGGAGGCGGGATCACCTTCCGGCGCGAGCGTCATGTCAAGCGTCAAGGAGGCCTTGGGCTGCACCAGCACGAATCCGGGGAGCGTCACTACGCCATCCACCACGGGGATACCATTCCCGTCATCGGAAGAATAGATGATCACCGAGCTGGTCTCCCCGACCGGGACCACCTCTCCATCCGACAAGGACACCTTAGCTACCGAGGCTAGCCCGTTCAGCTTGACGGCATGTACGCTATACCCGTCCGGCGCTCCCTTGACACGTAGGCGGAAGCTGAGTTGCGTCAGCAGGTGCCTATGGATCAAGGGCGTTTCCGTAGCGTCGAAACGGCGGGACAGGGAGCCGCTCCGCTCATCGGTCAGCATCAAGTCTTCCTGCCCCGTCAGCTCGTACCGTACCTCGCCGTTCACGTGGGGGGCGGCGGGGTGATAGCTACGGATGAAAAGCGCGGAGCCGTCCGTGGGATAGTAGCGTTCCGGGTCTAAGAGGATATCGCCCTCCGTGGCCGTCCCCGTCCAATGCTCCGTGTAATCGCCGGCGGAAGTGCCTACGGCGATGGATACGGGCGTGGAGTCGAAAACGTCCACGGCGGCACGGGTCTGGATGCCGGTGTAAAGGCGGATCGGGACGGCGGGGCTTACCATCAAGGAGAGATCCAGCGTATCACGGCCCGAGGACATGGCCTCATGCAGGCTCGCGGTCAGGTTCTCCTTGTAGCTGAAACGCTCGCCGCCGGCGGTCTCGAACGAGAGCGTGCAGACGTTGCTCCGGTCCGAGCCGTCCAGCGTCACCGTACCCAAGATACCCGCCACGGCTTGGTAAACGCCCGCCACGCCCGCAGCCGAGGCACGGAAATCAAGGTCGAGCACACCCACTCCTGTCGCTATCCGGTCAGACAGGCGCACCGACGAGGCTATCCCGTCCAAACGGCCCTCCACCTTCGCCCCGCCGAAGCCTTTCCCTGCGTCGATGGTAAGGCGCAAGATCCGGCGGATATCCTTGGGGGTCGATGAGATCGCGGTCTCATCGCCATCGGTCACTTTAATCCCCGTCACGCTCTCCACGTAAAGAGGGCTATCCAGCGATACCAGCAGGCTGTCGCTTCCCGAGGGAAGGGCGGCGGCATAGGCTTTCCCCAGATTCTCCGTATCGCTCAACCGGACTTCGGCGGGGTTGGCGCCCGCGACCAGCAGTGCGTACTCCCCCACCACGAGCCGCTCGCTCCACGACCACGTAGACGGCGTTCCGGCGGGCTCTTCCTTCCCCGCCACGCTGGAACCATCCGCCTTATAAGCGAAAACGGCCAAGGGAGTATCGCCCGTATGTCGCACGGATACCCGCAACAATCCCTCGCCGGAACCGGGAACGGGTGGTTCCGGATCGTCCTTACCGCAAGCTCCCAAGACGAGGAAGCCGAGTAATAAAAAAGCTGTTTTTTTCGATAAATGTCTTAATCTCATATACTAGTTTATCTATAGTTTTTCCTTTCCCTCTGTACGGGCCGGTTCCCTGCCGTCGGGGAGGGTGTCTCCCTAGCGTTAGGGATGATGCCTCCCCAGCGTTAGGGACAATGCCTCCCTAGTGTTAGGGATGATGTCTCCCCTGTGCTAGGGATGATGCCTCCCCCGGATCAAATCTCATCCGGACTCTCGGAGTCGCCTCCCCCGGCGCCCACGGTGAGCGGCAGCTTGTACTCGATCGTGCGGGGAGACTTGAGCAAGGTGACGCCTTTCGAGAACTGCGTCACGATGCGCAGCCTGTACTTGCCGTCGGTCAAGGCCGGTACGCGGGCGATGATACGGCTGGGGTCGTTTTGCGTGAGGCGGCGGGTCACGGGCGTAACCTTCTCGCCGTCTTCCGACACGAAAAAGATACCTACCGAGCTGTCCGCCCCGTTAATACGGATACGGTCGCCCTCGATCAGTATGTCCTCGTTCGGGGTGATAGAGCCGTTGGACAATCCCGTGAAGGTATCGGTCACCATGCCGATGCGCCCCACCTCGGACTTGGCTCCTAGAACCTCGACGCCCACCTTGCTCAACGCGTCACGCATCTCGGCGGAGGGCACGATATCGAGCGTCAGCTTATGGATAGCGGGATCGAACTTCGCCGTCTCGCCTCCCCAAGGGCCCGTGATACGGGGCGTGTACTGGCACACCTCGGTGAGTAGGCTGTAGCCCATCATGAGGTGCTCCCGCACGATGCGGTCGCGTTGCTTGATAATGGACAGCAAGGTGTCATACTTGATCTCGGAGCCTTCCTTGATGATGGCGTTGGCTATATTCTCGTTGTGCAGGGTGTCTTTTTGGGTCAATACCTCCGCAATGTAGTCGTTGTCGTCATCCTTGGTTAACAAATTTGGCCGAAGCCATACTTTCCAGTAATACTCGTTTGCCATGATTGGTTTGTTTTTAATTGTTAGTAATCCGTTTAATTAGATGTTATGTCATGATCTTATTCTTGGATACAGCGGATGTTTTGGGCATCACGGTTATCTTTGCCGGCGAACTTAAGTCCTCCTCCCCCTTCTACGATCCCACCGCTACGACTGGCGATAAATACGTTACTCGCTCTGACATTGGAGGCTGTAATAGCCAAGAAAGTCGTGTATCCCACATTATTTAATGTAGTCAAATCCGCCGGATAACCGGAGAATCGCAGGTACGTGCCGTTTGCCGTATTATCGTATTTCAAAAGGACTCCACCATTTTTTTCAGAATTAGATAGTATCGTATTCCAGTCAGAGGAATTACGGCTTATTAGTACTTGAAGTTCATTCTGTGTCGGAACCCGCCAACCGGCAGGACATGGATCATGCACGGTTTTGCTGTCACTCCAAGTGGGCCTGCCGTTCGCATCCGAACTGGGATTGGATGACCATTCCTGATTTTGGGGCTGCCCAAAAGCCTCGGGATGCTGATAGGCATGATGAACCGAGCTGAAATTAAGACCTGTCGGCATCACCCATGTGATTCCGTCCGCCTTATACCTGTTCAGGCAATGCTTGGGAGGTAGGGCGGCATTGATGGTGAATTTATATTGATTCGCTATTTTTTCCGCCGTATAGCTTCCGGGGAAAGGGTCTTTACGTGCCCTCTGGTAATGAAAACCGTTGGCACGCGACATATCGAGGATATCGGAGGGGACGGACACATAGCCATCGTAGGCGCCTAGGCAACGATCCATGATGGGCTTATATGAGGTCGCCCCGTTCTGCAATTTCAAGATGCGCTGGTTGTCCGGCGAGAGAATGGTAGCGTCGGTTGTTGCCGAGGGACTATAATCCGTTACCCACACATGCCAGCTCCAAAGGATATTGCCCGTTCCGTTCTCGCCATCGTAGGCGGCGATAAGGCCACTGCCTCCCGTGGTGTTCGGAGCGACACGGCAGTAGATACGGGCATCCGTGAGGCTGTCGCCGTTCTTTAGCTCCACTATGTTCGTGTGGTCATCTTCGGCCGGTACCTGCGGGGCGTATTTGTTAACGACTCCCAGTGCGGGGTCGCCCAAGTCGCCATCCTCCAGCGTCTGCCACAATACTTTCACGGATTTTATCGGAGTGGAGAAGGTAGTGCCTGAAAGGCCACACCAGTCTCGCAATATCGTATTGCCTCCGGCTACTCCCTTTATGGTGTAGTTGTATGGGTTGAAGCAGAACGCTCCACCCGGTTTTACCATAAAGCAGTTCGCCGTGGGGACTATGTTGTTGTTGTTCTGCGAGGCAGGGATTGGGTCGATGATGGTTATGCGACGGTCGTCAACTGGAAGCGTATTGTGCGACATCTCTACATTATATATATAGTTCGTGTTATCGTATAAGTCGAACTCCTTGCTGGTGCTGCCACCCAGATAGACGCGGTAGTTCAGTTTCTTCTGGCTATCCGTTTCGTTGCCGCCGTCGCTCTTGTGGCGGGAGATGAAGGTAGCGTAGGCGCTGCCCTTCGGGGCGTTCGCCTTCGTGCGGTAATAAGCGGAGGAGGCGTAGGCGCTCTCCCCGCGTACGACGGAGGGAACCCAGCAGGTATAGCTTCCCTCGTCCGAGACGCTTGCCACCTGTATGGTGGTATATTGATCCAACAGGGACGGGTAGGTATCGTCATTGACGGGTTTCAACAACCTGTAGTCTACGGGGATGGATTGCAGCAGGACTTGCTCTAGAGTATAGCCGGTTTTCTCCGATTCGTTTTTCCAAGACAGCGTCAGGCGGGTAGCCAAGCGGCGCAGGAGGATGCGGACATCCGTACCGTCAGGGCTTTGGATCTCGCCTGCCGAGGTTACGTTCACCTTAGGCAGGTGAAGGATATAGGGCATGGCCTTTATATCCCCCTCATTCTTGATCCCCTCGATCATGGATGACGTGGCTGTCGTGCTTTGCACGGCGGAAAGGCTTTTCCCACTAAGGGAACCCACCGTGTAGGCGGAACCGTTATATCCCCGGGCGATTATCACCAGCTGGCAATTGTCCAAAGCCTCCAGCGTGACCGTGAAGGAGGAACCAATCTCAACGGCGCTCGTATAACTCACTCCTTTGCCGGTTTTAAAATTACCGCCCGCATCGTATTGCCAGATCTCCAAGCCGTAAAGCTTATCCGGCTTGGCGGTGGCCAACGGGTCTTCTACGGCAGCCTTGGTCTTGGCAGAGGATTGCAGCCGCACATTGAGACCGGAGCCGGAACCAACGCCCTCCCCCGCTTTCGTACCGGACGTGCCGCCGGCAAGCGATGCGGCATCCACCTCGTCGGCGATACCCACGCAGAGCGATACCTCCACCGCCTTGCCCTCACCCGTAGATGGGCAGGGTGAATCGAGACGATTCTCACAACTTGACATTCCTAACATCGATACTATTGACATCATGATCAATACTGCTTTTTGTAATTTTACACCTATTTCCTCCATACCTGCACATGCTTTTTCACTACTACATTTCACATTTTTTTGCTTGAATCACGTTGTCTCTTTCTTACGCAGAAAGAGACAACAGGAGGATAAACGCTCCTATCCACTGTTTTTCAATCCCTTGAAAATGTTAATAGGACAAGGCACGTCACGCTTGACGGCTAGCGATTGTTTGTCTTTTTTAATTTTGACAAAAGATTTAAGCACTCTCCTTGCCTTTATCGGCAATTTGAGCTACTTTTACACCCGAAAACGGATATTTATCCGTCATTCTGAAAGTTGTCTCTTTCTGCGTAAGAAAGAGACAACTTTTTTTCTCTCATCCCTTCATTCTCAATATCTTCCATTTTCATTCCTCTTTTCCATTTTCTTTCATTTCGCTTTTTGTCTCTTTACAAATCACTACTCATTTAACATTTCGGACTTACTGTCCGGAAAGGCACGCACGAAACCGCACGATACCCGACGGGGGTACCGTGTAACTTCACGCATGCGACAACAATCATATCATCGCATGACGGGATTAATAAGGATAAGAATTGTTATTTTATTCGGAGGTCTTCACCCACACACGTTTGCCATCGAACGTGATCGCCATTTTGAGGATGTCTCGCACCCCAGCCGCATGGAGCGTAGCGGCGTATTGCTTCTTCTCGATCTGCGCCAAGGCGGAATCAAGGACCTTGTCCACGGACTCGTCAAACATGGGGTCGTACACTTTCAACTCCATGATAAACCCCCTGCCACCAAGGTCACGGGGACGAAGAAGGATGTCGTAACGGCCCAAACCCGACTCACGGTTACTGCTCACCTCGTACGCACCGTGACTTACCAGCATTCCCAACAAGAACGCCTGATAGACCTTTTCCGGCTCACGGCCGTTCGTGTCGTAATACGAGAGCGTATTCACGACGAAGTCATTCAATAGCCGCTGGAAGATATTCATCTCGTTCTCGTCCAAAGCCTGCAGCATCATCTCCAAGCGGTCGTTCTTCACGGGGCCGTCGTTGATCCAGCCCCGGATGATCGTAGAAAAAACCGTGGAAACCTCCGTGTTCGGCACCCCCAAGGTGTACGACATCAAGTGATCCGGGGTCATCGTACCGTCCGACGCTTTCAGATAGCCGCTGAACAGCATGAAAGACCAGATGTTGGACGCACTAGACAACAAGTCCGGGAAAGCCAGCTTGTCGTTGATCACGCTACACAGGCTACCGCCTTGGACAAGCGTCTCGATCCCCTTCCGTACTTGGGAGGGGCCCTCCGCTATCAAATGACGAAGCAACACGTCTGAGCCCGTGTTCACCCAGTAAGGGGCAAATACACCACCTTTATTTATATAGTTCAATACAGACCATGGATTATAGACCACCTCATTCCCGAACAGGTAACCGTTATACCAGTGCTTGACCTCTGACTTCTGATCACCCAACGAGTATGAGTCGAGCAGCGTGTCGACATCCACTTGCGTGAAGCCAAACGCCGTACACATCGGACGATCCAGCAAGGTATCCACGTCGATATTGTTCAGCCCGCTAAAGATCGACTCCTTGCTTACACGGAGGATACCCGTGATTACACCGCAGAAGATAGACGTATTGTCCTTGAAAACCATCGACATAAAATTGCGCATGAAGACGATCATCCGATCATAAAAGCCCTTGTCGAAAGCCACATGAATGGGGGTGTCATACTCATCGAGCAATACCAGAGGGGGCATACCCCAATGAAGCGTCAACAGTTCGGATAGCAAGCTAATGGAACCCTCTAATTGCCCCCGGGAAGCCTTGCCCTCATAAAGTGCCATAAAGTCATCCAAGTAATTAGGCCGCATCTTAGGAGAATCGAGCAAGTAAGCATGGCGAGTAAACTCGTTTTTCAACTCATAGCCTATCCTGACCAACGTGTCCTCGAACGTATCCGCCTTGCAGTCCTTCAACGTCAACATGATCACAGGGTATTGACCTTGATGCTTATCGAAATCCTTCCACTCCCGGATACGCTTGCCGTCGAACAACGGGCGGAACACGTTACCATCCGTCTTCTCGAAGAAGTACCGCAGCATCGAAAGGTTCAGCGTCTTGCCGAAGCGACGCGGACGGGGAAGAAGCGTGATCAAAGCGCCTTCTTCTATTATCTGACGGATAAAATCGGTCTTATCCACATAGTAATAGCCCTCATCTATCATTTTCTTGTAATCGCTGATACCGATCGGTATTCTTCTCGTTTCCATAAGTATTACTATTTTGAGTTGTGAATACAAATATAACAATTTATATGACAACAGCGATTATCACTTTTCCTTATTAATCTCATCATGTCAAAGAACGTTTCCCCAAGCGTTTACGGCAAGGCACGAGGGGGGGGAGCCTTTATGGTTCGTCGTATCAATTCGCCCGTTCCTGGATGCAACGAAGAGGTATGGCCTCACGTAAATGTCCGGAAGTGGGCAAGGTTCCATATTTAGCAGTCAGATTATAATCCCTTCTGAAATGTTTAGCGCCAGCTTTGCTTGCAACGTCGTTTCGGCACCAAAGCAACGTGTTCTCACCAATCCCAAGATACTGATCGCTTAAATACCAATAACCGGTATATCGGATATAGGTCGTCCTCCTCTGCTCTTTATCAAAATAGACAACGATACCCCCATCTGTCTTTTCGCCATTGTTTTGCATATTCATCAAATACAGGCTAGGACCTGTAGCGCTATGGTTGACATCATTGAATAAGGGATAATAGTTCTCCACTTTTGTCACCCGCCAGCCGGCCGGACATGGGTCGTGAACGGTCTTCACCGAACTACCACCCCAAGTTTGTTTTACATCATTTAGATTCGTGATCCAGGAAAGATTATCAGCGTTATTGCCACTTGGCTTATAAATAGATGACGGGTCTTTATAGGCTTCCCTAAAAGTCGTGGCAGAAGGTACTATCTTACGTGAATAATAAGTAACACCATCCGGCCTATATAAATTCAATATATTTTTCACGGGTTTAGTCAAATCTATACGCTCTATTTTGGACACGTACTTTGTAGTATAACTACTGGGGAAAGGGTCCTTTCTACCCCATTGATAATGGAAACCATGTGCCTTCGACCTATCCTCCTCTTCCGCGGGTATCGTGGTATATCCGGCTAAAGCGCCCAGATTACGATCCATGATAGGATATTGATTCGGATGATTCCCATACGTATATTTTTGCTTACGTTTTGTCTCCGGCTCGTCTACCGAGGCATCCCCGGTAGCGTCCGGATGATAATCTGTCACCCATACGTGCCAACTCCAGAGAATATCGCCTTTGTCGTTTCTCGCCGCTATCAAGCCGCTACCTCCGGTCGTGTTAGGGGCGACACGGCAATAGATCCGTCCTTGCCCCTGGCCAGACAAGGGGTTCTTCGTTATATCCTGACCGTCGTCTCTCTTTATGTCCACAATATTCGTATGATCCTCTTCGGTATTTACGATACCCATTACCGGATCTCCCAAATCTCCGCTTTCCAAGGTCTGCCATAAAAGTTCCACGGAAGTGATACCCCCCTCCGTGTCAGCCCACCCTTTCAGTGTGGAATTCTCTTGATCCGCCGTCCCATCGACCGTATATTTATAGGGATCGAAACAAAAGGCGCCTCCCGGAACAATCATGAAACAGTTGGCCGTGGGAACCAAGTTATTGTTATTCTCGGAAGCCCCGATCGGATTCACGATGGTAATACGTTTGTCATCCACCGGAAGCTCCGAGTGTGACATCTTAATCCCGTAAACATAGTTCGTATTGTCGTACAGATTGAAATCATGACTTGAACTTCCTCCCAAATAGACACGGTAACTCAATTTTTTCTTGATATTCACAGGATCTTGTGATACCAGCGTAACGTAAACACTACCTTTCGGAGCGTTCGCTTTCGTGCGATAATAGAGGGACGTGGCATTCGGGCTTTCGCCTCGTAGCACACTGGGGATCCAGCAAGTATAGCTGCCCGACTCCTCTACATCGGGAACCTGCAAGGTAGAGTATTGATCCAGTAAAGAGGGATATGTCGCCTTGTCCTCCGGATGACGCAATAATCGGTAATTGGCAGGTATGGATTGAAGCATAACTTGTTTCAAGACATATCCCGTGTTTTTCGAGACGTTTTCCCATGTGATCGTCAGCCGGGAAGCCAAACGGCGTAATAAGACGCGGATATCCTGTCCCTCCGGGTTCTGTATCCTATACGTCTCGCCCTCCTTCACTATACAGACATGAGGGAGAAGCAAGAGATAGGGCATCACTTTTATTTGATCCTTTGTCGTTATCGAATTTATTACCGAAGAATCCAGCATCATGTCCTGAATATCCGACAGCCTCTTGCCCTTAAGGGACTCAATCGTGTTTTTCGAGCCATTATATCCACGGGCGACGATCAGCAATTGGCATTCGGTCTCGGGGGTTGACAGTGTCGCAGGATCTACCAAAGGCACGGTGAAGGATTCCCCTATGGATTTATTACCCAGGTTTTGCGTGCTGTTATTGATGCAATTTCCCGCCCGGTCGTATTGCCAGATCTCCAAACCATATAACTTATCGGGTTTGGCCGTAGCCAAGGGATCTTCAGGAACCGTTATAGCCTTCGTGCCCATGTTTTGACCGGAGAACAGACGCACATCAAAGCCAAAGCCTTCATTAGCCTCCGTGTGGATAGATCTCGTACTCAATGCCGCCGCATCTTCCCAGTCTGCCAATCCCACGCATAGCGATACCTCCACCGTCTTGCCCTCACCCGTAGACGGGCAGGGTGAATCGAGACGATCCTCACAACTTGACATTCCTAACATTGATACTATTGACATCATGATCAATACTGCTTTTTGTAATTTTACACCTATTTCCTCCATACCTGCACATGCTTTTTCACTACTACATTTCACATTTTTTTGCTTGAATCACGTTGTCTCTTTCTTACGCAGAAAGAGACAACAGGAGGATAAACGCTCCTATCCACTGTTTTTCAATCCCTTGAAAATGTTAATAGGACAAGGCACGTCACGCTTGACGGCTAGCGATTGTTTGTCTTTTTTAATTTTGACAAAAGATTTAAGCACTCTCCTTGCCTTTATCGGCAATTTGAGCTACTTTTACACCCGAAAACGGATATTTATCCGTCATTCTGAAAGTTGTCTCTTTCTGCGTAAGAAAGAGACATTTTTTTTCTACCTACTTCTTTATTCTCAATCACTTCTATTTTTCGATTCATTTTACATTATCGTTTTTTTTACCGTTTGTCTCTTTGCATCTCACTACTCATTTAACATTTAGGACTTACTGTCCGGAAAGGCACGCACGAGCTAGCACGATTCCCGACGGAAGAACCGTGTAAAGATCCATACATGCAAACTTCATATTGTTACATGACGTTGAATTAAATGTCTAATTGTTTCGATTTTGTCTATATTCATTAGGTGTAACCCCAACCATTTTCTTGAACCAACACCTGTACTCCACACAGCCGTAGAAGTGACAGGAATGGTGGAATTAAAGTTGTATGTATCTTTCAAGCAATTACAGGAAAGCCGACGAAGCTAGCTTACTTTAAAACAATGGATTTGAATGGAAAAAATTCATAACTATGAATGAAGAAAAACATAGTTATGAATTGAAAATTTCATAGTTATGATTTTTCAGTATCAAAATAGGCAAGTAATTCTTCTATCGTTTGGGTGATATAGGTACCGCCGGAAGTCTCATGGATGATAAAGTGGGTGGTCTTTAAATCGCCAGTCTCAATCCAGATATTCGATTCCACTTCCCGATTCGCCAAAATTCCGTTTCGCTGGAGCGCTTTACGCACCATAGCGTATTTCTGGCCATGTCCAACGAGGCGGATCTGTCGGGAGAATTGATTATCTATACGGAATAATCCGGTATCCTTATCGAAAACAATCCCTTTCCGGGCGAAGAAATTGCTTAAATGACCACTCAATGCCAAATCCTCGGGGGTACCGGTAGAGATACCATTTGCTTTGTCCATTAACCATATCTTATCCGATATCTGGAGAGCCAGCTCCAAATCGTGAGTGGACATAAATATCGTCTTATTCGTTTTCCGGGTTAGATGATGGAGTAATTGCATAATCTCTACCTTGCTGGGAAAATCAAGGAATGCGGTAGGTTCATCCAAGTAAATAACCGGAGTCTCCTGAGCGAGCGCCTTAGCGATCATCACTTTCTGGCGTTCTCCATCCGATAAGGTATGGACCATGCGGGATGCTAGTTCCTCAATGCGGACAAGGGCGATGGATTCTTCCACGATCCGCTTATCATCCTTGCTCAACTTACCCCAGAAGCCGGTATACGGGCTACGTCCCATCCCGACCAATTCCCGTACCAACATATTCCGGATCTCACATTTATCGGTCAGCACGACACCGATCGTGGTGCTCAATTCCTTATCGGAATAAGTATCTATATCTTTTCCTAGGACCAATATTTCCCCATCTAATTTAGGTTGGAAAGCCGATAACGTGCGCAATAAAGTAGACTTCCCCACCCCGTTAGCACCCAGCAAACAGGTTAATTCACCACTATAGATCGTAGAGTGTATACCTTTAGCTACCAGCTTTGTACTACTCTTAGAATGGTAACCGATCGAAAGTCCGTTAATATGAATCGTATCTTGTTTCATCTTACTCGTTCAATTCATTCTTACGTTTTCTAAATAATACTGAGGCCACTACTGGAGCACCTACTAAAGCGGTTACCGAGTTGACAGGTAACGCTCCCTCGAACCCCGGCATACGGGCGATCAAATTACAGATCAACGCCAACGCCGCACCGGCGAATAAGACCGCAGGCATTAAAATCCGATGGTCGGAAGTTTGAAATATGGCCCGGCATAAATGCGGAACGGCTAGCCCCAAGAAGATAATAGGTCCGCAATAAGCCGTGACAATCGCCGTAAGGACCCCAGCCGAGGTGATAACCAACAAACGGGCCCGCTTGATATTAAGTCCCAAATTGCGTGCGTAGCTATCCCCAAGAAGCATCAAGTTCATGGTCTTGATAAGCAGGAACGAGAGAGGGATCAAGATTGTCATAAGAATCACGAACAACGTCATCTGATTACCGGAAACACGGGCGAAACTACCCAATCCCCAAATCACGTATGCACGGATATCCTCCTCGACGCTAAAGAATTTAAGTACACCGATCACGGCGTTTGCCACGTAACCGATCATCACACCGATAATCAACAACGTGACATTTCCTTTTACCTTTTGGGAAACATACACGATCAGCGCCATCACGGATAAGGAACCGATCACGGCCGCTATCGATAAGGCGATCTCCCCCATAAAACCAAGTTTACTCAAGGCAACGCCCCCTAAACTACCGCTTAACAACACCACGAAAGCGACACCCATGCTCGCTCCCGAACTGATACCTAAGACCGAAGGTCCGGCCAATGGATTACGGAAAACGGTTTGCATCTGTAAGCCGCTGATGGATAAGCCAGCTCCCGCTACCAACGCTGTCAATGCCTGTGGTAGTCGAGATTTCCAGATAATATTCTGCCATGTAATAGGCTCATTTCCTGAATTCCAGATAATATGCCAAACCGATTGAAGAGGAATAGAGACTGACCCCAACACCAAATTCAAAAAGATTAGAACAAAAATAGCCGTGACAATCGCCAGCATCCATAGGGTATTTGAATGTCTCATCAGTGTTCCTTATTTAAGTCGAGAATAATAGACCGGCTCATGATCCGGTAATAAATCCGGATGAAAGATATGAAGCAAATCCGCTAGGACGATCTCCGGTTCTGTCGGCATACTCTCATAAAACGGCGTGTTCTTCATATTACAATAGATAATCCCTTTCTCCCGGAACGCACGGAAATCCGCATAACGAGGATCTTGCTCTTTCAATGCCTCATAGCTAAACGTTCCCGGGAAACTATTCACGATACGCCAGTAATCAGCATCGTCCGCTTGGTTATAGACCGTCTCGAAGTCTAATGTAACACCACCGGATCGCTCATCGTCTTTCAAGAAATAATCAGCGCCGGCATCCTTGAAAAGCTGTGCCAAGAAACTCTTTCCTCCTACGGCATACCAGTTTCCACCCCGTAACTCGCCACTAAAAACTATCGGACGTTTTTTAACATTGCCATCCGCCGTAAGTTCCTTTAATTCATTATACCTCTTCTCAATGGCGGCAAAACGCTCATTGCCCTCTTTCTCTACCCCTAACAACAAGCCTATGAACTTGATCCATTCAGCTTGTCCCAATGGCGTAGTCTCCTTATAACCCAAATGGGGAATCAAGGGGATACCCACGTCTTTCAGCGTCTCATAGCCTCCCCGCTTGAATGGCGATACAAGGATCAAATCAGGATTCATACTCATGATAACCTCGTTATCGAAATTTCCCTCTATACCGATCTTTGCGGTTTTACCTTCTTTCAGGCGTTCGTTCATCTCTTTATTGAACAAATGCCGTGTACTGGTAATCCCAACGACCTTATCCAAGGCACCCAATTTAATAAAATTCGATAATTGCAGGGAAGTCATACAGATAACGCTTCGGATAGGAAGCTCTATCATCGTATAATCAACGGGAATCCCCGTGGGTTTCGAACCTCTTTTTACGAACGCATAATGAAACGTGGTGCTTTCCTCGTTTTGAGGATCTTGAATATCAGCCAAGACATATTGATCCGCATAGGTAAGCTTGAATCCTTGGGCGTATAAAGGCTTAACCTGCTCTTGCGAGAATGCGGATTGCTCTACGGAAGCCGTCTTCCCTATTTCTCCTTTTTCACGGATACCTGAAGTACATGATAAAGTCAATACCGATAAAAGCAAGCATCCACCCGCTATAAACTTATTCATAATCCTTGTTTAATTGACAGTTGATCATTGACAGTTACTCTCGTCCTGCTCCACGGGACAGCAACATTTATTTATGAACCGGCAGGTCTTCTGACTTACTTCCATTCTGGACGCCTTCCCGATTACGAAACCAGTGGCCAAGGTATTGTCCGAATGTTTAGAAGTTCACAGCAGCGTGGTCTGTCCGGGATTCTCACCCGGTTCCCTTTTAATCCGCCTCCCGGAAAAAGAGATAAGCGGAGCCTGTTACAGCGACAAAAGTAGTAAGAATATTTGTATACATCCGCAATTTTAAGGACTTTTGCGTTTCAAATAAAAACAGATACACATGAATCATCCTATTCACTTCGTCTCATTAGGTCCCGGTGATCCGGAATTAATTACGTTGAAAGGGCTTAAAACATTACAAAAGGCTGATATTATCTATTGTCCTGCTACACAAGGCAAGCATGGAATCATATCTCGGGCGACGGATATATTGAAAGCTATTGAGGTAGACGAATCCTTGATCCATCCGTTTATTTTGCCAATGAGTAAGGAACGGACAGATGCGTTAAACGCTTATAACGAATTGTTTCTGGATGCCCAAGCTGAATATTTGAAAGGAAAACAAATCGTGATCGTCGCCGAGGGAGACGCTGGTTTTTATTCATCTATACAATATGTATACGATAAATTCGAGGAAGCAGGAATCCCGGTCGATCGAATCGCAGGAATTCCGGCATTTATAGCGGCAGGTGCCTTGGCCGGGATACATATCGTAAAACAAGAGGAGCAAATTAACGTAATCCCCGGGACTGCGTCGTTCGATGAACTTTCGGCAAAAATAGAAAATGGAATGATCATCGTCATCATGAAATTACCGGGTTGCCAAGAGGCTATTCATACTTGTATCCGGCAGTATGCGGATAAGGCGGTTTTTCATTATTTCGAGAATGTTGGAACAGGAAAAGAATATTATACTACTGATATCACCACTATACATTCCAAGGATTTCCCCTATTTCTCCCTACTGATTATCCAACCTCGCTAAAAGAAGAAGGTTGCCCGGAGAGTAACCAAACCCGGACAGCCCATCTTATTACGCTACATGCAATATATGCTTAAGCTGATCGATATGGAAACGAAGTGTATCCATATAAGGTTTCACTGAATTATGATACATGATCGCTTTTGCGTGCATATCTTCCAACTCGCTTACTTTACGGTTCGCCTCACGCATTTTACAAGCGTTGTAGCGAATACCCGATACATGTCCTTTGATATCCTCGATCGCTTGGTTTCCCCGGTTGAAGATAGACTCTGCTTCTTCCGGAGCGTATACCGTATAGGCTTGGGCAACGTCATCCAGTAATGCCTGTTGATAAGAGCCGGCTATCGGGAGCAATTGATGGATCGCATGATGACATAAAGAATGAACCTCGTTTTGAAGCTTCTTCAATTCTACTTCCCACTTTGATTCACATACTTCATCCAAATGTTTGACTTCCGCTACGACACGGCCGCTAAACAATTCCACTACCATCTTTTCCCATGCTTCTGCTACCCACGATTTAGTAGCAAATGTAACCTGACTAAATCTTACTGTTGACATAACCTTAAATTTACATATTATATTGCTAATGTTATTAATCTCTTATCTGTTTCAATTTATCACACTCAAATCATTTTATCTTTCTTTTTATCGTTGCGACACCACAAAATTAATCAAATTATCATAGATGGATAATTTTAAAGACTATTTTATAATTCTTTAAGAGTGCGACAAGCAAAACGTATGATTTTTGCAAAGTTCACTTTACAAAAAGTTTAATTTCAAGCCTAATAGCTATCACAAAAAGCAAGATCATCGCCATCTTCGCACAAAAATATCAAAATAACACAATCTTATTATTCCATAAAGGGGGAAAACCTTGTTCCGTATCATTTTGTTATTATAATAAATTAGATTTACTTTGTTCAAACTATATAAACTTACATAAAGCACATGAAATCGGACATTGAGATAGCAAGAGAAACAGACTTGCGTAAAATTAAGGAAGTTGCGACAACGTTAGGTATCCCTCGTGAGGAAGTACAAAATTATGGCAGGTATATTGCCAAGGTTCCTATCCATTTGATTGATAAAAAGCAAATGGACCAGCATAATTTAATTTTAGTGACCGCTATCACTCCCACTAAAGCGGGAATCGGAAAGACTACGGTTTCGATCGGTCTGGCTTTAGGTCTGAATAAAATAGGGAAGAAAGCGGTGGTCGCTTTACGTGAGCCGTCTCTTGGCCCGTGTTTCGGCATGAAAGGTGGTGCTGCCGGAGGTGGATATGCCCAAGTGCTTCCCATGGAAAACATCAACTTACATTTTACAGGGGATTTTCATGCGGTTACTTCCGCCCACAATATGATTACCGCTTTATTGGATAACTATATTTATCAGACCCGCAACACCTGCGAGGGATTGAAGGAGATCAAATGGAAACGGGTTCTTGACGTAAACGACCGTAGCTTACGTAACATCGTATCGGGTCTAGGCGGCTCGGCGAACGGTGTCCCTACCGAGACCGGATTTGACATCACTCCCGCTTCAGAGATCATGGCGATCCTTTGCTTGGCTACGGATATAGAGGATTTGAAACGACGTGTCGGAAATATTTTATTGGGTTATACAAACGAAGATAAGCCTTTCACGGTAAATGATCTTGGCATAGCCGGAGCTATTACCGTATTGCTAAAAGACGCATTACTGCCGAACCTAGTACAAACAACGGAGAATACTCCCGCATTTGTACATGGAGGTCCTTTCGCTAATATCGCCCATGGATGTAATTCCATATTGGCCACCCAAATGGCTCTTACTTATGGAGATTATGTGATTACGGAGGCTGGTTTCGGCGCTGATCTGGGCGCGGAGAAATTCTTTAATATCAAATGTAGAAAAGCGGGGCTTTCACCGAAACTGACAGTCATCGTAGCGACTGCCCAGAGCTTGAAACTTCATGGTGGCGTTCCTGAAAAAGAAATCAAGGAACCGAATATCGAAGGATTAAAGAACGGATTCGCTAACTTAGATAAACACATTGAGAATATGAAGAGCTTCGGACAGCAAGTAATCGTGACTTTCAACCGTTTCGCTACCGATACGGACGAGGAGATCGCTTTAGTGGCTGAGCATTGCAAGGAAAAAGGGGTTGGATTCGCCATGAATAACGTTTTCTCTGAAGGAGGTGAAGGGGGTACGGAACTTGCCCGCTTAGTGGTTGATACGATCGAAAATCATCCTTCCGCTCCTTTACAATATACATATGATCTGAATGATCCGATCCGTACGAAGGTACAAAAAGTGGCCCAGAAGATATACGGAGCCTCTTCGATTGTTTATACGACTTTGGCCGATAAAAAATTGCGTCAGATCGAAAGCTTGGGTATTTCCCATTATCCGATCTGTATCGCCAAGACTCAATATTCATTCTCTTCCGATCCGAAAGCTTATGGGGTCGCCAAGGATTTCGAACTAAAAGTACGAGATGTAATCATCAATAACGGAGCCGAGATGATCGTTGTCGTCATGGGCGAGATCATGCGTATGCCGGGGCTCCCTAAAGAGCCGCAAGCCCGAAAGATCGATATCGTGGATGGCATGATTGAGGGATTGAGTTAATAGACAGTAAAACAATTTAAATAAAAAAAGGTACGCCTCACACATTCAGTAAGGCGTACCTTTTTTATAACCACTCTCGCCCCGAAACCGGGGGGCGATCAATAAGCTCTGGCGAACAGTACCCGACAAGCCGACGGTTTACCTGTCACCATACACTTACCCGGAGTCTTATCTCCAGCTAAAGGAATACAGCGGATCGTAGCTTTTGTCTCGTTCTTGATCAATTCCTCTGTCTCTGGGGTTCCATCCCAGTGAGCCATGATGAAGACGCCATCCTCGATCTTCTCCTTAAATTCCTCATACGTATCTACGTTTATGATGTTAGCCTCACGGTGATCGTACGCTTTCTTGAAGATATTCGCTTGGATTTCCTCCAACAGATTCTTCACGTATTCCTCAATGCCATCACAAGTGATCGTCTCCTTCTCCAAAGTATCACGGCGCATTACTTCGATCGTATTATTCTCCAAATCACGACCACCCATAGCCAAACGCACGGGAACACCTTTTAACTCGTACTCAGCGAACTTCCAGCCCGGCTTCTTGTTATCAGCGTCATCATATTTCACGGAAATGCCTAACGCTTTCAATTTAGCCACGATACCAGCGACCTTCTCGCTGATCTGCGTCAATTGCTCAGCGCTACGGTAGATCGGTACGATCACAACCTGTATCGGAGCCAAATGTGGAGGCAATACCAAACCGTTATCATCAGAGTGAGACATAATCAACGCTCCGATCAAACGTGTGGAAACACCCCAAGAAGTAGCCCAAGCATAGTCGCTCTTACCGTTCTTGTCGATGAAAGTAACGTCGAAAGCCTTACCGAAGTTCTGCCCCAAGAAATGGGAAGTTCCCGCCTGCAAAGCTTTTCCATCCTGCATCATCGCCTCGATCGTATAGGTATCCAAAGCACCGGCGAAACGCTCGCTCTCAGACTTCACGCCCTTTATTACCGGCATTGCCATATAATTCTCTGCGAAGTTCGCATAAACGTCTTGCATCTTCTTAGCTTCTATCTCCGCTTCTTCACGAGTAGCGTGAGCGGTATGGCCTTCCTGCCACAAGAACTCAGCCGTACGAAGGAACAAGCGAGTACGCATCTCCCAGCGCATCACGTTCGCCCATTGGTTGCACAAGATAGGCAGGTCACGGTAAGACTGAATCCAGTTACGGTATGTATTCCATATAATGGTCTCCGAAGTCGGGCGAATGATCAATTCCTCTTCCAGTTTAGCTGCCGGATCTACGACAACCCCCGTACCGTCATGATTTGTCTTCAAACGATAGTGAGTAACCACGGCGCACTCCTTGGCGAACCCTTCTACGTGCTCAGCTTCTTTGCTTAAGAAAGACTTCGGGATCAGCAAGGGGAAATAAGCGTTCACATGACCGGTTTCCTTGAACATATCGTCTAGGATACGTTGCATCTTCTCCCATATAGCGTATCCGTAAGGCTTGATCACCATACAACCACGCACGGCGGAATTCTCCGCCAAATCTGCCTTAATTACCAAATCTTGGTACCACTGCGAATAGTTTACACTTCTCGGTGTAAGTTCTTTCAGCTCTTTTGCCATTTCTTTATATTTCTAAATTATACTGTTTTCCTTAATCTGAATAAGTAATGGGTTGCAAAGGTAAGAAATAATCGTATATCTTTGTAAAAACTATATATAGATAATATCATGAATATACACAAGATCACACGTTACTTACTTATGTTATGTACATTTACGTTCTTAACTCTCACGGCGAAAGGGCAAGATGGAGAGCCTTTGCGACTGGCCGTGGCAGGGGTATCCCACGGACATCTATGGGAGGTGATAAGCCGTTTGGATAGAGGCGATTTCAAGATTGTAGGAGTCGCCGAGAAAGATGATTACTTACGGGAACATAACGGTCTGCGGGATAAGCTAGATCCAAACCTGTTCTATGCGGACCTTGGCGAGATGCTGGACAAGACCCATCCGGAGGCGGTCATCGTATACGAGCCGATCTACGACCATCTTCGTGTGGTAGAGGCTTGCGCGCCGAGAGGCATACATGTTATGGTAGAAAAACCATTGGCCGTAAATAACGAACATGCTACCCGAATGGCATCGCTCGCCCGTGAGAAAAATATCTTGTTGCTTACCAACTACGAGACTACGTGGTATAATACCAACCATGAGGCATTCCGCCTTATTGACAGCGGTGCTATCGGGAAGATCGATCGTATCAACGTATACGACGGGCATCAAGGTCCCTTCGAGATCAACTGCGGAAAAGAGTTCACGGACTGGTTAACCGACCCCGTGCTGAATGGCGGCGGGGCGGTTATCGATTTTGGATGTTACGGAGCCAACTTAGCCACCCGTCTCATGAAAGATGAAAAGCCCCTTAGCGTATACGCCGTACTACGGCAGAATAAACCGAATCTTTATCCCAAGGTAGACGATGACGCGACTATTATCGTGGAATATCCTTCCGCGACCGTCCAGATCATGGGATCATGGTGTTGGCCGATGGGTAGAAAAGATATGCATATCTATGGCGACAAAGGATATATTTACCAAGATACACCTAAGGAAATGCGAATTTATACCAACGGAAAGGAGCGCCAAGAAATAGCACCTTCCTTGAACGCTCCTTATAATGATTCCTTTTATTTCTTGAAAGCCGCCGTCCGTAAAGAGATTGACGTACCTCCCACGGACCTTTCCTCGTTGGAGAATAACCTAATGGTAGTACGGATATTGGACGCTGCCATTCAAAGCGCGAAATCTAAAGCGGTTATCCAGCTCTTTTGAGAGTTTAAAACACCTCTTTCCAATGTTTTAGATTCGTATCGATGGTATCCAAGACCTCCTTGCTTCGCCCCTCCATCATTAACTTATACATGGTTTGGGCAAAACCAAGCATTTGGGAGAACTCAATCTTGGGAGGCATCGCTAATGCGTTCGGATCGGTCATGATGTTAACCAAGGCCGGTCCGTCAGCGTTAAACACTTTCTGCAAGGTGGGGAATACATCGTCGGGGTTGATCACGTTGTAGCCCGCCATTCCCATTGAAAGGGCGACCCGGGCGAAATCCGGGTTCAGCATCGTGGTCTGCCAATCCGGCAGTCCGGCCACCTCCATCTCAAGTTTTACCATTCCTAGGGAACGGTTATTAAACACGATTAATTTAATCGGCAAATGGTATTGCACGATCGTAGCAAGGTCGCCCAACAACATTGAGATACCTCCATCACCACACAACGCCACGACTTGCCTGCCGGGATAAGCCAATGCCGCCCCTATCGCTTGCGGCATGGCGTTCGCCATCGAGCCATGATTGAATGATCCCAACATCTTCCGCATACCCGTAGCTTGCAAATAGCGGGCACCCCATACACAAGTCATACCCGTATCCACGGTAAATATGGCGTCGTCCGAGCTAAGCTCGTCTACGACCGAGATCACGTACTCTGGCTGTATCTTCTCTTCTTTCCCCCGGACAGCGGCGGCAGAACGGAGATTTTCCCGAACTTTCTCATATTTAGCCAACTGTTCCCGCAAGAAACTATCATCTTCTTTCTGGTGAATCAACGGAATCAACTCATCCAAAGTATCCTTCACATCGCCACAAAGCCCCAATTGTATCTTGGCACGACGCCCCAGACGATTCGGATTGATATCCACCTGTACGATCGTGTTGCTCTCTGGCATGAATGCCTCGTATGGAAAATCGGTTCCCAACAACACCAACACCTCTGCCTCGTGCATACTATAATAGCCGGAAGGCATGCCCAATAGACCGGTCATCCCCACCTCGTTCGGATTATCGTATTGGATCTCCATCTTACCCTTGAAAGAATAGGCTACCGGAGCATTCAGTAATTTAGCCAACTGCACCAATTCCGAATGGGCATCTTTCGCCCCTATTCCACAATAAAGTGTCACTTTCTTCGCATTATTCAACAAATCCGCTAATTCCCGGATTTCCTGTTCGGCGGGACAAACCCGTTGTCGCGTAGGAAAAGAAAAGGTAGAGGACAAACCCGCTGTAGCATTCTCTGCCGCCAAGTCACCGGGAAGTCCGATCACCCCGACCCCACGTGATGAGATCGCCGCTTGCATAGCGCCTTGAAGCATCCGGGGAAATTGTTCCGGTGTAGTGGCTACCTGATTATAATAGCTACAATCATCGAACAATTTGATCGTATTTGTCTCTTGGAAATATTCTGTACCAAACTCCCGGGAAGGGATCGTGGAAGCGATCGCCAAAACCGGGGCTCCGGATCGTTGGGCATCATACAGCCCATTAATTAAATGTACATGCCCGGGGCCACTACTACCTGCACAACAAGCCAACTCGCCTGTCAATTGAGCCTCCGCCGCAGCGGCATAAGCTCCCGTCTCCTCATGACGGACATGAATCCACCGCAATCTGCCGTTTTTCCGAACAGCCTCGTTTACCTCATTCAGGCTATCGCCTGTCACGGCGTATATACGTCGTACGCCTGCTTTTTCCAGCGTATCCACTAACTGGTCCGCAACTTTCTTCGCCATAGTTTAAACTCTTCTTTTTATTTTATTAAGAAAACTATCAAGGGCTGGAGAAAGTTTTTGGAAAGACTGATTTTTATTTGATGCAATCCGTCAATGTTCGTAAAAAAGCGACAATCGCAGTCTCCTCTTCCTGAGATAAACCTAAGTTCCCCAGTTCATCCTTATTTACGGTCTCGGGATATTCCACCGGGGGGAAATCCTCTACATCCCTTACATTATGAAGCTGAATAGACACTTCACGGCCCCTTCCGAGGTGATACGGGCGTATTTATCGGCAAAACCTTTTTCTGGGATATGGCATATAGTAAACATATCACCAAATGTACGATTTATTTCTCAAGATATATGAGCGATGGCCTCTATTTATGGAGAGACATCCCCATGTAGATACCGATGCAATAAGGAATTAACCAGATGAACCACACAACAATGCTAAATCTGTTGAAATGCTGCTTGGCTTTTAACGAACCTTTAAAGTAAGTCCAAATCGCCCAGATCGCATGGATCAGCATCAAGCAAATAGCGATAATTCCCGTTACAGTATGTACCGTATCATGTAAATGGGTCAGTTGGGCGATATGCTCCATCAAGCCCGTTCCAATAGCGTCCGCATAAAGTCCTAATACAAAAAACCAAAGATGCCACGCTTTTAACTGTCCTTGGAAACGCTCGCCCCAGACCCCGATCGTATAGCATATCAAGGCGGATGATATCACACAAATGGCCGTAATCAGTAAATGAATATCAAGTTGATTGAATACCATATTTTTCCTTTTTCAAAAAGAACAGAAGCTTCCTGAAAAAGTTTAGGCTATTGGCAAAGAATTCATACATTCGCGTGTCTAAATAAAAACGACAGGGCAATCCCGTTGAAAAATATGAAACAAAATATACTCGCTCTCTATCTGATCAAGTTATCCAAATGGTTCTCGCTCGTAATGCCTATCATTGTCCTTTTCTATGAGGATCATGGGTTAGGATTGCAAGACGTATTTATTTTGAAGAGTGTCTACTCGGTCGCCGCTGTCGCTTTGGAGATTCCCTCGGGCTACCTAGCGGACGTATGGGGACGTAAGAAATGCTTGATTCTAGGTTGTATACTGTTCTTTGGTGGGTACCTATGTTATTCTTTCACCTCCACTTTCACGGCATTTCTCTTCGCCGAGATCCTGTTGGGAACCGGGCAAACCTTGGTAAACGGAGCGGATTCGGCGCTGCTCTACGATACAACCGTACGATATAAAAAAGAAGAACTTTACTTGCGGTACGAGGGACGTATCACGATGATCGGTAATTTCGCCGAGGCCATCGCCGGGATATTCGGTGGATTGCTGGCCGCTTATTCCTTGCGATTGCCGTTTTACGCCCAAGCGTTTGTCGCCTTTATCGGCATTCCGGCAGCGTTCGCCTTGCAGGAATTCAATACTAAGAGTAAGGTACAGAACCCGGTTTCCGAGATTCTCCGCATTTTGAAATATTCCTTGGTTACGAACCGTAGGCTATGCTATAACATCATGTTCTCCGGTATCATCGGAGCCGCTACATTAACGATGGCATGGTTCGTGCAGCCCGTATTGATGAAGTTGGAAACCCCGACCTCCTATTACGGTGTCATTTGGACCGTGCTCAATCTGACGGTGGGATTGTCCGCCCTCTATTCTGATCGGGTAGAGCGGTATTTCGGGATGCGTAAATCAAACACGTTTATACTACTTGTAATCATCGGTGGATATATATCGCTCGCTTATAACCTTACTTATTGGGGATTAGCGATCTTGTTCATTTTCTATATAGTCCGGGGCTTCGCCACACCGATTTTGAAAGGTTACATTAATCAAATGACCTTCTCGGAGATGCGGGCTACGGTCTTGTCGATCCGTAACTTTGTGATCCGCTTGATATTCGCTGCCATCGCCCCATTTATAGGTTGGCTAAATGATTTCTATTCTTTGCATGTCGCCCTGTTAGTTTCCGCCGGAATTATTGCCATACCCGGAATTTTATTCTTAGTTTTGCAATTCCGTAAAGCAGATTAAAAATATAATAGCATGAAAAGACAACTTATGACCGGACTGTTTGCCGCTTTGGCTTTCACAGCGGTAGCCCAGTCGAATGAGTGGCGAGATCCCGAGGTCAACGCCGTAAACCGTGCCCCGATGCACGCCAATTTCTTCGCCTACGAGACCGCCGAGGTGGCAGCGAAGGACGCCAAGGAACAATCCCAGAACTTCATGACCTTGAACGGTCCTTGGAAATTCTTTTGGGTAAAGAACGCTGACGCTCGTCCTACCGATTTCTGGCGGACCGATTACAACGACAAAGGATGGAACAATATGCCTGTGCCCGGTGTATGGGAACTGAACGGATATGGAGATCCTCTCTACGTAAACGTTGGTTACGCTTGGCGCGAGCAATTTAAGAACAACCCACCCGAGGTCCCTACCGTTAATAACCATGTGGGTTCCTACCGCCGTGAGATCATGGTTCCTGCCGGCTGGAACGGAAAAGAGATCATCGCCCATTTCGGCTCCGTTACCTCCAATATGTATTTGTGGGTAAACGGGAAGTACGTAGGCTATAGCGAAGATAGCAAGCTGGAAGCGGAGTTTAACTTAACTCCTTACTTGAAACCCGGACAAAAAAACCTGATCGCTTTCCAAGTATTCCGCTGGTGTGATGGCACTTATCTGGAAGACCAAGATTTCTTCCGTTACAGCGGTGTCGGACGTGATTGTTATTTATACGCCCGTAACCCAAAGCAACAGATCGCCGATATACGTGTGACTCCGGATCTGGACGCTCAATACCAAAATGGCTCGTTGGCTGTCAACCTGACCATGAAGGGTAAAGGTACGGTAGAGCTTGAACTATTGGATGCCCAGAATAAAGCTGTCGCTACCCAATCCTTGAACGCTTCCGGAAAGGTCAGCACGACGATAGAAGTCTCCTCTCCCCACAAATGGACCGCGGAGACTCCTTATCTATATACTTTACGGGCTACTTTAAAAGAGGGAGGCAAAACAATCGAAGTAATCCCTGTAAAAGTAGGTTTCCGTAAGATCGAATTAAAGAACGCCCAGATACTCGTGAATGGGCAACCGGTTCTTTTCAAGGGTGCCGACCGTCACGAGATGGATCCCGATGGCGGTTATGTCGTTTCACGTGAACGCATGATACAGGACATACAGATCATGAAGAAATTCAACTTGAACGCCGTTCGTACCTGCCACTACCCGGATGATAACTTCTGGTACGATCTTTGCGATAAATACGGTATCTATGTCGTAGCCGAGGCCAATGTAGAGTCTCACGGAATGGGATACGGCGAGGAAACGTTAGCCAAGAACCCATCTTATAAGAAAGCGCATCTGGAACGTAACCAACGTAACGTCCAACGTGGTTTCAACCATCCGAGTATAATCTTCTGGTCCTTGGGTAACGAGGCGGGATACGGTCCTAACTTCGAGGCCGCTTACGATTGGATCAAAAACGAGGATCCCAGCCGTGCCGTACAATACGAGCAGGCCGGAAAGACCGGAAAGACAGATATCTTCTGCCCGATGTATTACAACTACGAGGATTGCGCTAAATACTGCGAGGACAACTCCATGCAAAAGCCTTTGATACAATGTGAGTACGCCCATGCCATGGGTAACTCTCAAGGTGGTTTCAAGGAATATTGGGATTTGATCCGTAAATATCCGAAATATCAAGGAGGCTTCATCTGGGACTTCGTGGATCAATCCGTACGCTGGACCGGCAAGAACAGGAAAATGATCTATGCTTATGGCGGCGATTTCAATAAGTTCGACGCTAGCGATAATAACTTCTGCGATAACGGCTTGATCAGCCCGGATCGTGTTCCGAACCCGCATATGTACGAGGTGGGGTATTATTACCAAGATATCTGGACAACCCCCGGCGATCTGTCGAAAGGTGAGATCAAGGTGTACAACGAGAATTTCTTCCGTGACCTTTCCGCTTATTATCTGGAATGGGAAATGCTGAAAGGTGGCAAGGTTGTTCGTAGCGGACGTGTCGATGACCTGAAAGTAGCTCCCCAACAAACATCAACGATCCGATTGGATCTAGGCGAGACTTGCCAATGCACGGAATGGTTGCTGAATGTATCTTATAAACTGAAGAACCGTGAGGGTTTATTACCCGCCGGACATACCGTAGCCAAGGATCAGCTGACGTTGAATCCATACAAGGCTCCATCTATGGAATTGAAAAACGTGGAGACAACCAATATCGAAACCAAGGCTCCAGTCGTACAAGATAGCGATGCGAATTACCTGATCGTGGAAGGTTGTGGTTTCCGTACCGAGTTCAATCGAGAGAATGGTTATCTGATCAAATACGAGGTAAACGGCCAAGACATGATCAAGGAAGGAGAGGCTTTGACTCCTAACTTCTGGCGCGCGCCGACAGACAATGATTTCGGAGCTGGCCTACAGAAAAAGTACGCCGCATGGAAGAATCCGGAGATGAAGCTGACTTCTCTTAACCAACGGATGGAGAACAAGCAAGTGATCGTAGAGGCCGCTTACGATATGCCGACCGTATCCGCCAAGTTGAACTTGACGTACGTGATCAATAACAAGGGTGCGATCAAGGTTACCCAGAAAATGACAGCAGACAAGAATGCCAAGGTATCCCCCATGTTCCGCTTCGGTATGCAAATGCCGATGCCGAGATCATTCGAGAATATCGAATACTACGGCCGTGGTCCCGTGGAGAATTATATCGACCGCAAGGGTAACGCTGACTTGGCTATTTACCGCCAGACCGTAGATGAGCAGTTCTATTCGTATATCCGTCCGCAAGAGAATGGAACGAAATCGGATATCCGCTGGTGGAAAATGCTGAACGAGGCTGGCAACGGTATCGAGGTTGTAGCCTCTGCCCCATTCTCCGCTTCCGCTTTACATTATACGATCGAGTCTTTGGACGACGGTGCCCGGAAGGATCAAAGACACTCTCCCGAAGTAGAGGAAGCTGACTTGACAAACCTTTGTCTCGATAAGGTGCAGATGGGATTGGGCTGTGTAAATAGCTGGGGAACTATCGCACTCCCGGAATATCAAATTCCTTACGGCGACTATGAGTTCACGTTCATTCTTACTCCGGTAAAACATAGCATCGAGATCGAGTAAAACGAATCTTTTATCTAGCGAGAGATATATGAAAGAAGGGGAAAGCAATTGTTGTTTTCCCCTTCTCTCGTTTTCTATCATCACTATTCTTTAACAGCCACTACCTACAAAATTCCTAAACCGTTCCAGTCCCTTTATCAGCGAGGAACGTGGACAAGCGATATTCCAACGCATGAAACCTTCGCCTTCTGCTCCATACATCGTTCCGGCATTGAGCCATAGCTTCGCTTTCTCGATCAGCAAGTGCTCCAATTCTTCCGATGATTTACCTAACTTACGGCAATCCATCCATACTAGATAAGTGCCTTCCAACAAGGTTATCGGGAAGTCCGGCAGATATTTCCCGCAAAAATCTTTCATGTATAAGTAATTCTGCCATAAATAATCGATCAGTTGCGACAGCCATTCCTCTCCCTCATTATAGGCCGCTATGGTAGCTATTACACCAAAAGGATTCACATCGCATACCTCGTTGATATTGATTGCCCGGTCTATCTTCCGACGTAGGTTCTCATCGGAACACACGATATTGGCGATCTGTAATCCAGCTATATTGAAAGCCTTACTAGGTGACAGGCATGTTACGGAATGCCGTAGGAATTCTTCCGAGATAGATGCGAACGGCGTAAAAGTATATTCCGGAAATACGAGTTCGCAATGTATATCATCCGATACGACTGTTAAACCATTACGGATACATATCTCGCCGATATGACTTAATTCCTCACGTGTCCATACCCTTCCAGCGGGATTATGAGGATTACACAACAACATGACCTTTACCCTCGGATCAGCGGCTTTTCTCTCCAAATCCTCATAATCAATCGTGAATGTATCATGGGCATAAGACAAAGGGTTGCGGATAATCTCACATCCGTTATTGCGGATGGATGAGAAAAAACAGTTATAAACCGGAGTCTGCACCAGTACTTTATCACCCGGCTCGGTCAACGCTTTGATAACGGCGGAAATAGCCGGAACAACACCGGAGGTATAAATCATCCATTCTTTCCGTATTTGCCATCCATGCCGACGTTCAAACCAACCTGTCACCGCTTCGTAATATGCATCCGGCACTTGGGTATAACCGAAAATACCATGTTCTACACGTTGCCGTAAAGCTTCGATAATAACGGGTGCCGTACGGAAATCCATATCGGCCACCCACATCGGTAGTACATCCGTGCCCACGGCACTATCCCATTTATAAGAGTTCGTACCGGTACGAGGCACTATTTCATCGAAGTTATATCTCATATTCTTTATGCGGAAAAGCAAGTACGTTCATTCCATAGCCTCAGTTGGCAATTACCCGGAGCCTTGATGTTCTCGTCGAGGATTACCTCACCATAACTTTCGGCGGTGATACTTCCCGTACGGGGATTCTTCACGCTACGGATCGAGCTGTTGATAGTCGCCTGCACGGAACTGTATTCAAAGGCTAGATCGCAATCATCTGCCATCGTACAGTTCTCCATCATAAGATCGTGGGCGTAACAAAGCGGCTGCGTACCCGAGATCTTGCAATTTACCAAACGCAGGTTCTTCGAGTGCCACCCCAAGTACTCGCCGTTAATCTCGGAATCGTATACGGTAACATTCTCCGTATTCCAGAAAGCGTCTTTCGAGTTGATGACCGCATTACGGATTTCCACGTTCTTACAATACTGGAACGAGTAGTTTCCATTTTGAGCGTAGTTCCGGATTTTAATGTTCTCGCCGTGCATAAATAAATAATCAGCATGATCTATTTGCACATTTATCAATTCCACGTTCCGGCAATGCCAAAGGGTTTCTTGAGCATTGGGTAGTTGTACGTTTTCCAGTCTGATACCGTCCATCTCCCGAAACATCTTTGGGGCTTCCACCCGTGTATCCGTCATCACTAGATTTTGGGAGTACCATAACGCAGCACGTCCACCTTCGGTAAACAGACTATTCTTGATGGTGAAGCCATCCACGTGCCAAAACGGATATTTACCCTCAAAACGACAGCCTACGGCTATGATATTGCTACACTCTTTCAATGCCGACTCCCCGGCATGAATAACGACATTGTCTAATTGTAAATCGTGAGAGGCGAACAAAGGGCGCTCACCACTAAATTCCATATTCTTTATCTGTTGCATAATGGATATTATTTGAAGTTTTCTACAAAGAACCGTTCAATCTTATCGAAGGGAATGACATTCATCTGATCGTACAAATCCACATGATTCGCTCCGGGTATAATTAGCAATTCCTTGTTATCACCTTTCAGTTTCTTGAAAGCATCCTCGCTGAAGTAACGTGAATGCGCTTTCTCTCCATGAATAATCAATACGGCGCTACGAATCTCGTCACTATACGAGAGTATAGGCATATTGATGAAAGATAAAGCCGAGGTCTTGTTCCATCCGCCATTCGAGTTGAGCGAACGCTTGTGGTAACCACGCTTCGTCTTGTAATAAGCGTAGTAGTCTTTCAAGAATTGAGGCGCATCGTCGGGTAACGTATCGGGTAAGCCTCCCGCAAGGGCATATGAGCCGTACTTTGCGTCAGCGGTACGCTGTTCATTGAGTTGCTTGCGCAATTCATAACGTGCGTCGGTATCCATCGCATCAAAATAGCCATTAGCGTTCACACGGCTCATATCGTACATCGTAGAGGTAATGGTCGCTTTGATACGAGTATCGATAGCCGCCGCATTAAGAGCCATGCCTCCCCATCCGCAGATACCGAGGATACCGATATGTTCCGCATCCACATCATCACGTGTCGAAAGGAAATCGACGGCCGCACAGAAATCTTCCGTATTGATGTCGGGAGAAGCTACATAACGAGGCTCTCCGCCACTCTCGCCTGTATATGACGGATCGAAAGCGATCGTCAGAAATCCACGTTCCGCCAATTCCTGCGCATATAAACCCGAGGATTGTTCCTTCACGGCACCGAACGGACCGCTAATAGCGATAGCAGGCAATTTTCCATCCGCATGCTTGGGTTTGTACATATCGGCGGCAAGCGTAATGCCATAGCGATTACGAAAAGTAACTTTACTATGGCTCACCTTGTCACTCTGTGGGAATACTTTATCCCACTCCTTAGTTAGATTCAAATTCTTGTCCATTGTATGATCGGTATTAAATTGATTGTCTGTAGCGAACAGATTTCCCGTAGCGCAAAAGCATATGGCTATTGCCGTACATAATTCTCTTAATGACTTCTTCATGTCGTTCCTTGTTTATTTTTACGAAGGCAAAGATAGAGGCTCAAATAGCATCCCTTTGTAGACAAATTACGGATGTCATGACCTCAATTACAGGTTTTGTGGAATCAGCCAGAAAGCCTGTAAATACACATAATCCGTAACAATGGTTATATAATCCGTAATTAGGGTTATAACTATATATGAATTATCCTCTATTTTTGCGTACAGAATTATTGATTAAATATGTACGGCTTATGGATAAGATACTTAACTTAGATAGTGTAGACCTATATAACAAACTATACGGCCTCGAAACCCTAAATCCGCTTGTCAGTGTCATAGATTTGAATAAAGCGACGAGTAGTGTAGATCTCATCCGCTTCAATTACGGCATCTACGCACTGTATCTAAAACTAGAGAAAGCCTGCGATATCAAATACGGACGCCAGACATACGATTACCAAGAAGGCACGATCGTTTGCTTCGCCCCCGGACAAACTGCGGAAACAAATCCGACAACCGATAAAGTCCAAGTAAACGCACATGGTATTCTTTTCCATCCCGATTTACTGCGTGGAACGTCACTCGGAAAGAGTATCAAGAAATATACGTTCTTTTCTTACGAGGTAAACGAGGCGTTACATCTCTCGGAAGAAGAAATATCTATCGTGATGGATTGCCTGAAGATTATCCGTATGGAACTGGAGCATGGCGTGGATAAACATAGTAAAACCTTACTTGTAAACCATATCGAACTGCTACTTAATTATTGTATGCGTTTTTATGAAAGGCAGTTCATCACCCGAGGCAAGACAAACCGGGATGTGCTGACACGTTTCGAAAATCTATTGGATGAGTATTTCGAAAGTGCACTCGCCGAACAGGACGGATTGCCTACGGTGAAATACTTTGCCGACAAGCTTTGCCTCTCATCGAACTATTTCGGTGACATGTTCAAGAAGGAAACCGGCAAATCACCGCAGGAATACATCCAAGAGAAAGTAATCGAGCTAGCCAAAGAACGTATCTCCGACACGGCGGACACAGTCAGCCAAATCGCATATTCCCTCGGTTTCCAATATCCGCAGCACTTCTGTCGGCTATTCAAGAAACGGGTAGGATATACGCCAAGTGAATACCGTGCGCAGATCGGTCTATCAACGAATCTATAGAAGGCGTTCAAGAAGATGTTAGATATTAAGACCGTATATGAATGTAACCGGTGCTTGGGATGCAAGACGCTGCACCCACAAGTAAGCCTCATCAATCTAGAGAGCCCGAACCTAGAGCAAGAGGCCGTAAAGTTCGAGTTCTACGCAATACTCTTGATAGAAGACTGCCCGGACGGTTGCCATTGTTGCGGACGTAAGTATTACGATTATTCCAACGCTACGATGGTGTTTCTTACACCCGGTGAGATTTTCCGCATGAGCGAGAATAATACGTTACCCGACAAAGGGTACCTTTTAGCGTTCCATCCCGACCTATTGTTCCGCACGTCATTGGACAACCATATTAAGAACTATACCTTCTTCGCTTATAATAAGGAAGAGGCGCTACATCTCTCCCAACGTGAGACAGCCAAAGTTACGTGTTGTCTTGAAAACATCGAGGATGAGCTTCACCATGCCATCGATACACACAGTGGTACCATTCTATCCCGCCACATTGAATTATTATTGGATTATTGTACACGCTATTATGAGCGACAGTTCATTACCCGGGAGAATAAGAACAAGGCTATCTTGGAGAAATTGGAAAGGCTCCTCGACGAGTATATCATTTCCGGCAAATTAGAGAACGGCCAGCTACCCACCATCGAATATTATACGGCAGAACTGAATCTTTCTGTCGCTTACTTCAACGACCTGTTAAGATTCGAGACCGGCAAAACGCTGGAGGAATATTTTCAGTTCAAACGGTTGAGTGTGGCTAAGATAATGCTACTGAAAAACGGTAATACTCCCGCTCTGGTAGCACGGCAACTAGGTTATCCGAACGTACAGTATTTCAGCCTTATATTTAAGAAGATCACAGGCATCGCCCCCAGTGAATATCCATATGCGCAAAACTAAGAAACGGAAGGAGGCCATCCCCCTTCCGTTTCTTAGAATAACATTATTTTCCTAGCTTCTTTTCCAGCATCTTCATAAAATATCCCCCGACAACCGAACGGGCTTGAAAACCTCGTTGCGTACCATCAGAAGTAAAATGCCAATCGCTTAGAGGAACACGTGAAGTCGTCTCGTTGGCATAGTTCCAGACCGGAATCATCAACGTATTAAAATCCTCCATCGATCCGGTCAAACAAGCGGACCATAAAATCCAGTCGGACTTCGTATAATCCTTCCGGTTATCCAACGGCAAACCGTATTTATTTTGCTTTGTCTTGTAATAAGCCATTTCCATAGCGGCAACCTCTTTCGGGAAGATATTCAAGTCCAGCAAGCGATCCCATACCAAGTTGTATTTCTGGCTCCAAGTACCCGGCTTATCGAAAGTCAAGCGGTAATGATCGCCATCATCTGCCATTTTTACCCACTTAGCGGCCATCTCACGGGCGGCTTCCGTATATTGCCTAGCGATATCCGTCTTGCCTAACATCTCCGCCAATTTCCCGTAGCCGGCAACTCCCATAATTGCCTTGATGGACAAATTCGTGTTATGGGCGAAATGCCCGGCGAAATCATCCGTACAAAGTTGGTTCTTCGGATCAAGGCCTTCCTTCAACAAGTAATTCGCCCATGTAGTCAAAACCTCCCAATGTTGGGCGGCATAATCGGCATTACCATCCACTACCGCTATGGCGGTCGCTAACACAAGCATATTACCACTTTCTTCCACGGGCATATCGCCACCGTAGGTCTGACCGTTCGCAACCGGATATGTACCCACGTCGTGAGCCGGGAAAGGTTTCTTCCACAGTCCGCTCTCGCTATAATAGAAAATGGGGTTCATCATTCCTTTCAACAAATCCGTATTGTACACTAAGAATAAAGGAGCGGAAGGATACGTTATATCCACCGTTCCGATAGAACCGTTGCTGAAATTTTCTTTAGAGAGGAATAAGAGAGTCCCTTCTTTTTCAGTCACCAATTTATGGGCGGCGATCGCCTGCCGATATGCGATAGCGCATAACTCGGCGTACTTCTTCCCTCCCACGGCACTCGTCTCGCTCATCAAAGAAGAATCAAAGGAACCGCAACGCCGCATCAGATCCTCGTAAGAAGCCTCCCCTTTCTCAAACGCCTGATGGATATCCACTTTCCCGTCGTGCTTCCAATAAGGCATCCGGTTGTCTTGGAAATACTGGATCGAATATAAATCATCGTAACCGATCATCAAATGTCCGGAGACGGTTTCCTTGGAGACCTTGCCGATCGGGTCCGTATAAGCGAGAACCGTCATTTGCTTGCGCATATCCGAAGAGATACTTTGCGATCCAGCCGGTAAATTACCAGTAGTCATGAAAGCTTTCTTCGTAGCATAATACTCGTCGATCGTTGCGGAGACTCCCGGTTTCTTTGGGATAGCCAAATAGAAATATCCCCAGTCAATCCGTACATCATCCCCGGTTTTCGCCAGAACCTCTTGATCGATTGTTCCTGTCTTTAGGTAAATTAAATTAGGGGTTTCCGTTTTCTCAAAAGTCACCTCTTGATCGATCGTATTCACGGCCCATTGCGGCGTGGCTTCCATATATAATTGCACGTCGTGATCTTTACCATCGATGGAACGGACTTGATAGGTTATATAATTAAACGGAGAAGTCATAGCCTCCAGATCATTCAGCAAGAAAGGAGCCGTGAAAATCAAGTCCAGACTCACGCCACCGCACTCAAAGGTATAGAATGTTTGCGTAGGCATCACGTTCATGGATTTCTGGATCGCTTTCTCATCGAACGTATCTCCTCGTTTCACCTTCCGCATGATTCCCATATCCACATAAGCGCCTCCCCCATTGTTCCGGCAATGAGCGGCCAACACGTTACCCGTAGGCTTCAAGCTCTCCGCCACCGCTTCCGGTATCTCTTTCAGCAAATCATAGTCCAGACCGTTCCCTGCCACGGCGATTTGCTTTCCATTTAGATACACCTCGATATTATCATCATGCGAATATTGGAGGTAGAGGGCATCCTTTTGCTCATCCGAAGGCCAGTCAAACGTACGACGTACCCAGATATCTCCTGTAGACCAAGGCGTGGAACGATTCGGATTATCTTCCGTTCCGAAAGCGGCTTTTCCCCGCTTCCAACTTTTCGGATCATAAGCCTCGGCGAACCAATCGCCGGCAGGCTGAGACATCGTATAATCGGCCTCCCATAAGCCATCCGAGGCCATACCGATCACCGAGGTCACCTGTATATCGTCCATTCCCATGAAACGGTATGACTTACCATCTACTCGTATACCGCCTAGAAGCGGATAATCACGGCCGGTCCAATGCCGTACCGACTCATCATTCAATTGATCGGCAAACGACCATGCGCTTGTATAGGGGTCGATCGTGACCAAAGGAACGGCCGGAGCACGTAAAGAGTTCTCTGCCGCCGCCGTATATACCTCGGAAACTTTCACTTGCGTACAACAAGATAAAGCCGTACAACAAGATAAAGCCAATAAATAGTTTCTCATCTGCTTACTTCACGGTTTTATGAATGGCCTCCAGCACGATCTTCTCCATGATCTTATAGCCTTCCAAGGTAGGATGCACACCATCTTTCGACAGGTTAGCGGGCAATCCGTTTCGCTCATCTTTCATGGCGGAATGATAATCCACGTATGTCAAACCATTCTTATCCACATACTCCTTGATCCATTTATTGAGCTGGATAACCTTATCGGCCGGTTGCATACCCGGTCTCCAAGGAAAATCATAAGCCGGCAATACGGAGCAGAAAATCACCTTGATATGATTTGCCTTCGCCAATTCTGCCATAGAGACCAAGTTCCCAAACACGTTTTCCAAGGCGATCACACCGTTATTGTGAGCGATATCATTGATTCCCGCCAAGATCACCACGGCTTTCGGTTTCAAGTTAATAACGTCTTGGCGAAAACGAACTAGCATCTCCGAGGTTGTCTGTCCGCTGATCCCACGGTCTACGAAGTTATTCCGGATAAAGAAAGTCGAATCCGCCGGCCACCATCCGTCTGTAATGGAGTTCCCCATAAATACCACGTTCGAAGGAACTTTCACGGTCTTGTTAGCCTCCGCATAACGACCAAACTGAGCCCAGTCCCCTTTCTCAGTCTGGGCAAATAACGTAGTGGTAGCCAATAAACAACCCGCTACCAGTAAAGCTTGTTTCATGTTTTTCATATTACTTGATTATAAAATACAAACCAACGATCTTGTTTTCATCAAACAAAAGTAATCAAAATTGTCCACTCACCCATTCACACAAGAAAATATCTTATATTTGCTGTCATTGAAAAATAAAAACATCCGAATATGCTGAAAAAGATTCTTTCCAACACGATCGTACGGTTGATACTGGCCGTCTTGATCGGACTTCTGGTTGGGCTTGCCGTAAACGAGTCTGTGTTAAAAGCGGTCATGATCGTAAAACAAATTACGGGACAGATTATTTTCTTCTTGGTTCCGTTGATCATTCTAGGATTCGTGGCGCCTTCTATCGCCCGCTTGAAAAGCAACGCATCCAAAGTCTTATTATTCGCTTTTAGTATCGCATACCTGTCATCGGTTGGCGCCGCTACCTTTGGCGCCGTTGTGGGTTATGAATTAATACCGCATTTGCATATTCAAACCGCCTCGGAAGGTCTAAAAGACATCCCTCCCATGTTGTTTAATCTAGAGATTCCGCCAGTGATGAGCGTTATGTCGGCATTGGTATTGGCCGTGATGCTGGGACTTTCTACCGCATGGGTTAAATCCGAGGAGATGGAGAGGTTGCTGGAAGTATTCCAGAACATGGTACTTAAATTGGTAGAACGGGTCTTGATGCCGGTCCTGCCGCTTTTCATCGCCGCAAATTTCTGTGTCCTTAGTTATGAGGGGGCGATTACAAAGCAGTTGCCTATCTTTTTATCCGTCCTGTTGATTGTCATCATTTGCCATTACATCTGGTTGACCTTACTGTATGTAGTCGCATCGATCTACTCCCGGAAAAATAGCTGGGGCGTATTGAAATACTACGGACCCGCTTATTTGACAGCCTTAGGCACCATGTCATCCGCCGCCACCTTGGGCACGGCCTTGACCTGCGCCAAGAAAAGCAAGATCTTGCGAGAGGAAGTAATTGACGTGACTGTCCCCCTGTTTGCGAACATCCATCTATGCGGCTCTATCTTGACGGAAGTGTTTTTCGTATTGACCGTCTCGCAAATATTATATGGCAGCATGCCGGACTTCACGACGATGTTCGTATTTATCATCTTGCTTGGTTTCTTCGCGATCGGCGCTCCCGGCGTACCGGGCGGTACGGTGCTCGCCTCATTGGGCCTGATCATCGCTATCCTAGGTTTCGACGAGGCGGGAACGGCATTATTGCTTACGATATTCGCTTTGCAAGATAGCTTCGGTACGGCTTGCAACGTGACGGGAGATGGTGCTCTTACCTTAATCACGGATACGTTCGATCAAGGGCAAACGGGAAAAGCTTCCACAGCTTTATAAGGACAAAACCTCATGGCTATTTTACTGCAACCCGCCTTGCAGTAAGTGGTATCACTTCCTTTTCATTCGATACTCTATGGGTGACTCCCCCGTATGCTTCTTGAAATACCGTCCCAGATAGGATTGGCTGGGAAAGTTCAAGTGGTTCGTTATCTCCTGCACGGTCATTTCCGTGGTACGCAACAACACCTTTGTCTCCAATATGATATGCCGGTCTATAATGGTCTTCGCCGACTCGCCCGCCACTTGCCGGGTGATAGTGGAGAGATAACGGGGAGAGATACAAAGCTCGTTCGCATAGAAAGAGACCTCTTTCTGGTCGAGATAATGGGCATGGATGCAATTGATGAACTTATGGAACAACTCCTCCCCACGGTTGCACCCATTTTGCTGGCGGCTCGAGAAGGAGTACCTTGTCTTATCATACATATTAAGGAAGAAGCATTGCAACTGGTTTTTCACGATCATATCACGGTACACGTTATTCCGATCCATGTAAATCAGCCAAAACAGCCGGATGATCACATTTATGGTCTCCTCCTGATCGGCGGGATGCGTATAGCAAGGGCTATCCTTTATGAAGCGGAAAAAGGGCGGATCCAGCCGGAATACGGCCTCGTCGAACAAGACCTTCGAAAAGGATATATATTGTACCTTGAAATCCTCGCTACTCGCGTTCAACGTCAGGATCGTATCCGGTATCAATACGATCACCGTGTTGCGCCGGATATCCCATCGGCTCAAATCGACGGATATATTCGCCGTTCCTTTATAGCAAAATAAGATCATGCCATATCCGCTCTTGTAAGGACGATCCAATAACTCCCTCAAATCGGAATCGCCTATTATGAACGACTCTCCTCTCTCTATCTCAAATGGATTCATATGTCTACTATTTTGCCCGCGAATATAAGAGATCATTAGCATATAACGGATCATTCCATCTCAAAATGAACAATCATCGCCTCATTGTGGAAACAATGGTTCGCCGATAAGCGAGTAGCTTTGCATCCGAAAATATAGGTATTAGTTAAGATGAAAAAGCAAAATCGATTGATGAAGACTGCGATCGCCTTATGGTGTATCGTAGCTGTTGGGTGTAAACAAAGCCCTGTAATCCAACAAAGTTCAGGGTATGCGACAATGACCGTATTCACTTCGGAGAAAACTTTATCCAATAATTACTCGGCGAGTATACGAGGAAAACAGGATATCGATATTTATCCGCAAGTATCCGGCTTTATTACAAAGCTCTGCGTAACGGAAGGCGAGAGCGTAAAAAAAGGACAAGTCTTATTTATTATTGATCAAGTCCCTTATCAAGCGGCCTTAAACACCGCCATTGCGAACGTAGAGGCCGCTAAGGCATCTGTAGCGACAGCGCAACTGACCTACGACAGTAAACAAGAATTGTATAAAAACAAAGTAGTTTCCGAGTTCGACCTAAAGACCGCCTACAACACTCTACTCTCGGCAAAAGCCCAATTAGCCCAAGCGGAGGCACAAGAGATAAACGCCCGTAACAACCTTTCTTACACGGAAGTGAAAAGCCCCTCGAACGGCGTCATCGGAACCCTGCCTTATCGTGTAGGCGCATTAGTAAGCGCAAACCTGCCCAAATCGCTCACCACGGTATCGGACAATTCCGAGATGTATGTGTATTTCTCCATGACCGAGAATCAGCTATTGGCCTTGACCCGTCAATACGGCTCGAAAGACAAAGCCTTGGAGAATATGCCCGAGATAGAGCTTCAACTGAACGATAAATCGCTTTATCCCCAAACGGGAAAGATCGAGACGATCAGCGGCATTATCGATCAAAACACCGGAACAGTCAGCTTGCGTGCCGCATTCCCGAACGAGGAGCAATTATTGAATAGCGGGGGCTCCGGGAATGTGATCATTCCGGTTACATACGATAACTGCGTCGTAATTCCCCAAGCCGCCACGTTCGAGATCCAAGACCGGGTATTTGTCTTCAAGGTAGTGGACGGCAAGACGCAATCCGCCCCCGTAGAAGTGACCCGTGTGAACGGAGGACAAGAGTATATCGTAAACGCCGGATTGAATAGCGGCGACGTGATCGTAGCCGAAGGCGTAGGTTTATTGCGTGAAGGAACACCGATTGAAGTAAAACAAAATTAAGAACAATGAAAGTTAGCACATTTATAGAACGCCCCGTACTGTCCGCCGTAATTTCCATCACGATTATGGTTGCGGGTATCATCGGGCTTTTCACCTTGCCCGTAGAACAATATCCGGATATCGCCCCTCCTACCGTTATGGTCAGTACGACTTACTTCGGGGCGAATGCCGAGACCATGCAGAAGAGTGTCGTAGCCCCTTTGGAAGAGGCGATCAACGGCGTGGAAGATATGACCTACATGACCTCCACGGCTACCAACTCCGGTACCGCCACGATCACGATCTATTTCCAACAAGGAACCGATCCGGACATGGCCGCCGTAAACGTACAGAACCGTGTATCGAAAGCGACCGGGCAATTGCCGGCCGAGGTTACCCAAGTGGGTGTCACGACTTCCAAGCGCCAGACCAGTATGTTACAGATCTTCTCGCTCTATAGCCCGGACGGTTCTTATGACGAGAACTTCCTCAGTAATTACATCAGCATCAACCTAAAACCAGAGATACTCCGTATCTCCGGAGTCGGCGAGTTGATGGTTATGGGTGGCGATTACAGTATGCGTATCTGGATGAAGCCCGACGTTATGGCCCAATACAAATTGATCCCCTCGGACGTGACCTCCGTGTTGGCCGAGCAAAATATTGAGTCCGCCACGGGTTCTTTAGGCGAGAACTCGGACGAGACGTATCAGTACACCATGAAATATAACGGACGCCTGCTTACTCCGGAGGAATTCGGCGATATCGTGATCCGCTCCACCGAGGATGGAGAGGTATTGAAGCTAAAAGAGATAGCGGACATTGAGTTAGGAAAGGAGAGTTATGCCTATATCGGACAAACAAACGGTAAGCCGGGTATCTCCTGTATGGTTTTCCAGACAGCCGGATCGAATGCCACGGAGGTGAATAATAAGATCGACGCTTTTCTTGAGGAAGCCTCGAAAGACTTCCCGAAAGGTATCGAGGTCGTAAAATTGATGAGTACGAATGATTTCTTGTACGCCTCGATCCATGAGGTTGTAAAAACCTTGATAGAGGCCATTATCCTCGTTATCCTTGTGGTATATGTCTTCTTGCAGGATATCCGTTCTACGCTGATTCCGTTGGTAGCGATCGTAGTTTCCTTGATCGGTACGTTCGCCTTTATGACGGTCGCCGGATTTAGCATCAACTTGATCACTTTATTCGCTTTGGTATTGGTGATCGGTACGGTGGTGGATGATGCGATCGTTGTTGTAGAGGCAGTCCAAGCTCGGTTCGACGTTGGATATAAGTCCTCTTATATGGCTAGTATGGACGCGATGAAAGGATTGACATCCGCCATCGTCTCTACTTCATTGGTATTTATGGGCGTGTTTATTCCGGTATCCTTCATGAGCGGTACATCCGGTACGTTCTATACGCAGTTCGGCTTGACGATGGCAGCGGCCGTAGGTATCTCTACCGTTAACGCGTTAACGTTAAGCCCGGCGCTTTGCGCTATCTTATTGAAGCCTTACATCAACGAGGACGGCACCCAAAAGAATAACTTCGCCGCACGTTTCCGTAAGGCGTTCAACGCCGCGTTCGATTCGGTCATCAAGAAATATAAGCACGGGGTGTTGTTCTTTATCAAGCGGAAATGGCTGGCTTGGTCTTTATTGGCATGCTCCATCGTATTACTGATCGTCTTGATGAACACGACAAAATCCAGCTTGGTGCCCGATGAGGATCAAGGTACGGTTTTTGTCAACGTAAGTACGGCCTCCGGAAGCTCTTTGGCTACGACTAACAAGATCATGACGAATATCGAGCAACGGATCAACCAGATTCCACAGCTTCAATCTTATTCCAAGGTTTCCGGTTATGGTTTGCTGGCCGGACAAGGTAGCTCTTTCGGTATGTTCATCTTGAAACTAAAACATTGGGATGAGCGCCCGGACAAGGAAGATAACGTACAAGCCGTGATCGGACAGGTATATGGCCGTACGGCAGATATCAAGGACGCTACGATTTTCGCCATCGCCCCGGCCATGATCCCCGGATATGGTATGGGTAACGCATTGGAAATGCATACGCAAGACAAGGCCGGTGGAGACTTAACGACCTTCTTTAACACGACCCAGCAATATCTCGCCGCCTTGCGTGAACGGCCCGAGATCGCTACGGCTTACTCTACTTTCGATATCAAGTACCCGCAATGGCGCGTGGATGTGGACGCGGCGAAATGCAAGCGGGCCGGAATCACTCCGGATGCTGTTCTATCAACCCTTTCCGGTTATTACGGAGGGCAATATGTGTCGAATATCAACCGCTTCTCGAAGGTGTATAAGGTGATGATACAGTCCGATCCTAAATATCGTCTGGATGAGACCTCCTTGAATAATACGTTCGTACGCATGTCGAACGGCGAGATGGCACCGCTTAGTCAGTTTATCACCTTGACCAAGGTATACGGTGCCGAATCTTTAGCCCGTTTCAATATGTATAATTCGATCGCCGTCAATGCCGTACCGGCCAATGGATATAGCTCCGGGGATGCTATCAAGGCGGTAAAAGAGACAGCGGCCACCTCACTCCCGAAAGGATACGGGTATGACTTCGGTAGTATCACCCGTGAGGAGAACCAACAGAGTAATACGACAACGATCATCTTCGGTATCTGTATCTTGATGATTTATTTGATCCTAAGTGCCTTGTACGAGAGTTTCCTTGTTCCTTTCGCCGTGATTCTTTCCGTACCGATGGGTTTGATGGGTAGTTTCTTGTTCGCCAAGTTCATGGGATTGGAGAATAACATTTATCTGCAAACCGGTCTGATCATGTTGATCGGGTTGTTGGCAAAGACCGCCATCTTATTGACGGAGTACGCTACCCAGCGCCGCTTGTCCGGCATGAGCCTGACCTCGGCCGCTCTTAGCGCGGCGAAGGTTCGTCTGCGCCCGATCTTGATGACCGCTCTTACGATGATATTCGGTTTGCTGCCATTGATCGTTTCCAACGGCGTAGGCGCTAATGGAAACCGCTCGTTGGGAACCGGTGCCGTTGGCGGTATGTTGATCGGTACATTGGCTTTGTTATTTATCGTGCCTTGCTTATTCATCACGTTCCAATACCTGCAAGAGAAACTATGCCCGATCCAATTCGAGCGTTCCCTTGATTGGCAGGTGCAAGAAGAGGTAAAAGAGGCCGCCGAAGAAAGAAAAGAATATTTAGATAGCAAGAAATAATCTATCCAGTTGTATATATATAATGTATATGAAGAATAACATCATACTCTTTGCCGTAGCGACGCTAGCGTTGAATAGCTGCGGCATTTACAAGAAATACGAGCCTGTCGCCACCCTCCCGGAGAATCTATATCGGGAGGAGATAGCCCCGGCAGATACCTTCTCCATCGGGAATATCAGTTGGCGGGACCTATTCACCGATCCGGCCTTGCAATCCTTGATCGAACGGGGATTAGCCAATAATACAGATCTACGGATTGCCCATCTAAAGGTGCAAGAAGCCGAGGTGGCGTTAATGACCTCCCGCCTCTCCTACCTCCCGTCGCTCTCCCTAGATCCGCAGGGCACGACAAGTAGTTTCAATAAGGCAAAAGCGTCGTGGACATACAACGTCCCGGTATCGGCCAGTTGGGAGATCGATATCTTCGGCCGGCTGACAAACGCCAAACGACAAGCAAAAGCCGCCTTGTCGCAAAGCCAAGCGTATAGCCAAGCCGTACAAACACAACTGATCGCCAACATCGCCAATTTATATTATACCCTATTGATGCTGGATCGGCAATACGAGATCACGACGGAAACCGCCGTGAGATGGCAAGAGAGCCTTCGTGCCACCCAAGCGTTAATGGCAGCCGGCATGACTACCGAGGCGGCCGTATCGCAAACCGAGGCTACTTGCTACTCCATCGAGACCTCTGTTAAGGATCTGGAACAGACCATCCGGGAGACCGAGAATACGCTTGCCGTCTTATTAGGAGAAACACCTCAAGATATCGAGCGAGGAAGATTGGAAGAGCAGTCCTTGACCCCGGATCTGGCGATCGGCATCCCGGTGCAGCTGCTATCGAACCGTCCGGATGTACGTAGCGCCGAGTACGCATTGGCGCAAGCGTTCTACGGGACAGCCTCCGCACGCTCCAATTTTTATCCCTCGCTACGTCTTAGCGGCAGCGCAGGGTGGACAAACAGCGCAGGCAGTTACATCGTAAATCCGGGTAAACTATTACTATCGGCGGTCGGCTCCCTCACGCAACCGCTATTTAACAAAGGAGCGAATATCGCCCAATTGAAAATAGCGAAAGCGCAGCAAGAGGAGGCCAAGCTCACTTTCCAACAAACCGTGCTCAACGCCGGAAAAGAGGTGAACGACGCACTTACCCAAGCCCAGACCGCAAAGGGAAAGATCGACTTGCGTACACACCAAATCGAATCGCTTGAAGATGCCGTGCGTAGCACCCAATTGCTGATGACGCATGGAAACACTACTTATTTGGAAGTGCTCACGGCACAGCAAACCCTGCTCAGCGCCCAGCTCTCCCAAGTAACGGATCGTTTTGACGAGCTTCAAGCCACCGTAAACCTCTACCAAGCCTTAGGAGGAGGCAGACATTAAAGAGAGTCCTTTCAGACTTGTATATAATTATGATTGTAACCTCCTTTTGTGCGTGACGCATAGAAGGAGGTAAAAAAATACCCGGTTTATGGTATATGCCGTAAACAATCCATCCACTATCTTTGTCATATAAATAAAAGAATCCAGAAACAACAAAATTCATTTGTATATGGCAAGAATAGCAAGACAACTGACCGACCTTGTCGGCAACACTCCCCTGTTGGAGTTCTCTAATTTCAACGCGAGCAAGGGCCTTAAAGCCCAAGTAATCGGCAAGCTGGAATATTTCAACCCGGCTGGTAGCGTAAAAGACCGCATCGCCTTGGCGATGATCGAGGACGCCGAGGCTAAAGGCTTGTTGAGACCCGGTGCTACCATTATCGAACCGACCAGCGGTAATACCGGAGTCGGACTCGCTTTTGTCTCCGCCTCGAAAGGCTACAAATTAATCCTGACCATGCCGGATACCATGAGTGCCGAGCGTCGTAACTTATTGAAAGCGTTAGGTGCCCGGCTCGTCCTCACCCCCGGGGCAGAAGGCATGAAAGGAGCCATCGCCAAAGCGGAGGAACTGCGTGATGCGACTCCCGGTTCCATCATCCTACAACAATTCGAGAATCCCGCCAACCCGGCCATGCATATCCGCACGACCGCCGAGGAGATCTGGCGTGATACGGATGGTAAAGTAGACCTGTTTGTAGCCGGCGTAGGAACCGGAGGCACGGTCAGCGGTGTCGGTGCCGGATTGAAAGCTCACAACCCGAACGTACAAATCGTAGCGGTAGAGCCTAGCGATTCACCGGTACTTTCCGGAGGCAAGCCCGGCCCGCACAAGATACAGGGCATCGGAGCCGGCTTTATCCCCAAGACCTACAACGGGGAGGTAGTTGACAATATCCTGCAAGTAACGAACGATGACGCTATCCGTACCAGCCGCGAACTGGCCGGGAAGGAAGGGTTGCTGGTAGGAATATCTTCCGGCGCCGCTGTATACGCCGCCGTGGAACTAGCTAAACTTCCGGAGAATGAGGGAAAAACGATCGTGGCGTTGCTTCCGGACACAGGAGAAAGGTATCTCTCCACGGTTCTATATGCTTTCGAGGAATATCCTCTATAGGCTTTTATCGGTTTATCTGATGTCATAGAATCTGAGTCGAAAACACTATAGTGTTTGTGGATAAACACAATAGTATTCAGACTAAAACACTACTGTATTCGTGCACAAATACAGTAGTGTTTTTTACAGATTACAAGAGCCCTTTCGTACTCGGTAGCTCAAACCGATAAATATCTCGTCGGATCGCCATCTTGATCGAGCGGGCCAAAGCCTTGAAGATACCTTCTATCTTATGATGCTCGTTCATACCCTCGGCACGGATATTCAAATTCATGCGGGCAGCGTCGCTCAAGCTCTTGAAGAAATGGAGGAACATCTCCGTAGGCATATCTCCCACTTTCTCACGGTGGAACTCAGCGTCCCAAACCAACCAAGGACGGCCACCGAAATCCAGCGCCACACTACACAAGCAATCGTCCATCGGAAGGCAATAGCCATAACGCTCGATCCCTCGCTTATCACCCAGCGCTTTCAGCATCGCCTCGCCAAGGGCAATCGCCGTATCCTCTATCGTATGATGCTCGTCGACCTCCAGGTCGCCTTTTACCCGTACCGTCAGATCCGTACCGGAATGCTTACCGATCTGATCCAACATATGATCGAAGAAACCAAGCCCGGTAGAGATCGATGTCTTTCCGGTTCCATCCAGATTCCAGTCCACATAGATGTCCGTCTCCTTCGTGGCACGCCGTACGACCGCACGACGCTCGCCGGCAAACAGATACTCGGTGATCTTATCCCAATCATCCGTGATATAGGCGGGAGACAATGAGGTAGCGTAAGCCGCCAACTCACTCTCCGCTCCCTCCTCCGGGCGCAACCAGATACCTTTAGCGCCCAGATTATGGGCCAACTCCATATCCGTAAGGCGGTCCCCGATCACGAAACTATTCTCCAGATCGTATTCACCGGTCATATATTTCGTGAGCATTCCCGTACGAGGCTTACGATTCGGGGAATTATCCTCGGGAAAGGAAGGATCGATCAAGATATCGTCGAATACGATCCCCTCTCCTTCCAGCGTCTTTAGCATCAAGTTATGGGCAGGCCAGAAAGTCTCCTCCGGGAAAGAGGGCGTTCCCAGCCCGTCTTGGTTGGAGACCATCACGAACTCGAAATCCAACCGCTCGCGAATGAAATAGAGGTTACGCATCACCTTCGGGACAAACTCTAGTTTCTCCAAGCTATCCAATTGATAATCTACGGGCGGCTCTTTTACAAGCGTGCCGTCCCGGTCGATAAACAACGCTCTTTTCCTCGTGCTCATAATTTCATGTTTTTCATCGCGTTCAATAAGCTATCATTCTCTTTCGGCGTACCGATCGTAATACGAAGGCAACCCCGGCATTTCTGCACGTTACTACGGTTACGCACTACGATCCCTTTCTTCACGAGCCCATTATACATGGCATCCGCCTTGGCGACATTCACCAACAAGAAATTAGCGTCCGAAGGATATACTTGATAGGAGAAAGGAGGCTCGGACAGGATCTTCTCCAGCCGGTTACGCTCCGTGAGGATCTCGTTCACTTGGTGCTTCATGGTCGCCTCGTCGTTCAAGAGCTCCAAAGCTTTCTCCTGTGTAAGCTGGTTGACGTTATACGGATATTTGATCTTATTCAAGACACCGATAATCTCCGGAGAGGCGAATGCCATACCCAAACGAATACCCGCCGCTCCCCACGCTTTCGACAAGGTTTGAAGAACGATCAGATTCGGGAACCCGGATAATTCCTTCAAGAAAGAGGGATAAGCGGAGAAGTCGATATAAGCCTCATCGATCACCACGATTCCTTCATAATTCTTCAAGATCTTATAGATCGAGCCACGATCCAGACTGTTGCCACTAGGGTTATTCGGAGAACATAGGAAGATCACTTTTGTCCACTCGTCCGCCGATTCCAATACGGCTTCCGCATCCAAATCAAAGTTTTCGTCCAAAGAAACCTTACGGCATTCCACGTTATTTACATTCGCTGCCACCTCATACATGCCATACGACGGCGAGATCGTCACTACACTATCCAACCCCGGCTCGCAAAAAGCACGGATCACCAGATCGATGGCCTCGTCACTGCCATTGCCCAAGAAGATCGAGCTACGGTCCACACCTTTCAACACGGCCAGACGATCCTTCAATTTCCACTGCAAGGGATCGGGATAACGGTTATACGGCATATTCCACGGATTCTCATTCGCATCCAGAAAAACGGAGGCATCCCCATGAAACTCATCACGTGCGGATGAATACGGTTTCAAATTCCAGACATTCGGTCTTACTAAATCTTTCAGGTCTTTCATATCGTGTTCAATCTAATTGTTACTGCGTTGCGGTGAGCATCCAGCTGCTCGTTGGCCGCCATGGTTTGGATCGTACTACCCAAGGCACGGATACCATCGGAAGTGATCTCTTGGAAAGTGATCTTCTTGATGAAACTATCCAAGTTCACGCCGCTATATGCCTTGGCATAGCCGTTGGTCGGCAAGGTATGATTCGTGCCGGAAGCATAATCGCCTGCGCTTTCCGGAGTATATGGACCCATAAAGACACTGCCGGCGTTCTCGATTCGCTCCGCGATAGCGGTGTAATCCGCCGTCTGGATAATCAAGTGTTCGGGAGCGTATTGGTTCGTGAAGTCTACGACTTCCTGCGAATCTTTCAATACGATGATACGGCTGTGCGCTAATGATTTCTCGGTAATTTCCTTTCGAGGCAAACGATCGAGTTGCTCTTGGATGGCACGGGCCACGGGTTCCACGATCGTTTCCGAAGCGGTTACGAGGATCGCTTGGCTATCCACTCCATGCTCGGCCTGCGAGAGGAAATCGGCGGCGATAAAATCGGGATTCGCCGTCTCGTCCGCGATCACCTCTACCTCGGATGGTCCGGCGGGCATATCAATGGCGACCTCTTTCAGGCTTACTAATTGCTTTGCCGCCGTCACGTATTGATTACCGGGGCCAAAGATCTTATACACCTTGGGGACCGATTCCGTCCCATAGGCCATCGCCGCTATCGCTTGGATTCCTCCAGCCTTGAATATCTTACTTACACCTGCGACCTCTGCGGCGAACAGGATAGCGGGATGTACTTTCCCTTCCCGGTTCGGTGGCGTACATAATACGATCTCCTTGCAGCCGGCGATACGTGCGGGCACTGCCAACATCAATACCGTGGAAAACAAAGGCGCCGTTCCGCCCGGAATATATAAACCGACTTTCTCAATCGCTACCGCTTTCTGCCAACAAGTGACTCCCGGGGTAGTCTCCACTTTCTTTCCCTCGAAACGCTGCGAGGCATGGAACTTCTCGATATTCGCCTTTGCCGTACGGATCGCCTGTTTCAAGTCCTCAGCGACCAAGGCATCCGCTTCCCGCATCTCCTCTTCCGAGACTTGAAGGGAAGAAAGGAGCACCTTATCAAACTTTTCCTCATACGCTTTTACGGCGATGTCACCCTGCTCACGTACCTCGTCCAATACCGTACGGACCGTATCGAACAAGGTGGTTACATCCAATGCGGGACGTTTGATTAGTGAGCTCCATTCCTCACGTCCGGGATATTTTATAATCTCCATATTATACAATCATTTTCTCGATCGGAAGCACTAAGATACCTTCAGCCCCCAATGATTTTAGTTTACCAATAATTTCCCAGAAATGCTTCTCGGCGATCACGGATTGAACAGAGACCCATTCATCGTTTGCCAAAGGCGTTATGGTCGGGCTCTTCATACCGGGAAGCACCTCGATAATCTCATCCAGCTTTTCTTTCGGAGCGTTCAGCAACACGTACTTCTTGCCCTCGGCGACTTGAATCGCCTCGAAGCGGAATAGAAGCTCATCCAAGATCTCCAGTTTCTCTTTGGATAGATTATTGTTGGCAATCAATAAAGCCTCACAAGGAAGGACTACCTCCACTTCTCTCAATTGATTGCTTACCAAAGTGCTACCGGAGCTTACGATATCAAAGATAGCGTCCGCCAAACCAATGCCCGGGGCGATTTCCACAGAGCCGCTGATTACATGAATATCCGCCTTCACGCCTCTCTCCTCTAAGAAAGACCGTAGGATCACGGGATAGGAAGTAGCGATCGTTTTTCCCTCAAACCATTCAGCCCCCTTATATTCCTCATCTTTTGGGATCGCTAAGGATAGACGGCACTTACTAAAGCCCAGACGCTTGATCAATTTCGCCTCTTGCCCTTTCTCCACGTACTCGTTCTCTCCGACAATACCAATATCGGCCACACCGTTAGCTACAGACTGAGGAATATCATCATCACGAAGGAATAATACCTCTACCGGAAAACCTTTTGCCGATAATAACAGGATGCGTTTGCCCCTGTTTAGTTTAATACCCGCTTCTTCAAGCAACATCATGGTCTCGTCGTACAGACGGCCTTTCGATTGTACCGCAATTCTCAACATAACTATATCTTATTTTTATATTATAACTATCAACAAAAAAAGGCTTACCGCAAAACGGCAAGCCTTTATCTTTTTATCATGAGTACATACATACCATTCAGCCCACCGAACTATCGCCCGCTGTAATGATGATGGTGATGTAATGTAGTCGTTATTTTCATTTCTTTTGTTATTTACGTCGCAAAGTTACAATAATAATTGAAAGAACAAATATTTCTGACAAAATATTATCATAATATCTATATTACTTCAATCCGTTCTTACGAAGCAACTCTTCTATCTCTTTCAAGCTTATAGATTCACGCTCTGCTTTGTCGTAGATGTAGAGCAAGTTGATCTCTGTCTCATCGATGGCTACCACTACCGTAAAAGAGATAACCCTTGCCCCACCGCTTTTACCTCGTCCTTTGGAAGAGATACGCATACGGATTTTACGAAGGCCGTTGCCGAGATCGGTCCCGATCTGGGGATTCGCATAGATCTCTTCCTGAAACTCTATCAAATCCGATTTCAATGAAGGATAACGTTTGCTCAAGCGTTTTACCTCTTTTTCAAACGACTTGTCAAATACTATGCTATAATTCATTGATAAGTTCTTCTAAGTGTTTCGCTCTCTTTCCACTACGCTTACGCTCTTGCATCTCTTTCAGCCCGGCATCAATCCCTGCCAAGATTTCTTCCTTGCTAATATATTCCGTTTCTTCCTCTTCGGCTTTTGTCCTAATTTTATTGTTCAGCTTTTTCAGATAGTTCTTCACACGGTTGAGCGTGTCTTTATCATCGATGCTTAACAATTCTTCGACCAAATCCATCTTTAGGCATTTTAGTTCCATTGCCGTCATACAAATACTCCTTTCTTATTAATTCGTTCTCAAGGACAAAGATAATGATTTACTTTAATACAAATGACTCGCTTGCTGCTTAATCTTATTGGAAAGCATCAAGGGGAAGTCCGGATGCGCGGTAAAAAACGCATCAACTTCTTCCCGAGCTTCCTTCGATGTATGGGCGGAAAGCAAGGAGCGAACCCAAGCGGTGGGGAAAAAGATATCGCCAGTCCGCTGTACTTCCGGCATCGCTTCCAAGGCCGGACGGATATAAGCGACCGACTCTTGTTCTCGTAGGCGATGGTTCAAATTAGCGAGAGCGGAAGAGGCCCATGGCTCCACCCTACGATTCCCGGCGATCAACAAGGAAGCGAAGACACTGTCACGTTCCGCCTTGCGGGGCGATACAGATGGGGAGATAAATTGATACTCCTTCTTCCGGTCCGGATTCTGTATGCGGGATAATTGCGTAGCGATAATCTTATCCGCTTTTTCCGGCAAATGCATCGCCAGCATATAGGATAAGCCAATATAATCACTCTCGCTCAACGCGCAATCTTTCGGAGCTTTCCGTTCCTGCCATAACGTATACAGACGTTGTACCGCCTCCTCCGAATCCGCTATCGAACGATACAAACGAAACGCCTGCAAACGATGTTGGGATACGGGATTCGTTGTCACGATCTTCCACAAGGCCTGTTCCAACGGACGAGAATCCGACGGGAATATCCGCTGGCAATCTCCTAAATAGCTTAAAGCCATCGAGAACAATAAAGAATTAGACTCATTCGGTAAATACGCTAACATTTCATCACGGAACCCTTGTGGAGAAATCGTTTTCCAACGAAGATTCTCATAAAGGGTAATCAGCAAAGATCCCTTCAACACCTCATCTTCCGATAAGCGAAGCACAGACCATAGACCGGAAGACTCCCCCTCTGTTATTTTAAAGAAGCCATAGCCACGCCCATTTGTATTCGGAAGAATGACACAATTTCCATTCGGAAGAAAACTTAATTTCATTCGGAAGGAATCAGAGTTTCCTTCGAGAGAAACCGGGATTTCTTCCGAATCCCTTCCACAGATCACCCGATAGGTTAATTCTTGCGGCCATTTTAAACCCCGGCCCAACGGATCACGCTGCTCTACGACCAACTCGCCGTCCTTAACCGAAGCCGTAATCTCCGGCATACCCTTCTGATTCACCCACACCTCACTCCAAGCGGCCAGATCCTCTTCCGTATATTTATTCAAGATACGGATCAAGCCCTCCCACGTAGCGTTCCCATACGCATAAGTAGTCAAGTACTCACGGATTCCCTGCTGGAAAGCCTCTTCTCCCAGAACACGTACCAACATTTCCATAACCACGGGAGATTTATCATAGATGATATTACCATATACCAAACCGGCGTTCCGCAAATTATCCAAATCTTGCTTGATCGGATTCGCACCCGCCGTACGGTCTTCCGAATAAGACGCGGGAATATAATCCCGAATAAAATTCAACCGGTGATTCACGTCCGGATATAAAGGTTCTACGATACGGGAAGCGAAATAATTAGCGAAAACCTCTTTAGTCCATACATCATCAAACCATTTCATCGTTACATAATCGCCAAACCACATATGAGAGGTTTCATGCGCGATCAAGGCACTCCGGCTCAATCGCTCATTTAAGGTAGGATGCTCATCCAGAAACATCCGGCGATCCGTATATAAGGTAGCACCCGTATGTTCCATACCTCCATATTGGAAACCGGGTAAGATAATCACGTCATATTTAGCAAAAGGATAAGGAATACCAGTAAAGTCTTCCTGCCATTCCAACGCGTCGAACACCTCATCGGCAATGGCTGGGCATTGAGCGATTTTCTTCGGATCTGTCTCCCGATGATAAATAGAGATATCCCGTCCGTTCCGGGAATAAACCTCCCGAGTCAGTTCACCGGCCACGAATGAGAACAGGTAGGTACTAAGCGGTTCCGTCTCCTTGAAAGAAATACGATTCCGACCGGAGACGCCCGTACTATCCGTTTGCGTGATAGCGCCATTCGCCACGGCCTGCCAAGTGGAAGGAACTTCCAAGGTCAAGGTAAAAAGCGACTTCATATCCGGCTGGTCAAAACAAGGGAATACCGTACGTGCCCGGTCCGGAACCAATAACGTATACAGGAACTCATCCCGCCGGTTCAAGGATTGATCCGCCGGAGTAAAAGCGATCGCTACCCGGTTCTCTCCCACCGCTACCCAATCTGAGGCTATCACGATATGCTCATCTTTCACCTCGTAGGGAATATCGCCTCCGTTCAAGGTTACGGATGTCACTTGCTCCGGTTCTCCGCGGAAATCAATAATAAGCGGCTGCTTCTCGTCTAATCGCAACGATAGCTCCACCTTTCCCCGGATCGCCTCGCCACGAGATTCCGGGATCGAGAAGAAAAGATTATAACGGACATCGGAGAAATGCTCCTTCCGGAATCGCGCCAGCTCAAGGCCCACACCGGGCCGGGACAAACCGGCCTCATCTTGTTTAACAGAGCTACAAGCAACCAGACCGGACAGTACGCAAGCTCCGATAAATACCTTTAGGTTCATATCTCGTAATTATTCTCTTAAGTATTCTGCTATACCCATAAAATTTCGTTCCAACAAATACATCTGGCTAGCCATAAACGTGAAAAAATCTCCCCAATGCGCTCGCCGATGCAAATCCAATCCTTCCTTTGCCACATAGATACGGGCCACTTGTCGGCCATTCTCACGGACAAAGCAAATATCCCAGATCAAGCCTTCGGGAAAATCCTGTTCCAAGGTCTCTTTATACCAAGTCAGGCGCTCAAACATTTCCAGACGTAAATCCTCGCTACGGTGGTTTACCTCAAGAATAACGTAAGCCCCTTGGCGGTTCGCGTCGAATTTCAACTCAACGCCCTTTACCTTCGTATCATATAATGTCCAAATTTTCTTACGCCCCCGCAAATAGGGTTGCACCTCACAAAAAGCGGCGAAGCTTTCCCAAAACTCCAATTTGAGATTCTTCAGTTCCTCCTTACTATACATTATTTATAAATGTCTTTCCTTGTTACCTTAACGATCTGTCCGAATTTGGAGAGTTTCTCCATATCCATACTCTTTGAATTACCGACTATCGCATATATCATTAAATGATCTTGTATATTCTCCTTATAAAAACGAAGGATATCCTCCATAGTCATCCGATCGATGACCTCCAGATAATCCTTGTTCGGATCGCTCTCGTACCCTTCACGCCGGAAACCGGCGATCTTCAAGGAAAGAGAGCGACTAGTAGGATATTCATTATTCACCCAATTACGAATCGTCTGCTTCACCGACTCCACCCGTTCCGGACGTTCCGGCATATCATGCACCAAATTCTCCAACACTTCCATCGCATCGATCATCTTATCCGTCTGTGTAGCCAATTTCATCACGAAACTAGCGGGCTTCTCCGATCGATTCAAAGGAGGATGTTTCAAACGGGCATTTACTTGATAAGCGAACGAACGAAACTCACGGATCTCCTGAAACATCAAGGATGACATATCCCCTCCGAAATAAGCGCTAAACAACCGGGAAATAGGACGATCTTCCTTAGCCTTCAACGGATCGATATACATATAGGCATAGATTATGCTTTGCGTGACATCCTCCATGTCCATAAAAAAGACAGTCGGCTTATCATACGTCATAAGATCACGGATATAGGGAGAGTTCGATGGAATACTTACCTCCTCCAAGGGTAAATGCTGCTTGATCTGCCGGGCAGCCTCCTCCATAGACAATGTACCACAATAATGCAGGTTACAAGCGACCGAACGTACCTTACTGAAAGTGTCCAGCAACATCTTTCCTTTTAGTTTCTTGATTTCAGCGAACGATAATTTAGTCAAATAACGGGATTGCTCCCCAAATTTGACTTTCTCTAACAGCATATCGGCTACGTTCTCGCTGGAATTGAACAACGATTTCTCCGTTACCTTCGCCTCGTCCACAATCTGCCGTAACTTCTTGTCATCTGGCTTGGCGTGCCGCAAGAAATCGCCGACCAAAGCCATTGTTTGGGTAAAATGCCCATCGAAACCATTCACCACCACCAGAAACTCAGAATCCGTGGAATCAAAAGTCAATGTACTACCAAGTTCCTGCAATTTACCCCGAAAGACCTCAAAAGACATCGACTCCGTCGCTACGAAAGGTAGATAAGCGGACAATTTATCAAGATCACGAAGCTCCAACTGCCCCACTCCATAAGATAGTGTCAGCGAGAATATATCATTTACGGAATTATGAGTCTTATACAACGTGACAAGCGGACGCAAGGATACGACCTCGGCGTCTTTCTCAAAATCGAGAAAATGCGGTTTCAATTCTTGTACGGGTATCTTTTCCAAACGTTCCACATAAGCGGAGGAAGCATCGGAGTTCTTCGGTATAATTGGTGAATAATCCGGCTTGGGCAAGATCGTTTTCGGATAGCGTCCGGTCTTCTTCGTGACGTACATATAATTCTCCGTAAAATATTTCTTGGCGATCTCAATCACGTCTTCTCTCGACAAGGCATCGATACGGGTGACCTCATCCAAATAATCCTGCCAGCTTTTCCCTTGAGAGAAAATACGCATCATCACCTCAGCCCTTGAGTTTATGTCTTCCAATTTGGAGGCATATTCGCGTTTCTGTTCCAATTTCAAGCTTTGGAACATCTCATCGCTAAAATCCCCCTCCTTAATACGGTTGATTTGTTTCCATACTAATTTCTCGGCTGCCGCATAGGTCTGGAAAAAGAACTTCGGAAATACCAACAAGCCTAATATTCCAGCCTCATTCATACTTTGGTTAACCGCCATTGCACCCATCACCTTATGATCTACCGTCAGCTTATCCAAAAATCCCGTACCATTGGAGTTATTCAATAAAGATACGGCGATATTGAGCGCAACTTGATCCGGATGATTCGCGGGAACTCCCCGGAATCCCAATGCCATAATTTTCACGAAAGGCATAGGAATACGTACGCTCACTTTCTCCCGCCCCTCGAATGGTGGAAGCGCAACGATATCCCGGTGGGGCAGCTTCCCTTTTCGTATCCGTGAAAAAGTAGATTCCAAGATTGGCAAGACCTCCTCTGTATCGAAATCCCCGCTTAAGATCAATCCCATATTGGAAGCGACATAGTATTTCTCGAAGAACCGGCGCATCTCCGAAAGACGGGGATTCTTCAAGTTCTCCGCACTTCCGATAATCGGATACGCATACGGATGCGGATAGAAATAACGCTCTGTCAATTTCTCGATGGCGACGCTAGCCATCGTGTCCCCATACATGTTCTTTTCCTCATAGACCGTCTCCAGCTCACTCTGGAAAAGACGAAATACGGGATTTACCAAACGCTCACTATTGATCTCGGCCCATTGGGAGATATATTGCGGAGAGAATGTATTGAAATATAATGTATAGTCGTAAGAAGTCCCGGCATTCAACTTCGTACCACCGAAACGAGAGATCAACCGGTCGAACTCATTCGGTATTACATACTCAGCGGCACGTACGCTCAGGTCATTAATGATTTGCTGCAAATGGGCACGCATATTAGGATCCTCGGTATCCGCCAAAGCGTCATATTTCTCGGCGATAATGTCCAGCAAGACTTTCTCGGACTCATAGTCGATCGTCCCGATCTTATCCGTTCCTTTAAACATCATATGCTCGAAATAATGCGCGATACCTGTGTTAGGGGAATCTTTAGCTCCGGCTTTTACAACTACGGCTCCGAATATCTTAGGTTGGCTATGGTCCTCATTCAACCATACCGTCAAATCATTACTTAATTTATGCTCTCGTACCTGTAGAAAATCTGAGGTTGACAACAGAGATCTCATGGAATCCATTTAAGTTTATATTATTTCACAAAGATACATTTTTCAATTGGATTAATACGCTTACATTTACAAGCAATCTTAACAAAAGGGCAAATTTAACGTAGGATTGAACCTATTTTTAAGAGTAGTGTTATATCAAAAAACGATTATTATGATAAATTTAGGTAGTTGGATGAACAAAGTCCTCACCGGATGGGGTGTAGACGAGAAAATAGCGAACACATTTGACGAGGCGATCATCGCCATCTTACTAGTGGCGGTCGCTATCGGATTAGATTATTTATGCCAAGCCATTTTTGTCGGAGGGGTACGTAGTATCGTTAAGCATACGCATTATAAATGGGATACGTTATTAATTAAACGTAAGGTCGTACATTATCTCGTACATACGATTCCCGGCATTTTAGTATATGCTTTGCTCCCGATGGCTTTTATCCGAGGAAAGGAATTATTATTCATTTCCCAGAAGATTTGCGCGGTCTATATCATATTTTCCCTGCTGTTAGCGCTCAACGGTCTTCTCTTAATGATGTTGGATTTGTTTAACCAGCAGGAGAAAATGAAAAACAGGCCGATGAAAGGTTTTATACAAGTATTACAAGTGCTTGTTTTCTTCGTTGGCGGCATTGTCATTATAGCGATTCTCGTCAATAAATCCCCGGCTACCCTTTTCGCCGGATTAGGTGCGTCGGCAGCTATTCTTATGTTGGTATTTAAAGATAGCATATTAGGTTTCGTGGCGGGTATACAGCTTTCGGCGAATGATATGTTGCGCCCCGGCGACTGGATCACGATGCCTTCTGCCAACGCGAACGGTATTGTTCAAGAAATAACCCTAAACACCGTGAAAGTTCAGAACTTCGATAATACGATCTCGACAATCCCGCCTTATAATCTAGTGAATAGTTCTTTCCAAAACTGGCGCGGGATGGTTGAGTCTGGAGGACGTAGGGTTATGAAGTCCATTTATCTCGATTTGAATACGATCAAGTTCTGTACACCGGAGATGCTAGATACATTCCGCAAGGAAATTCCTTTATTAGCGGATTACCAACCGGATAAGGATGTAGTACCTACAAACTCCCAAGTATTCCGTGTATATGTAGAGCGTTATCTGACAAGTCTTCCTGTCGTAAATCAAGATTTGGATTTAATTATCAGTCAACTTCAATCCACGGAATATGGTGTTCCCATCCAGATTTATTTCTTCTCCCGAAATAAAGTATGGAAAGAATATGAACGGATCCAGTCGGATATATTCGATCATTTCTTCGCTATGATTCCTAAATTTGAATTGAAAGTATATCAATATTCAGACTAAAGTACGTGTTCGAATTATTTTTCCTATCTTCGTCTCCGGATTGTCTACTTAAAGTTTAAAATCGTATTTATGAGCAAGATACAAGAATGGGTATATAATTTATTAGTTCAAATTGGGTTGATAAGCGAAAATTCCAGTTACCTAGACAATATAGTGATCTTATTACTTATTATAGCCGTCACCGTTGGGATCGATTATAGTTGCCGGTATATTTTCCTAGGTATGTTCAAACGATTAGCGAGGAAGACGAAAAATCAACTGGACGATTTAATCGTGGATCGTAAGATCATTAATAAGATGATGCATATGATCCCGGCCATATTGATTTATATATTGTTACCATTCGCCTTCTCAGCCGAAGAGACACCGAAGATTTTAATAGTACTCCAAAAACTTTGTCAGATTTATATCATAGCGGTTTCTTTAAGGTTTATAAACGCTTCCTTAAATCTGATCCACGAGATCTATAATAAAAAAGATTCCTTTAAGAACAAGCCGTTAAAAGGCTTCATACAAATCTTGCAGGTTACGGTTTTCTTTATTGGGGTGATATTGATTATCAGTATTCTTATCAATAAATCCCCGGTTTCTTTACTGGCCGGATTGGGTGCGTCTGCCGCTATCTTGATGTTGGTCTTTAAGGATACGATCTTAGGTTTCGTTGCCGGCATCCAATTATCCGCCAATGATATGCTCCGGGCCGGAGACTGGATCACGATGAGTAAATATGGTGCGGACGGCACGGTTATCGAGGTGACATTGAACGCCGTGAAAGTAAGAAACTTTGACAATACCATTACGACCATCCCTCCTTACGCCTTAGTAAGCGACGCTTTCCAAAACTGGAGAGGTATGAGCGAATCCCCGGGCCGCCGTATCAAGCGCTCTATCAATATCGATATGAACAGCGTACATTTTTGTACCCCGGAAATGCTGGAGAAATTCCGTAAGATCTCTCTTATCACGGATTACATCGATGGGAAAGAACAGGAATTAGATGAATACAATGAAGAGCATCATATCGACAGTTCCATTTGGGTGAACGGACGTAGACAAACAAATCTGGGAGTCTTCCGTGCTTATCTCGTACGTTACCTAAGAAGCCTCCCGGAAGTAAGTAAGGAATTAGTCTGCATGGTAAGGCATCTACAACCGACTGATACGGGTATTCCCATCGAACTTTATTGCTTCTCATCCAATAAGGTATGGGTCGAATACGAAGGGATCCAAGCGGATATATTCGACCATGTACTTGCGGTAATACCGGAGTTCGGACTAAGCGTATTCCAAAATGTATCCGGGGCGGATTTGAAGAATATCATCATCAAACTTCCCGCCGGCTCACAACCCTCAGAGTGTTTCTAGAAACTCATGTACATGTTTTTCCGGAAATGATAGGAACACTCTAAGATGTCAAAAAAATATCTTAGGTGCATCGGCCGACGATCCTAAGATACTTCGCCAGTGAACCTAAGATACTTCAGTAATGAACCTAAGATACTTTGCCTATGAAATCAGTATCGGTGTAGCCTTACGGCACTAGTGGTGTAGGGTTGTGCCTATACTGGCGTGAGGCTATGCCGATATACGTGTTTGTCACTCTTAAAATTGGAAATAAATAAACGGCTGCACTCCCGCGCTCTTAAACTGAACAACAATGAAAATCGCTATCGCCAATATAGCGGCCTGTATCAATAAAGGGGAACGAGTCACGATTTCCCTCAAGACATCCTCAGAGCGTTTAGGCATAAAATGCAGCACATAACCGATCACCATCAACGCGAACACCCCTTTATATCCTGAGACGAATTGCATGAACACCTCCGGATGAAAATTCGTGAAGATCTGGCTCAGCATCTCTCCCACGGCTTTCATCGAGGTAGCTCGGAACAAGATCCATCCGAAACAAACCACATGGAAAGTAATCAGGACACCTAATACCCGTCGCCAAGGTTTCATCTCGCATCCTAAGGCCTTAAAGCTACTGAAATACCCCATAATGAACTTATGCGCAGCCAAAGCTATACCATGTAAGGCTCCCCATAAGATGAAACTAATGGAAGCTCCATGCCATAACCCGCCTAGCAGCATCGTTATCATCAGATTCATATAGGTACGAATCTTCCCCTTCCGATTCCCGCCCAAAGATATATACAGATAATCTTTTAGCCAAGAGGAAAGGGAGATATGCCAACGACGCCAAAACTCAGTAATCGTAGCCGATTGATAGGGAGAGTCGAAGTTGATATTAAAGCGGAATCCCAACAACAGAGCGATACCGATCGCCATATCCGAATAGCCCGAGAAGTCACAATAAATCTGTAGCGCATACCCATAGACACCCAATAAATTCTCCACACCCGTATAAAGCAACGGAGCGTCAAAAATACGATCCACGAAGTTCATGCTGATATAATCCGAGATAACCGTTTTCTTGAAAAGACCGCATAAGATAAGGAACAATCCCTCACCAAACTCAGATCGCGTCACCGTAGGATTCTTATACATTTGAGGGATAAAATCCCGGGCACGAACGATTGGCCCGGCAACCAATTGAGGAAAGAACGATACATAGAAAACATAATCGATCCAACGGCCGAGAGGTTGGATTCGTCCCCGATAAACATCTATCACATAGCTTATACTCTGGAAGGTAAAGAAAGAGATTCCTACCGGAAGAAAGATGTTCATCTTAAGCCATTCTCCCCCGGCGGCCATAGTAAACAGTTCGCCTAGGAAATTGAAATACTTGAAATACCCCAGCATACCTAGGTTTATGCAGAGACTAAGCGTAACGAATAATTTACGTTTTAATACCGATGTCGTATGCGAGATACATTGCGCTATCAAGAAATCGGAAGTAGCCGTAAATACCAGCAGCCCGAACCAAAGCCCGCTACTTTTATAATAGAAATAAAGGGAAAACAGTGTCACGTAAATGATACGAGCCAACGTATGTTTCCTTAGCGACCTATAAATCATCAGGAAACCGATAAACAAGAAGAAGAACAACCCGCTACTAAACAAGATCGGGGCATTATGATGATACGTCAGGATATCTCCCAGTTTCTCCCACGTGAATTGATGATTACTAAGCCAATCTCTAAGTATATTATATTCCATATAAGATTCTTATCGGTTATTATATGATTCCATGAACGCCCTAAACAAAAGCGTTCCTTGTTCTTGATACCCTTCTTTCGTAAAGTGAATCCGATCCCGTCCCATCAAACGAGAACTATGCCATTTGCGGCACGAGTTTTTCCCTCCTGTCGTAGTGAATAAATCCCAGCAAGCGACCTCTTCTTTCTTCGCTACATTCCGGATAGCACGGGCAGCCCGCTCGGTATTATCATTACGCACATACGTTCGCTGTTTACCCGACCGGACTCTCCTATAACATTCCGGAGGAGTCGTCAGTAAGATTGCCGTATTAGGTAACTCCTTCTTGACGATCGCCAAGAAAGCCTCTATCTGACCGGAAAACTCATCGGTATTAAAACGTCTGCCAAACGTCTCGTTAGTTCCCATAGAGATGATTAATAAGGACGGTTTTAATAAAGCCAACTGACGTATATAAGCCTCGTCCGTATAATTCACATACATCGCCCCATTCACTCCGATGGAATGGTATAAGATACCCCTGCCTCCATTCTTCAGTGTCAGGCCATAATATAAATTCGTAAAGGATGAGGCCGGTCGCAATGTATTCGTGCCCTCTTTCCGTCTCGTACTCTGCAATTGTAGAGTATCGGTCAAGCAGGAGATCCGGAAAGTGTCGGCTAATACACCGGGAACACATACGGTATCCGCACGGAATGTTTGGACCGAGTCTTTCAAAGCCCCGGCAGGAAGCATGGGCATCGACTTCTCCCCTCTATATAAGATCGCCTCGTTAAACTCGTATCCGGCACCATTATTCGGGGTTATCACGACATCCAGATTAATCGAGGGGGAAACAGACTTAATCCCGATCCCACCGATCCCTATCGGGGTTTTCCGGGTATGCTGGATGCAACGTCCGGCGATCCAATCCTTAGCGACGGATTTGATAAAGTAATCATCCGGCTCGTTGGTCTTGCTCAACTTAAAAGGAGCGATCCAGCCCCGTCCGGCATTCCCGAACGCCTGTTGGAAAAGGCGCATGACACGACCGCTTAAATGTCCGGCTTGGATATGCGAATCCCCCAACTGGACGATCGTGATAGCCGTATCTTTCCCTGCACGCAACGAATCCAGTTCATTGAAAAAATTATTCCACGCCTTACTAGAATCCGGTAAGATCAACGTATCTTTTCCCACTTTCATAGAATAAGATAAAGGAGGCAACGCTACAGTATCCCGAACCGCCAAACTATCAAGAGATACATCCCCGTTTATTCCGGCTTTAGGTTTCGGAACAGAGAAGCCCATGATCACTCCTAAAACAACCAGACTAATTAACCACTTTCTCCGCTTCATCATAAAAATCTTTTTCTGATAATAACGCTTTCAGCAAGGCATCGGCAATCTCCCGTCCACCCCTAAAGCTTAAATGCGTATAATCCTTACTAGCCCAGTTTAATTCTACGAAACGGACCATACTGTTCTCTCCTCCCATAGCACCGAATACATTCCAGAAAGGAACCCCTGCCTTTTTAGCGGCTTGCCTTTGCGCATGCAGCAAGGCTAACACGGCCGGCATCGTCTCGAATTCCCCATCGTCTTGACGGCTTCTGTCCGACACCCCCAACATCAATATATCAGCTTCCGGAAAACAAAGTTGTATATGGTTAATGACCTTTACCATCCGGCTACTATACCATCCATAATTCATCACGCTATCGCTCACGACATTCAACCCATACTGCAAGACAATCAAGTCATACGGACGGATCTTATTCAATGCTTGGCAACGGGAGACATCCAATCGCTCCAATATCATACCCGAGTTTCCCCGAAGAGAGAAATTATCGACCACGACACCTAAATGATCCTCCATAGCGACCCCTAATGCCCGGAACTCAGGAGTATTCTTAAAAGTGAAATCCGCTTCGGTGAACATCCCTTCCAACTCGTATTGGGTTACGATCGATGTGGCGGGAAGCATCTCTTGTAGGGTATCGGCGGAAGCGTTGCAAACCAAGCGCATCTCCGTATTCTTATTCTGCTCATAAATCAGTTTCAAAGAAGAGAACGTCTGAAGCTCCGGATAACGCTTAGTCGTCTTCACATGGATGGAGGCGTTTTCCTCGTTTGCCTCGAACATCATCCCAGATAAAGTATATCCATGCTCATGATCCGTCAGCATAGACCAAGTAGTCCATCCGGAGGCACGTTGCTCCACGGTTGGACGGAACTGTGCCGCTACGGATGTGACCGGTACAAAACCAACACCCCGCCCCCCAAATTCCTTCTGCATCCCGGAACGGAAATCGGCCACCATAATATCTCCTTCGATAAAAGAATCTCCAAGGAAGGCCACACGTACCGGACGATTCAATTCCCGCCTGTTTTTTAAGGCGGCGAAGAATCGTTGCAAACCGATATGTCCAAGAGAATAGTCCTCGATATGAGCTCCCAGCGAATCCGCCCCTTGAACAGCATAGACCGCTTTGTATAACGAATCACGAAGGGCCAAAGCCGCAGAATCTATTCCGGCGGAACGCATGATAGAATCCCTTAATGCTACCGAATCTACTTGAAGGGTGTCCGCTTGTTCCAATTGTTGTTTCAAAGAATCCAAGGAGAGCTTTTCCTCTTTCACCTTGAAATCCGATAAAAGATCTACCTTTTTGATCTTATACCCGAACAATGTATCCGGAAGGCTATATAAACCAAAGCTCATCAACAACGTCAGCGACAGTAACGCTAACACTCTACCCAAATTATTATCTTTGTTCATCTAACTTTTGCTTATAAGGGGACAAAGATAGACAAGTTTACCTACCCGGAAATAATCTTCGGACAAAAAATAACCTTAAATTATCCGTTCAGGGTGGATCATCCCTTAAACGTAAGTTGAGACAAAAAGAGATGCAATAACGAAGGCTCCAGCAGCATTGGGAAAATCAATCCATAAATAGCCCCGTAGAAATGGGCATTATGATTTATGTTATCTCCTGTTTGTTTCGCCATATACTGGCAATAGGCCAGATATAGCAAGCCGAATACGATTCCGGGGACAGGCAGCACGGCGAAAAACAAGATCTTTCCCCAAGGATCAAGGAATATAGAGGTAAATAGAACCGCCGATACCGCTCCAGACGCACCGATAGAGACATAATACGGATCATTACGTCGTTTTATCAAATCATAAAACGAAGCCACGATCATTCCCCCGAAATAAAGAGCCAGATAAGCCCCACTGCCGAATCCCATATATCGAAACGTTCGTTCAATATAGAGACCAAATGACCAGAACGTGAACATATTCACTAGCAAATGTGTCATATCCGCATGGATAAATCCATGTGTCACGATACGATAATATTCATGATTCCGGATCGTACGATATGGGATAAACGCTAATTTTATAAATAACTCCCTATTACTAAAACAGATAAAAGAGAGAATCACTGTTATTCCAATAATTAAATAAGTAATCATATATTCTATTATTTTTCTGATGAGCCACAAAGCAAAGCATAAATTCCGGTTTATACAAATATCAGGATATATAATAAAAAAGTGGATATAGGCTTTTCACATATCCACTTTTTTATTTGTTACTTGAATAAGAAGCTACTTCTTGCTATCGATTACCAATAACGGAGTATCGGTGTGGAATAACATTTTTCTCGCGATCGAAGGATTGAACATTCGGGCTAGGATATTACGGCGATATGTGCTTAGGGCTATAACATCAATTTGTTTATCACGAACAAATTTCTCGATGGCTAACAGCAAGTCACCATCGGCAAGCACCGTATGGGAAATATGGGCATGTGGATATTGTTTCTTGAAATATTCACGGACGCCTGTCAAACGAATCTCATTCCATTCATCTTTGCTGGTAGAGATATTGAATAGATGAATATTAAAATCAAAGCCTTTGATGATTTCCATAAACTCGTCAAACGCTACCAAATCTCTCTGGTTAAACGATGTTGCGAAAGCGATATTCTTAGCGTCTCTCAAATCCGTGAAAGGAACATTCTCCGGTATCGCCAATACAGGAACCCGGTTCACCTCGATAACCTCTCCGGTCACGCTACCGATCAGATCCATATCTTTTTGGCTCTTACCTCTCGTTCCCATCACGATCAATGTCGGATGATACTCCTTGCTATAAGCGATGATCTCCTCTTCCGGCAAGCCTTCACGTAATACATAATCGTATTTTACCTTGGGTAATTCGCCAGAGGACATCTTCCGGTTGATATGCGTACAAATATTCTCCATATCGATACGGACACGTTGTAAGATATGCTGTACGGATTCCTCCTCGTTTACTTGGTAAGCTAATGTATCTCCCATCGGGATAGCAGATGGAAAATAGGGGCTGAAATAGGCGTGCATGATCATCACCTCCGCACCTACCGCATGAGCGTAATTAATTCCCAACTCACAAGCCTTGGCGGAATAATCCGAGAAATCAATCGGGATCAGAACTTTCTTGACCGCATTAACCTTCGCCTCTTCCTCCTTTGGTTCCTCAAACCACTTATTGTCTTCAATAATGCGTAAAGCATGCGGTAAATCACTCTCCTTAATACGCACACGCACTCCTGCCGAAACGACGGGCTGGATCTGGTTTACATTATGTATATAGACCTCTATGCCTTCTGTTTCGAGGATTGTCTTGAGAATCTGGGCTTTCTCGAACGTGTGGATAGCCAATGTCACTAATTTATCTTCCATACTCAATACATTTTTATAGATGAAACAATCGGGATTTATGAATTGTTGAATATAAAAAAATCCCAAAGCGTTCTTTCATTTAGCTATGGGATTTTTTATACGAATGAATTTCTCTTACGCTTTCTGTGCTTCGGCATCCTGACTCTCGGCCAGTATCTGCAAAGCACGCTCGAAAATAGTCGTATCATCTAAAACAACCAACCCTCCGTCTGGACCGGGCTCGATATGGAAACCACAACTCCGTCCATCTTGAAAATTATGTCCACCGAAATAGTTGCGAACTGTCTCAACCTTTAATCCCAACTCATCAGCGATGCGTTGTATACTTCCGTCAGGTAACGAGTCTTTAATTCTTCTCAGTTCGTTAAATGTAATCGTCTTTGTCATGGCTTTCTTATTTTGAAGGTTAATACTTTTGTTTAATATTATGGCACTAACTTAGTCATTTAATAGCATTGAAACAAATTATTATTGAGAAAATGAGCTGAAAACAAATATGCTTTACGACATACTTAACGAAAACCTCTTATATTAAGCACGATACCAATTGCTCATTAAATAGGGCTATTAAAAGGATGGTCAACCAAATCGCATAGGTGATCAAACGTTTCCGAGTATCCGAGTAAATGGCCTCCGGACGTACCCAAGAATCTGCCGGAATCAATTTAGGCCTTATATAGAGGTATAACAGATATACAAGATACCCGAATAGCAGACCGGATAAAGCTCCCGGAATAATATCCGTGATAAAATGCACTCCTAAATAAATACGAGTATAGGAAGTCAAAATCGCCCAAAAGAAAATAGTCCATCCAAATAGCTTATTCCGGAAGATCAGCGCCATCAAGGTAGCGAAACCGAAAGCGTTCGCCGCATGGCTGGAGATAAATCCATACATACCTCCCCGATAACCGAACACCACCTTTACCTGATCCATAAAATCAGGGTGATGAGTCGGACGGAAACGGGTGAAGATGGGCTTACAAACATGCGAAGCGAACTGGTCGCATAGCGTGATCGTCAAGACTATGGCCAATAAGATCAACAACCACTCCTTCCAGTTCTTCTTATAGCACAATACCACCAATATAAAAAAGGCTAACGGTAGCCAAACCGCCTTGCCTGAATAGATCCACATAAAGCGATCTAAAAAAGCGGAGTCGCTACCGTTAAGCATAAAGAACGCATCACGTTCCCAAACCAATAATTGTTCTAGCATGTATCAGATTTTTTCTATGTCTTTACTAGGCATCCATCCTACGTTCCCATCCTCAAGCTCGATCTCGCTCCATTCGCCGAGCGTACTCTTCACGGTCACGTTCGTTCCCTCATGTAATACGAAAAGATCCGTACCGCTAGCGTCGGGCGAGCTTTTCACCGTAACGGTCGGGGCGAATACGATGGCATGTTTACGGTTTATCATCTCATCCTTCTGGTCGCTGGCGAATATATTGGCAAAAACAACCATGATAATAAATAGGACACCCAAATAGAAACCGATCTTCTTCAAGCGTACCCAACGGGAGAAAAAGAACAAGATCAAGCAACCGATAAACAACAGGAAGCACACGATACCTGTCTTCGCCCAAGAGTCTGCGGATCCGAGATTCTCCACGCTCTTAAACCATTTGACCAAGAAGAAATCACCAACCGGCTCAATCTTATCGATCGTCTTCTGACGGGCCATCTGTAAATTGAAGCGAGCATCGCTATCACCCGGATCCAGCAGAAGACAACGTTCGTAGTTCAATATAGCCGGAGCGATCTTACCCGCCTTATAATAGGCATTTCCCAAATTATAATAAACGGCGGCAGACTCACCATTGCTCTTCAAGATTCCCTCATATAGCTCGATCGCCTTCGCGTAATCTTCTTTCGTGTAAGCGACCTCGGCCTCCTTCAAGGCGGTATCTTGCGCATAAGCAGATCCTATCAGACATAGAGTCAATAAGAAAAACAATACCTTTCTTAAATTTATAGTCATCTTCATCTTCTTACTTTTTAATTGTATTCTCCATTTTACCAATAGCGTCTACCGTCAGCTCATACAGCTTATCCATAGCGTCTGACGCTTGGGACGGAGCGTAACGAGCGAACTCACAAGTATTCAAGATATCCATGAACTCATTCGTCAAGGATTCGTCTACACCGTATTTAGCCAATTCTGTCTCTACGTTATCCTTGGTCAGATCGGATTGCGGGATACTCAGCTTATCGCTCAAATAGCCCCACAACGCACGCAGCACCTCGTCGTAGAATTCTTCCTTCTTATTCTCTTTCATCAGCTTGCCAGCGTTCTTCAGACGTCTAACCGCCATCTTGTTCGCCTTCTTGGTACGAACCAAGGCGATGTCGGCGTTTTCCTTCACCTGCTTACGATAAATAAAGAAGAATACGATAAACAAGATAGCCGGTACGATATAGCAAAGATAATACATAAAGGAACCGAAGAAAATACCATCACCTCCCTCGATAAAGGAGAAACCTTTCGTCTTCAAGTAACGGATATCCTTGCCTAAGTATTTCACGCTCTCTTTATTACTGAAGTTCGATACGACCGGGGAAGAACCGCTACCGCCCTTACCTTGCTCCACATGCAACTTATAAGGCTCGGACTTGATGGTCTTATAGGAACCGGACTTGATATCGAAATAGGAGAAAGCGATCGCCGGGATCTCGAAATCACCTGCGTAACGGGGTATCGCCATATATTCGATCGTCTTGCTTCCACTGACACCGGCAGTCGTGGTCTTGATGTCCATCTCTACTTTTGGGTCGTAGACATCGAAATCGTTCGGGAAAACCACTTCCGGATTCTTCACCAACTTCACGTTTCCGTTACCCGTGATTTTCACCTTTATGGTTACAGCCTCGTCTGTCTTGACGTTGTTCGAGCTGATATCAGCCGTCATGGAGAACGTACCTACGGCACCGGAGAAAGAAGCGGGCTTACCGGAGGGCAAAGGCTTCACGTCGATAGTAACCGGAGAAGTGGTCAACACCTTGCTCACATCCCGATACGAGTCGAAAAAACTATCGAAGATGCTACCGCCGCCCGCTTGTTGCATACGGACACGCACCACGGCATCATACTTTCCACCTTCGATCGTGATCTTACCGGAACGTTGGGGATACAGGATCACTTGACGCATTACGGCCGACTGGTAGTTACGCCCGTTGTAGTTTTCCAAGGTCAGTTGTTTCTCTTGCGGCAACTCAACCTCTTGTACCAAGAAACCCTCGAACTCCGGATATTTCAATCCCGTAATCGAGAAATTTTCCAAGGAATAGACCTTGAAAGTCACCAAGAAACCTTCTTGCTCGAACACGCTTCGTTTGGATACGTCCATCTTCACGAACAGCCGATCGTTAGAGATCGCCCCGCTCGCCGTCGTTGTCTCCGCCTCTTGCTTACCCGCCTTATCCGCCGGAAGCACCTTGATGGCCAAGCCATTCGATGTATAATTAGAGCCGTTCACCTTGATCGTTGCCGGAGCTATATTAAACGTACCTTCCTTCTTCGGCATCAAGACATACGTATACGTAACGGTTGTCTCGCTGGTACTCTTCCCGTTCACCCAGCTACTGCTATAGGAGGTGGATTGGGAGGGACCCATTAATACGTCAAAGTCTGGCATCTCCTGTACTCTCAAATCCCTGCCTTCGGCATTGACGGTGAAAGTCAAGCGAAACTGCTCTCCCATTACCACCGCTTGGGGCGCCGAGGCCTTGAAGGTCACATCCGCGGCCTTTGTCGCCACCCCTACCGTTAACATCAGGATGAATAAGAAAATTAATTTCCTCATTGTGTATCTCATTTTTTCGTTAATTATCCAGTTTACCACTCCTTCTCGGTCTTCCGGCGTTGTTGCTGCTGCATCTGCGCCTTCTTCACCTTCTCTTGGGTGTCTTTCTCGTCTTGCAGGAAGGCGTCCAACATCTGCTGGGCATTGTCCTTGCTCATTTGCTCGTTGGATTGCTGTTGCTCTTGGGTCTTATCCTGCTTCTGGTCGTCTTGCGGCTGTTGTTGTTGCTGTTGCTGCTGATCGTCCTTCTGATCCTTGTTCTCCTGCTTGTCGTCGTTCTGTTGATCTTGGCTCTGATCCTGATTCTGCTGATCCGACAGCAGTTTCTGGGCCAAGGCCAAGTTATAACGGGTCTCGTCATCTTTCGGGTTCAAGCGAAGCGATTGCTTATACACCTCCACGGCCTTGCCGTAATCCTTGTTCTGCATGAAGATATTCCCCATATTATGATACACCTCCGACAAGCGTGCCTTCCCTTCCGGCGTAGCCACCATCTTCTCCCCTTGCCCGGCGATCAATTGATATTGCTCGGCGGCCTCGGGGAACTTGCCTTGCTTGTATAGGGAATTCCCCAGATTATAGGTTCCTTCCGTAGAGCGGGGATTCACCTCCAAGCTCTTGCGATAAGCGATCTCGGACTCGGTGTATTTCTCGCTCTCATAAAGCTTATTCCCCTCACGCACGTTCTTCCGTTCCGCTTTCTGGGCAGAGACCGCCCCAGCGCTGAGCGCCAAGACCGATACCCATATCATAGATTTATATATACGTCTCATCACTTCGTCGAATTAAGAGAATAATTTTACTTTCCTAAATATATGGTTCTTACGATCCAAGGTCATGAAATCGGCGATCAAGAGGAACAAAGCTATCCAAGCGAAAATCTGGAACTGCTCGTCATACTCGGAATAGACCTTGCTATCCAGCTCCGTCTTGTTCATTTTCTCGATTTCTTTCTGAAGGGCTTTCAAGGCGGAGTTCGTATTGTCCGCACGTACGTACATACCGTTTCCGGCGGCGGCGATCTCTTGACCCATCTGCTCGTTCAGCTTCGTGATCACCACGTTTCCGTCCTTATCCTTCATATAATTATTGCTTCCTTGGATGGGGATCGGAGAACCTTTCGGATCACCCATTCCCACGATGTTCACGTGGATGCCCTTCTCGGCGGCGGCTTTGGCGGCACCGATAGCGTCGTCCTCATGGTTCTCGCCGTCGGTGATCAAGATGATCGCCTTATCGGTCGTCTCGTCCGGGGTAAAGGAACGGGCGGCCAAGTTGATGGCGGCACCGATCGCCGTACCTTGCGTAGAGACCATCGACGGGTTGATAGAGGACAAGAACATCTTGGCGGAGATATAATCCGAGGTGATCGGCAACTGCGTGAAAGCGTCGCCGGCGAACACGATCAAGCCTACCTTATCATTCGTAAAGCCGTCCGTCAATCGGGATAGCATCTGTTTGGCCTTATCCAAACGGTTGGGCGACACGTCCTCGGCCAACATGGAGTTGGATACGTCCAGACACACCATGATCTCTACTCCCTGACGCTTCACCGTCTCCAGTTTCGAGCCGAATTGAGGCCCCGCTATAATAAAGATAACCATGGTAATGGCTCCGAACAACAGCCAAAACTTCAGATGCTGGCGCTTGGTCGATACCTCGGGCATCAACTCGGCCAACAACGTAGGGTTACCGTATTTCTTTATCGCTTTCTTCTTCACGATCATGGCGTACACGTAGAACGCCACCAACGCGGGAAGGAGAAAAAGCAAATATAAAAAGTCCGGATGCGCAAATCGAAACATAAGCCTTTTATCTTTATGGTATATTTCTCAACAATGTATTTCTCAATAAGATCTCCACCAGCAACAGGGCGAACACCAGCAAGGCCCAGTTCTTATACTCCTCCTGCTTCTTGCTGTACTCTTGTACGCTGATCTTGGTCTTCTCCATCTGGTCGATCTCGGAATAGATCTCCTTCAGGCTGGCGTTGTCCGTAGCACGGAAATATTGCCCTCCCGTGGTAGAGGCGATCTGCTTCAACGTAGCCTCGTCGATCTCCACCGGGATATTCTGGTACTGCACGCCGAATGCGGTCTGGAACGGATACGGCGCCATGCCTTTCGTTCCGACTCCGATCGTATAGACACGCACGCCGAACGTCTTGGCGATCTCGGCAGCGGTAACCGGAGCGATCTCGCCGGCGTTGTTCGAACCATCGGTCAGAAGGATAATCACCTTCGACTTAGCGTGGCTGTCCTTAATACGGCTCACGGCATTCGCCAAGCCCAACCCAATTGCCGTTCCGTCTTGGATCATACCGCTTTGGATATCCTTGAAGAGGTTCAGCAAGACCGTATGATCGGTTGTCAACGGGCATTGCGTAAAGCTCTCAGCAGAAAAGACCACGAGACCGATGTTATCGTTCGGACGGCCGTTGATGAACGACGCAGCCACATCCTTCGCCGCCTCCAAGCGGTTCGGTTTCAAGTCTTGCGCCAGCATACTCCCCGAGATATCCATCGCCAACATGATATCGATACCTTCCGTGGAAGAATTGGACCAACTATTCGTGGATTGCGGACGGGCCAAGATCACGATCAGCAGCGCTACCGCTACCATACGCAACACGAAAGGCACGTGACGCAAGTACACGATCCATGATACCGCTCCCGGCGCCTCGAACGCCTCCGACGAGGAGACCTGCAAGCTGGCCTGACTCTTGCTCAGCTTGTAGACATACCATCCGATCATCGGGATGAGCAACAACAATAAATATAAATAATTAGGATTCGCAAATACCATCTCTTAATCCTTTAAATTAGTTGTATCGTTCGTAGACTTGGGCTGATAGCGTGTCAAGTCGTCTTGACACGGGGCTACCGGCTCATTTGACAGAGGGCTGTCAACGGCTTTGACAGCAGGCTGTCGCTCCTCTTGACCCGAGGCTGTCAGCTCATCTGACAGGGGACTGTCAACCAGCTCCACCATCTCCTCCTCCTTCGTCTGGTTCACGAACAAATACGCGTTCATCATACTCAAATCATTCTCATCCGGCAGCGGGTTCATCTTGGCGAATTTCACGAAGTCGGCCAATTGCAGAATCTGCCTCAAGTTTTCGTACACGCTCTGCGCCTCGGAGTTCTTGCGGATCAGGTCCAAGATCTCACCGGAAGTCATCTCCATGGCATTGATACCGAAACGTTCCTCGATATACTTACGCAGCGTATCCGTGATCAAGGTGTAATACTCCTTGCTTCGTCCTTGCTGCCAGAGTTTCTGTTGCTTGATCTCGTCCAGTTCCTTGATGGCCTGCTCGTGAGGCGGGAGCTTCGGCTCCTCTTTCTTGAATGGTATCAACGACTTCTTCGCACGGATCCGTTTCACGATATAGGCGATCACGCAAATCAAGAACAGGGCCAGCAAGATCCCGTAAATGATCGGATAATAATCGGCCCATACGAAAGGCGGCTTCCATACGGTCTTGATGTCGTTGAACTCCTCCGGCTTGTCTGCGTTCACGGGAATCGTGGAGACCTTCAAGGCGACTTGGTTGGAATATACGGTATCCACCCCGTCTATCACCTTCAACGGAGGTAACAGATAGAGTGACGAATCAAACGAGGTAATCAATACATCCTGCTTGATAACGAGCCGGTCGTTCTCGATCTCCGTAGAGTCCGCCTTGGAGAGATTCAGTACCTCCACACCCGTCATCAAGGTATCGTTCGGGATCACGATCTGCACGGGGCGATCCTTATCCGCCGTTACCGTAAGGTGCAAGGTAGTCTGCTCTCCGATCAATATGGCGGCCGAGTCTATAGCGACATCGATCAACGGCCTTTGCGCATATGCCCTTCCCCCCGCAAGGGAAGCGGCGGCGACCAGAAACAGGATACTTTTCTTTATCAATTTCATCTGCTTGCTTTAATTACGTTTGTCAAAAAGAGCAATCAATGCTTTCACATAATCATCCTCGGTACGGACAGAGACGGAGTCTACACGGCATTTCTTGAACGTATCGCTCATCTTCGCCTGCCGTTTCTCCCACCATTCCTTATAGGCCGCGCGCACACGGGCGGAGGAACTGTCTATCCATTGCTCCTTCCCGGTCTCGGCGTCCTTGATCTTCATAAGGCCTACGGCGGGAAGCTCGGTCTCACGACGGTCGTACACCTGAATGGCTACCATGTCATGCTTGCGGTTGGCCACCGTCAAGGCGTCCTTGAAACCCTCCTTGTCAATAAAATCGGAGATGAGGAAAGCCGTGCAACGCTTCTTGATGGCGTTGGTCAAGTATTTCAACACTTGGCTGATATCCGTCCTCGTCTCCTCCGGATGGAAATCGATCAGCTCCCGGATAATATATAAGATATGTTTCTTTCCTTTCTGGGGCGGGATAAACTTCTCGATCTTGTCCGAGAAGAACACCACGCCGATCTTATCGTTGTTCTGTATCGCCGAGAAAGCCAAGGTAGCGGCGATCTCGGTGATCACCTCCTTCTTCATGACGTTGACGGAGCCAAAGTCACGGCTACCGGACACGTCGATCAGCAGCATCACCGTCAGCTCACGCTCCTCCTCGAACACCTTGACGTAGGGGCGGACGTAGCGGGCGGTGACGTTCCAGTCGATATCCCGGATATCATCGCCGTATTGATATTCCCTTACCTCGCTGAACGCCATACCACGGCCCTTGAAAGCCGAATGGTACTGGCCGGCGAAGATGTTACGGGAAAGACCACGGGTCTTTATCTCGATACGGCGGACCTTTTTTAATAATTCACTTGTCTCCATTTAAGGAACTTCTACTTTATTCAAGATCTCGCTGATTACCTCCTCTGAAGTCAAGTTGTTCGCCTCGGCCTCATAACTCAAGCCGATACGATGGCGCATCACGTCGTGGCATACCGCACGGATATCCTCCGGGATCACATAGCCCCTACGCTTGATGAAAGCGTACGCACGGGCGGCCAACGCCAAGTTGATAGACGCACGAGGGGAAGCGCCGAAAGAGATCATGCTCGCCAAGTTCGGCAAACCAGCCTCAGCCGGAAAACGGGTAGCGAAGACGATATCCACGATGTAACGCTCGATCTTCTCGTCCAAATAAACCTCACGAACCACGTTACGGGCGTCGAGGATCTCCTCTTTCGTCAAGATCGGCTTGATCTCCGGACGTTCTCCGGATATATTCTGGCGTATGATTAATTTCTCTTCCTCCTTCTTCGGATAATTGATGATCACCTTCAACATGAAACGGTCTACCTGCGCCTCAGGCAACGGGTACGTACCCTCCTGCTCGATCGGGTTCTGGGTAGCCATTACCAAGAAAGGCTTCGGCAACTTGTAGGTATGCTCGCTGATCGTGACCTGACGCTCCTGCATGGCCTCCAACAAGGCACTCTGTACTTTCGCCGGGGCACGGTTGATCTCGTCCGCTAACACAAAATTAGCGAAGATCGGGCCTTGCTTTACCTGGAACTCTTCGCTTTTCTGACTGTAAATCATCGTACCGATCACATCGGCCGGAAGTAAGTCCGGGGTGAACTGGATTCGGCTGTATTTAGCGTCGATCAACGACGACAATGTTTTAATGGCAAGTGTCTTAGCCAAACCCGGCACACCTTCCAACAGGATATGTCCGTCCGAAAGCAAACCGATCAACAAGGATTCAACCAAATGCTTTTGTCCGACGATTACTTTGTCCATACCCATCGTAATCATGTTCACAAACGAGCTTTTACTTTCAATTCGCTCATTCAACTCACGAATGTCTACTGTCTGACTCATAAGATTTATTCTATTATATTGTTATTATATTGTCCCAATTTTACGTTGATTTTTTAGGATGCACAAAATTAGAAATGTTAAATTCGTATCCTTCACTTTTGCAGTTAAATAATACTAACCAACACTTCCTCGTTTTGTTTTATTTTACTTAAAAAAGGGGGATTTCTCTTACTCCCCGGCAAGTATCTCTGTTTGTAGGGCGGCGGCTTTCTCCCGCGACTCACGGCTCTTGGCATCGATGCCATACGATTCCGGTGCGGGTATCTCGATCACGGTACCGATCGGGACGTTGTTCGGGTCTTTTATAACAGCCTTATTATGTTGGTAAATATACACCCAGAATAATTTATTGCCATAATATTCCAAGGCGATCACGGTGAGGCGGTCGCCATGCTTGATCTTCACCTGCCCCAATGGTTTTGGCGCCGGTTCCACATAAGGCTCCGGTTCCGTATGCGGGGTCTTCTCCGCTACCGAGTCCGGATGAAGCATCCAAGCTGATTCTTGAACCGTGTCCTTGGCCGTATTCTTGGCTTCCGTTATCACCTCTTCTTGGGCAGGCGCCGGTTTCCAATTATTTCTTCCCAGATAGAAGAATACAGAGATTACGATTATCAAAAAGGCGACGATCATTAATACCCCCTTTTCCTCCGGTTTCCTACGGGCTTGCTCTTCCGGTCTCTCTGGTATGGGAGATGGCTCCGCGGGCGGTTCCGGTTCCAATCCACGTTCCGGTTCAGATACCGATGACGGCTCCGGATCAAACGCTTGCTCTGGCTCAGGCAATGGTTCAGGTTCAGGTTCTAGTATCGGTTCGGGCTTCTCTTTGGGCTGAGTATTTGCCAAAGGGATTTCCTTATCCGGCATTACCTCCTCCACGGACTCGTCTTCCGTTTCCTTCTCCTCTACGGACTCATCCATGTCCGAGAAATCCACGTTCTCGTTGATCTCTGTCGTCTCAAAGATAGAGAAAGGCTTGTTTACCTGTTCCCGCAGGTCTTTATCCGGCAGGAAAGAGAATTTATAATGTTCGGGGATCAAGAAACGTTCACCGGTATTCACGTGGATACTCTCCCGCTTCTCCACAGAGATAATCTTGAAAGTACCCAAGCCCTTTACTTTTACGATCTTATCCGTATAGACCCCTTCGGATACCACCGAGATAAAATCTCTCAAGAAACGCTCTACCTCTCCTCTGTCCTTGCCGGTACGCTCCGATAATAAACCGGCTAAATCTTGTATATTCAGCCGGTTATTCATGATCACCCAATTCCTTTAAACGATTCTTCACGGTCGTTCCGGGCTTGAACACGGGAACTAATTTAGGGGGAACCAGATATCGCTTCCCGTTCGCCGGATTCACGGAAATACGTTCCGCTTTCTTTTTCACCTCGAACTGGCCGAAGCCTTGCAGATAGATCGTATCGTTATCCACTAATTTCGAACTTACGACGGAACTGAGCGCAGAAAGCATGTCGGATACCTCCTTCGAGGTCCAATCCATGCGATTCGCCAATTCCGTTATAAGTTCCTTGTTTTTCATATCTAATTCCATAACAGTTCGTGCTGCTATATTAGTTATTTTTTCGTTAACCGACAAATATATTGACAGTTTTTACATCAATTCAACACTTTACCATACAGATCAAACGCTTGTGCGTCAATCACCTTTACTTGGTAAAAGCTACCCGGACTCAAGGGAGTATCCTTGGAAATCAATATTTCCGGATCTACCTCGGGCGAGTCGTATTGCGTACGTCCCACGTAGAAATCCTCCTCCTCCCGGTCTACGATCACCCGAAAGGTCTGCCCTACTTTCGAGGCGTTCACGTCGGCGGAGATGCCTTCTTGCACACGCATCAAGTAATCCAGTCGGTCTTGCTTCACCTCCTGCGGGATCTCGTCTTTATAATGCTGATAAGCATAGGTACCCTCCTCATGGCTATAAGCGAAAGCGCCCATACGCTCGAAACGGATATCTTTCACGAAGCGGATCAACTCCTCGAAATCATGCTCCGTCTCGCCGGGATGACCCACCATCAAGGTGGTGCGTAGATGGATGCCCGGCACTTCCCGGCGCATACGCTCCAGCAGCTCATACGTCTCGGCCTTCGTGATATTGCGGCGCATCATCCTCAACATCGGGTCGCTGATATGCTGGAGGGCGATGTCCATATACTTGCAAACGTTATCACGCTCACGCATCACCGGCAACAGGTCATAGGGGAAATGAGACGGATACCCGTAATGCAAACGAATCCACTCCATGCCCGGGATGTCGGATACCCGCTCCACCAGTTCCGGCAAGGCCATTCGCTTATAGCGATCGAGGCCATAAAACGTAAGATCTTGGGCGATCATCTGGAATTCTTTTACGCCTTGCGCGACCAAGCCACGAACCTCGTCTACGATCTCGTCCATCGGACGGGATTGATAAGCCCCGGTTATGATCGGGATCGAACAGTAAGAACAAGTACGGTTGCATCCCTCCCCGATCTTCACGTAAGCGTAGTGCCTCGGGGTGGTGAGCACACGATCCGTAGCCAGCTCTTGATGGTACGACTTGCCCAGATCGGAGATCAACTCCTTCCAATTAAATTTCCCGTAGAAACGATCTACCTCGGGAAGTTCCTTCTCCAGATCTTTCAAGAAACGTTCCGACAAGCAGCCCATCACGAAGAGCTTCCCGATCCGTCCTTTTTGTTTTTGTTCGCCCAGTTCTAAGATCATATTGATAGATTCCTCTTGGGCGTCGCCGATGAAACCACAGGTATTCACTACCACGATCTCGCCATTGATCTTATGGGGATCATGCTCTACCGTATAGCCATTGGCAACGAATTGGCGCATAAGTTGCTCCGAGTCCACTAGGTTTTTCGAACACCCCAGCGTAATAATATCTACTTTATTTTTTCTCATTCTCCAAATAACGAATTGACAAACTCACGTTTGCGGAATACTTGCAAATCCTCCATCCCCTCGCCGAGTCCGATATATTTCACGGGGATACGGAAATGGTCGGAGATACCGATCACGACACCCCCCTTGGCTGTACCGTCCAGTTTGGTCACGGCCAAGGCGTTCACCTCGGTGGCGGCGGTAAATTGTTTCGCTTGCTCGAAAGCGTTCTGCCCGGTAGAGCCGTCCAATACCAACAAGATCTCGTGGGGGGCGTCCGGGATCACCTTCTTCATCACGTTCTTAATCTTGGTAAGCTCGTTCATCAAGTTGATCTTGTTATGCAGACGTCCGGCGGTATCGATAATCACCACGTCGGCATCGTTCGCCTTGGCGGAGCTCAGCGTATCGAAAGCCACGGAAGCAGGGTCCGAGCCCATGTTCTGCTTCACGATAGGTACGCCTACCCGCTCGCTCCAGATCACCAGTTGCTCCACGGCGGCGGCACGGAACGTATCGGCGGCGCCCAGATAGACCTTCTTGCCGGCTTTCTTGAACTGGTAGGCCAGCTTACCGATCGTGGTCGTCTTACCCACCCCGTTCACGCCTACGACCATGATCACGTAGGGTTTCTTGCCCTCCGGAAGCGCAAATCCCTCGGCATCCTCCGTATTGTTCTCCGTCAGCAAGCTAGCGATCTCGTCACGCAGCAGGGTGGTCAATTCTTGGGTGGTGACATACTTGTCACGGGCCACACGCTTCTCGATACGGTCGATGATTTTCAACGTGGTATCTACACCGACATCCGAGGTAATCAGTACTTCCTCCAAATTATCCAACACATCGTCGTCCACCTTACTCTTACCGGCGATCGCCTTGGTAATCTTGGAGAAAACACTTTCTTTTGTCTTCGACAGACCTTTATCCAAGGTTTCCTTCTTGTCCTTACTGAAAAAGCTAAAAATACCCATATTTATTTTGTTTCTGTTTTTATTTACTTCAAATCACACTTATCAAGTAGTTTCCGGATCTCCTTAACGGACATAGACTCAATCTCGCTCTTATCATACATCGTCACAAGATAAATTGTTCCTTCATCAACGCTGACAAGTACCGTAAAAGTTATCACCCGAGCTCCCCCTCTCTTGCCCTGTGATTTCGAACGGATGGACATCCGGACCTTACGGAGGGCGGTAATGCCTCAATCTTATAACTCATTCAATAGATCCTCCAATGGGCGAGAGGTTATTTTTCCCGCCTTCAAGTCTTTTACGCTCTGGAAAGCCTCTTCCAGCACCTCCCGCTCGCTTCGCTTGGCAGGCGAGAAGGTCTTCTCTTTTAAGTTCCGCAAGAGCGATAAAGCCTTACGCATAAGCTCCTCATTATCCAAGATACTCATGGCTTCTTCCATGTATGTATATTTCAACTCATTCGCTGTCATGGTCATATTCCTCCCTTTGCTTGTTTTTAATCCATCCTGTTCTTATAATCCTCATAGCCGAACGTACGGTACACCACCAGCTGGTCGTCCTTGCTCCAAAGGGCCAAGGAAGGGTGCGGTATGCCGTTGAACATATTCGTCTTCACGATCGTGTAGTGGATCATATCCTCGAAAATCAGCTTGTCGCCGATCGCCAAAGGCTTATCGAACGACCAATCCCCCATATAATCACCGCTCAAACAGCTATTTCCCCCGATCCGGTAGGTAGGTTTCCCCTCCACGGCATCCGTAGCGAAACGGATAGCCGGTTTGTAGGGCATCTCCAAGCAATCCGGCATATGGCAGGTGAACGAGGCGTCGATAATCGCCGTCTTGATACCGTGGTTCTCCACGATATCCACCACGGTTGTCAGCAAGAACCCGGTCTGCCAAGCGAAGGCGCTACCCGGCTCCATGATCAACTCCAAGTTCGGATATCTCTCCTTAAAGCCTTTCAGTAAAGCGATTAAATGCTCCACGTCGTAATCCTTACGGGTCATCAAATGACCGCCTCCCATATTCAGCCACTTAACGTGAGGCAGGAAACGGCCAAAACGCCTCTCCACCTCGGCCAGCGTCCGCTCCAGATCATAGGAAGTGGACTCGCACAAGGTATGGAAGTGCAGCCCCTCGATACCCTCCGGCAACGTGTCTCCCAGCAAGTCGCCGGTCACCCCCATCCGGGAACCCGGGGCACAAGGATTATACAAGTCCGTCTCCACGTCCGAGTATTCCGGATTGATCCGCAATCCACAAGACACCCGGTTACCATCCGCTCGCACCATCGGGTAAAAACGATGGAACTGAGAGAGCGAGTTGAACGTAACGTGACTACTGTATCTCAAGATCAACGGGAAATCAGCCTCCGTATAAGCCGGGGAATAGGTATGCGCCGGACTTCCCATTTCCTCGAAGGCCAACTGGGCCTCAAATTTAGAACTTGCTGTCGAAAAAGGAATGTACTCACGTACGATCGGGAACGCTTTCCATAAAGCGAAAGCCTTAAAAGCCAATATGATATTCACTCCCGCACGTTCTTTTACGCTCTTGATCAAGGACAGGTTGTTTCTCAGTAATTTCTCCTCCATCACATAGCAAGGCGAGGGTATCTTGTTGATGTCTATCATGCTGTATCTCAATATTTCATATTAACATGCAAATATAAGAAAAACATTCTGATATTACAACTATTATCGGGGTAATTCATTGAATATGTCGCAGAAAAAAGACAGTTGTGTTAACTTGCGAATACTACTGTGTTCGTAGACAAATACTATAGTACTTGGGCACAAGCACTATAGTATTTCTGGGTTCTTTTCATTCTCTTTTTAATCGAAAAAAAAGAAAGGAGGCATCTTGCCTCTATTCTTTATATTTTTATTATAATATCTATTTATATCTTATATGATGCGAAAGTGAGTTCGAAAGCCCATTCGAAAATAAACCTTTCCTTTTCTGCCAATCATTAAAATCCAACGACTTAGCTTCAAAAAGCAGTGTTCGATTCGGCATTCGAAAATGAATTCGAGCAAAAACGCACTTAGCCTAACACGCTGAGTTTGGCAAACTTAAGCAAAAGTCTCCTTTCTCCGAAATTCTTGAAGGCGACCGTCACTTTCGCATCACCTCCCTCACCTTCCATCGAGACGATCTCGCCATCGCCGAAACGGTCGTGATTGACCTTCTGGCCCACCCTCAAAACAGAGGCATCCGTGGCTGGAGCTGCCGAAAAGGACGATTCCATCGTGTTTTTTAGCTTCGTAAGATGCCCTTGACGCTGTGCCGCTTGCTTCACCGGCGACACGAAATCATCCTCAACCGCCCTTGGTTGCCGGAATGGAGAGGCAAAAGCCGGGTGCCCGTAACGTTCACGGGCCGAGGCGAATGCATCTGAAGCGCCGGCATCCGAAGGCATATCCAGATACTTAGCGTCTATATCCTTCAAGAAACGGCTGGGCGTACACATATCCGTCTTCCCGTTACGATAGCGGCTCTTCGCATAGCTCAATACGCAATTTTGCTCCGCACGGGTAATCGCCACGTAGAACAAACGACGCTCCTCCTCTACCGCTCTCGGGTTATCTTTCGATAGGGACGAGGGGAATAGGTCTTCCTCCAAGCCTACCACGAAAACATTCGTGAATTCCAATCCCTTGGCGGCATGTACGGTCATCATCGTGACCTTATCGGAGTTTTCCTCTTTATCGTTATCTTGATCGGTGAGCAAGGATACCTCCGCCAAAAAGTCGGACATGGCGACTTGCTCCATCCCCTCCTCACGCCGGATCTCGCAAAACTCAGCGATACCTTTCAGCAACTCCTGCAAGTTCTCTTGCTTGCTCACGCCCTCTACGGAACGGTCTTGAAACAGGTCGGAAACGATGCCGCTACGCTTCACCACCAAGGTAGCCAATTCCTCCGCGGAGAGTTTTTTATTCTCTTCAATGAAAACTTCAATCAAACTACGGAAATCGCTCAGTTTCTTAGCTGTACCGTTATTTATCGGTAGCGAATATTCCAAGGGGGCCTGAAGCACGGTCCACAGGCTTACCCCGTATTCGGTAGCGGCGCCGACAAGCTTACCTACCGTCGTATCCCCGATTCCCCGGGTGGGATAATTGATGATTCGCTTCAGGGCCTCCTCATCGTGCGGGTTCACGATCAGGCGGAAGTAAGAGATCACGTCCTTGATCTCTTTCCGCTGGTAAAAAGACAAACCGCCGTAAATCTTGTAAGGGATGCCCCGCTTTCGCAACGCCTCTTCCAAGATACGGGACTGGGCGTTGGTACGATACAGGATAGCGAAATCGGCATACGAGAATTTCCCTAATATCCCGTGCATCTCGTTGATTCGGGCGGCTACAGTGTAGCCCTCCTCATAATCGGAGTACGAGGTGAAAACACTCACCTTGTTGCCCGCCTCCTTCTCGGAATAGACCGTTTTGGGTATCTGACGTGTATTCTTGTCGATCAAGCTATTGGCGGCGTTCACGATATTCTGGGTGGAACGGTAATTCCGTTCCAGCTTGAAGATACGGCAACCGGTATAAAGATTCTTGAATTGCAGGATATTATCTATATTAGCGCCTCGGAAGGAATAGATGCTCTGGGCGTCATCCCCTACCACGCAGATATGGCCGTGTCTCTCGCAAAGCCGTTGCACGATCAAGTGTTGGGCAAAGTTCGTATCTTGATACTCATCCACCAATACATACCGGAAGAAGTTCCGGTATTTCTCCAAGACGGCCGGATGATCCCGGAACAGGATATTGGTTTGCAGCAACAAGTCGTCGAAATCCATCGCTCCCGCTTGCAGGCAACGGCTCTGGTAACGTTTGTAGATTTCCCGAAGCAAGGGGACCTTGGCATTCATATCGCTTTCCACGAGCTCTTTATTTTGCTCGTAGGCCGTATAAGTTATCAAGGAGTTCTTCGCGTTGGAGATCCGGCTCTGCACCATTCCTAGGCGGTACACCTTATCGTCCAATTGCATTTCCTTGATGATGGATTTCAGTAAGCTCTTGGAATCAGCGGCGTCATAAATCGTGAAATTGGAAGGATAACCGATATGCTCCGCCTCGTTCCGTAAAATACGGGAGAAGATGGAATGGAACGTTCCCATCCATAGCCGACGGGCCGTTTGCTCACCGGTGATGGCCGCTATACGCTCTTTCATCTCCCGGGCCGCCTTATTGGTAAAGGTCAGCGCCAAGATACTATAGGGAGGCAATCCCAATTGCAATAAATAAGCGATCTTATAGGTCAGTACCCTTGTCTTACCGGAGCCAGCCCCGGCCACGACCAAGGATGGCCCCTCATTGTAAACCACCGCTTCCCGCTGGCTCTCATTCAGTTGATTCAAATATTCTTCCACATTCATCCGTTTTAATGACACAAAATTAGGGAAAATAAGCGATTCCACATAAAAAAGTTGGGCAGGTCGCCGATAATATATACATTTGCCTGCATATAATCAGTAGTATTAACCAAAACAAGAGACTATGGGAAATTGGGAGAGACAACAGACAATGAGAAAAGAACGGGACAAGGTCCGAAGGGAGACTTTAGGGAAGTTCTTTTTTGACTTGGCTAAATTAATGTTTACGACGATGGTATTAGGAGAAATGCTCCTTTTAGCAAAAGACATCGGCGACATTAATAATTGGGGTATGTTAAATATAGGGATCTTAGGTACTTACCTATTAGCCCGAGTTGGAAATAGAATATTAAAATAATATGATCATGATAAAAGATTTAAATGGATTGACAGTGTTGATGCTCGTTGTTACCATTTTAGCCGCTATCTTCTTAGCTTGGCTTTACACAAAGCCCGGCAAGAAGTGGCTGGATGAGTTATGATACCGCAGGTGGTGTGCCATATCGTGGGTCATGGCACACCATCTTCCTTATTTAGCGTCCAACAAGTCATCATTCCTTATGCTTCTCCCCGCCTTCTTCACGCTCGCTTTTAAATCACCGATCCGGTAGCTGATAGCGATGCCGAAACCACGGCTAAACATACGCTCGGTCTGCCGGATATGAAAGTCCGGATATCGCTCGTTAATCTGTATCGTCTTATGATCTCCCAGAAAATCTTGCGCCCGGAGCGTACAAGTCAATTTATCCTTCAAGAAGCTCTTTACCACACTCAAGCCGTAAAAATAAAAGCCGTACGAGTCCATCCCCACATTCGGCTCGGAACGCACGTATCCACCCGACAGGACAAAACGCCACCCGTACTTAAACTTCTGCGAGAAATCGACAAAAGCAGAGCCACAAAAGCCGGAATTACGCACATCCGTATCGTAAACCTCATTCCCCTCCTGCGCCCGTAAATCCAGATAATGCAACATGCCGTTCAGCGACACGCTTGTCCGGGGCGAAGGATTATAGCTTAGATAAAGGTTTCCTCCCGCTGCTTTCACGTCCACGAGATTATCATACGTACTATTCACCACATTCGCCGAATCAATGAACAGATACTCATCAATCACCCCTTTTCCCAAGGTGCAGAGCACGGAAGCCTGCACATTCAATTTCGTTCCGTAATAACTGTATGACGCCGAAAGACGATGATGTTTCTCCGATACCAATCCCGGATTTCCATACGAGATAGAGGTCCCAGACACGAACACCGTAGGATTCAAATAGCTGATATTCGGGCGACGTAAACGTAAGTTGTAAGCCAAGCGAAACAAATTCCGGTCGTCCAAGCGGAAAGCGGAGGTCCAAGAAGGAACCCAATCCGTTACACGATAATTAAAATCCTTGCCTTCGCCTTGTTTATAAGTCACGTCCTGCCAAGTATGTTCCATACGAATGCCCGGGTTCAAGCTCCATTTACCATACTTAAATCCATATCCCGCATAGGCGGAGCCTATATTCTGCACATGCCGATATTCCACCAAAGGCTGTAAATCTGCGGGTAACCAGACACCCTCATCCAACTCCTTTACCTCCGAAGTAGCGTGGCTCGTACTGCTACGCCGAATCAGCTTCAAACCTCCCTCGATGGAATGTATACTTGTAAAAGGATTCACGTAATCAAGCTGGGCCGTATGCTCATGGGTGCGGGCATGACTGATTTGCCGGGTATAATCGGCCTCCAGTTGGGGTAACGAGACATTCCCCATCTTATCCTTATCGTAAAACACGCTATAGATATCGTTCGGGATATAATCGTACTGATAGGAAAGCGTTAGCATCTCTTCTTTATTTCGTTTGAATAAACGCTGATAATCCGCTTTTAAGGAGGCACTACCCCATTCGTTCTTCTTACTCATATCCTCGTTATAAGCATAGATTTCTTCCCCCTCTTTATCAAACCTGCTATAATGGCTATTCCAAATAGAGTTGCTGTTTCCGATATTCAAGTTTCCGGACAAGGAGATCAAATTCAATGTATCGATCTCGAAACTACCTTCCAGACTTCCATAATGGGCCGGATATTTCACGTCTACGTCCGAGAGCATCCGGAGCTTCGCACCGTCTCCCGACTGAGTACGGAGATAATCCGACTCGCTCTCGGACGATTGTTGGCTAAACGTATAATTTCCGGAAAGCGATAATCGGCCATATTTCAGCGTAGCGAAACCACCGACACTCTTAAATAAGTTCATCACCGTAGTGTTTATACTCGCATTATATCCCTCGAACTCCGCTCCTTTCGTCACGATATTCAAGATTCCGCTGACACCCTCCGCATCGTAACGGGCACCGGGATCTGTTATCACCTCCACTTTCTTGATCATGCTGGCGGGGATACTACGCAAGACCTCCTTGGGATTATTGGAGAACATATTCGAGGGACGCCCATTCATATAAATCTTAAAACTGGATTGTCCGTTTACCTTCACGTTATCCTCGCCATCCACGGTCACTAGAGGGACTTTCCCATGACATCCGGTCATTTAGCTGGATTTATGTCTATTTCATCCCGAATCCTATCGAAAAGGATACTTTCCTTCTATAATATTTAGTACCTTCGAACGTTCTTTTTATGTTAATTCTAATCTAGCGAATAATGAATACACGACTATCGGCCAATCTATCTGTTTTGGGTACCTCCTTAATGCTGATTCTCTCGTTCAGCTTTGGTTTCCATAGTTATACGGAAGCTAAGAAAACGATCGTGACAGACTTGAACCAAGCGTTGCAACAAACGATCCTGCAAAATTCCCACCTATGGATGAGCCAAGATTCCATACGCACCTATGCCAATCTATCCAAGCTTTTCGGCAATCCGGTATCCATAGAAAGTTATAACAAGGACTTTTCCGACGCATTGAGTTATACGCCCGACAAGAAGAAAACGGGAATCGTGATCCACGTACTCAATAAAGATCCTCAAACCGAAAACGCTCCCGCTAATGCCAACAAGAAACTCAACGAATATTATATCGCCAGCGATACGATTATCTGGGCATCATCCATAGCGAACAGCCCCAATGCTACCACGGATCATATCGGGATCTCATTCCAAGGGTACGCCAATTGCTCCACCTTTGCGGTTATCGGGCTATCGGACAAATCTTTGCCCGGCCTATTCCTCGGGCTTGCCTTTTTATCCGCTACCCTGCCCTTATTGCTTAAACGTTATAGAAAGGAGCTGATAATGCCCCAATCTATCCATCCGGAAAAGACCATCTCTTTCGGTAATTTGAACCTTTCTTGCGAGACCGCCTCCTTCTATAAGGAGAATGAGGAGAAACTAAAACTCACCCCTCAGCAATATGCCTTGATGGAGATGTTTTTCCTATCGCCTACTCATATCTTGAACCGCTCGGATATCTGCGAGAGCTTATGGCCGGGAAAGATCAACGCCGACGAGACCTTGAACACCTTGATCCGAAGGCTACGGCCTTTAGTGGAGGAAAACAGTAACCTAAAGATCACGACAGACCGTGGACGAGCCTATGTGCTTGAAATAAAAAAGAGCGACCATCTCTGATCGCTCTTTCCTTTTTATCTAGATAGAATTAATATCTTCCACCGTCCCGGTTAGAACCATAACCGCCACCTCTGTTAGAGCCATAGCCACCGCCTCTGTTGGAACCGTAGCCGCCACCTCTGTTGTTATTGAAACGACCACCTCTGTCGCCTCTATCCTCTCTAGGTCTGGCTTCTGTTATATTGATGACTTTGCCGTCATAACTTGCTTGGTTTAACTCCTCGATAGCTTTCTTAGCTAGCTCATCATCGCTCAGCTCAACGAAACCGAAGCCTCTTGAACGGCCAGTTTCTCTATCCATAATAACTTTTGCTGAAGTAATCTCACCGTAATCAGCAAATAACTGTCTTAAGTCCGCATCAGAGATGTTGTAACTTAGATTTGAAATGTAAAGATTCATTTTGTAAACTTTAATTAAATGGTTAATTGAGCTGAGTATGTCGACTAAAAAAGTTTACCTAACAAATCAAGTTGTGAGCAAATACTTTCTAATACTAACTTAAATCAATCTCAAATATGCTGCGAATGTAATGGTTTTATTCGAGCATACAACTATAAATCCAATAAATTTCGAAAAAATATAAGGGCGGGGTCTGCCCGCCCCCCACGAAATTAGAATACGGTAACTTCTTGTCCCGCGGTATTCGCACGGATTAAATAATCGTACATCGCCTCGCAATACACCGGAGGCAGGTAGAAGCGGCCCGGGTAGACTGCGCAAAGATTGATCTTCACGGTCACTTGACTGCCTGCCGGCAGACGGTCTATATAACTATAAACACGGTCGTCACGAATATCCTGATAATTCACTCCGGCGCTCAAGCTGTCCGTAGCGGACTCATTCAAGAAACGGGTATTCAGTATTTCCCATCCGGCAGGGAAGATCTCCGATAATACCAAATTATTATATCCCCGGGCCGAAGGGTTCTTTACCGTAACCACGGCGGAGAAATTCGTACCTTGCTCCAATTGGGCGACATTGACCGGACGTCCGTTCAAGTCCACATAGCTAACCGCCAACGAGACACCATTCGCATACGCTTTTTCCTCTCCCTGCTCCGGTATTCCCTCGGTTATGATACGGGCGAAGAGCGTAGATTTACCCGTGTTCTTCAACTCGACGCTCGCCGAGGTCCCCGCCTTATCCAATAAGGTCTCGGACCATATATTCTTATCTGTTTTCACCTGTCCATCCTTTCCGCCACAAGCATACGTGAAATCCATGGCCCCGTCTACCCGATATTTAGCTAGGTAGTCCGACAAGGCAACTAAAGCGAATGCCGTAGATTGTGTGCTCAACCAATCATCCGAAGAAAGTTGTTTGGACAATTCTTCCACCAAGGTAGCGGCCTCCTTGCCTTTATCCAACAAGCAAAGCGTCATTAACTGGATGGATTGATCCCGGACATCACTGCCGAACGTCTCGTCATACTCGGAATAACCGGAAGGAAGAGCCGTCGTCTTACTGATCAAGTCTTGAGCGACATCCTCACGGCCGACCAAGGCATAGGCGGAAGCTAGCGACCAGCGACTCATGGAGGCCAAGTCTTTCATCTCTTTCAAGCGGTTCATGGCACCCATCTCCGGCGACCCGGCCAAAGCCAATACATACAGGCGATAGGCTTGGGTAGTCTCTTCCGAATCCATATAATAAGAGGTAGCCGGCTTCCAATTACGGGCTACCCGGCGTAGATTATTCAATACGCTTTGTTTCATGACCTCGGGAACCAAGTAGCCTTTCTTCGAGGCTTCCAGCAAGAAATGAGTAGCGTAAACCGTACCCCAGCCATTGCTGCTCGTTCCACCCGGCCAATAGGCGAAAGCCCCATCTACGGTCTGGTAAGAGCGCAGACGGCGGATCACCTCTTTCACGGCCTCCTCCGTGGATTTCGCCTGTTGAGGGGTCAAATCCGTAAACGAGGAGATATAAAGCTGCGGGAATCCTTTCGAGGTGATCTGTTCCAGACATCCGTGCGGATAACCCAACAAATAAGATAGACGTGAGGATAAGTTCACGGGGGCGATATCCGACACTTCTAAAGTCAACTGGTTCGTACCCGTGGCACCCGGCATCGCAACCGTCTTTTTCCAAGACTTGCCGGCCTCCAAGGTAGCGGCGGTAACTTTCACTTGCGGGCGGCGTACCGTACGGATCTCCAGTTCCGTCTCATAAACGGATTTATCCCCTTTACCCGTAGCGGTTATCGTTACCTTCCCGATACCCGGGTTCTTCTTCACCCGGATACGGAACGAGGCCTGCCGATCCCCTTTCCGCTCGAAGCTCAAACTCTTCGTCGCCTCGCCGACCACTTCCATATTCGAGCTGCAAGCGATAGATACATTCACGGCTCCTACGCCATCCTCGGTAGCGAATACCGTAGCGGGTACTACCATCTCCTCGCCCACGCCGATCACCCGGGGCAAGGTTCCTAGCAGCATTACGGGCTTACGTACCATCACGCTCTTATCGGCATGTCCATAAGCCTCCCCGTTTCCGGCTACCACCATGATCTTGACACGCCCGTTATAATTCGGCATCTGATAGGTATGCCGGGCGGTCTTCCCCTTCTTCAGCAAGAACGGGCCGTCAAATCGCACCACGGGCTTGAAGCGGTTCACGATCGCTTTCGGGCCTTTGTTCAGCGCATCATCGCCGCCGATACTGAACAATTGCTCGATACGGCCGCCATAAGCGCCAACCACGTAGTTATACAAATCCCATGTATTCACGCCCAACGCTTCCCGGGCGTTAAACGCCTTCCAAGGCTCCGGCGTACGGAAACGGGTCAAGTCCAGCAAGCCCTCATCCACGATCGCCAGCGTGTAAGCCATCTCCTTTCCATTCTTCTCGGAGACGGATATGGTATAAGAGGCATCCGGTTTCAGCTCGGCGGGAGATTGGATAACCGGAGTCAGATGGCTCTCCGGAGAAGTTACCGTGAACGGGACCACGCCGTACAAGCGGATCGGCAAATCGTTCTTCGTGATGCCATGAGGCTGCAAAAGGGTGATATAGACGTAAGCGTTCGGCTGCATATCTTTCGTCACATCCAGTCTCACGGTCGTTTGTTTATCCTCGCACGTATGTTCCGTCAAGGAAAGGACACGCACGCCGTTCTCTATACTGATAATCGCACGGCTTCCTTTCGTAGAGGGGAAGGTGACTACCATCTTCTCGCCGGGCGTATAACTATCCTTATCGGTCTTGAAACTAAGCATCGTGGCGGACTCGCTGCCATCGGTGTTACGTCGGCCCTCGTTATAAGGCCAGTCGAAATAACTCATCACTCCCGTAGAGTGCTTGCTCTCCTTATCTTTCACGGAAATGAAATACGTTCCCCACTCCTTATCCGGGAAAGAGAGCTGGAACGTACCCCGGCCGTCCCCATCCGTACGGACGGTAAATGTCTTTACCGGCTTATTGTAGGAATCCGATACGTAATTGGCCAGACCGCTACTGTTGGAGTCCAACCACCAATACCAATAGACCTTATATACTTTCACGTCTAATTCCGTATTCGCTTGCGGTTTCCCTAAATAATCAACAGAAGCGACCTCGTAGGTATAATTGGCTCCGGTATTTAGTTGTTCCTTATCTTTCTGCGGAGATTTGATACCAGCATACCGGCGATAAGGCGAGTAAAGCATCCGGTCCGCGTCGATACTGAAATCTCCGGATTCCTCATAGACCCGGGTCACTAGGTTTGCCAGCAACATTCCGGGAGCGGTAGAACCCAGCTCGAAGCGGGCTTGTACCGTGGCATCGCCCCGCTCATTGGTAACGCCGGAGATCAGCTTGCTCTCTTCCGTATTAAATACACGGGAAGGATCGTCGAAATAGAAACCCTTATAGCCCTCGAAGGTAGTCGGGGTGGCGATAAAGGTACCTTGTATATCGTATTTCAAGTTACGGGCGATAGCTCCTTGCAGCCATTCCACATGCAGGCGGGCATCCATAGGCTCACCACGCAACAAGGTCTTCTCCGGCATGGATAAGGCGATCTTCAGGCGGTTCGGCTTGATGGACTCGATGCGTAAGCGCTTCGAGAAAGAGACCCCACCCACTTGCGCCTTCACATTCCACGCACCCGTGGGAGCATCCGCCTCGGTAACGAAATCGAAGACATAAAGCCCCAGCTCGCCACGGGTCTGCGTCTTACGGGCATACATTTGCCCTAACGGGTTGTACAGCTCCATCACCACCGGATGCTCTGCCGGCAATTGCTTCGCCCGGTCGTTCAGCATAAAGCCCAGATGCAACGTATCACCCGGACGCCATACGCCTCGCTCGCCATAGATAAAGCCCTTGATCCCTTTCTGGACGACCTCGCCCGATACATCGAACGAACTGAGCGAGAGAGCCGATCCGTTATCCACCCGCAGATAGGAACGTTGGGTTCCCTGTGAGGCGATCAGGTAGAACGGACGTCCCGAGGAGAGATCCAGCCGTACCTGTCCCTTGTCATCGGTCGTGCCCGAGGCCAACGCTTGGTGTTGGTAATTATAGGCGGTAACCGTAACTCCTCGCTCCGGCTCCGTATTCTGTATATTATGCACCAACACGGTCATATCATTATCCTGCCCCATCAAGGCGACCAGTCCCAAATTGGTAGCCAAGATATTCTTTCCCTCTACCTTATTAAAGTAATAACTATCCGAGCAAGGATCGTTCCATTCTTTCCAATTATAACTAGACCAATCGTATTGACGGTAATAATACGCTCCCTCGTCAAAACGGGCGGACTCTTCCTTGAAACGGATCTCGTCCGAGGCCAAGATCTGCTCCTTCGAGATCTTCACCGTATCATTCCCGCAAGGATAGGCCGACAAAGGCCGGTCAAACGAAAGCTCCAGACGGTAGATAGCGCCCGGTTCCGGCTCGATCAACCGCTTTAAATCGACCGCGAACGTATTCCACCGGGACAGGTCAAGACCCTCCTCATCCAAGAAGATCGTCTTACGGGCGATCAAGCGCCCGACACGCATCAGCTCCCCGGACTCATCCAAGTTGTTCGATTGCAGGAACTGACCGATATTCTGCTCCAATATCTTGATAACGCTCACCGTAACCCCTCGCAAATAAATCGCTTGGAAAGGAACGGATAATTGCGTGGATTGCGGGATGATCACTCCTTTCCCGATAAAACGGACGCCGGGTTTCTGCTCATCTAGGATTATTTGACGCACGACAGCCTCTTTCAGGTTCAAGCCGCTCTTGCTGCGGATGCCTTGGTTCAGGTGGATATTCATCACGCCCTTTTGCCACAAATCGGCATCCGGATATAGGCGTAGCTTGTTTCCGTCCACGGTTACGGTCTCCGACGTATTCTCGGCGATAAAGGCCAAACCTCTCATATCTTGGCCCACATCCAATAACTTCGTGAAAGCGACCTCCACGTAACGCTCCGGCTCGGACACATACGTCACGTCGTACACCGAGAAATCATTCTGATCCGGAACGCTCACTGTCACGACATCGGCCTTTTCCACGCCTAGTTTATTAGAAGATACGGAAAGCTTGAGTGTCCGTTCCCCCTCCATCCCGGCGGAGACATTGAATAAGGTTACCTCATGTTTCTTCCCATCCGGGCTGTGTTGCCAAGTAGCGTCTACCTTCTCCGAGAAATCCACCAACGACTCCACGGTCTCCGGAGATTCCTTATCCGGCGTGAAAAGCACGGCGGTCAGATCGTACCCATTCTCGTTTTTCTTGTTGATATCCATCGATTCCAGATTCCCCCGAAGGGCTAAAGGGAGCGTGGTAAAACCAAAAGCGAACCACTTATCCTTACCTTGTGCCTCAAACCATTCGGACAAATCGGCTTTCACCTGATAAGAGGTGTTTCGCTCAAAGCCTTTCTCCGGCTTGAATACCAACGTCCGGTTATTCTCGAAAGCCCATTTCCCCGGCACATCGGGCTTGAGGCGCACGAGTTTCCCCAATCGGTCCGCCTTTAATCGATCCGCCGGGATCTCTTGATTAAAGATCAGGTAAACGGGAGAATACCGGGAAATCTTCCCGGTAGTAAACGCCTCTACATTCGGATTATAAGGGGGGAGATCTTGATCCGTGGAGCTTGTCGTATGACAACTTGTCAAGATAGACAAGAGACAAAGTACGCAGAATAAACCGATAGACCGTATCATACACATGAATGTTTAAATGGTTAATCCACAAATGTACATAAATAGAAGGATTTCTCTCCTATACTTTCAGACAAACTGATAATTTTCGTACATTTGTCTTAAATATGGAGCGACCAGTATGCCACCAAAGAAGTACAGGAGTCGCTAAACAAGAGGAAAGAAAAGTATATGGCGAAGAAATTCGAAATTCGAAATAGCACGGCGGAATTCCTTATCTTCATGCTAGAAGGTAAGGAAGATGGCATACAGGTAATGTATCATAACGAAACCATCTGGTGCACGCAGAAAGCGATGTCTACCCTGTTTGACTGCTCTACAGACAATATCGGATTACACCTAAAGAACATCTTTACATCCGGTGAATTACGGAAAGATTCAACTACCGAGTTTTTCTCGGTAGTTCAAATCGAGGGCGGACGGCAAGTATCCCGAAAAACATTGTTTTATAACCTTGATGCGATCATTTCTGTCGGTTATCGTGTAAACAGCGTTCGTGCTACACAATTTCGCCAATGGTGCACATCGGTCATCCGTCAATTCGCTATCCGTGGTTATGTGATAGACAAGAAGCGTATGGAGAACGGCTCTTTCATCGGTGAAGATTATTTTGAACATCTACTAGCCGAGATACGGGAGATACGGTTAAGCGAGCGTCACTTTTACCAAAAGTTGACCGATATCTATGCTACCGCTATTGACTATAATCGTGACGCACCAACCACCCGCCTCTTTTTCCAAAAGGTACAAAATAAGATACATTATGCCGTACACGGTCATACCGCCGCCGAGTTAATCGTGAACCGAGCCAACTCGGAAAAAGAACATATGGGACTGACCACATGGGAAAATGCGCCTAAAGGGAAGATCGTAAAAACAGATGTGGCCATTGCCAAGAACTACCTTAACGAGATGGAGTTGGACGACATGGGACATTTAGTCAACGCAGTTCTGGATATGGCAGAGCGCATGGCTAAACGACATATACCCATGACCATGGAAGACTGGGCAAAACGTATCGACCTGATACTCGAAGCCGGAGGTAATGACTTATTGACCAACGCCGGCAAGGTGACAGCCGAATTAGCCAAAGCTTTCGCAGAAGCCGAGTTCGAGAAGTATCGGGTCATTCAAGACCGTCTCTTCCAATCGGATTTTGACCGTTTCGATAGCGAGACCTTGTTCCCGACAGATTTCAATCCCGATAATACATAAATAGCAACATCATGACCAAGAAACTACACAAGGAAATCCCCATCGACTACGCCGTCTGCCAGCAACAAGATTGCCCTCGGGCCGGAAAGTGCCTGCACCAGATCGCCTACCAACCGCTCATCGAACAACCGGCAACCGTATTACGGCTGCTGAACCCCACCCTCTGTACCCGGGATGGGGCTTGCCCCTACTTCCGAGACTCCGCTCCCGTCACCTACGCACGGGGTTTCACCGGAATACAGAGCCGGATGTTCCCGGCGCAATACCAGCAATTCATGTCGATACTCATGTTCCATTTCGGACGTAACCCCTACTTCGAGCGGCGAAGGGGCGAATTTCCACTCTCACCTAAAGAGCAAAGGATCGTGCTAAACGCCTTGCGAAGGGTCGGAGTGACGGAAGAGCTAAGGTTCGATCATTATGAGGAGAGTGTCAATTGGTATGATTGAGGCAGTACTCCTTATAAAGTACCGCAATACTCAGCCGGACAGTACCGCAGTACTTCGTAAGGAGTACCGCAGTACTTTGCTCACAGTACTACAGTACTTCCTACGAAGTACTGGCAGATACCTCAGCCATCTATCCAAGTCGCTATTACCAAGGCCGGGACGAGTGCCATGGCGCCTCCTCGCATCCCTCTTGGGGATCGGCGTGACGGCGTGGTGTGTCATGTATGGCATCGTGCCCCGGCAATTATTTCCCGCCCCCTGCTCTACCTTATTATATTCGGCCGAGGGCGAGCTTTTAGGCGCACGTATCGCACCGGACGGGCAATGGCGTTTCCCGGCGGCGGATAGCTTGCCTGATAAATTCGTGGATTGCTTGCTCACGTATGAGGATAAACGGTTCTTTTACCATCCCGGTATAGACCCCGCCGCCATCTTCCGGGCGATCCGCTTGAACGGGAAAGCGGGGCGTGTGGTGAGCGGAGGAAGTACCTTGACCATGCAATTGGCACGCATAGCGAGAGGAAACCAAGACCGGACCTTCTACGAGAAAACGATCGAGATGTGCTGGGCGCTCTTTCTAGAAACCACCTATAGCAAACAAGAGATACTGAACCTCTATGCCTCGCACGCTCCCTTCGGGGGAAACGTGATCGGGCTGGAGACCGCCGCATGGCGTTATTTCGGGCGAAGCGCCTCCGAGCTATCGTGGGCCGAGAGCGCCACGCTCGCGGTTCTTCCTAACTCCCCCGCCTTGATCCACCCCGGGAGAAACCGGAAACAACTGAAGGAGAAGCGGGATCGCTTATTGGCTTCCCTTCAAAAGAAAGGTGTATTGGAGGAGACCGAATACGAGCTGGCCTGCATGGAGCCACTTCCCGAAGCCCCTCTCCCTTTACCTAATGATGCCCCTCACCTGTTAGAAAGACTGGCTGCGGAACAACCGGGGCAACGCATCCAAACCTCCGTCCGCCAAGCCCTGCAACGGCAGACACAGGCCCTCGTAAACCGTTATGCCCGTGAATACAGTTCCAACCATATCCATAATCTGGCGGCGATCGTAGCGGACGTGGAGACCGGGGAGGTATTGGCCTACGCCGGAAACGCTACCTATCCGGCCGACGAGCGGCGGGGGAACCAAGTGGACATCATTACCTCGCCCCGCAGCACGGGAAGCATCCTCAAGCCCTTCCTGTATGCCGGTATGCTGCACGACGGGCTGTTGCTCCCCTCTATGCTGGTATCGGACGTGCCCTTGAATATAAATGGCTTCTCCCCCCATAATTACAACAAGACATTCTACGGGGCGGTACCGGCCCATGTAGCCATAGAGCGCTCCTTGAACGTGCCCTTGGTACATATGCTCTCCCAGTATAATACCGGACGCTTTATGTCTTTACTGAAATCGTGGGGAATGACTACCTTACGTTTCTCCGAGGAACATTACGGGGCCTCCTTGATCTTGGGAGGGGCCGAGGGAACCTTATGGGATCTTTCCGGTATGTATGCCTCCATGTCTCGTGTGCTTAAACATTACCGTACTTACAACGGACGCTATAATCCGGCGGACATCCATCCGCTGACTCCCTTTCCGGCGGAGAGGAAGGAACCCATCCGTTCCCTTACCGATAGCCGGCTCACCGATAAGGCTCTCCTTTCCTCCGCGGCCCTGTGGTACACGTTCGAGGCGATGTCCGCCCTTAACCGTCCCGAGGAAGAGGCCGACTGGCAACAATTCGAGTCGATGAAACGGATCGCATGGAAGACCGGGACGAGTTACGGGGGACGAGACGCTTGGGCGATCGGCACGACTCCCCGCTACGTCGTCGGCGTATGGGCAGGTAACGCTTCCGGCGAGGGCCGTCCGGGACTTACGGGTGTCGGCAACGCCGCCCCGGTCCTTTTCGATCTCTTTTCCCTATTGCCCGGTGGCGAATGGTTCGACCTGCCCTACGATGAGACGCTTCCCATGGTGATCTGCCGGAACAGCGGACATAAAGCCTCGCCCTACTGCGAGCAAACGGACACCTTATACATGCCGCTGTCCGGCAATAACACGGGGATTTGCCCCTACCATAAGCTCGTGCATCTATCGGCGGACGGACGGTACAGGGTCAATAGTTCCTGCGAGTCTGTCGACCGGATGATCAGCCGCCCGTGGTTCGTGCTTCCTCCCGCACAGGAGTATTACTACCGCAACTATCACATCGATTATATCCCGCTCCCTCCGGTAAAACCCGGCTGCGGGCAAGACCTGAACCGCCAGATCGAACTGATCTATCCCGAGCATAACGCCATTCTCTACCTTCCGAAAGGCTTCTCCGGGAAGTCCGAGAAATTTATCTTCAAGGCCGCCCACGCCCGCCGTGACGCTACGATTTACTGGCATCTGGACGAAAGCTATCTGGGAGAGACCACCGATAATCACCAGATCAGTTGCTCCGTGAGCCAAGGAAAACATCTCCTTACCCTCATCGACAACGAGGGGAACCAGAAGAAAATACAATTCGAGGTCAAGTAAAGCATCCGTTAAGCCTTGACCCAAACAGCCAATTTGCCTCCCTTGACAAGGAAACGGCCTTTCCCTTCCTCATCAATCGCCACGGTATCTTTTACCGAGCCTGTGATCTCATGCCATACCTCGCCTTTCCGGTTCTCCCCCACAGACATTGTTTTCTCTCCATCTTCCCCGTTCGAGATAACCACCGCCAAGCCCGAATCAGCATGTCCCAGATCTCCCAAGCGTACGAAGCCGATCGTGTTCGGATGATCAAAATAATCCACCTCTTCCCCGTACGCATATTCTTTCCGGGCACGCAATAGCATATCCAATACCTTACGATGGGGAGATTTCTTCCCTTTTACGCCATAATAATCCCCATAAAAGATGCACGGATACCCTTTCTTCATCAACAGGATCAAACCGTAGGCGGAAGGTTTGAACCAATCCTTCACCTGCGACTCCAAAGAACTGTTTTTCTGGGAATCATGGTTATCCACGAAGGTGACGGCTTGATCCGGGCATATCTCGACCAAGGTCCCTTTTAATAGATCGCGTAAATCATAGTCACGACCTTTCTCGGAAGCCTCATTCAAGTTATAATGTAAGGCTACGTCAAACAAATCCACGTTATATTCTACTTGCGACAGGTAAGCCTCCAACGATTCGGTATCGTTTTTCCAATATTCCCCGACAGCGTAGAAACCCTCTCCCCGATCCGCTCTCACCGCCTCCAGAAAATGCTTGATAAACTGGTCGTTCATATGCTTGATCGCATCAAGGCGCATACCGTCCAAGTTTAGTTCGTTCGATACCCAGATCCCCCAGTCCTGCATCTCACGCACGACTTCAGGGTTATCGAAATCCAGATCGGCGAACATGAGATAGTCGTAATTTCCATTCTCATCATCGACTCCCTCACTCCAATGTTTTCCCTCTCCCAGAATCTGGAATATACCTTCCTTCTTGCGGGACACATCATAGTCCGTCCCGGAGAAATGAAACCAATGCCATTTAAAATTAGAATACATATTGCCACGCCCCGGGAAGTCGAAGCCGGTCCATCCCTCTATCTCATGGGGTTCGCTGGTAGCGTTTTCCCGTTGCCCAGGATCTACCTCTTGCGCCATAAACCACTCGGTATAATCGGCTCCCGCCTTATGGTTCATCACGGCATCCAGATATACGCCAATCTGGTTCCGGTGAAGTTCCTCGATCATTTCTTGAAGTTCCTGTTTAGTTCCATACTTGGTGCGTATGGTCCCTTTTTGGTCGAACTCCCCCAAATCATATAGATCATAGGTTCCATACCCCTCGTCCGCTTGCTCATGGCCTTTGTAAGCGGGTGGGATCCATACGGCGCTGATCCCGATCTCATGTAAATGCGAGGCGTCATCCTTCAGCCGTTTCCACAGCATTCCATCGTTCGGCAGATTCCATTCGAAATACTGCATCATTACTCCATTTTCCATATGTTTCTTCTATTTGTTGATAAAACAACACTTCCCAAGCGTCATAAGTTGCTGAAACTAACCACCACATCCTTTTGTTATAGTAAAAAACTAAAGAATAATAAGATGGATTCAAAGCATGTTACAGAGAGTACGTCCGGTCAAGAGGACATTCAAAAGACTTGGTGGAAAGAAGCGATTATATACCAAATCTATCCCCGTAGCTTTCAGGACAGCGATGGCGACGGAATCGGTGACTTAAACGGTATCACCTCCCGCTTGGATTATATACAAAGCTTGGGTGTGGATATCATCTGGTTAAACCCGATCTTTCTCTCTCCCAACGATGATAATGGTTACGACATCAGCGACTATCGGGAAATCATGCGGGAATTCGGTACGATGGAAGATTTCGACCGCCTCCTGAAAGAGATTCATAAACGGGAGAAGCGACTGGTACTGGACTTGGTAGTAAACCATACCAGCGACGAGCATCCTTGGTTCGAGGAAGCCCGTAAATCCAGACATAATCCCTATTATAATTATTACCATTGGTGGCCGGCCGAGAAAGGTGAGCCTCCCTTGCGCCTCAGCTATTTCGACGAGGAAGGCAACGCTTGGACGTATAACAAGCCAACCGACTCGTATTACCTGCATTATTTCTCCCGGAAACAACCCGACTTAAATTGGGAGAACCCGGAGGTACGCCAAGAGATTTTCGATATGATGCGCTTCTGGTTCGATAAAGGGATAGACGGTTTTCGCATGGATTCTATCTCTCTTATCGCCAAAGATCCCTCATTCCCTCTCATAGATTCCAAGAAATATCCGGATATCTTTTCTTTCTATGCCAAAGAGCCTCGCCTACACCTCTATCTTCACGAGATGAATCGGCAGGTATTAAGCAAATACGATTGTATGAGTGTTGGAGAAGGTTCGGCCGTGATGGTAGATGATGTCGCTAAATTTGTCGATCCGGCCCGGGAAGAGTTGAATATGCTTTATCATTTCGACGCCGCCCGCATCCGGAATACAACCCTACCGGACAATCCGGAATCCGGTATAGACTATAGCTTGATCGCCCTAAAGAAGATGTTTACGGAATGGGATAAGGCGGTAGATAAGGGTTGGCCCTCGATCTACTTGGGTAATCATGACCAGCCCCGTATGGTCAGTCGCTTTGGTAGCGATAAGGATGAGTTCAGGGCCTTGTCCGCCAAGATGCTTATTACTTTTCTGCTTACGATGAAAGGAACGCCTTATTGGTTCGCCGGGGACGAGATAGGTATGCGTAACATTCGGTTCGACCGTATCGAGAATTATAACGATATCGATACGATCAACCGCTATAAGAAAGCGAAAGCAGAGGGTAAAGATCCGCAGGCGGTATTGGACGAACAGAAAGAGACCGGACGAGACAACGCCCGCACTCCTTTCCAATGGGATCGCTCGCCGGAAGCGGGATTTACGGCAGGAACCCCTTGGTTAAAGGTAAATCCAGATTATACTTGGATAAACGTAACGGACGAAGAAAAAGATCCGACCTCCATACTTAATTATTTTAAGAAAGTAGTCAGCTTCCGTAAGGAGAATCCGAGTTTGATTTATGGCAGTTATCATTTGTTGGATGCGGAGAATCCCCAATCCTATACCTTCTTACGCAAGACTGGGGCCGACACTTATCTGATTATGCTCAATTTCTCCCCCAAGGCGGCAATCTCCACTCCGGGGATAGATATGAGTAACGCACACGTCCTATTGGACAATTACGGGGCCCGAAGTCATATGGCGCCTCAAAAAGATATCACGCTCCGTCCTTTCGAAGCGATTGTCTTTCAATTGAACCATCCCGTCTATGAATCCTTCATAGATTCGCTAGATCTTTTGGAATGATTCGTTAAAAAGAGGTACAAAGCGCAACTAAAGACTTTTAGGATGTGTTTAAATACAAAGCATCAGAACTTTTTAATAAAATATAAAACTATTCATTATGGGATTTATTTGGTCTATTATCATCGGTATCGTAGCCGGTTATCTGGCTGGTAAGATTATGCGTGGAGGAGGTTTCGGGGTCATTGTTAATTTGATCCTAGGTATTATTGGAGGTGTATTGGGTGGCTGGGTATTCAGTTTACTAGGCATATCGGCCGGTGGTATCTTAGGGAGCTTGATAACCTCTACGGTCGGAGCTATTTTGTTATTATGGATCGGCTCGCTATTCAACAAATCCAAAGAGGTTTAAGAAGGCGTGCTCAATTATCAAATCATATATTACATGGCAACAAGATCTCACGAAACTTTAGTTACGGCATAATATAATGTAAAAGGCAGTCCTTGCCGGACTGCCTTTTTATTTAGATCGTTTCCACTTTTTCTTTAGGTAAAACCCATTTCAATACCAGATAACCGCAAAGACCGGATATAAACGATCCCGTGAATACACCCAGCTTCGCCTGATTCAAGAGATCGGCACCCGCCGCCGTACTGCCGTCAAAGGAAAGATTCGCTATAAACAAAGCGACCGTGAAACCGATTCCTCCCAACATGGATACTCCAAATAAATTACGCTTACTCATGCCTGTAGGCATGGAGGCAAATGGCGTACACGCAAACAAGTAAGAGAAAGAGAATATACCTAATGTCTTTCCTACAAATAGGCCCACGAACACTGCCAACGGTACATTAACTAATGTCTGGGGTTGGATATCCCCGAATGTCACACCGGCATTCACGAAAGCGAATAAAGGAAGTATCACATAGTTTACCAAAGGATGCAACTTATCAGCGATGGTCTGCAACGGACTGATCGTTTTATCCGCCAACGTATGGATGTTATTCAATACCTGAATTTGTGTAGGTGTAAGTACTTCCGCTTTACGCGACTGACGAACCTCGGTATAGTCCAGCATATTCAAATACCCGGTCATATCACACGTGAAATCATCTAGCTTAACAACCGGACGGGCTGGAACCGTAAAGGCGATCAACACGCCGGCGATTGTCGGATGGATTCCTGACTCCAGAAATAGCAGCCAAACGATAAAGCCACCGATATAGAAAAACAATCGGTTGTGTACCCGGAACTTTCCTCCCACATACAACAAAGCGAGGACTATCAGGGATATCAACAAAGGCTCGAAAGCGATATGCCCGCTATAAAACAGGGCGATAATTATGATACCTCCAATATCATCCACCACAGCCAAGGCGGTCAAGAAGATACGCATGCTCAACGGCACCCGCTTCCCCAACAAGCCCAATACGGCCAAGGCGAAAGCGATATCCGTAGCCATCGGAATAGCCGCCCCGTTTACCTCGGGAGGCGTATTACATACTAACATATAAAATAAGACCGGCACGATCATTCCACCACAGGCGGCGATAATAGGCAATAGCGCCTTCCGCACGGAACTCAACTCGCCGATCAATACCTCTTGCTTGATCTCCAGACCGATCACGAAAAAGAAAACCGCCATAAGGGCGTCGTTCACGAAAGCCAGCATAGACATGGTCTCGCCATGATGCGCGAAGAAGTTAAACTGCCCGGCTTGCAGATCGATTGGAAAAGCTAATAACTGGTGATACTTATGTGCCCAAGGCGAATTGGCCAAGACCATAGCAACGATGGTAGCGGCAAACAATAAAAGACTGGCGTTCGGCTTCTGTATAGCGAAGCGACGCAACGGTTTAAGGATAACATTAATCGTACGGTCCATAAATAATAAGTTAGATGAAGGTCTTCAACAATTGATCGTACTATGACTATTCCCGTTCCCTCCCGAGAGGGAAACGGGATATCATCTTGAAATACCTTCAAGTGTTTTTCTACTAATTGACAGCTTTGGCTTTTCCTGCTTGCTCCAGGTTATAAGCGCTGCGCGTGAGTTTCTCTACCCAGATGACAAATATACCAGTTAAAATTAAATTAAACACAATAGTTAACACAGAAATTATCAACATCGGGCCACCTAATCCATATCCTAAGGCTATGAAAATAACGCCGGCTCCTACCTCTCCACGGGTAAACATACCGATAGACAGCGCCAAACGCTCCCGTTTCATCCGGTCACGGTAGAAAAACAAAGGAAATAGTTTACCGATATTGGATAAGAATGAGACGATTACGACGTGTAAAGCGATCATTGACCATGACATCATCGGCTGGGAACCTGTCACCGTAGTTACTTCCGCCGCTTGCTGAGCGAAATCCACGCCCATAAACACCGGCATGCTCACTCCGACAAGGAACATAAAGAGATAAGAGATAAAATCGGACACTTGATGCTCGATCTTGGTATCGATATGCTTATGCCGCATGATCATACCTACGACAAACGCAGGTAAAAGTACCTCGATATGGATGCTAGCCTCCTCCCCGTACATATGTTTCGATACCAGATAAATCACTTGCGTGATACCAAACGTCACGACAGCATAGAACAAGATGGCTTTCCAGTCTTGACGTACATTATAATATCCCATTTTCTTCCAACCCAGAATCAAGAGCAATACCACAACCAGAATAATGACTCCCAATTGCCAGCGCAAGCCGATCATCATGATTTGCAACGGGATCATCAACAGGATCGTATCCAAGTCGTCGAAGATCGCCAATACCTGTACCTTCTTATACACCCAAGAGGCTTTTAGCCCGGCGGCGGCCAACATCGTAAACAAGATACCCGCCGAGGTAGGCGCGGCGAACCGGCTTAGCAACAGGTTCTCCTTCCAAGCGTCCCAACTTCCCCATAAATCGCCCGGAAGCAAGACAAACATATAATATAAAGCCACGAATATCCACGGAAACGCAGCCGTAGCCATCGCTATGAAATAATCTTCGGTATAAGACTTCCACCGGGTCTTATCAATCTCGAACTCACGCCCCACATTAATCATGATAAACGCAAGGCAAATAAACAAAAATGTATTAGAGATCGTCTTTACCAGCGAATACTGTTCCCCCACCATAGCGGGAAGCATTTGCGACACGACCAAACCCAACACTAGAAAAAAAGAGAATAAAAGAACTTTTTTCATTCAGATAAAACTATATTAATATTTACACAATAAAATGCAGGGGCAGGGTTCCTCATGAGCCTTGTCTCTACAAAAAACAATTGAAAATTGAATTAGTTGATCGCTTGCTACTCTTTTAGATAAGCGGTCTCAACCTTTAACAAGCGATTCTTGAGGCGTTCGGCCTCCCCTTTACGGATACGAAGCGTCATCTCGCAATCCATCTCGAACTTTTGTGAGATGATAGCGGGGTTATCCTCTTTTACGATACGCATGATCCCGTTCAGGTATGGGTATTCGAAAACGACCGTGATGTCCTCGTCTACCGTACGTTCCTCGATCTCTGCGGCGGCGATAGCCTCGGCGGCGGCCGTGCGATAAGCGACGATCAGCCCGCTGGTTCCTAACTCGATTCCACCAAAGTAACGTACTACGACAATCAATAAATCGGTCAGCTCATTCGAGTTGATCTGTCCGAGGATCGGTTTCCCGGCCGTGGAAGAAGGCTCCCCGTCATCGTTGGCCCGGAACGTCTGCCGCTCTGGACCTAACATATACGCCCAGCATACATGGCGGGCATCATAATATTGTTTACGGTATTTCTCCAGTTGCTCCTTCACCTCTTCTACCGTACGCACAGGGATAGCATACGAGATAAAGCGGCTGCGCTTCTCGGTATAATATCCCTCGGCTACTTGCTTGATGGTCTTGTAACTGTCGTCTGCCATAAATCAATCCGGTATTTTAGTGTTAGACACTTCCTCCCGGTACGCCCGGAAATCTTTCATGATCTCTTCGATCTCCTCGATGAAATAAGGATCTTTCACCTTATTCCTCACCTCCTCATAATAGGTCTCTATGGCAGCCAACGCACATACGTCCTGCCCTCTCAGCACGAAGTAAGGTTCCTCCTTCTCCACGCACTGCTTGATCATTTGTATAGGATTCTTCATTTTTTCTTATTTGCTATATCTAACTCTTCTTTCAAGAACGGAGCCGTAAACCCGACGCCACTCTTCGCTAAAGCCTCCGGAGTCCCTGTGAAAAGGACGTTACCTCCACGGCGACCGCCCTCGGGGCCCATATCGATCAAGTAATCGGCGCTTTTGATAACATCGAGGTTATGTTCGATAACGATGATCGTGTTGCCTTTATCCACCAACTTGTTCAATACCCCCAGCAAGACCCGGATATCCTCGAAGTGCAGACCGGTGGTAGGTTCATCCAATACATAAAGCGTCTTTCCCGTATCCCGCTTCGCCAGCTCGGTAGCCAGCTTGACACGTTGGCTCTCGCCACCGGATAAGGTAGTAGAGGGTTGCCCCAACTTGATATATCCCAGACCTACATCTTGCAGGACCTTGATCTTGGATAAGATAGTCGGGATATTCTCGAAGAACTCCACTGCCATATTAATCGTCATATCCAAGATATCCGCAATTGATTTCCCACGAAAACGAACCTCTAGGGTTTCCCGGTTATATCGCTTGCCGTGACAATCCTCGCAAGGCACCAGCACGTCCGGAAGGAAATTCATCTCGATCGTCTTATAGCCATTTCCCTTACAGGTCTCGCACCGTCCGCCCGATACGTTAAAAGAGAAACGTCCCGGTTTATACCCTCTCACCTTCGATTCCGGAAGTTCCACGAACAGATTCCGGATATCCGAGAATACCCCCGTATAGGTAGCCGGGTTGCTCCGGGGGGAACGACCGATCGGAGATTGATCCACATTCACGATCTTATCGACATGCTCGATTCCCTCGATGGCGTCGTATGCCAAGGGGGCTTCCAGCGAGCGATAGAAATGCTGGCTCAAGATCGGTTGCAGCGTGCGGTTTATCAAGGTAGACTTTCCGCTACCCGACACACCCGTGACGCAAATAAGAGTACCCAAGGGGAAAGACACGTCCACATGCTTCAGGTTATTGCCGCTGGCTCCCTTGATCGTAATAAACTGCCCGTTGCCTTTCCGACGCTCGGCAGGAACGGCTATCTCCGTGTTTCCATTCAGATAGGAAGAGGTCAAGGTATCTACACGCAGCATCTCCTTGGGCGTTCCCTCAAAAACGACCTCACCCCCCAGACGGCCCGCTTTAGGCCCCATATCCACCACGTAATCGGCACTCAGCATCATATCCTTATCATGCTCCACGACGATCACGGAGTTTCCCGTATCACGCAATTGCTTCAAGGAGTTAATCAGACGGACGTTGTCCCGCTGGTGCAAACCGATACTCGGCTCATCCAATATATAAAGTACGTTCACCAATTGGCTTCCGATCTGGGTAGCCAAACGGATACGCTGGCTCTCGCCACCGGACAAGGTAGCGGAACCCCGGTTCATGGAAAGATAATCCAATCCCACATCCAGCAAGAAGCGCAGGCGGGAGCGTATCTCCTTCAATATCTCCGTAGCGATCCGAAGCTGTTTCGGGTCCAGCTTCTCCTCGATACCCTCCAGCCACTCGTATAATTCCGAGATATCCATGGCCGACAACTCGGCGATATTCTTTCCCGCTATCCGGTAGCTCAACGCCTCCTTATTCAACCGCCAGCCGTTACATTCCGGACAAGTGGCCATCTTGATGAATTGTCCCGCCCATTTCTGCGCCGAGGCGGATGCCTCGCTCTCCTGTTGCATCAAGATATACTTGGCGACTCCCTCATACGACAAGAAATAGTTAGACGATCCTAACGAGTCATTCTTGATCTGCAACCGCTCGTCCGTACCGTTCATGATCTCGTCCATCGCCTCCTCGGGAATATCTCGTATAGGCGTCTTGATCGTCACGCCATGCTTTTGGCAAAGCGCCTCGATCTGCCAGAATATCAACGAATTCTTATATTTACCTAAAGCGACGATGCCACCGCTATATATACTTAAGGATGGATCGGGAACGATCTTGTCCATATCCAACAAATTGACCTGTCCTAAGCCTTTACATTTCGGACACGCTCCTTGAGGGGAGTTGAACGAGAAATTATGCGGAGCCGGCTCACTGTAAGACAATCCGGTCACCGGGTCCATCAAGCGACGACTATAATGGCGAACCTCGTTAGTCTCGGCATCCAGTATCAGCACAAGGCCATCGCCTTGCTTCATGGCGATCTTCAAGCTCTCTTTCAAACGACGCTCGTCTGCCTCGGAGACAATCATCTTATCGATCACTACCTCGATGCTGTGCATCTTATAACGATCCAGCTTCATCCCATGGAAGATCTCTTTCAACTCGCCATCGACACGGACGTTCAGATATCCTTTTTTACGTATCTGCTCGAAAAGTTCCTTATAGTGCCCCTTACGATTACGGACCAACGGAGCCAAGAGATACGTTTTTTTCCCGTTGTACTCATCCAAGATCAGCCGTAAGACTTGATCCTCGGTATATTTCACCATCTTCTCCCCGCTCAAATAGGAATAGGCCTCTCCCGCCCTAGCGTAAAGCAAACGGAAAAAGTCATAGATCTCGGTAGTCGTACCGACAGTGGAACGAGGATTCTTATTGGTTGTCTTTTGCTCAATGGAGATAACCGGACTCAGGCCCGTTATCTTATCCACATCGGGTCTCTCCATATTCCCTAAGAAATTCCGGGCGTAAGCCGAGAATGTCTCCACATACCGCCTTTGTCCCTCGGCGAAAATCGTATCGAACGCCAATGAGGACTTGCCGCTACCACTCATGCCGGTAATCACCGTCAACTTATTCCTCGGAATCTCTACATCTATATTCTTCAGATTATGAACACGTGCGCCAAGTATGGATATGCGCCCGCCTTCCAATGCCTGCTTATCTTTTATCATCTTTTACCTATCTGGTTTTAGGGGCCGTAAAGATACGAAAAAAACAGAAGCCAATCAAACTTTCCGGCAAATCATAGTGTAATCTCCGCCACTTCCTCCAGCCTATTTACTCCCTTTATCCTTCACCTCTGGCTGGGGAGAAGGAGCCTGTATGTTCTCATAAAACCTCTTTTTCTCCTCGTTACTTTTTTGGACAAGGCTTGTCACATATACCGTAAATATTGGAAACATCATCATGCCCAAAGCAGCCAATACGACTGAGAGGACTCGTCCCGTAACCGTAATAGCGGATATGTTAGAGCCAACCGTCGTCACATCCATAAACGCCCACCATAGAGCGTCCCCATAATTAGCCACCAACGGGTTCACCTTATGCTCCAAGACAAAAAATATAAGACTTGAGAAATAAACCGTGGCCAACAACATCGTCAAGTAAGAAACAAACAAGCCGGATGCCTTATTATACGATAACCATCCCACCACGATCGCCAACGCATACCCGCCCCGTACCAAAGGAACGAAACGTAAGAAATAACTAAGCTCGGGTGAGGTGATAATATGATAATATTCTATTATATTTTGGTAAGGGATCGCTACGAGCAAGAAAATAAAGTGCGTTCGCAAATAACGTAATTTATCTTTCGACAGGAAAAATTCCAAAACAAAATCAAAAAGAAAAAACAAACAGATCCATAATTGAATCTTCTTATAAGAAGTTTGCGTGTAAAAGGGAATATTCTTAAATGTATCGATGGAGATACTGATAACCAAGAACAGCGACAACAATAGTATAATGATATGTAACACACCATATACCCCCTTCTTTCTCAATGCGAAATCAAATACGGCCATTTTCATAAGCGTTACTATTTATTTAATTATAATCCTTTTCATTTTGGTATATGACAACAAGCCTCACATACCATTTGTTTAAACAGCGAAATGTGTTAATTAACCAAGTTTTACGTAGCAAAAACAAAACATCTTCTTTGATTCACTGTTATAAACTCAGACTTAAACGAGAGAAGTAATTCTCATTTTTAAAACATAAATCTATGGCAAATATCAACAAGACAGTAAAGCTAGGTGTGTTTACCCTAGCAATCATGAACGTGACGGCAGTAGTATCTTTACGCGGACTGCCAGCAGAAGCCGTATACGGACTAAGTTCGGCTTTCTATTACTTATTCGCGGCAATCGTATTCTTAATCCCGACCTCTTTGGTGGCAGCGGAATTAGCGGCAATGTTCCAAGACAAACAAGGTGGTGTATTCCGTTGGGTAGGTGAGGCCTATGGAAAACGTCTAGGCTTTCTGGCTATCTGGGTTCAATGGATTGAAAGTACGATCTGGTATCCGACAGTATTAACTTTTGGAGCCGTATCCATCGCCTTCATCGGTATGGATCATCCCGAAGATATGCTGCTGGCGAATAACAAATACTACACGTTAGCGATCGTGTTAATTATTTATTGGCTGGCTACATTTATCTCACTAAAGGGATTGAGTTGGGTTGGAAAAGTAGCGAAAATTGGAGGTATGGTAGGTACTATCATCCCGGCGGCCTTACTCATCATTTTAGGTATCGTATATCTAGCGACTGGCGGGCATTCCAATATGGATTTCCACAGTAACTTCTTCCCCGACTTCAGTAAATTCGACAACTTAGTCTTAGCCGCAAGTATCTTCCTTTTTTACGCAGGTATGGAAATGGGCGGTATTCACGTGAAAGACGTTGACAATCCTTCTAAAAACTATCCGAAAGCTGTATTTATCGGTGCCTTGATCACCGTTGTAATCTTCGTACTAGGAACTTTTGCGTTGGGTATTATTATCCCAGAGAAAGACATCAATCTTACGCAAAGTTTATTAGTGGGATTCGACAATTACTTCAAGTACATTCATGCCTCATGGTTATCCCCAATTATCGCTATCGCTTTGGCATTTGGCGTATTAGCAGGAGTATTGACATGGGTCGCTGGTCCTTCCAAAGGTATATTCGCAGTTGGTAAAGCAGGTTATCTGCCCCCGTTCTTCCAGAAGACCAATAAGATCGGCGTACAGAAAAACATCCTTTATATCCAAGGAGCGGCTGTTACACTTCTTAGCTTATTATTCGTGGTAATGCCATCCGTACAAAGCTTTTATCAGATCTTATCACAGCTTACGGTGATCTTATATTTAATAATGTATATGTTGATGTTCTCCGGAGCGATCGCATTACGTTATAAGATGAAAAAGGCAGGTCGTCCTTTCCGTATCGGAAAAGGTGGCAATGGCTTGATGTGGTTGATCGGAGGTTTAGGATTCTGTGGTTCCTTATTAGCGTTCGTATTAAGTTTCATTCCTCCTAGCCAGATTTCTACAGGAAATAATACGGTTTGGTTCGCCGTTCTCTTCATCGGTGTAATTGTTGTCGTTGCGGCACCGTTTATTATCTATGCGTCTAAGAAAGCATCTTGGGTAGATCCGAACACTGAATTCGAACCGTTCCATTGGGAAGTAAAAAATGACGTATCCGAGACGAATACGACAAAAGCATAACACACATTCATCTCGATAATTACCTAGTCCGGGCTGCGAAAATATTGCAGCTCGGACTTTTTCGTAAAAATAGCACAGAATATTTACGTTTTATTATGTGTATTATAAAAATGTAATTATCTTTGCGATAGTATTCATAAAATAAAATATCAAAAGAACTATGGCACGTACAGTAGATTATTCAAAAAAGGCAGAGAAAATCAAAGAGCAAGTAGATGAATTAGTACAAGAATTAATGGCTGCTAAATCGGCTCCGGTAGTCTCCAAAAGAAGTTTAAAAGTAGCTGACATCAATTTCGAGAACGAGGATGTTAATACATTAATGCAAATACAAGCTCGCCTCGCTCGCGTTATCTTGGAGAAGAGCAAATAAGAAAAAACTCTGCTAAGGTTTTAATAAAAGCGCCTTTCCCGTCTTTAAGGATGTTTCGGGAAAGGCACTTTATTTTTCAGGTCTCGTGCGAACTTTCAAAGAAAAAGCTTATCTTTGAAAACCTAATCAATAACATGTATGGAACTAACACTCCCAACGAAAGTTAATGTGACACATCCCATCATGCTAGACACGAAGATATTAGTCGTGATCGGAGCGAACGGTGCGGGGAAAAGCTCTTTTGGCAGAGATTTATTGGAGAGATATGCGGGTCAAGCGAAAAGAATATCCGGTATACATGCCTTATTCATCAGCGATGACGAATCTAAATTATCGGCCTCCAATGAATTCGCACGTTTACAGTCTATGATCAAAGAACGACTGTTCATGCCACGTATTTCTGAATACGAGAAACTGATTTTGCAACTCCAGAGCGAGGAGTTTGAGGCGGCAGTCAATTTCAAGGAAGCCAGCAAAACTAATAACGAAGTAGATCCTCCGATCACCAAGATAGATATTATACAAGCGATCTGGGAAAAGATGTTTCCGCATAATCGCCTGATACGAAAGTCGGGATTTATCGAGCTTGTATCCACGGGGCGTGATTCAAATTCCTACACCGCCGGACGCATGAGCGATAGCGAGAAACTGGTGTTCTACTTGATTGGGGCCGCATTATGCGCATGCCCGAACGCCTTGCTCGTGATCGAAGAGCCGGAAACCCTTCTCCACAACTCCATAAAGAACCAGCTTTGGGACGAGATTGAGGCGATACGCCCGGACTGTACGTTTGTTTATCTCACACATGACATTGATTTCGCCACCTCCCGCTCCGACAGCAAACGGATCTGGATTCGTTCTTACGACGCAGATCATTCCGTATGGGATTACGAGTTGATCGAGAGTAATGAAAGTTTTCCAGAAGAAGTATATATGGAAATACTTGGCAGCCGGAAACCGATCTTGTTTATCGAAGGGACCGACACGAACAGTATCGACAGTAAGCTTTACCCCTTCATATTCCCCGATTATTTGGTGAAACCGATGGGTGGTTGCCAAAAAGTAATCGAGACAACCAAAGCGTTCGGCCAACTGAAAGACTTCCATACATTAGATAGCAAAGGTATCGTAGATCGTGACAGGCGTACGCAAGGAGAAATAAACTATCTACGGGAACAACATATTTATGTACCGGACGTAGCGGAAGTGGAGAACCTATTGATGATAGAGGATGTGATCAAGACGGTCGCCAAACGGTTGATGAAAGATCCGGACGATGTTTTCAAGCAAGTGAAAGAAAACGTAGTACGTCTTTTCCAAAAAGAACTGGATTCGCAAGTAATCCTTCATGCCAAACATCAAGTCCGTAAAAAACTGGAGACTACCGTTGATCGCAAGATAACGACGGTGGAGCAATTAACCGAACATGTAGAGAGTATCCGTCTGAACATCCATGCGGAAGAAATATACAAAAACATAAAAGAAGAATTCGAGTCTTATATAGAAACGGAGAACTACAAAAGCATCCTCCGTGTTTATAATCAAAAAGGGATGTTACCACAGAGCCGCCTATGCGCGATCTGCGGTATCAGTAACAAAGAGAGTTATTTAAACCTGATTCTCTCCATATTAAAGGAAAACAAGGAGGATGCGGAAGCGATACGAAAGGCTATCAAACATTCATTGGGCACATAAAAAGTTTCTAAAAATGCGGGGAAAGTCCATAAAAAATTGTTCTTTTGCAAACTGTTTTATAACATTAATGGGCCAAAGCCCTATATATTAATTGTCATATGCGTACACCTACACTTCAATATCTTTACTTGCAAAAGCCGGTAACCATGATGGTAGTAATCTGTATTATATCTGTGTTACCTTGGATTGGCCTCGGCGACTTTTCCACCAAAGGGGAACCTCGGGAAGCGGCCGTAGCGATCTCCATGCTCGAGACAGGTAATTGGGTCTTGCCACAATCTTACGCGAACGAGTTCGCTTTTAAGCCACCGATGGCGCATTGGTTAATGGCTGCTTTCTCCTATCCACAGGGATATGTTTCCGAGTTCACTTCCCGCTTGCCATCGGCTTTAGCCTTTATTACCTTGATCGGGTTCGTATTGGTCTTTTTCGGTAAACGAATCGTAAAGTTTCAGGAGGCATTCATAGCGACCCTCCTATTGGTCACCTGCGTAGAGATACATCGGGCGGCCATGACGACTCGGGTGGATATGTTGCTCACTACTTTCATCGTCATAGGGCTTTTCCAGCTATATCGATGGGAAGATAAATTAGAGCTGAAAGGACTTCCCATATTCATACCTTTATTATTAGGATGCGCCGTTCTGACCAAAGGACCGGTAGGCGTAGTATTGCCCCTATTCGTATTCGGCATTTATCTATTAATGTTAGGTCAATACAGTTATCTCACCATATTCAAGACTTTATTATATGCGGGAATTTCCTCTTTATTCCTACCGATGTTGTGGTATACCGCTGCATGGAAGCAGGGTGGAGATGAGTTCCTTAATGTCGTATTAGCGGAGAATTTCGCTCGTTTCTTACACCTAAACACTCCTGAAATTTCCTATGATCTGGGGCATGAGAATGGTGTTTGGTACAATTTCATGACGTTGGCGGCAGGCTTTATACCTTGGACTATTTTCTTTTTCTTCTCTTTATTCGGGCTGAAACTTAGCAAGCCTGAGCAATCTATTAAAGAGATCTTAAAGAATACGTGGAAACGTATCCGCTCCATGGAAAAAGTTCGTTTATTTAGTTTGGTTGCTTTAGTCTGCATCCTTTTCTTCTATTCGATACCTTCCAGTAAACGAAGCGTATATTTAATGCCGGCTTATCCGTTCATTGCCTTGTTCTTGGCTCAGTATGCCTTATATATTACAGAATACCGTACGAAAGTAACTCGGGTATTCGCTGCCTTTTTAGCTTCCCTAGTAAGTGTCGTCATGATAGCGATCTTGCTTACGGTATTCGGTATTATTGATCCTGTTGGTATCGTCGGTCAATATACACAAAACGCATCGACCTTGGACATGGTACAAATGGTATCAAAAGTATTAGTTCACCCCAGTACGCTTACGATCTGTATTATCTTCATAAATCTATTGATATTAGGAACGGTCTATTACCAGATGTTCAAGAAAATAAATATCAAGATTCTCTACGCTACGATAGCCTTGACATTCTCGGTTAATTTATTAATTGATGGTGTCATTATGAGAGGTATTCGTGAAGGGGATTCTTGCCGTGTTTTCGCTGAACGTATCCTGAAAGAATATCCATTGAATAAAAAGAATGTATATGTCGTAAATAACCTTCGGATTTATCGGAATCTGTACGGGTTAAACTTCTATATGGGAAATATCTTCCATGACTTCGATAAAGAAACACCCGCCAAAGGTTATTTCCTGATCGGAGAAAATGAGATGGAAAAGGTACTTTCCACATACGGGGATAAATATACCTTCCGTACACTGACTAAGTCAGATCAAACGTTCAGCGAGCTAAAACAAAAAATCGTGCTTAGCGAGTTCGAGTTGAAATAGAAATGTAATATCTAATAGTATACCATGAATAGTTCCTATATTTCCCCTTTCGCCAAGCCGGTCTACATCATGTTGAAACCGGTTGGTTCTGTTTGTAATTTGGCATGCGAGTATTGTTATTACCTTGAGAAAAGTAAGTTCTATCCGGACGTGAAGAATCACATCATGACGGATCAGATACTCGAGAAGTTCATCAAGGAATACATGGAATGCCAAACCATGCAAGAAGTCTTGTTTACATGGCATGGAGGCGAGACGCTGATGCGACCGATCAGCTTCTATAAAAAAGCCTTGGAGTTGCAGCGTAAGTATGCGGGAGGACGGCAAATAGATAACTGTATCCAAACCAATGGTACCCTATTGAATGATGAGTGGTGCCAATTTTTCAAGGAAAATAATTTCTTGGTGGGTGTATCTATCGATGGCCCGCAAGAGTTCCACGACGAATACCGTAGGAACCGGCAGGGACTCCCCTCTTTCTATAAAGTGATGAAGGGAATCGAGTTGCTGAAAAAACATGGGGTAGAATATAACGCCATGGCCGTCGTGAATGATTATAACGTGGATTATCCGCTGGAATTCTATAATTTCTTCAAGGAACTGGATTGCCGTTTCATCCAATTCGCCCCGATCGTGGAGCGTATCGGCCGGCACAAGGAAGGTACCAAGCTATCTTCTCCCGAGGAACAAGACGCTGCGATCGAGCTAGCTCCGTTCTCGGTAGATAGCGAGAAATGGGGGGATTTCCTTTGCGCCTTGTTCGACGAGTGGCTGAAAGAGGATGTCGGCAAGTTCTACATCCAATTATTCGATTCCACCTTGGCGAACTGGGTAGGCGAGCAACCCGGGGTCTGCTCCTTGGCCCGCCATTGCGGTCACGCCGGGGTAATGGAGTTCAATGGCGACGTATATGCTTGCGACCATTTCGTATTCCCGGAATACAAACTCGGGAATATCCAAACAAAGACATTAACGGAGATGATGTACAGTCCGGTACAACAAAAGTTTGGAACGGATAAAGAAGATAAGCTCCCTACGCAATGCAAGGAATGCGAATATCTTTTCGCTTGCCATGGGGAATGCCCGAAAAACCGGTTCCTCCATACGCCGAATGGAGAGCCGGGACTAAATTATCTATGTAAGGGATACAAGAAATTCTTCAAGCACGTAGCTCCTTACATGGATTTTATGAAAAAAGAGTTATTGAATCAACGTCCACCCGCAAACGTGATGGATTGGGCTAAACAACAACAACATGAATATTAACAGACGTGATTTCATTAAAACAGGAAGTATGGTTATGCTTGGAACATTAGCGGCTCCTTCCCTACTAGGAAGTTGCACCGGTAGTGAGAGTGATAAAGCAGCCGGTATTTCATTCGCCATGAATTATTTCAAGGTGAGTGAGGGGGATTTGAGGAAAGTATTGGCGGCAGCCTTGGAGAAAGGCGGGGATTGTGCCGATTTGTTTTTTGAGCATTCATACAGGAACAACGTAGGGTTGCAGGATGGTGCCGTAAACCGTGCCTCATCTAACATCGATTTTGGGATGGGCGTACGTGTTTTGTCCGGCGACCAAACGGGATATGCCTACGTGGAGAACGTCAGCTTGGACGAGATGCTAAAGGCGGCTCGTACGGCCGCGCGTATCGCCACCGGATCAGCGAATACCGCTCCTATCAACTTAACGGAAGAAAAGCATACGAACAATTTCTATAGCGTACAAACACCTTGGGACGAGATAGCCATTAATGACAAGATGCCTTTCTTGCAGAAACTGAACGATCAGATCTTCGCCAAGGACAAGCGGGTCACCAAGGTGATGGCCTCTTTGGGAGACACGACCTCTCATATCTTATTCTGTAACTCGGAAGGGCAGATTTATTACGATTATCGCCCGATGAGCGCCTTGAGCGCCGTCTGCATCATGGAGGATAACGGGAAGATCGAGAACTCGTACGCCGCACGGGCTTTTCGTATGGGAGCGGAATTCCTGACGGACGACCTGATCAACGAGCTTGCCCAAGAGGCAGTGGATAAGACCTCTATCTTATTTCAGGCGATCAAGCCAAAAGGCGGGGAAATGCCTGTTGTCATGGGTGCCGGTGGCTCTGGCATCTTATTGCACGAGGCGATCGGCCATGCTTTCGAGGCGGATTTCAACCGTAAGAACACCTCTATTTTCTCCGATCAGCTGAACAAGAAAGTTTGCAACGAGCATATCAACGTGGTGGACGACGGCACGATTCCTTTCAACCGGGGCTCGGTCAATATCGATGACGAGGGCGTAGACGGACAAAAAACCTATATCGTACGGGAGGGAGTCTTGACCAGTTATCTGCACGATCGTATCAGCGCGAAACATTACGGCATCCCCTCTACGGGCAATGGCCGCCGGGAGTCTTTCCGTCAGATGCCTATCCCCCGTATGCGTGCCACCTATATGGAAGCCGGCAACGTGACAGAGGAAGAGATCATCTCTACCGTAAAGAAAGGTATCTATGCCGCCAACTTCACGAACGGGCAGGTACAGATCGGTGCGGGCGATTTTACCTTCTTCGTGAAGGATGGTTACTTGATCGAGAACGGCAAGCTCACCCAACCTATCAAGGATATCAATATCATCGGTAACGGCCCGAAAGCGTTGGCGGATATCACGATGGTGGGTAATAATTATAAAATGGATAACGGCACATGGACCTGCGGTAAGGATGGACAGTCTTGCCCGGTAACCTGCGGTATGCCGTCGGCCTTAGTCAGCAAACTTACAGTAGGAGGAGAAAACTAATATGATAACAAACGAAAATAAGAAATTGGCTCAATGGGCCATGGAATATGCCTTGAAGAATGGTTGCCAGTCTTCACGTGTCACGCTTTACAATGGTTCCAGCAGTTCGTTTGAGATACGGGATATGAAAATAGACCGTCTGCAACAGGCATCCGAGAACAGCATGGTGGTTCATTTGTTCGTGGACGGCCGTTACGGCTCCTACTCTACCAATCGCTTGGATAAGAAAGAGCTGGAGAAGTTCATCAAGGATGGTATCGCCGCCACTCGTTTCCTCGCCGAGGACAAGGCTCGCACGCTGCCGGACGCTTCCTTGTATTATAAAGGTGGGGCGGCGGACTTGCGATTGGTCGACCCGAATTTCGACTCCGTGCAACCGGACGACAAGGTAGCGTTGGCCATGAGCGTCTGTGAGGAGATCATGGGCAAGGACGACCGGATCATCTCCGCCAACGCTTCCTACAGCGACGAGAAGGACTTTAAGTACATGGTAGCCAGCAACGGTTTCGAAGGCGAGGCTTCTGGTTCCTCTTATGGCTTGGTGGGGAGTGTCAGCATCCGTGGGGAGGGTGACGCCCGTCCCGAGTCTTATTGGTACGACTCTTCCTTGTATTATGACGAGCTGGTGAAGACCGGTATCGGTACGAAAGCGCTGGAACGGGTGCTTCGAAAACTGGGACAGCGGAAAGTGGCGTCCGGTAAATATACCATGATCGTGGATAACATGAACTCCAGTCGTCTGCTTTCTCCAGTAATCGGAGCCATTTACGGTTCCTCCATCCAGCAAAAGAACTCTTTCTTGTTGGATAAGATCGACCAAAAGGTAGCGAGCGACAAGATGACCTTGATAGATGAGCCTCATTTGGTAAAGGCTTCCGGCGCACGTTATTTCGATAGCGAGGGTGTTGCCACGAAACGTCTTCCGGTATTCGAGCAGGGTATATTGAAAACGTATTATATCGATACGTATTCCGCCAACAAGATGGGCATGGAACAAACGATCGGCTCTCCCTCGATTCTTACCATGCGGAATGGTGATAAGGATCTGGACGGATTGATCGCCTCTATCGACAAAGGTATATTGGTGACCGGCTTCAACGGTGGAAACTGCAATAGCACGACTGGCGATTTCTCGTATGGCGTGGAAGGTTTCTTGATCGAGAGAGGCAAGCTATCCCAACCGATCTCCGAGATGAACGCCACGGGTAATATGCTCTCCCTATGGAGTAACCTAGCGGAAGTCGGAAACGACCCCCGCCTATCCTCCAGCTGGCGAATCCCTTCCTTGCTTTTCAATGGGGTTGATTTTAGCGGATTATAAAAAGTAATACAGAACATTAAGAGAAGGCGGAATATTTTTGAAGTCCGCCTTCTTTATTTGTATATCCATAAAAGATTACCTATATTTGCGCTTAGATATTAAATAATCAAAATCAAAAATTATGAGGAATTTCGGAAAGTCAGAAACGATATCCACCAAAGAAAAGCTTGGAGACTTTTTCATAGACATTGCCAAGTTGGTTTTCGCAGGAGTGGTATTAAGTACCTTATTGGATTTAACGGAAGATAAGATATTGATACTGATATTAGGAATCATATCTACAGTCATCATGTTAATTATGGGATTTGAGTTATATAAAAGAACAAGGAGGTAATATATGGAACCTGCAATAATATTATTTAGCTTTTTAATTGTAGTAGGAATTGTCGGTATAGCGATATTGCGTTATCAGGATTGGAAATACAAGAAACAACATCCGGAAGAACAAGAATAAAAGAAGCCGGAACCGCTAAACACAGTTCCGGCTTCTTTGTTTTTCCTTACACCAAATTATAGATCGCTATAAAATGGCAAACCGTTCCCCCGAGAACGAATAAATGCCATGCGGAATGCATATATTTATATTTATCCAGAAAGAAGAAAATCGTTCCTAAGGAATAGAACAAGCCTCCTCCGATCAGCCAATATAAGACATACATCGAATCCGTACGCTGGAAAACATCGATCAAAGGTTTGAAAGCGATAATCACCACCCAACTCATCAGCAGATAACAAACCGTTTTCAGATTATCCTTTTTCTTCATCCGACGGAAACTAAACCATACGCCGATAACCGCGGCCAGCCAAACCGTAATAAATAATCCCCAGCCCCAGAAACCCTCGTCGCGGAGAGCCACCAAGGTAAATGGCGTATAAGTACCTGCGATATGCAAATAAATAGCGCTATGATCCCAACGGCGCAACTGGCATTTTCGCTTGGGATCGGAAGCGGCGTGGTAAAAGGTAGAGGTCACATACGAGGAAGTCATGCACAACGCATAAACGGCGAAACTACCGATCACCCACGGATCACCTATACGAATCCCGGCGATCATCAAAACGATAATCGCTGTTAAGCCGAACAACATGCCCGCGCCATGCGTAAGCACATTCGCTACTTCCTCACCATGAGTCTGTCTTTGTTTTCTCATCCATCCGATCGCTACGACTACAAGGCGCTAGCCTTGAAACCGGCCTCCGATACGGCGGAAAGAATGGTCTCCGCCGGAAGATCGGTTGTTATAGTCAATGTTTTATCCGGGGATTTCAAGTCGATCGACCATGCGTCCTCTTTTACTAATTTATTCAACTTAGCGCCGATAGCCGCCACGCATCCGCCACATTTAGCGTTTGTCTTAAATTTTAATGTTGCCATATCTCTACTTATTATTTAAAGTTTACTCCATTTCAACCGTAAGCTATTTAATACCACCGACACGGAACTGAAAGCCATCGCGGCGCTCGCCAACATCGGGTTCAGTAACAGTCCGTTCACCGGGAATAAGACACCCGCCGCCAATGGGATTCCGATCAAGTTATAGATAAATGCCCAGAATAAATTCTGGTGGATCGAGCGAACCGTACGTTTCGACAAGCGGATCGCATCCGGCAATAACATCAAATCCGAAGTAATCAACGTGACCATCGCCACATCCATGGCGATATCCGTTCCCTTACCCATCGCAATGCTCACATCCGCACGGGCTAAAGCTTGCGAGTCGTTGATACCATCCCCAACCATAGCCACTTTCCTTCCGGCGGCTTGCAAGGAACGGATATACTCCTCCTTATCGCTCGGCAAGACATCTGCCTTATAATGACGGATATCCAGCATGGCCGCAACGGTCTCGGCGGTCCGTTTTCCATCGCCGGTCAATAAATGAACCTCGATACCCATTTCTTTCAAGGCCTCTACCGCCTCTCCCGACGTAGGTTTCAACCGATCCGAAATAGCCATGACCGCAAGCAATTCCGATTCCCAACCGTAATAAACGATACTCTTGCCATCCTCTTCCCACCGGATGATTTCCCGCCCAGCCTCGGGCGGAACCATCGCCTTGAAGGTTTCCAAAAAGCCTTTGCTTCCTACCCAATACGTCACGCCATGTACCTGCATTTGGATACCACGCCCCGTTACGCTCTCGAAACTATCAGCGTCGATCTCCGCAGCCTCCGTTCCTTTCAACCATGAGAGGATAGCGGACGCCAAAGGATGCTCAGACTTCATCTCGGCGGTATAAAGGATATCCAGCATATCCCGGCTCGCCTCCGATATCCAGAAAGAGTCTGTCACCTCGGGCACGCCCTCGGTCAAGGTCCCGGTCTTATCCAGCACGACGGTATCCACCTTACAAAGGTTTTCCAAGGCAAAAGCGTCTTTGATCAATATATGATGCTCGGCGCCTTTACCCATCCCGACCATCAAGGCAGTTGGCGTAGCAAGTCCCAACGCGCAAGGGCAAGCGATCACCAATACCGATACCGCCGATAAGAGAGCGTACGAGAAGTACCCGCTTCCTCCTACTACCAGCCAGACGATAAAAGTGAGTATCGCCAATCCGACAACGATCGGTACAAATATACCACTTATTTTATCAACGATACGCTGCACGGGTGCCTTACTTCCTTGAGCGGCTTGTACCATCTGTACGATTTGCGATAATACGGTAGCGCTCCCCACCCCGGTCGCCTCCATCAAGAAAGCGCCCTTTTGGTTGATCGTCCCGGCCAAGACCCGGTCACCTTGTGATTTCACGACAGGGATCGGCTCGCCACTCAACATGCTCTCATCCACGGAAGAGGAACCTTGAGACACCGTGCCGTCCACCGGGATCTTCTCACCGGGACGGACACTGACAAGATCTCCCACCCGCAAGAACGAGATAGAGACCTCTTCCTCCTGTCCATCCCGCACACGACGGGCGGTTTTAGGCTGCAATCCCATCAAGCTCTTGATAGCGGAAGAAGTGCTGTTCTTCGCCCGCTCCTCCAGAAGTTTACCCAACAGAACGAACGCTATGATCACGCCGGATGCCTCATAATAAACATGCGGCTCCAATCCTTTCTCATACCAGAACCGCGGATATACGGTATTGAAGAAACTGAACAGGAAAGCGATCGAGGTACTCAACGCCACCAACGTATCCATATTGGCGCTACCGTGCAACGCATGGCGCACGCCGTTCACGTAGAACGACCGCCCGAACACGATCATAATCACCAAGGCCAGCGCCATCATGATCCAGTTACCGCCGGGCGTATGCATAAACACCATTCCCAGCAGGGCCAGCGGAATGGAAAGTACCCACGCCCCGATCGTATTCCGGCGTAGCTTCCGGTAATGCTCTCGTGCCATCTCTTCCTGTACCGCCGTCGGATCCTCTACCTCCACGACCAAATCGTATCCGGCCTCCTGCACGGCCTCTCTCATTTTCTGAGGAGTAATCAAGGATGGATGGTATTTGACGGAAAGCGTATTCGCCGCGAAATTCACCGATGCCTCCTCCACGCCGGGAAGTCCCTTCACCGTATTCTCTACGTTATTGGCACATACGGCACAACTCATCTCGAGAACCGGTAGTATAATTGTCTCCAAATCTTTCATAGATCGTATCACCTGTTTAGTTATATATAAATGAATAACAAAGATACGATAAATATGATTGCAACCAGATTGCAAACTTTACGAAACAGTATTTACGTACGTTAAGAAACCTAGGAACTTAATAGATTTATTTGAGAAATATGACTATTATTTAACAGGGAAATACCCGACATTTGTAACGATTTTCAAACCAATTACTAAAACTTAATAACAATATGATTCTAGACTCACTTGAGAACTCTAAGCGGATCGAATGTATCCATCCGCTGTTTAAGCAGGCTTTTGACTATGTTAAGTCTACTGATTTTTCAAAAATGGAAGATGGTAAATACGATATAGCGGACGCTGGTTTCACGGTTAGCATCGCCAGCCTCTTCGGAAAGGAGAAGTCGGAAGCGGCCATCGAGACCCACAAGAAATTTATCGATATCCAATTCCCCTTATTGGGCGTAGAGAAAATCGGATGGAAACCGGGAGATCAATTACTAGAGGAGTCCGTTCCATACAACGAGGAGCAAGATATCGCCTTTTATATCGACAAACCTACCGCCTATACGAAAATCTATCCCGGACAATTCGCCATTTATTTCCCGGAAGACGGGCACGCCCCGGGTATCGGCCAAGGGAATATCCGGAAGGTGGTTATCAAGATCCCGGTCCAATAGTATCGAATACCCTATCTGTTCCGCAAGAATAATCAGCTGAATACTTATATATTCTATATCGGATCTACTTCTATTCTACAAACCACGGCGTGGTCTTTGTAAACCACGCCATGATCTGTAAAGACCACGCCGTGGTTTATAGGATTCACGACGAGAATCAAGGAATAGATACAGATACGATTATCTTTATTCATAAGAAGATTTCCCTATTCAACCGTATATTCGCATATATGCGTTTGTAATACTTTATTCACCTCAAATCCACTTAAATCTCGTAAATTCTTGTTACCTTTGATGCCCGGTACAAAATAAAAGTAATACAAAGGAAGATGATTTCAGAAGAATTGAAGAACGACCTAAAGATAAAATGGGATCGGATGAGAGATGGTATGGCAAAGATGGGTATGGATGCCTGTTTGCTTACCGTAGATGTAAATCTTTATTATACGACAGGACAAATCTATAGTGGTTATTTTTATTTGCCGGTAGACGGTGAGCCGTGGTTCCTAATCAAGCGACCGAACGGGCTTTCAGGACATCAAGTGGAATACATCCGTAAGCCGGAAGACATCCCACCCTTATTTGCGGAACGAGGGATTAAGATGCCCAAAAAGCTCTTGTTAGAGGCAGATGAGTTAACTTATAATGAATACATCCGTTTAGATAAGGTATTCCAACCGGAGGAGGCCGGTAACGCCACCGCTTTCATGCGAAACCTTCGCCGGGTAAAAACCCCTTGGGAGATCGGGCAATTCCGTATCGCCGCCCGCAAGCACGAGGCTACTTATAGCGAGATCCCGGAATGTTTCCGTCCCGGTATGACAGACTTGGAGTTTCAGTACGAGATCGAGAAACGTATGCGCAAGAACGGATCGATCGGTCTTTTCCGTGCTTTCGGAGCCAATATGGATATCTATATGGGTAGTATTCTCGCCGGGGAAAACGCCGAGACCCCATCCCCTTTTGATTTCGCTTTGGGTGGAGGCGGCATAGATGCTTCTTGTCCGCTGGGCGCTAACGGTACGTTATTAAAAGAAGGCACCGCTATCATGGTGGATATGGCCGGTAATTATACAGCTTATATGACGGACATGACCCGTGTCTTCTCCGTAGGCCGCCTGACGGAGGAAGCTTATCGGGCGCATCAAGTGGCCCTTACGATACAGCAGGAGGTAGAAAACGCTACCCGCCCGGGAACCGCTTGTTCGGATTTATATAATATAGCGGCGAATATCGCTAAGAAAGAAGGTCTTTCGGCTAACTTTATGGGAACCGAGCAACAGGCTAAATTCGTAGGACATGGCATCGGTATACAGATCAATGAGCTACCTGTGCTTACCCCTCGCTCGAAAGAGGAGCTTTTACCGAATATGGTGTTCGCCTTGGAGCCCAAATTCGTGATCCCGGGTGTCGGTGCCGTGGGTATCGAGAACAGTTTCCTTGTAACGGAGACGGGCGTGGAGAAGTTGACACGGTTCAACGAGGAGATCATCCCACTTGGAAATTAAGATTTAATAGAAGAACTTGTTATACATTATTAAATTAAAGCACATGAAAAAAACATTAGCTTTTCTACTTTTGCTGGCTATTATCATTATGCCGGCCAATGCCGTGGAAAAGGAGAACGTGAAGCCTGTCAAGAACGTGATTCTCTTAATCCCGGACGGAACCTCATTGGCGACTATCTCTATCGCCCGTTGGTTGCAATGGTACCAAGATCCCAGCAAACCGAAATTGAACATCGACCCGTATTTGTGCGGAACGGTGCGTACGCATTCTTCTAACGCCCCTATCGGCGACTCCGCTCCTACTACATCATGCTACATGACCGGACAACCGAGCCGTACGGGTTATGTATCCACTTACCCGGAGAACGACGGTGATAACGATATCTACCCGACCGATCCGGCCCGTGCTTTCCAACCGCTTACCACCGTATTGGAGGCTGGAAAGATGTTGCAGGGCAAAGCCACGGGATTGGTTTTCACTTGCGAATTCCCGCACGCTACCCCGGCGGACTGCTCCGCTCATAGCTACAACCGTGGTAAATACGACTGGATCGCTCCGCAGATGGTTCATAATGATATCGATGTCGTTATCGGTGGTGGAGTTTCTATCCTTACAAAGGATATGGAAGATTATCTATTGGCGAACGGATACAATGTTTATAAAAATGACTTGAAAGGTATGCGTGCCGATAATGATCAGAAGATGTGGGCTTTATATGGCAACAAGGAAATGGCTTACGATATCGACCGCAATCCGGAAGAGCAACCTTCTATCGAGGAAATGACTCGTAAGGCGATCGACAAATTATCCAAGAACCCGAATGGCTTCTTCTTAATGGTAGAAGGCAGTAAGGTAGACTGGGCCGCTCATGGAAATGACCCGGTAGGTATGGCTACCGATTTCTTGGCATTCGATCGTGCCTGCGGTGCCGCATTGGAGTTCGCACGCAATAATGGCGAGACTGCCGTTGTCATCGTACCCGACCACGGAAACAGCGGTATCAGCTTAGGTAGAAGAGATTGTAAAGGTTACGATAAATTGACGAAAGACCAATTGTTCCACCAATTCTCCCTGTATAAATTGACAGCCGAGGGTTTCGCCAACAAGGTAAACAGCGTTCCTAACTCAGAAGTGCAAAACGTATTCCGCACCTACGCCGGCTTCGAGCTGACTCCGGAAGAGATGAACGCGTTGAACAATTGCAAGGATTATAAGAATAGCCCGATACCGGAAGACCAACGCAAACCGGAAGATAATTCCTCCATGTACAGTGGCTCGTTAACCGGATTGATGGCGCATATCATCACTTCCCGCACTTGCTTCGGTTTCACGACCGGCGGCCATACGGGCGAGGAAGTATTCCTAGCCGCTTACCATCCGCAAGGAACCTTACCCCTAGGTATGAATACGAACATCGAGCTGAATGAGTACTTATGCAATTTGTTCGGATTGACACACGGAAACTTGGAAGATCTTACAAGCAAGAACTTCGCACGCCACACGGACGTATTCGAGGATTACACTTGCGAGATCGTCCCTGCCGCCGACGAGAAAGGTTCTCCAACCTTGATCGTTAAGAACAAGAAAGATAAGAAAAAACAGCTAACGATCACCCCGTTCTCCAACATCGTGAAGTCCGGGAAGAAAGGCCAAGATGAGATACGGTTAAACTCTGTCGTCGTTTATGTCGATAAAAATAACACATTCTATCTTCCGGCAAGTCTAGTTGATTTCTTAAAATAAAATATAAAGCGGAGGCCCTTCGGTCTCCGCTTTTTTTATACATTCGCGTACATAAGACAGAATATACACAACCTATGAAAAGTAAAAGTTTAGTTTCTATCGATCAATGTTCCAAAGAGGACATTCTTCGTATTCTGGATAACGCAAGGAAGTTTGAGGAGAATCCGAACCGGAAATTACTGGAAGGCAAAGTCGCCGCCACCCTGTTCTTCGAGCCCTCTACACGTACGAGACTGAGTTTCGAGACAGCCGTAAACCGTTTAGGTGGACGGGTGATCGGTTTCTCGGACGCTTCCACGACTAGTTCCTCCAAGGGCGAGACCTTGAAAGATACGATCTTGATGGTAAGCAATTACGTGGACTTGATCATTATGAGACATCATCTGGAAGGAGCCGCCCGCTATGCTTCCGAGGTGACGGATGTCCCTATCATCAACGCTGGTGACGGGGCAAACCAACATCCCTCGCAAACCATGCTGGACCTGTATTCCATCCGCAAGACACAAGGCAAACTGGATAACCTCACCATCACGATGGTCGGCGATTTGAAGTATGGCCGTACGGTTCACTCCTTGATCGTGGGAATGTCTCACTTCCATCCGACCTTCCACTTCGTCGCGCCGAACGAGCTGCGCATGCCGGACGAGCAAAAGAACTTCTGCGACAAGCACGGACTCAAATACGAGGAGCATACCGATTTCACGGAAGATATCATCAACCAGACGGATATCCTTTATATGACCCGTGTACAACGTGAGCGTTTCACAGACTTGGAAGAGTACGAGCGGGTAAAGAACGTGTATATCCTGCGTAACGACATGCTGAGAAACAGCCGTGAGAACCTGCGTATCTTACATCCGCTACCCCGTGTGAACGAGATCGCTTACGATGTAGATGACAATCCAAAGGCTTATTACATCCAGCAGGCACGCAACGGGCTGTTCGCACGCCAAGCTATCATTTGCGAAGTTTTAGGTATATCTATCGACGAATAAAAACGAAGTTTTATGTCAGCAGAAAAGAAAAAAGAGTTGCAGGTAGCCGCTTTAGAGAACGGTACCGCCATAGACCATATTCCTCCCAGCCAATTATTCAAGGTAGCCTCTTTACTGGGACTGGAGAAAATGAACAATACGATCACGATCGGCAATAATTTCCATAGCAACAAGATGGGATGCAAGGGTATGATCAAGATCGCCGACAAGTTTTTCGAGGAGGACGAGATCAACCGTATCGCCATGATCGCCCCGAATATTATTTTGAACATTATCCGTGATTATGAGGTTGTAGAGAAGAAGACGGTTACTTTACCCGACGAGCTGATTGGCTTGGTCAAATGTAACAATCCGAAATGTATCACCAATAATGAGCCGATGCTTTCCCGCTTCCACGTGATCGACAAGGAGAAGGGAACCATTAAATGTCATTATTGCGAACGTAAGATTAATAAAGAGGACATAATCATTAGATAATTGAAAATTAAGAATTGAGAATTGAGAATTAGCTTTACGGAATCTTTAATTCTCAATTCTCAATTCTCAACTTTCAATTATAAAAACGCAGTTTTTATTATGAAGCACGATTGGAAACCGGGAACCATGATCTATCCATTGCCTGCCGTAATGGTGAGTTGTGGGAATGAGCCTTCCGAATACAATATAATAACAGTCGCATGGGTCGGTACGATTTGTACGAATCCGGCGATGTGTTATATATCCGTACGTCCGGAACGATTCTCTTATCCGATCTTGAAGAAGAATATGGAATTCGTCATCAACTTGACGAATCGTGAGCTGGCCTACGCCACGGATTGGTGCGGGGTAAACTCAGGGAAAGACCATCATAAATTCGAGGAGATGAAGCTCACTCCCGGAAAAGCGACCGTCGTTAACGCCCCTACGATAGACGAGTCTCCGCTTTGTATCGAATGCCGGGTAAAAGAGGTAATCGCTCTCGGAAGTCATGATATGTTTATCGCTGATGTCGTAAACGTACAGGCCGATGACCGATATCTAGACCCAGAGACAGGGGCTTTTGATATGCAGAAAGCGGATCTTTTGGCTTACTCGCATGGTAAGTATTACGGGTTAGGTGAATTTGTCGGTAAATTCGGCTGGTCCGTGAAAAAGAAAAAATAACGGTATGAAAAAAGTCTACCTTATAGGAGCGTTGCTATCTTTCGGTCTGTTAGCAGAAGCCCAGAGCTTCATGCGTTTCGAGGACAAAGCATTCAACTTTGGAGCCAAAGTAGGATTCAACGCCACTTTCCCAGTCATAAACTCCCTTTCCATCAATGGGAAGGAAGCGGAGAATATAGACATCGAATATAAGGTAGGTTATCTGGCCGCGGTCTTTTGCCGGGTCAATATCGAACGGTTCTTCCTCCAGCCTAGTTTCTCATGGCATCGTTCTGAGGGAAATATCCGTTTTTCCATACCTCAAAGTTTGCCGGAAAATAATATGATGTCCAATACATCGGCAACTACCGACCTCTTGATGATGAAAACCAGTTCCTTAGAGGTTCCCATAATGGTAGGCTATAACCTAGTGAAGAAAGGGCCTTACGGACTTAGCCTTATGGTCGGCCCCAAATTAAAATACAACTATAAGATCGCCTATACGGTAGAGTCTTCCACCACGCACGTAGAATACGTGAATGACAACACCCCGTTCGGAGTCAATATCGCTACGGGCGTAGGGGTTAGCATCGGACGGCTATTCTTCGACTTTGTCTATGAGTTCGGATTGAATCAAGTGGAATCCGATTTCGAGAAAGTCAACAACCCGGTTCCCGAGATTAATTATGATATCAATATTGACAAGCGAACGAACGTGATGAGTATCTCACTCGGCGTACTCTTCTAAAAAGACATTTTACCCATTTTTCAAGTACTTGACCAAAACCTTATCGATCCGGGCGCCATCCATATCTACGATCTCAAACTCAAAGTCCAGCCACTTTAATTTCTCACCCGTCTTCGGTACACGCTCCAATATCTCTAGGATCAAGCCGCTCAAGGTATTATAATCATGCTCGGCATACAAATCCTCCATGTCGAAATATTCCAAGAAATCATAGAAAGAATATTGGCCGTCCACCAACCAAGTACCATCCTCACGTTGTATGATCTCGGACTCCTCTCCGACTTCCGGTACTTGCCCGATTAAGCCTTCCATAATATCCTTCAAGGTTACGATACCTTGAATGCCTCCAAACTCATCCGTAACGAGTCCATATTTCACGTGTGTCTGCTTGAAAGATTCCAATGCATTATATACGCTCTGGTTCTCGGGAACGAACTGTGCCGGGCGAAGTACTTGGTTGATCGAGAAATCCGGTTGGTCGATCCTTCCGAACAAATCTTTCAGATAAACGACTCCTACTATATTATCGAACTTCTCCGAAGCCACGGGATATATATTAAATAAGTTCTCCTCCACTTTCTCCCGAATCTTCTCCGTACTATCCGTCACATCCAGCCAAACCAGCTCGCTACGATGCGTCATGATAGAACCCACGTTACGGTCTCCCAGATTAAAGACCCGCTCTACGATGTCCTGCTCTACCTCTTGCACCTCGCCACCGTCAAAGCCCTCTTTCACGATCGCCTTGATTTCTTCCTCTGTTACCCTATTTTCCTCTTTCGTATCCACGCCCGTCATCTTCACAGCCAACGCCGTACTCTTTGAAAGTAGCCAAACAAAAGGAGAGGATATCAAGGAAAGAAAATTCATGGGTTTAGCAACTAACATAGAGACCTTCTCGGCACACCCCATGCCGATCCGCTTCGGTACCAACTCTCCGAATATAAGTGTAAGATACGTCACGATAATAACGATCGTCGTTTTAGCGATCCCCAACGCATACGGTTCTAGGGCCGGTATTTGCGCTATTATAACAGCGAAATTATGAGCTAACGCCTCGCCAGAGTACAAACCTGTCAAGATACCGATCAAAGTAATTCCGATCTGGATGGTTGAGAGAAACTTATCCGGCTCATTTGCCAGCTTCAAAGCAGTGCCTGCAGATTTATTACCACGTTTCGCTTCGGTTTCCAACCTAGCCTTCCGGGCCGAGACCAAGGCGATTTCCGACATCGCAAGAATTCCATTCAGTAAGATAAGGCCAATAATAATGACTATTTCCATTAATTAATTTATAGTTTGATTATGCTGCGAAGATATATAAATACTTTAATATATAAAACAAGACACCTAAGTGTCTGCGCTTACATTTAACTAAAAAACCTTACGAATCCCTTGCGGTTTCAAAAGAAAGGCGTACTTTTGCATGACAAATACAAAGTGTGATTAGAAATGCTCGATAAAATTAAGGCTCTGCTTCAAGAAGTAGAGAATATGAAAGCGGCAAATGCCGAGGAACTAGAAGCTTTACGTATAAAGTATCTCAGCAAAAAAGGCGAGATATCGGCGTTGATGAATGATTTCCGTAATGTAGCGGCTGATCAAAAACGTGAGGTTGGCAAATACTTGAACGAACTAAAGGAAACAACCCAGAGCAAGATCAACGAATTAAAAGAAAGCTTTGAGAATGTACAGACCGCAAACGATGATATCGATTTGACTCGTACGGCTTACCCGATCGAACTAGGCACTCGTCATCCTCTATCACTTGTAAAGAAAGAAATTTGCGATATATTCGGACGGTTAGGATTCAGCATCGCTGAGGGACCGGAAATCGAGGACGATTGGCATGTCTTCTCTTCCTTGAATTTCGCCGAGGACCATCCTGCCCGCGATATGCAAGATACGTTCTTTATCCAGCATAACCCGGATGTATTGCTTCGCACACATACTTCTTCCGTACAGACCCGAGTAATGGAAAAGCAAGAACCGCCTATCCGTATCATCTGTCCGGGACGTGTATATCGTAATGAGGCTATCTCTTATCGTGCTCACTGTTTCTTCCATCAAGTAGAAGCGTTATATGTAGATAAGAATGTCTCATTCGCCGACTTGAAACAAGCCTTGTTGTTCTTCGCCAAGGAAATGTTCAGTCCGGATACAAAAATTCGCTTGCGTCCTTCTTACTTCCCGTTCACGGAGCCATCCGCCGAGATGGATATCTCCTGCAACATTTGTGGAGGTAAGGGTTGCCCCTTCTGTAAAGGAACCGGTTGGGTAGAGATCCTCGGTTGCGGTATGGTAGACCCGAACGTGCTTGAGAACTGCGGTATCGATAGCAAGGTTTATTCAGGCTATGCGTTGGGAATGGGTATCGAGCGTATTACCAATTTGAAATACCAAGTAAAAGACTTACGCATGTTCTCGGAAAACGATGTTCGTTTCTTGAGACAGTTTGAGTCGGCCAATTAAATTGAAAACCTAAATCATTTACCATCTCCCCGGGCCTTAACCTAGCCCGGGGGAAACACACTAGGTTAATTATGATAAAGGTTTTTCTTTTAATAATAGGAGGAGCTATCGGATCTGCGCTACGGTTCGGAGTTTCCACGTGGGTGCAACGATCGATGCTTTACTCCTTTCCTTTTGGTATCTTGTCGGTCAATGTGATTGGCTCCTTTTTAATCGGCTTCTGCTGGAGTATAGCGGAAGCCTATAATTTTTCTATCAATACAAGAGCTTTCCTATTCACTGGTCTTTTCGGTGGTTTCACGACTTTCTCTTCTTTCGCTCTCGACACGATGGTACTTATGCGTACCGGAGAATACAAGATGGCACTACTCAATGTACTTGCCAGTAATATCCTTGGTTTGATAGCGGTCTTCCTTGGGATCATACTTGGGAAGAATATCATTGCAATGATCAAGTAAATAAAAAAACACGGCACAAGTCAGTCATGACAAGGCCGTGTTATATCGAATAAAGCTGTTTCCAAATTATCTATTTACTAACCTCAAGAATACTTTCTTAGAAAAATAAGAAGGTAAAAACAGAATAAAGAAATACAGATACGAAGCCATCGGGGAGTATCCGAGAACCGTTTTATAAACACTTATATTATACTTCATAAGAGCCCCCTTATTCCTTGAGATCGAATTTGAGTGAATCCGGTAAATCGCCAACGGCTCTTTCAAGCCGTAAGCGACCTCACAACGCCTGAGTATGGTAAGCCATAATCCCCAATCTTGCCGCTTACGTAATTCCGGCATAAATACTTTTCCCACTTTCTCCGTATCATAAACTGCGGTCAGACAGCCAATTCTATTATCACACCGCATAGAAAAATAGGTCTCTCTTCTTTTTCCGATAACAATGCTGGAAATCTTGCCACTCTCGTCGCAAGTCATATACGAGGTATAAGATAAGGCACAATCCTTCTCTCGCATAAAAGCCAACTGTTTCTCCAGCTTCTCCGGACGCCATCGATCATCACTATCGCAAAAAGCGATAAATCGTCCTTTGGCCTCCGAGATAGAGCGATTCCGGCAAACACCCGCCCCACAATTCTTTTCTAACCGGAACAACTTAATACGGGAATCCCTTTGAATATACCGCTCTATGATCTCAACAGAACGATCCGTAGAGCAATCGTCGGTAATCAACAGTTCCCAATTAAGATAAGTCTGAGAAAGAATCGACTCAATGGTTTCCGCTATAAAAGACGAAGAATTATAAGAAGGAGTAATAATGGAGACCAAACCGAAATTATCCATAACTATTTTCCGATGCATTCATAGGTAAAGCCTAGCTCACCCAATTCCTTCGCGTCATAGATATTGCGACCATCCAGCAGCAAAGGTTGCCTCATTACTTTCTTGATCACGGCCCAACTTGGCAAGCGAAACTGTTTCCACTCGGTCAACAACAACAATGCGTCTGCATCGATTACCGCCTCATACATATCCTTCGCGTAAACAACCCGATCAGCAACTCTACGTTTGCACTCGCCTATCGCCACAGGATCAAATACCTTGACCACGGCACCCGCTTTCCGTAAAAGATCAATCATCACCAAAGAGGTAGCCTCACGCATATCATCCGTCTCCGGCTTGAAAGACAAGCCCCAGAGAGCGATCGTTCTCCCCTCCAAAGAGTCAAAATGTTTTCTAAGCTTCGTATAAAGGATCGTCTTCTGACGTTCATTCACCTCCTCCACGGCCTTTAGCACTCCCATCGGATAACCATTCTTTTCCGCCGTCTTGATAAGAGCCTTCACATCCTTCGGAAAGCAACTGCCTCCATAGCCACATCCCGGATACAAGAATTTATTACCGATTCGACTGTCCGAACCGATCCCCTTCCGGACCATATTCACGTCAGCGCCAACCAACTCGCAAAGATTCGCTATATCATTCATGAACGAGATACGAGTAGCCAACATGGAATTTGCCGCATACTTAATCATCTCCGCCGAGAGAATATCCGTAAAGATCACCCGGAAATTATTCAGGAGAAACGGACGATAGAGCTTGCTCATCATCTCCTTCGCCCTCTCCGACTCCACACCGACCACTACCCGGTCCGGACTCATGAAATCCTTGATGGCCGCACCCTCCTTCAAGAACTCCGGATTCGAGGCCACATCAAAGGGGATATCCATCCCACGTTTACTCAACTCCTCTTGAATCGCAGCCTTTACCTTCCGTGCCGTACCCACGGGAACCGTACTCTTGGTTACCAATACCGTATATTTCTTAATATATTGGCCAAACGTACGAGCCACCTCCAACACATAACGCAGGTCGGCGCTACCATCCTCGTCCGGTGGCGTACCCACGGCGCTAAAAACGATATCCACGTTATCCAGACAAGAGGCCAGATCCGTCGTAAAATGAAGTCTGCCTTCCTTGGAATTACGCAATACCATCTCTTCCAACCCCGGCTCATAAATCGGGATATTCCCCTCCAACAAGCCATTTATTTTCTCCCGGTTGACATCCACGCAAGTGACATCAACCCCCATCTCGGCAAAACAAGTCCCGGACACCAGGCCTACGTAGCCGGTGCCGATAATTGCGATATTCATAAGTTATAAGATTATATATTTCAGGAAATCTATAGAGAAGTCAAGTTTTGGTATACGTATATTACGCATACCAAGCCAAATGATATGCGATATTCAATTTTTTAAACTATTTACGGCAAAGAAGACAAGGATAGCCTCATGCTTTTCCCTCTATCAACGAAAGCAAGGTATTCAAATAATTATCAACAGAATCCATCAAGGGAAGAATCTCATTGGCATCGATCACAATCCAATCATCATAATCCCCACTTTGTCTCAACTCAAATAGTTTACTATAAAAACGTCCCAAGTCTTTACTGATTATTCCTGTACTTACAAAATGAAGACCTAATAAACGAATCACTCCTGAATGCGTAGAAGCCTGAAAGCCATTTTTAATTAACAGTGCCGTGGTCATATAATAACAAGCATAATACATTCTATTAGCGGCCGCATGCCAATAACCACACTCTACGATCCCTTTGGTTTCCTCCCAAGTATCAAAAGCTCTAGCCTTTCTTGCTATAACAAGGGCTTCCCGTTCTTCATCTGTTAGATTCATAGTTCTATACCATCTAATTCCACATTCTTGAAAAAAGGAGTACCTTTACGTTTCATCCATTCAGTAAAGGTATATAACTTAGTGCTAAAATATTCGCCAAATTGCCATCCTAGGTCGATTAAAGGATAGGCATAGGTATCAAAATCCGCAGAGGTTATCTTTTCCTTGTCCAACAATATTAGAATATCCCAATCCGATTCATCATGGACATCTCCACGGGCTTGCGAACCAAACAAAAAAACCTTTGTTCCAGCTGGCATCACTTGCTTTATCAAAGCCCTAAGAGAATATAATATATCGTCCTTCCTCATTGTTGTACAAAATAAACATATTATCATACGATCGATCATATTGATTTACAGCCATCGCACGATAGTTACCACCACAAATATACTTACTTTTAGCTAGGCCACAAATATTCTTCTTGATTTTTATCGTATAAGACACCTTGCCTACATAGCCGGTACCAACAATGGCATTATATACAACCCCCGTTTTCCAGTACGAGGCGAATCAAAGCATAGGTACTTTCCAGAAGGGGATACTCTGGGATGTAAATCGCAAGCTATATGGCATTTAAAATCTTTCGTTTGAAACTCTTTGGGAGAATAGATACTTAGCAACAAATCCGCACTTTGAGTATTGATATCAGCCTTATAGATTTTTGCCATCCTATATTTATCCGGATAAGTATCCGCCACAAAAGACGTATCCGAGATAAAGGACTGATGACCATCCGAATTCAACACATCCCCTGCTATTATTTGATAATGATCTACATCTTTCATGTCATACAATACATGACAACTGTTACCATTTATAATGCAAGACGCTATCAATTGATTCCTGTTATTCCATACATAATGAGAACCGGACTCTTGAGTAGGTAAGGTAATAAGTCGCCGATCACGCAAATCATAAACCATGATCTTGGTATGCCGCCTCATATAATCCCCATCGATTGGTATTTTCCGGTATAAGAAAGAAAGATACCGACCGTCTTTCGAGAACTCCGAATGGGTTACAAAATGCATATAGCCCTGCCTATAGGATTCATCTTCCATCTGTGCCAATTCAGACAAAGAGATAAGCAACTCTGAAGTATTCTCCTTTAAATCCACCAAGAACAAACCGCTATCTTTAGGTGCCGGATCATCCAATTTCCCTCCATCCCGATAAGGATAACCATACCCGGGCATACAACGCTCCAAGCGCTCATAACTAAAAGAAGAAGCCAAAGATCTTTGCTCATCTTGATAGACCGCATCAATCGGGCAGTCTATTACTTGGTATTCCCCTGTCGATAAATCATGAATCTTAGACACAAGCCGATTCGCTATCGCCGTATTATAAATCATCCGGTTCTTATCCAACCATTGCAGCCTGCATCCTTTATGATAATTCCATGCGTAAGAAGTATCCACTCTATGAAAGTCTTTTATAGTGCCTTGTTCCAAATCAAAATATCCGACATCCAGTCCATCAGACGGTAAAGGCATACGTAAATCCAACCTATTTTGATTCGCCAATAGCTTGGTCTCATCAAAAGAAAAAGGCGTGACATCGTGAAATCCAAAAAAGAAGCCTTCCCGGTATTGATAGGGAGAGGCGAAATACTCCTTCTTCCTTGGCAGCAAATCAAATATGCCTTGATACATATTCCGCACGAACTGCTTTAAGGCTGGATTTTTACGGACGAGGTTATAGATGGTAGATTCTAGTTTATTCATAAATCAACATGATTATTTTTTCAATTCAGAGACAACTGCCTTAAACTTCCCTGCTTTTGTACGGGGAATCTCATCCACATACTCAAATTTCACCTTTATGGTAGGGCTTATCCATTGAGATATATTTACCAACAATTTCTTCTCCGTAGCCACACTATAGGAATTCCTTCTCACAATACGTAAAATCATTTCACCAAATACTTTTTGGACTACTTGACACTCCTTCACCTCTGACGTATCTTTGAAAATATAATCCAGACGCTGAATGTGAAGCCCCTCTGGTGTAACTATATAGTCTTCATTGCGACCAACAATATCTTCTATAATTTGGCTATGTAATCCACATCCACATTCCCGGTCGGAGAACACTGCCGTATCCCCATTTTGATAACGGATAAAAGGCATACCAAGATTAGCGAACCCGGTAGCCAAAATCTCACCCTGCCTCCCATTCTCTACGGGAACAGCTTGATCCAATTCCATATGACCAATCTCGAAATCCTCGTGATAAACCGAGTGGGTACAATGGGTAGCGATAGCGGCTTGCTCAGAAAAACTATACAGCTCATGGATCTGTACATCTTTAAAAACAGTCTGTAAAATACTTTTCTGATTCTCATACAATTTCTCAGCTCCCGTGAATATGTGTTTAGGAGGAAAATCCAAAGCCATACCCACATTCATCAACTCATTCGCAAATGTGGTCATAATAGATGGATAGCCTATGAACATCTCTATACGTTTCAGATTAATCCAATTTACGATATCCCGAATCTTCTGTTCATTCAACTGATGCATATTTATGAAATAACGGTTCAAGGCTCTATCATATCTCCAAAAGGGAGGTCTCGAAGTTGAAATAGGAACAATAGGACGACCGGAGAAATTTATACAAGCTTTTCCGAGATCAAAGCCAAATCTATTTTTATATCTTTGGTCTACCGCCCAATAATAGGCTGCACTATATTTAGTCCAATAGAAGTCCAACGCTTTTCCCGTTGAGCCACTAGTATTAAATAGAATAAGATCTTTTTGAGGAATATTATTGGCAACCAAGCCAAGCCAATTCTCTCGAATTTCCTCTTTCGTCAGAATCGGGAACTTTTGCAAGTCTCCTAATTGTTTAAAATCAGAAGGAGATAAACCAGCATTAGCATATTTCTTTCGATAATAAGGACAGTGATTATAGGCCTGTTCCAATATCTTAAAAATATGTTCTTCTTTGTAAGAACGAATCTGTTCTTTTGACCAACCCTGGGTTGAGTTCAAGAAATCCAAGATCTTATAAAAGTCATCGTTGAAACGCTGTCTCTTTAGTTTGTAGCCGTGAAGAGAGACTGCGATATTTTGAAGCCAATAAGGAAGGGAAGAGTAAATAGATATAGTGTTCATTTGTCATTTGTCTTTTGATAATTAGGTAACTCGATATACCCCTTCCAGCCAAAATAAGGAACAAAATCAAAATGCTCCTTCTCTCTCAGTTCATCCAAGCTACCCCTCCAATCTTTAATATCACTAACTATATTTATAGTTTGTGGGTCAATTTCAGATATAGGCATTTCATGCTTTGAGAAAGCCTCATATACCACAGGTAATTTTCTCCAGTCAAAACCCATCAATGTCGTAGCCACAGTATCTACACTAGCGGGATCCTCTCCCGATATATAGACACCACATTCCTTTGGATCTCCTTGCATCGGACCAGCTCCTTCCATGGCAATAACACCATCTATAACTGAATAATAACGTTTTTTTGTTTTCCGAAACGTACCATCCGGATTCCCATATATCAGACAACGATTCAAATCCAGCGTCATTCGCCAAGTGGTATCATTCCCATACCAGTTCCCACTCCGGATTGTATTGTGCGTAGCGCCAAATACCTTCTCCCCCTCTGCACGAAGTATTTGAGCCATCTTAATTCCTATAAATGGAATATTGATTATTATCCTTTTTACGAACTTGGATCCCCATGTCTCGAACTGTCGTTTAAATGATGTATCAGGATAATCATCACCTCCATGTTTAGGAGATCCCCATGTGTGATGGGGCAAATAATTCTTATCAGCCGTTATCCCCACAAAATTCTTAATGCTTAAAGTAACACCTGTTTTTTTATGTGTTTTCATCTTCGGCAAAGAAATCACCACATCTGCCATAATAGGAGTAGCGCAAAGTAAATACTCTTGTATTGTTCCCTGATGATGTTTATTCAACTCCTCATAATTGGAGTCTGCTCCAAAATAATTACCTTCTCCCTTATGCCCATAAAACAAACTGTTCTTTTCTAAATTAAAAAGAACTGTTCCATTTGGGTCACCGGCCAATTTCTTTTTATGCGTGATAATCCCTTTCTCACTTGTCCACTCTTCATTCCGCAAATCAATTATTCGTACCGGCACTCCATACTTAGAGGTACAATCCGAAGCTATTTTTGTTAAGCCTAATTTTTTATCAATCTGCTCAAAAGAGGAATCGGTTTGAGGAGCGTCACAAATATAGACTTCTCCCTTTCCTCCTAATTTCTCACATACATAATTCGCTACATACCGAATCAACTCCGGAGATGTAACAACACATTTCCATTCATTTTTATCCGTTTCTTTTCCCTCTTTCACCAAATTTGGCTTCAATACCACCCGATCTCCCGGACGGATATCCATGAAATCAAGATAAGGAAATTGTTCATTTACATATACGTTCATATTCATTACGAATTAATATTCATCTACACAAGGATTGATACAATTGATTGTAACGATTCCCCATAACGGATACATCATATTTTTCACTCCGTTGTTTACATTTTTCAGAAACACTTTTATAGAATAATTGATCTTCCATCAACAGCCTTATTTTAGCCGCTAAATCTTTCTCATTATGAGGCTCAAAAAGAAGTCCTGCACCTTCTACTATATTCGACAGACCTTCCACATCCGAAGCGATAACAGGTTTTCCCGCAGCCATACCTTCTACTGCCGCTAAACCAAAACCTTCAAAATTGGATGACATAACAACAATATCTGATGCCTTCAAGATAGAAATAGCATCCTCCCTTACACTCAAAAATAAAATTCGTTTCGATAGATTGTAATATTGAGCAAGTTTTTGATACTCATCTAACAAGGGGCCATCTCCGACAAACAGAACATAAAAATCATCTGGTAAAAGAGCTAAAGCCTTTATAAGAGTCTTTTGATCTTTTTGTGGATAAAACCGACCTATTTGGACTATCAATTTTGCTTGAGAGGAAAGATTCAATTGTTCTCGGCCAATAATCTCACATTGCCGAATATTTTTTACATTAACACCATTGTTAATCACAAAAAACTGATACTTATTCCCTAGATACGATTTAAAAAATAGAGAAACTCCCTCTGAAATAGCAACAATTGCATCATATTTAGAATAAATAAATCTCTCTATAGGCTTCAATATCTTAAAAGACTGCCTATTGTTAAACGTACTATGTTCTGTCAATACCAATTTACAAGAAGCTGAAGAGAAATACTTTGCTAATGCCACCCAATAAAGAGCGGGAAACAGATGCACATGAACAATATCAAACTCTTTAATTATCTTTCTTAATTGAAAAAAGAATTTAGGATTATATAAAGAGTACCTTCTATTCTCTAAATAAATAACCTCACATCCCAACTTCTTTAAATCCTTTTCGTAAGAAGGAGACATTATAGACAAAGAAACAACCGTCACTAAGTTACCATGAGTAATTTGATAATCTACTAAATCTTTTACGATCTTTGCGGCACCATTTCCCCGCCACAATTGAGGGATAACATGAAGGATTCTCATTTTTAATTTTCTCTTTCTAGTTTAGTATACAAATCCATATAGCACTTCACGATAACAGGTAATTTAAATCGCTCAATATTTTCAAGTCCTCTCTTGATGAGATCATCACGATAATGATGATTTTTAATAAGTTTCATGACTCCATTCCTTATACTCTCTATACTATATGGATCCACCAACAAAGCAGCATCACCTGCTATTTCTTTCATAGGTTCCAAATCAGAAGTGAACACCACTCTCCCGACTGCTTGCCCTTCTATAATAGGCATTCCAAAGCCCTCATATAATGAAGGAAAAGAAACTATGTCACAATTCATATATTCATCTAATATTTCTTGATTAGACAAATCACACTTATAGACATATCTAATAGAATAAAAACGAAGCATATCCTCTATATCTTTTCTATATTTTCCCACAATATGCAATTCACAATTAATTCCTTTTAATGCAGGTATCAATCGTTCTAGATTTTTATTTTCAGCAGTTCCTATATGTAGAATAATCGGACAACCCTCATTAAATAGTTTAAATTTATAGTTATAATTTGTATCTAATGGATTATATATGATATGTATCTTATCTTTAAAACGAGGAAAATACGAAATAAGCTTCTCTCTCACCTCATTTGATATGCAAGTCACGTACGAAGCCTTTCTCATGGGAAGATAAAACCAAAGCCATTTAAAGATCATTTTTTTCAGCCCATGTTCAAAATCAAGAAATCTCGTATCATGAATGGTTAATACGACCTTTCCCTTACATAAAAGGATCGCATAATGCGTATCTCCCGTCAAATGAGTAATGCTATTACATAATCTTTTTACATAAAGAATGTTACGCAATAAATTACTAACACAAACTCTCGCATAGGGTAAGAAAATATTCTTAACAAGGACATTCTCCTTACGCAATCCGCTTTCCACAGTATTGAACACATGTTCTATACTATAATTTAAACCGGATTTTCTATAAACAAAAAATACATCTTTCATTAAAAACAAAATTGATAGGGAATAAATGGATTATAGCGACCGACTGAGTAATAATCAATACCTTTATAAAGCATACCAATAAAATAAACAAAGATCATTATTAGCATTATTATTTTTACACCTTTACCTTTATAACCATAAACCACATAAGAGACAATGAATACCTCATATATTGTGAAGTAGTTAGTACCTCTTGACACGATTATCTGAAAATCAGTTCCATTGAATATTGTATAAATAAGCAAAGATAAAAAGTAAAGGTTAAAGGAAAGCAACAATAACCCTTCTCGTTCTTTCTTCAATAGAGGATACGCAAGAAACAACCAAAGTGATTTCCGTGCTATTCCTAAAAAAGAAGCATTTACGCCTGTAGATTCTATTTCAGTATAGCCCATCAATCGTGTATCATCCCCTGATACATATGGTACTATCTCCCCAAAATATTTATCTATTACATCAAAGACAGATAGTCCGATACAAACAACCAGTAAAAGAACATAATATTTAGTCTTCAACTTGCTGTTCAAAAAATAAGCGACAGCAAATATCAATATAGACAAATGAAACGGGCAAGCCAATAATATAGACAAATAAAAAAAAATCCATTGACGGTTCAATATAAACCGAATACTATAAATACTGATAGCCAATGAGATCAATTGACGATTCATCCCTAATACGGGCAATAATGTGCAATAAAGACAAAAAAGAGTAAGTAAGGGATCTGGCGAATATTTCCTTATAGTGGGAAAGATTAATCCCCACACGATCACCGCTTCACAAAGCAAGAATACGTTATAATCTATCGTAAGTCCCCTTATCAGCTGATTAAACAAAACATATCCCGGCTCGAACTGTTCCCATTCATCCCATAAGCAATTTAAAAAGAACCGATAATAGTTTCCCCAATCCGTTCCCGTCTCCCACCGAAGGCCATCATGTAATACAAACAGGAAAAAAATGAATGTAAATAAAATATATCCAATCTTACGATTTGCCTTAAAATCGAGCCAAGAGCAACTATAAAGGAACAGTACCATAAATATATAGACAGCCATACTTGTCAAATTTTAGCTGCCTCATTCAATACATATTCAACCAAACTATCATAACTATAATGTTCCACAAAATGATTGTATATTAAGTTAGACAAGTCATATCTCTCTTGCGGATGATCTAGATAGTAGTTAATCTTCTCCACCGCATCATCAATTGTCCTAAATGATACAAGTTCCGGATCTATCGGTAGAAGATCTTTCAATATTGGACGATAATCACACAGTTGGAAAGCACCAGATCCATTAATCTCAAAGAACTTATTATTCACAGATTCGATCTCTGCGTAATGCAAATTATTAAATACAATCTTAGCCCCATACAATATCCGGGCCTTTTCCTTTCCTACTATATATTTTCCTTGGAAACAATCATCTAAATCAGAAGAGAAATAGGGACCCTTATTCCCAAACAAAGACAAGTGTATTCCTCGTTTTTTCATAAGAGCAAGCATTCTTGTCCGATATGGGTACATATTACCAAACGCCAGTACATCTATATTCTCTTCCTGTTCGCATGTCAATTTATCTCGCTTAGGCCGTTTATGGATACGTGTATTAAATGCCTCATTATACAACCTAACATTCAACTTCATGTTATCCCGCATGAATCTCATCATATAAGGATCTTTAGTAAAATAGAGGTCATAAGGTTCTACAAATAATTGCAGACGTTCAAGAGTTGTTAGTTGATCTGGATTTATATGGATAATATGGATTCTATTAAGCTTTATTATACGTACTAATTCCGGATGGATAAACCGATAAACCCCTATCACCAGATCCGGATCACGACGAAGAACACTATCAAGTACCCTATTAAACACACTCCGATCATAAGTTTCCGAGTATCTTCTGGCTAATGTATCAAATGTACGTAACCACTTATTAGTACTAACAGAAGAAGAGTAAATATCCACAATCGAACACGAATGCCCCTGTTGATTGAATGTTTCATTCAAATTATATTCCAAAGAATCAAACGATTTCGATCCAACAATTACTATTTTCATATTTAGATAATTTTATACATACAAATATTTATTGTATTATCCTATAAACAACTTCTTTAAAGAATCGATATATACTTCTTAATTGAACATTAATATGTGTTTTATATATATAAATAATCATTTGCTTAAAAAATAACAATAGATCGATCTTTATAAGAGCTAAAACAAACCATAATGTATAATTATAATATTCTATTTTATTTATATCATAAAGAAAATCATTCACTTTATATCCAACCTTTATTCTTGATAAAAGATATTCCTTATTTAGAGAATACTGAAGAGATCCATATCTTACATTTCTTATATATACAATATAGTTGCAGATATCAATTTCTTTTGCTACATAGCCAACATTAACACTAAACCAAACATCATTTGAAGCGACAACTTCCTCAAATCTAATACTATACCTTTCTATCATACTAACTTTTACCATTTTTGCCCATGGCGAATAGCACCTATATCTTAAAGTATCACTTCTTTTCTTATAAAGGTCTTCTTCTAGATTAGTAACACACAACCCATCTTCTAAATCTTCTCCTGTTATTAAATCTATCGTTTTATATGGAATGTAAATTACGTCCATTACAGAATTCTCATAATCATCAAATAATCTATTTACATTTTCAGAAAAATAATCATCTGCATCAGAGAATAGCAACCATTTACCTTTTACATATTTTATACCTGTATTTCGGGCATATCCTGCACCTTTTCCTTCTTTTGTAAAAATAACTTCAACATTAGATCTATTTAAACCAGGAAACTTATCAAAATCTACAATATTAGGATCACTATTATCATCTACTACAATAATCTGTACATCCTCTCTATTGGGAATCGAATCCAAGCAACGTTGAAGTAAATTAGGAATATTTTTATGTGGAATAATTATTGAGTAATTTATCATTACATTAAAAAATTAAATTAATAAAAAACAGTAGCATTTATATTCTCTTTTTGAATCCCAACAGCTCTAAGCACCAATTCCTATAAATCAGCGTTACAAAGCAAAAAAACTCTACCGAAACGACCATCACCGTCATCGTATAAAGATTTACGTGTTGTGTAAGTAAAAGCAAAGTGATTCCTGTCATAAAAAATAAGCAATTATTCACCATCACACGCATATAAATAGCCGAATATCCAAACGGAACGAGGCGATTTCCTCCCATAAAACTATTGAAGGAAACTAAGATCACAGAAATACCCAGTAATCGTATAATAACAGAAGTCTCCTCCATATATTGCCCGATAAAAAGATACACAATCCAATCACTACAAAGACACACACATATATATGCCAAAAGCACAGCTCCTGCGACCAAAAACATCACACGATTAACAAATCTAATATTACGTTCACGAGCTATCCTTGGGAAAACTGCTTGTGCCATCATTGAAATAGGGAGCTTCAAACATTGTATCACCTTATCAGCCATATCATAGATAGATACTTCTGACATACCAAGAATAGAACCTATCACTAATTTGTTTATATTCACGTAGATTTGAGTAGATAAACCCGAAACAAACAATGGAAGACTCTCCTTATAAGCTAATTTCAAATCTCTTATTGATATTATTGACAACCTTATCTTCTCTTTTCCTAATACGATATATAAAGATAGGCTACCTGCCAATATAGTGCCAATACCATTCAAGAGCGGCACCAACAAATAATCCTCCTGATTATGGATAAACAAGAATATAGCGACCACGAACAGCAAACGGGCCGACAAGTTTACGATCGCAATATATTTCATCTTCTCAATTCCTTGGAAGAACCAAATAGGTAACAAAAGCTCATTAAATGTCAATAAAAAAGTAAGGGCATAGACCCAATAATGATCCTTAAAAAACGGGACTATACTTATAACCGAAAAATATACGATCAAACAAATCAACCAAAGGATAAACTTACACAAATAAGTGGATGATACAATCCGAGATAGCCTCTCCTTATTCCCTTTATAAACCGCTACATTCTTCGCTCCGGACATATTGAATCCAAAGTTTATAACCAATGATACATAAGCTATAATCGTTTGAGCGAATACGATCACTCCATACAAATCCAAACCTATGATCCGTAATAAATAAGGATAAGTCAATAATGGGAATAAGATCGTAAAAACTTGCAATATGCTCAAGTAGGAAAAATTAGCCAGTACGGTCTTATTCCTACTCAGTTTCTCTCGTAAAGACATGATTTGTAAAGTGAATCTGTAGGTATACAAATATAAGAGTGAGTTCCATTTGGAACCTACCTATATTTAGATATTCAAATTTTATCGGTTATTCCTATTATCGTTTTATAGCTGCGGCTCTTTCATATAACGTGATCCACCTTTAGCGTTTTCAATTGATCTTCCACCCCTCGATCGTCCTCTTCTCCGTACTGAAATTAATCCCCACCTTCACCACTGGCAGGCCGTAAAGTGCGAAACGTTCGGGGTAATCCTTCAAATTGATTTGCTCCATGGCAGCCTCGGCGCTTTGGTCCAATTTCAGCTCGATCACGTAAAGCGTGGAAGGTGTGCGGAGCACCATGTCCACACGGCCTTGCGGCGTACGGACCTCCACATCGACATAATTACCGATCAGCGTGAAAATGACATAGAGCAATTGCTGGTAATGGCCTTCGTAATGCGTGTTATCGCAATAGGGGATCGTGGAGAGATAGGTGCGCATCAAGCGCAACGCACCATCCATGTCACCGTTGTAGATCATCTCCGCCATTTCCGCCACCATCGTATTCAACTCGGCAGGACGTTGCACATAGTTGGGCAACAGGCTGCGCATCAAGCCGATCCGGACCTCTTTATTCGGGATATCGAGCTTATAAAGACCGGAAAACGCCGAGTAGCCCTTGATCGTGATATAACCGCTTTGATAAAGTAATGGCGTGATGCTCGTCATCCGTTCCGTTGGTGCGTCAAAATCAGCCGCCACACATTTACGATTACCTATTTCTTGCGGGATCACGTGGTACTTACGCAGCATCTCGACCAAGTAGGTCGGCGTACCGCTACCGAACCAGTAGGAGTCGATCCGGCCATCGGCCAATGCGTTCAACAAACCGAACGGATTGTATATATCGGGCGACGGCCACGTGAAATGATAACCGTCGTAATTCTGTTTCAAGACTTCCAAAGCCTCTTCCGGAGTAACGCCGAGGTTGCCGGCCAAACGGTCGATGCCCTCACCCATCTGTTCTCGCATCTCCTCTTCCGTGATACCGCAGATCGATCCATACTCGGGGAGCATACTGATATTCTTGATATTATTCAGCTCGCTGAAGATACTCAACTGGGAAAATTTCGTGATGCCGGTCAGGAAGACGAAACGCAGGTAGGGGTCGCATGCCTTCAGTGGGCTGTAGAAATTGCGCATCACGTTGCGCAACACGGGCAGATTCTTCTCCTCATGCACCACATCCAGCAAAGGAGCGTCGTACTCATCGATCAAGACAACCACCTTTTGCCCGGTCTGCTCGAAGGCACGTTTGATAAGACTCTCCAAGCGGTCATTCACCATAAGCGCATTCTCATCACGCCCATAAACGGACTCCCACTCTGACAAACGACGCCCCAAATAATGTTCCAAGCCCTCCCGATCCAGGTGCTTGCCGAGGCTCATATCGAAATGAAGCACCGGATAACTCGTCCATTCCTTCTCCAATTTCTCGATAGCCAAGCCCTCGAACAGCTCCTTCCGGCCCTCAAAATAGCTGCGGAGCGTGGAGGTCAGCAAGGACTTACCGAAGCGACGAGGACGGCTCAAGAAGATATAACTCGACGCTCCATGCGTCATACGGTACACCAACTCAGTCTTGTCCACGTACACATAATTACCCTCCCGTAATTTCGAGAATGTCTGGATACCTATCGGATATAATCGTCGTTGCTCCATAGCCGTGAAAATTTATGATTTTATACTACAAATATAACACATTTCCGGCAAACCGTCAACCCTCAATCACAAATCTCCCCTCTCTTTCTCCACCCTCTCCCGCACCTTCCCCGATAGCGGATAACTCTGTTCCAGTATCCGGCTGCGGGAACATCGGAGTTCATTTCGCTCGGGCTCACGCTCCTTCTCCGGGAAATGGAAGGACACCAAGTGGAGGAAGGTGGCGTAGACACGGTCTAGTGATTCCAGCCGCAGACTGCCATCCGGATGGCTTGGACTCAACTTCGACAGTGTGTGGCGGCTGATACCCAAGAACACGGAAGCGTCTCGCACGGAGGACAGACCCCAACGATCCAAGATGAGGTATACCTCGAAGGACGCCACACGAATCCAAGGGTTCAGATCCGAGCTTTGCGGTTCGATCATTACGTCTCAAGGGGGAAATCTCTCCATGGTGAAACGCTAAAACCTTGAAGAAACATTAAAATAGGTTATAATACTCTTAAATTGGCGCACCCATGAGTGCGCCACCCACAAATTCAAAGGCTATATCTTTACCTGCGATCCGAAGCGAAAGCCTTGGATCATCATTGTTTAAACCTTATTAAAAAACAAACACAATGGAAGAATCCATCATGTCTTTTTACAACGCTCCGATTACTAATCAAGTGCCAAACGGAGTGGTCAGTATCATCCAATTGCATGCCTATATCAGCACCAATGAATGGCTACGGGAACGGACGAGCCGCACACGTGTCGCACTGGACGACGAGAAACGCTTCAAGCAGTTGAAGCAAAGCCTCCTGCCCTACGTCACGCCCGCCGGGGTATTCTCCTACCGAAAGGAGGACCGGTTGCTTTTTCCCTCGGGTGAACTGGTTATCGATATCGATCATCTCGCCTCGCCCGAGGAGGCTTGTACGTGGCGAGACACGCTGTTCGCCGACGAGCGGCTATGCCCCGACCTCGCCTTCATCAGCCCCAGTAACACAGGCGTAAAGCTCTTCGTGCCTTATCGTTTGTCCGTTACCGCCACGATCGAGTGGGCCTTCGACGAGGCACGACGATCGGCTTGGGAATACCTTGAGTGGAGATACGGACTGAAAGCCGATACCTCAAACGCCGACCTGTCAAGGGCTTGCTTCCTCTGCCACGACTCTTCAGCCAAGCTGAGAAATCGTGGCAATTGAGAATTGAAAATTGAAAATTATATATTACCATGAACACTATTCAAGATTTAGAGCGGCTCGTGGCCGCTATCGAGAAACAGGGGGCGAACGTCGCTCCCACCTATCAAGAGTATATGCCGCTGGCCTTCGCTATCGCCAACGATTGCGGCGAGGCGGGACGGTCGTTGTTCCATCGCATCTGCCGTATCTCGGAAAAGTATGTGTCCGACGAGGCGGACAGACTCTTCGACCACGCCCTCAAAGGGGGTAACGGGCGAAACGGAATCGGGTCTGTCTATCACTGGGCAGAGACCGCTGGCGTGAAACTCGACAAGCAACTGGCCGGTACCGCCCGGAGCTACGCCGGGAAACAACCCGGAACTTGCGAACTTGCAAACTTGCAGCCCTCTCATCCTCTCACACACACCTGCGCACATGAGGCGTACATTAATATGCCCGTCTTCGGAAACTATGATTGGCCCCCTTTCTTGAACCAGCTCATCGACTGCGGTGACTCCCCGGCGCAACGGGATATCCTGCTGCTAGGTGCCGTCACCGTACTAGGCGCTACCCTCAACAAGCACTTGCGCATACTCTACGGACGTAAATACCATTATCCCTGCCTGCAAACCTTCATCGTGGCGCCTCCCGCCTCGGGAAAGGGGGCGCTCACTTGGGTACGCCACCTAGCCGAACCGATCCACGAGGCAATGATGGAGGAATTCAAATCCCTACGCAAGGAATACCGGCTGGAGAAGGCACGCTGGGGTTCCCTAGGCAAGGAGCGGGCGAAAACCCCTGAGCCGGAAGAGCCAAGGCCTAAGATGTTCCTGATCGCCGGCGATAATTCCGGAACGGGCGTATTGGAGAATCTGATAGAGGCGGACGGCGTGGGGCTGATCTGCGAGACTGAGGCGGATACCGTCAGCACTGCTATCGGCACGGATTACGGCCATTGGAGCGATACCTTGCGCAAATGCTACGATCATGACCGACTAGCCTTTAACCGGCGTATGAATCATGAGTATCTGGAATGTATGAAATCTTTTCTCAGTGTCTTGTTAAGCGGGACACCGGCACAGGTGAAACCGCTCATTCCCTCGGCCGAGAACGGATTGTTCTCACGCCAGATGTTTTACTATATGCCCTCCATCACCGAATGGGTAAACCAGTTCGACCTGTCCGATGAGGATTATGATTCCCGGTTCACCGGATGGGGCAAACAGTGGAAGACGTTCATCGAGTGGCTCGGCGCTTCCGTGAATCTCATTCAGCTCAAGCTGTCCGAAGAGCAAAAAATCCGTTTCAACGAACGTTTCGCACAACTTTTCGGCCATGCGGGTTTCACGCATGGGGGAGCCATGAGAAGCACCGTGGCACGTATCGCCATCAACATCTGCCGAATCCTAAGCGTGGTGGCCCTGCTACGAGCCACGGAAAAACTCCTCCCGCCACACAAAACAATTTTCAATTCTCAATTCTCCATTTTCAAATGCCCCGGTCTCTCCCCTTCCGATGACATACCGGAAGAGAATGTCCGAGACGGTATCGTACCGAAACTGGACCTGACAGCGACAGAGGCTGATTTCGAGGCCGTGCTCAACCTCACCGAGCCTCTTTACCGGCACGCTTGCCATATCCTGTCTATCCTGCCCGCTACCGACGTGCAACAACGGGAACCTACTCCTCAAGAGGCGCTATTCGATGCCCTCCCCCTCGCCTTCAACCGCCAAGAGGCGCTTCATGAGGCAAAGAGGATCGGCATGGGTACCGATACCCTAGATTCTCACTTACGGCGTATGCTGGAAAAGGGCGTGATCCAAAAGAACGCACGGGGTGAATATATATTCACGGCCAAACAACGCCAGACACCCCAATCCCCTTTATAATGTACATGTATGTGTGTGAGGTATGGAACCGACCGCAAGTTTGCAAGTTCGCAAGTTTCATTTTCCCAGATTCATAATCCATAAACAATAAATCAAATGTCCTTACCATTAAGAAAGTCCGCATTGGCGGCATCCTATTTCCCGGAACTGGCCTCCCATCAAGCCTGCAACCGTCTACGCCGCTGGATCATCCGATGCACGGAGCTGTACGACAAGCTGCGGGAGACAGGCTACCGTCCCGAGCAACGTATATTCACGCCACGACAGGTGGGGTTGATCATCCACTACCTCGGAGAACCGTAAATTAGTTGACAGGTGACAAGTGACAGTTGCGCACGGCGGTGAATTAACTGCCACTTGTCAACTATCAACTAGAACGCCCATCCAAGGCTCCTTATAATGCCCATTCAAAGAGGCTTACAATGCCTATCCAAAGGGGCTTACGATGGGCAGCGTAGTCCGGCGGCCATTGGCTACCATTATTCATTGTTAATTATTCATTATTCATTCCCTAAGGTATCACCCGGCATCACCGCCCCTTACGGCGGAACCTATCTTTGTAATGTTGATCAACAAACAATTAATTTTCTATTATCAACTTTTAATTTTCTATTACCATGCCACAAGCATTTCAAGCACGAAAGTTTTTTATCCCCAAGACGGATCCCAAGCAGGAGGTGTACAAGCCGGTTCCCTATTATTTCGGTACCCTGTCCACGCAAGATGCGGCCGACCAGATCGCCGAGGAGTCGTCGCTCACGAAGGGTGACGTATTGAACGTATTGGATCGTTATCAGCGGTATGTCATCAAGAACCTACAGAAAGGTTACAAGGTGGAGCTGCTAGGGTTCGGAACCGTCTATAACCGCTTCGTCACGGAGAAGGGGGTAGCGACCGCCCCCGAGGTCAAGGCTACGCATATACGGACTATCGTGCCGGGATTCTCGCCTTCCTATACCATACTGAACGGGGCACGACGCTACTCGCTGCTGGGCGAGAAGACTTCGTTGCTCAAGGTGACGATACTCGGGACGCCGGTGGAGGAAGGGGGCGGTTCCGATTCTGAGTCGCCTGATGAGATCTGATGTGTCACTTTTGGCTTGACCCAAAAGTAACCAAAAGGTCAAGGCTGACGCTGACGGGCTACTTCGAGACCTACGCTCGCTGTCGCATCCCAACTCGCTTCGCTCAAACAGGGATGCTCCGGGCGCTCGCTACGGTCTCTTCGCTTGACGCCCGTCCGCTGAGGCCGTCCGAAGGAAAGCGAAGCTTTCCTCTTATATCAGCCGGGATTCCTAATTCATAACTCATAATTTAAAATTCATAATTCATGAAAAAGTCCGTATGGAGTACCATTATCAAAGTGATCATCGCCGTAGCTACCGCCATCGCGGGAGCACTTGGCATCCAATCCTGTATTCTCTAATTTTCAATTTCAATTATCAATCTTCAATTATCATGGGTAAGGCTTATTGTTTCTACCAGAATTACAGGGAGGTCAGACTCCTTGTAATTCATTGCTCGGCCACACGATATGATAGGGATTTTCCCGTCGAGGCGTTACGGCACTCGCATAAGGCACGGGGATTCGCCGATATCGGGTATCATTTCTATATCACACGGGACGGGG